>Ga0209056_10002620_pt1 | contig 19258 bp, 16 predicted proteins | sample GraSoiAngelo_114_FD_185876 | JGI IMG/M metagenome (GOLD analysis project Ga0209056, IMG submission 185876) | Grasslands soil microbial communities from the Angelo Coastal Reserve, California, USA - 14_0903_13_40cm (SPAdes) (version 2) | ecosystem: Environmental > Terrestrial > Soil > Grasslands...
GGAGCTTCCGGAGGATCCAGACGCGGTTCAGCACGTCGCGCGGCAGGAGCAGCTCCTCCTTGCGGGTCCCGGACCGGGTGAGGTCGATGGTGGGAAACATCCGCTTGTCCATCAGGCGCCGGTCGAGGTGGATCTCCATGTTGCCCGTGCCCTTGAACTCCTCGAAGATCACCTCGTCCATCCGGCTGCCGGTGTCGACGAGCGCCGTGCCGATGATCGTGAGACTGCCGCCGTCCTCGATGTTGCGCGCGGCGCCGAAGAACTTCTTGGGGCCGCGAAGCGCATTGGAATCGACGCCGCCGGAGAGGATCTTGCCGCTCGGCGGGACGACCGAGTTGTAGGCGCGCGCGAGACGCGTGATCGAGTCGAGCAGGATCACGACGTCGCGCCCGTGCTCGACCAGCCGCTTGGCCTTCTCGATGACCATCTCGGCCACCTGCACGTGGCGTGTCGCGGGCTCGTCGAACGTCGAGCTCACCACCTCGCCCTTGACCGACCGCTGCATGTCGGTCACCTCCTCGGGCCGCTCGTCGATCAGCAGCACGATGAGCACGACGTTCGGGTGGTTCGCCGTGATGCCATGCGCGATGTTCTGGAGCATCATGGTCTTCCCGGTCCGCGGTGCGGCGACGATGAGACCGCGCTGCCCCTTCCCGATCGGCACCAGGAGATCGATGATGCGCGTCGTGAATTCCTCCGGCTCGAACTCGAGGCGGAGGTGCTCGTCGGGATAGAGCGGCGTCAGGTTGTCGAAGAGGATCTTCTCGCGCGCCTTCTCCGGCTCCTCGAAGTTGATCGTCTCCACCTTGAGGAGCGCGAAGTAGCGCTCGCCCTCCTTGGGCGGGCGGATCTGCCCGTACACGACGTCGCCGGTGCGGAGATTGAAGCGGCGGATCTGGCTCGGGGAGACGTAGATGTCGTCGGGACCGGGCAGGTAGTTGTAGTCGGGCGCGCGCAGGAAGCCGAAGCCGTCGGGCAGGATCTCGAGGACACCTTCGCCGCAGATGAAGCCGTTCTGCTCGGTCTGCGCCTGCAGGATCGAGAAGATCAGCTCCTGCTTCCGCATGGCCGCGGCGCCCTCGATGTTCATGTCCTTGGCGAGGGCGGCGAGCTCCGCGATCTTCTTCTCCTTCAGTGACTTGAGATTCAGCGTGCCGGGCTCTTCCGGGGCTGGTGCCTCGGCCTTGGCGCGTGAACGGACGGGATTGGTACTCAAATCATTCCCCTCCCGAGTCATGTGCTATGCGTGATCGGCTTTGGGATCGCGCCGGCTCATGCAGCGCCGGCGATTGTATCGGACGGGAGAGAAGAGAACGGTTCCTCTTCGGGGGACAATCCCGGGTGGTGGCGGCTTTGGGCACCCTATGGCAATCGACCCAGGACTGTCAAGCAGAACGGGGTGTTTCCGCCGCGCTCCCGGCGACTTGGCGGAGTCGTGTGAGGAGACCCATGAGGTCCGAGGGCAGCGGCGCCCGCACGCCGAGCGGCTGCCCGGTGGTGGGATGGCGGAAGCGGATCTCCTCGGCGTGCAGCGCCTGGCGCGGGAAGTCCGCGAGGCCGGGCACCCTTCCGCCCCGCCCGCGGCGCCCACCGTAGACGCGGTCGCCGACGATCGGGTGGCCGAGCGCGGCGAGATGCACGCGCAGCTGGTGCGTCCGACCCGTGTGCGGGCGGAGGCGGAGCAGCGTCGCATCCGGGAGCCGCTCGAGCACCTCGAAGTCGGTGACGGCCGCGCGTGGGCGGCGGCTCCGGACGCTCATCCGTTTCCGCTCGCGCGGGTGCCGTCCGATCGGCCGGTCGATCGTCCCGCGCGCGCGCGCGACGCGGCCGTGAACGATCGCCACGTACCGCTTCTCGATCGACCGCTCGCGGAACTGACGCGCGAGCCCCTCGAGCGCCGCCCACGTGCGCGCCACGAGGAGGACGCCCGACGTGTCGCGATCGAGCCGGTGCACGATCCCGGGACGCTCCGCCGCGCCGGTTGTCGGCAACGCGCCCAGGCGATGCGCGAGCGCGTGCACGACCGTCCCGCGCCGCGCGCCGGGCGCCGGATGCACGACCATCCCCGCGGGCTTGTCGATCGCAAGCAGATCCGCGTCCTCGTGGAGGATCACGAGGGGCAGCGCCTCGGGCTCGATCGCGAGCGGCTCGGGCTCGCGCGCGTCGATCTCGACGCGCTCGCCCGCACGCACCGCGTGCGACGCCTTGCAGACGGCGCCGTCCACTCGCACGCAGCCCGCGTCGATCAGCTGCTTGGCCTGCGACCGCGTGCCGACGCCGCGTGCCGCTGCGACCACCCGGTCGAGCCGCCGGCCCGTCGCGTCCGCCGGCACGACGAGGACGACGCGCGCCACGCTCACCGCCCGGCGGCAGCCAACGTCGGCTCGGCCGCGAGGACGTGCCGCGCGCGCGCCACGTCGGCGGCGATCGCGGCTTTGAGCGCCTCGGGGCCGGAAAAGGCGCACTCGCCGCGCAGCCGCTCGACGAACTCGACGACGAGCCAGCGGCGGTAGAGATCGCCGCTGAAATCCAGCAGATGCACCTCGACCGTCCGCCGCGCGCCGCCGAACGTCGGGCGGACGCCGATGTTCAGCACGCCCGGGACGTGCCGCCCGTCGATCGCCGCCGAGACCGCATACACGCCGTCGGGCGGCAGGAGGAGCCGGGGCCGCGGATGGAGGTTCGCGGTCGGAAAGCCGAGCGTGCGCCCGCGCCGATCGCCGACGACGACGCGGCCGCGGAGCGCGTAGGGACGGCCGAGCAGGCGACGGGCCTGTCGCACGTCGCCACTCTGCACCACTTCGCGCACGAGCGAGCTGCTGACGTGCTGCCCGTCCGCCTCGACCGGACCGACAACGTCGACGCCGAATCCCAGCCGCGCGCCGAGCGCGCGGAGCGTGTCGACCGTCCCGGCGCGATTGCGGCCGAACCTCACGTTGTAGCCGACGACCACGTGCACGAGCTCCAGGTGACGGCGGACGAAGTCGTCGACGAACTCCTCGGGCGTGAGCCCGGCGAAGGCCCGCGTGAACCGCTGCACGACGCAGACGTCGAGGCCGAGCGCACGCAGCATCGCGAGGCGGTCGTGCAGCGGCTGCACGATGGGCGGCGCGCGATCGGGCGCCAGCACCGCGATCGGATGCGGCTCGAAGGTGAGCGCCACCGCACGCGCGCCCCGCGCCCGTGCCTGCTCGACGGCCCGTCGGAGAATCGCCTGATGGCCGACGTGAACCCCGTCGAAGTTGCCGAGCGTGAGCACGACGCGCGGGATCGGCTGAGCCACCCGGCTCAGATGCCGGAGAACGCGCATCGACGCCTCTTCTATACCGCCCGCCGCACCCCGTTCAAAGTTGGAGGGTGCCTGGGAAATCGACTCGACATCGAATCTCCGCGCGCGCCGCGCGCGCGGCCGAGCGAAGCGAGCGGGGAGTGAGGACCCGTCGGGCTTCGCCCGACGGGGCGAGGGGCGGAGCCCCTCGCTGAGTTAGTTAATGCTCCAGCTCCATGAGCTTCTGGCGCGCGCGGGGAGCCTCGTCGGAGGTGGGGTAATCGCGGATCAGCTTCGAGAAATTGATGCGAGCGTCCGGCGTGTCGCCCATCTCCAGGAAGAGGTTCCCCTGAGCCCACAGCGCGGCCGCCGCCCGGTCGCCCTTCGGATACTTCAGCGTGACGTCGTAGAATTTCGAGATCGCCTCGTTTTGCTTTCCGGTGACGGCGTAGCAACGCGCCGCCCAGTAGAGGGCGTTGTCGGCGAGCGGCGAGTCGCGGTGATTCGTCGCGAAGCTGTTCAGCTGCGGGACGGCACGCGCGCAGTCCTTCCGCGCAAGCACGTCGAGAACGGCGAGATAGTCCGCGCGCTCGGGCACGTTGACCGTGCCTGCAGCGGACTGCTCGCGCGTGATCTCGCGCCGCCATTCGTCGTCTTCCGTGGCGGCAGGGGGCGGCTTGGCGGCGACGGCGGGCGGCGGGGTGGTCGGCGGCGGCGAGACGGCAGGCGGCGTCTCCGGCGCCGACGGCGGCGGCGTCCCGCCGTGCTCGAGCGCGGCGATCCGTTGCTCGAGCGCGCTCAGCCGGTCATCGCCCCCGGGGCCGTGCTTGTGGCCGCCTTCCTCGAGGTCGCCGCGGAGCCGCTCGACCTCGCGCTGCACCTGCTCCAGCTGCCGGCGGTTCTCCTGGACGAGCGCGCGCAGCTGGCGGTCCTGCTGCACGAAGTCCGCGTGCGTCGCGCAGCCGGCGAGCGCCGGCAGCAGAACGAGACTCCAGTGACGCAGACGGCGCGTCACGGACCGAGGACGACGGCGTGCACCCGCCGGTTGCGCGCCCAGCAGGTCTCGTTCTCGTCGTGGCAGAGTGGCAGCTCCTTGCCGTAGCTGATGGTCGAGACGCGGTCGGCGGCGATCCCCTGCGTCACCAGGTAGTCCTTCACCGTCTTGGCGCGCTTGGCGCCGAGTGCCAGGTTGTACTCGATGGTACCGCGGCTGTCGCAGTGACCCTCGAGCTCCACCTTGGCGCGCGGGTTCTGCCGGAGCCACTCGACGTTGCGGCCGAGGATGTCGCGCCCTTCGCTGTCGAGATCGTAGCGGTCGAAGCCGAAGTGGACGTCCTTGAGGATGCCGTTCTCCTCGGGGCCGAGCCCACGCTTGGCGCGCTCGAGGCTCGATCCGCCGAGGCCTTCCTCACCGATCCCACCGCCGGCGCCGCCCGCGGCGCCCTCGCCGGGCCGCAGCCCCTTCTTCTTGCACGCGCCGCCGAGCGGAACGACGAGCAGGAGGGCCAGGGCCAGACACCAAGTCCATGAGCCCCTCACCATCCCCTCCCTCCACGCCTTCCGCTGCGGGCTCATTCGAGCCGCGCCGACCACGCGGGCGACGTATCATCACCCGCGCCGCGGGTCAATTGTTTCTGCGTCCTGCCGTCGCGATCGGCGAGAAAGAGATGATGGCCGCCGGCGCGCGTCGACGAGAACACGAGGTAGCGCCCGTCCGGCGCCCACGACGGGTCCTCGTTGCTGCCGGCGGAGCTGATGGTCTGCGCGTTGCCGCCGTCGGGCGTCGTCACGACCACCTGGAATCCGCCGCCGCCGCGGGTGGTGTACGCGATGTGATCGCCCTTGGGCGACCACGCCGGCGACGTGTTGTAGCTACCCGTGTGCGACACGCGGACGACCTCTGACCCGTCGACGTTCATCACGTAGATCTGCGGTGAGCCCGTGCGGGCCGAGCAGAAGGCGAAGCGCCGGCCGTCGGGCGCCCACGCCGGCGACACGTCGATCGCCCAGTGGTCGGTGAGCCGCTGCACAACCTGGCCGCTGCGGTCGAGAAGATAGATGTCGGAGTTGCCGCCCTCCTCGCGCGTGACGAGGAGCCGCGTCCCGTCCGGCGACCAGGCGCCGTCGAGCACGACCCCCGGACCGGGCACGAGGCGCGCGGTCTGGCGGGAGCCGACGTCGACCTGGAAGAGCCGCGGGAAGTGCTCGCGATACGACGCGAACACGAGCGCGCGCGCGTCCGGCCGCCAGCGCGGCGCGATCACCAGCGAGCGCTCGTCGGTGACGCGCACCGGGTCGTCCTGGTCGAACGTCCAGGTGTAGACGTCCTTCAGCCGGCCACTCCGCGTGCTCACCATCGCGATCTTCGAGTCGAACGGACCGCGCTCGCTAGTCAGGAATTCCAGGATGGCGTCGGCCATCCGATGCGCCATGCGCGGGACGTCGTCGCGACCGCCGCTGAAGCGCTTGCTCGCCTGCGGGACGTCGCGCCGCCCCGGCACGTCGAACAGCCGCACCTCGAGCGCGATGCCGCTGCCCGAGGCGCTGATGCCGCCCTTCACGAGCGCCTGCGCGCCGATGGCGCTCCAGCCGACGAAGTCGATCTCGCCCGCCGTGATGCCCGACGTCTCGCTCTCGACGAACGTCTTCGGGTCAACCAGCCGGAAGTAACCCGAGAGATCGAGGTCGCGCGTCAGCGCCTTGGCGAAGCGGGCGCCGAGCGCGCCGCCGGGGTCGCCGCCGAGGTCTTTCGGCGGCACCACGGCGATCGGAAACGACTCGCTGCCCGGTCCGAAGATAGCGCCCGTCACGACCGCGCGCGCGTCTCGTGCCGCCAGCGCCACCAGAACCACACCCACGAGGAACGTTCTCATCCGGCGCCCCGCCCTCCCGTCTCTTCGGAGTGAAACTCGATCAGGAACTCGCGAAAGTCATTGGCATAGTGCGCCGGCGGCGGCGGGAGCGGGTTCGAGTGCTGCACGGCGCGGATGGTCGACAGGTCGTAGGCCGAGTTCCCCGAGCTCTGCTCGAGCCGCACGTCGCTCACGCCTCCGTCCGGCGCGATCTCGAACCGCACCTTGGCGACCAGCCCGGGCCGCGCGAAGACGTTGGTCCACTGCCCCTTGATCGTGGTGATGACCGCCTGGCGATAGGCGAGGAAGTCGAGCCCGACGAGCTGACCGCCGCCGCCCTTGCCCTCGCCACCGGCGCCGACCGGCCCCGAGCCCGTGTCGCTGCCGGCGAGACCGCCGCCGCGCGATTTCCAGCGCTCGGCCGAGGCGGCATAGGCGTCGCGCGCCGGCGCGTCCTCGCGACCTGCCGGGTTTCCGGCCTTGCCGCGCGCATCGCCCGGCTTCGTCGCCGCTGCGGGCGAGGCCGGCTTCGCCTCTGCCTTGGGCGCCGGCGTTTCCGGCCGACGAGACGGGGCGGCTGCCTTCGGCGGCTCGGCAGGCTTCGCCGCGGGTTTCGGCTCGGGCTTCGGCGGCTCCGGCTTCGGCTCGGGCTTGGGTTCCGGCTTCGGCTCCGGTGGTTTCTCGGGAATGGTCACGGGCGGTGGCTCCGCCTTCGCGACCTGCTCCTCTACCTTTGGCTCTTGCTTTTCCTCTTGCGGCTTCGGTGGCGGTTGTGGCTCCGCAGCCTTCGGCGGCGGCTCCGGCTCCGGGGGCTTCGGCGGCGCGGCCGGCGGCTCGGGCGGCTTCGCGGCGGCATCGGGTTGCCCCTTCGGCTCCGGCGCGGGCGTCTTCTGCAAGCCGCCGAGCTCGCCGGTCAGCGGACCCGGCGGCAGGCGGCCGCCCAGGACGCGCGAGTCGGTGAGGTCGACCGTGTACGCCGTCATCGGCACGGGTCTCAGCCGCGCGTACGGTGCAACCAGAATGACCGCCGCGACCACCAGCATGTGCGCGGCGGCCGACACTGCGACCATGCGCGTGTAGCGAGGGTCCCACTCGGGCGCGAGCCGGAGCGGACGGGGGGGCGGCACGGCCCTACCGCCGCCGATCGGGCGGCGGCGGCTCGGTCACGAGCCCGACCCGCGCGAGACCCGCATCGTGCACGGCTCCCATGACGCGCATCACCTGTCCGTAGGGCACCGTCTGGTCGGCCCGGACGTACAGCTGGCGATCGGGACGCGCGACCGCGATCGCACGCAGCTTGTCGGTCAGGGCGTCGGCAGTCATCGGCGTGTCGTTCAGGAAGACCTGCCCGCCCTTGGCGACGTTCACGACGAGCTGCTCTTCGTGACCGCTGAGCGGTCCCGCCGCCACCTTGGGCAGGTCGACCGAAACGCCCTGCTGGAGGATCGGCGCCGTCACCATGAAGATGATCAGCAGCACCAGCATCACGTCGACGAGCGGCGTGACGTTGATCTGCGAGATCGCGTCGGTGCCGGGGGATGTCTGGTCGAAAGCCATGGCTACTTGAGGAAATGACGCTCGGCGATGTTCAAAAATTCGGAGCCGAACGTATCCATCTCCGCGGTCAGCACGCGCAGCTGGCGCGAGAACCGGTTGTACATGACGACGGCGGGGATCGCGGCCGCGAGCCCGACGGCGGTGGCGATCAACGCCTCGGCGATGCCCGGCGCGACGGCCTGGATACTCGACGACGTGGTGGTGGAGAGGCCGCGGAACGCCGTCATGATCCCCCAGACCGTGCCGAAGAGACCGATGAACGGCGCCGTGCTCGCGGTGGTGGCGAGGAACGTGAGCCCCCGCTCGAGCCGCGTGACCTCCTGCGTCCGCGCGCGGTGCATCGCACGCTGCACCGTCTCGACGCCGCCGAACTCGATTGCCTCCTCATCGCTGCCGGGGTTGCCCCGCTTGCCCTTCGTGAGCCGCTGCAGCTCCTGATACCCCGCCCGGAATACCTGCGCGACGGGGCTCTCCTTCAGGTCCATGCTCGCCGTCTGGATCGTGGGAAGGTTCTTCGCGTCCCAGAAAATGTCGATGAAGCGCTCCGACTGGCGCCGCGCGCGCCGCATCTCGACCGACTTGGCGAGCGTGATCCCCCAGCAGCCGACGGAGAACGCGAGCAGGATGAGCAGGACCGCGCGCACGACCGGTCCCGAGCCGACCACCATGTCCAACACGGTGTCCTGCCGACCGGGCAACGTCTCGGCGAGCTGGGCCAGCACACCGCCCGCAAAGGCGACGCTGGTCGAGAACTCAGGAATCATCGTGTCAGGTGTGCCCTACCAGCGGCCCCGCCCCCCACCGACCGCGCGACGGTACTCCACGGTCCAGAGGCAGTCAAACCCGCGGTGCTGGTACGCTCCTTTGCTTGACCGCTGGAGAGTGAAGTGAAATGGATTTCCGAGGAGGTGGTGGCTTCATGGCCAAGATCCGCGTCGGCATCAACGGGTTCGGGCGCATCGGCCGCAACGTCCTGCGCGCCTGCCTCGGTGACGAGGCGCTCGACTTCGTCGCCGTCAACGACATCACCGATGCGAAGACGCTCGCGCATCTCCTGAAGCACGATTCGGTCCACGGAGCGCTGCGCGAGCAGGTCCGTGCCGAGGACGACCGCATCGCGGTCGGCACGAGAATGATCCGGGTGCTCGCCGAGCGCGATCCCGGCAAGCTGCCGTGGAAATCGCTCGGCGTGGAGCTGGTGCTCGAGTGCAGCGGACTCTTCACGGACCGCGCCAAGGCGGCCAAACACCTCGAGGCCGGCGCAAAGAAGGTCATCATCTCCGCGCCGTCCAAGGACGCGGACTTCACGATCTGCTGCGGCGTCAACCACGACGCGTACGACCCGCGGAAGCACGACATCGTCTCGAACGCCTCGTGCACCACGAACTGTCTCGCGCCCATCGCCAAGGTGCTGCACGAGACCTTCGGCATCCGCCGCGGCCTCATGACCACCGTCCACTCCTACACCAACGACCAGCGCATCCTCGACCTGCCGCACGAGGACCTGCGCCGCGCCCGCGCCGCCGCGCTCTCCATGATTCCCACCAGCACGGGCGCCGCGCGCGCTATCGGCCTCGTCATCCCCGCGCTCAACGGCAAGCTCGACGGCATGGCGGTGCGGGTTCCCACACCCAACGTCTCGCTCGTCGACCTCACGGCCGAGCTCGAGAAGCCCGCCACGGAGGACGCGGTCAACGCGGCGATGCGGGAGGCCGCGGGCGGCAAGCTGAAGGGCATCCTCCACTACTGCGAGGAGCCGCTCGTGTCGGCGGACTTCAACGGCATGCCCTACTCGTCGATCTTCGACAGCAAGCTCACGCGGGTGCTCGACAAGACGTTCTGCAAGGTGCTGTCCTGGTACGACAACGAGTGGGGTTTCTCGATGCGGATGCGGGACGTGGCGTCGCTCGTCGGACGCAGCCTCGCTTGAAGGCAGCCGGGACGTGCGGTCGGTCGCGGACCTGGACGTCCGGGGCAAGCGCGTCTTCATCCGCGCCGACTTGAATGTCCCGCTCGCCGACGGCCGCATCGCCGACCCCACCCGGATCGACGCCACTCTGCCAACCATCCGTTTCGTGCTCGACCACGGCGGCCGGCCCGTGATCGCGTCGCACCTAGGGCGCCCGAAGGGCAAGCCGCGCCCCGAGCTGTCGCTCGCGCCCGTCGGCGAGTATCTGGGACAGGTGCTCGACCGGCGCGTCGCGCTCGCGCCCGACTGCGTCGGCGACGCGACGGAGCGGCTCGTCCGCGGGGCCGACGGCCCGGTCCTCCTCGAGAACCTCCGCTTCCACCCCGAGGAGGAAGCGAACGACGCGGGCTTCGCCCGGGCGCTCGCGCGTCTGGCGGACGTCTACGTGAACGACGCGTTCGGCGCCGCCCACCGCGCGCACGCCTCGACCGCGGGCATGGCGAAGCACTTCCGCGAGAAGGCGGCGGGCTTCCTCCTCCTCCGCGAGATCGAGTTCCTGGCGCGCCTCCTCCGCGCGCCCGAGTCGCCGTTCGTCGCCGTCCTCGGCGGCGCCAAGGTATCGGACAAGATCGGCGTCATCGAGAACCTCCTCGGTCGCGTCGACACCTTCTGCATCGGCGGCGCGATGGCGTACACGTTCCTCCGCGCCACCGGCAAGCCGGTCGGCCGCTCGCGCGTCGAGGAGGACAAGATCGGCGTCGCGCACGACGCGCTCGAGCGCGCCGCCGCGAAGGGGGTGCGCGTGCTGCTGCCCGTCGATCACCTCGCGGCGGACCGTCCCGAGGCCGGCGCCCGGACCGCCGTCGTGTCCGCCGACGACTTCCCCGCCGACCTCCTCGGCGTCGACATCGGCCCGCGGACCGCCGAGGCGTTCTGCGCGGAGATCGGCCGCGCGCGGACCGTGCTGTGGAACGGGCCAATGGGGATCTTCGAGGTCGAAGCCTTCGCGCGCGGCACGCTGGCGGTGGCGCGCGCGCTCGCCGCCTCGCGCGGCACCACGGTGGTCGGCGGCGGCGACTCGATCGCGGCACTGGCGCATGCCGGCGCGCTCACCGCGGTCACGCACGTGTCGACGGGCGGCGGCGCGTCGCTCGAGTTCCTCGAGGGCCGCGAGCTGCCCGGCATCCGCGCGCTCGACGAGCCTGCGACGGAGCCCCTCACATGAGCCGCACGCCGCTCCTCGCCGGCAACTGGAAGATGCACGGGACGCGGCAGGAGGCCGTGGCGCTGGCGCAGAAGCTCGCGGAGACGATCGGGCGCGTACCGGGCCGTGAGGTCGTCGTCGCCCCGCCGTTCACGGCGCTCGAATGCGTCGGCCGCGCGATCGCGGGCACGCAGATCCGTCTCGGCGCACAGAACGTCCATTGGGAGCCGAAGGGCGCGTACACGGGCGAGATCGCCACCGCGATGCTCAGCGAGGCCGGCTGCACCTACGTCATCATCGGACATTCGGAGCGCCGCCAGCACTTCGGCGAGACGGACGAGACCGTGAACCGGCGCCTGCACGCGGCCCTCGCCGCCGAGCTCGTCCCGATCGTCTGCGTGGGCGAGACGCTGGCCGAGCGCGACGCCGATGCGACGGCGGCGGTGATCGAGCGACAGGTGGCGAGCGGTCTCGCCGGCGCGTCGTCGGCGCAGATCGCCCGCTGCGTGATCGCCTACGAGCCCGTGTGGGCGATCGGCACCGGCGTCACCGCGACCCCGGGCCAGGCGCAGGAAGTGCACCATGCCATCCGTCGGCAGCTGGTCGGTCTCGCATCGGATACGACCGCCGGGCGTGTCCGCATCCTCTATGGCGGCAGCGTGAAAGCCGCTAATATCGACGCCCTCATGGCCGAGCCCGACATCGACGGCGCGCTCGTCGGCGGCGCGAGTCTCGACGCGGCCGAGTTCACCCGAATCGTTCGCTACGAGGAGAAGGAAGGATGATCGGTATCCTCTACAGTTACGTGGTCCCCGCGATCCACGTGTTCGCGTGCCTGTTTCTGATCGTCGTCGTCTTGCTCCAGACCGGCAAGGGCGCCGACATGGGCGCCGTCTTCGGCGGCGGCAGCCAGACGCTGTTCGGGTCGGGTGGCGCGGGAAACTTTTTGACGAAGCTCACGGCAGGGACCGCGATCGCCTTCATGCTGACGTCGCTGATCCTGACGTACGGCTCGAGCCGTAACCCGAGCTCCACGCTCGTGCACCGCTTGCCGGCCCCCGTGGGACAGCCCGCACCGCCGCCGGCGCCCGGCGCGGCAGGCGAGCCGTCGCCGCCACCTCCGGCAGCGGAGGCACCGGCCGAGGCGCCGCCGGAAGCGCCGCCCGCCAGTCAGCAGTAGGCGGCCGATCGGCTCGACAGGTCGGGGGGCCTCTGTTAGGAGCGATGGTCCCCCTTTGTGCGAGGATGGCGGAATTGGCAGACGCGCTAGTTTGAGGGGCTAGTGGGCTAAACACCCGTGGGGGTTCAAGTCCCCCTCCTCGCACTGTGGAACCGACGCAACTCGCTCTCGCCCTCTCGTGGCATCCACTTCCCGTAGTGGCGCTTGAGGGTCGCGTAGGCGACGCCCGTCTGCTGCTCCAACCAGGCGATCTTGACGCCGGACCGCAGCGCGGTCGTGACGAACGTGTCCTTCGTCGTGTAGATTCCGCGCACCCGGATGCCGAGCGCCCGGAGGCAACGGTACCAGTAGCGGGAGGCGAAGGCCTTCGGCTCAATCGGCTTCCCCTCCGTCGTCGTGAACACCGGCATCTCGGGCTGGCGAGCAGCTCACGCTTTTTCGCGGCATGTGCACCCGTGACGCCGCCCGCGACGACCGGCCATCGTTTCTTCCGCCTGCCGGTTGCCGCTCGACGCACTTCACGCGCGGCCCGGATGCCGGCCTCGGCGCCGCTCTCCACGTCCGCCTCGCCTCTTCGCTGCTAGACAGCCCTCCGTAGCTCATTTTGACCACACACGCGCCCGCCGGGTGCGTGCTCGGCGTCTACGTTCGGGAGGGCAACCATGGCAACGATTCGGATCACGCGTGATGGCGCTGGCGCCAGCCGGTTGAGTGCGGCTTGTCGGTCGCTTGGCGTAAGGCTGGGCTGGTGGGTCGGGACGTCGAGGTCCCCGGCGCGATACGCGACGCGGCTCATCCGATGGAAGGCGACGCTGCTGCTCACGTTCGTTGTCGTGGCCGTGCGCCAGGCCGCCATCGCTGCCCCCGGTGACCCCTTCGGCGGAGATGACGTCGGCTGCATCCCGCCCACGGCAGCCGTCGGCAAGTGCGAGGACGGGGTCGCGAAAGCGCTGACGAAGTACATGCAGGCCGTCATCAAGTGTCACGTGAAGGCTGCGAGCTCGGCCTTGGAGGGAAAGCCCTTCGACGAAGAGCTGTGCGAGTCCGCCCCGACGACCGGGACGGGTGCGAAGGAGAAGTACGACGCGGCGATCGCGAAGTTCGCGACGGACTGCGCCGGACAATGTGCGGTGCTCAATGCGCCGGTCCTCCGGGCGACGGTCGAAACGTTCCTACGATCGCTGTACCGCGTGTAGGTGGGGACGCTCTGAGCGGGACGGCCCTCAGTTGTTGGGCGCGCCTTCCGCGATCCAGTCGCGGATCGTCGTGATGTCGGTCGCCGACAACGGCTGCCCGCCGAGCGGCATCTGGCTGAACCCGCACGTGGTGCTGGTCAGCTTCATCACCAGCACGCTCGCGTCCGGCGATCCAGGGACGACGAGCGGGGTGCCGATGCACGGCACCTCCGTGCCGAGTTTGGTCGTCAGGACGGCATAGGCCGAGGCGGCGCTGCTCAGGTCCATCCCCTGCGCGAGGAACGGGGGCGCGTGGCAGCCGAGGAAGGTGCAGTTGGCGGCGAGGATCGGCGCGACGTTCTGGGTGAAGCTCACCGCCTGCGGCAGGCTGGTGGTGGTCGTGATGCTCGTTGTGGTCGTGCTAGTCGTGGTGGTGATCGACGTCGAGGTCGTCGTGGTCGATGTGATCGTGCTAGTCATCGCCGGCGTTGTGGTGGTGGTCGAAGTAGTGGTGGTCGTTGTCGTCGTGGTCGACGTCGTGGTGCAGCCCTCGAAGTTGAGGGTGCAGTCGGGATTGCAGGTGACGGGGTTGACGACCGCGATCTGCCCGCGGATCTCGCCGGAGCCGTTGAGCGCCGTGTGGACGTTCACGTAGAGCCCGCCCGCCTTGAAAGCGCTCACCAGGGCGTCGCTGAGCGGGGCGCTCGTCCCGCTGAAGGTCCCGCTCGTCCCCGTGACGGCGCTCGGGTCGAGCGGGATGACCACGGGACCCGGGACCCCCGCATCCCCCTGGTGCACGTGCGCAGCGCGCGGCGGCCCGCTCAGGTCCTGCACGCGCACCGTGTACGTGAGCGTCTTGTCCGCGTTCACCCGGAACTGCGCGCTCCCCGTCGCTGGCGTGAGCGCGGCGATCTGTCCCCGGATCTCCCCGGCACTGTTGGCGGTGGTGTGGACGTTCACGTAGAGCCCGCCCGCCTGCAGGGCGGTCACCTGGGCGTCGGTCAGCGCCACGGTGCTGGTCCCGCTGAAGGTGCCGCTGGTGCCCGTGACGGCGCTCGCGTCGAGCGGCACGATGACGGGGCCGGGCGTTCCGGCAGGAGCCTGGTGGATGTGCGCGGCGATCGGCCGGCCGCTCAGGTTCTGCACGCTCACCGAGTAGCGGAGCGTGTGGTCGGCGTTCAGCGCGAAGCTGGCCGTGCCGGTGGGCGGGGGAGTGCCGACCGTCGGGGTGGGCACCTCCTGGGCCGCGTCGAGCGAGGCCGTGTAGAGGAAGGGCGTGGGGGTCTCCTGGGCCGTGTCGAGGGTCGCCGTGCCGTCAGCGAGCGCGCCGGGGCAGAAGGCGCCGCCAACGCTGCTGCCGTCACACGCCTCGTTGCACTCGGGATCGATTTGACCGTTGCCGCAGAGCGTCCTGCAGTCGATGGTCGTGGTCGTCGTCGAGGTGGTGGTGGTGGTGGTCGTGATGACGGTCGACGTCGTGGTCGTTGTCGAGGTGGAAGTGGTGGTGGTCGACGTCGTCGTCGATGTGGTCGTGCTAGTCGTCGCCGGCGTTGTGGTGGTGGTCGAAGTAGTGGTGGTCGTTGTCGTCGTGGTCGACGTCGTGGTGCAGCCCTCGAAGTTGAGGGTGCAGTCGGGGTTGCAGGTGACGGGGTTGACGACCGCGATCTGCCCGCGGATCTCGCCGGAGCCGTTGAGCGCCGTGTGGACGTTCACGTAGAGCCCGCCCGCCTTGAAAGCGCTCACCAGGGCGTCGCTGAGCGGGGCGCTCGTCCCGCTGAAGGTCCCGCTCGTCCCCGTGACGGCGCTCGGGTCGAGCGGGATGACCACGGGACCCGGGACCCCCGCATCCCCCTGGTGCACGTGCGCAGCGCGCGGCGGCCCGCTCAGGTCCTGCACGCGCACCGTGTACGTGAGCGTCTTGTCCGCGTTCACCCGGAACTGCGCGCTCCCCGTCGCTGGCGTGAGCGCGGCGATCTGTCCCCGGATCTCCCCGGCACTGTTGGCGGTGGTGTGGACGTTCACGTAGAGCCCGCCCGCCTGCAGGGCGGTCACCTGGGCGTCGGTCAGCGCCACGGTGCTGGTCCCGCTGAAGGTGCCGCTGGTGCCCGTGACGGCGCTCGCGTCGAGCGGCACGATGACGGGGCCGGGCGTTCCGGCAGGAGCCTGGTGGATGTGCGCGGCGATCGGCCGGCCGCTCAGGTTCTGCACGCTCACCGAGTAGCGGAGCGTGTGGTCGGCGTTCAGCGCGAAGCTGGCCGTGCCGGTGGGCGGGGGAGTGCCGACCGTCGGGGTGGGCACCTCCTGGGCCGCGTCGAGCGAGGCCGTGTAGAGGAAGGGCGTGGGGGTCTCCTGGGCCGTGTCGAGGGTCGCCGTGCCGTCAGCGAGCGCGCCGGGGCAGAAGGCGCCGCCAACGCTGCTGCCGTCACACGCCTCGTTGCACTCGGGATCGATTTGACCGTTGCCGCAGAGCGTCCTGCAGTCGATGGTCGTGGTCGTCGTCGAGGTGGTGGTGGTGGTCGTGATGACGGTCGACGTCGTGGTCGTTATCGAGGTGGAGGTGGTGATGGTCGACGTCGTCGTCGAGGTGGTGGTGGTCGTGGTGGTCGTCGCCGGCGTCGTGGTGGTGGTCGAAGTAGAGGTGCTCGTTGTCGTCGTGCGAGTGGTGGTAGTGGTGGTCGACGTGGTCGTGGTGGTGGTCGACACCGCGGCGCACGGGTTGTCCTCGCACGATCCCGGCCCGATGTTCGCCCCGCCTTGCTGGTCACATTTCTCCGGCGTGCGCTGCTTGCACTCGATCTCGTTCTCGTCCTCTTCGTCCTCCGGGATGCAGCAGCGGATCTTCGGCGGCGGGCAGGGATCGGGGTCGCAGGTGCCGGTGCCGAGGCTCGTGCCGTCACGGGCGTGGCACTTCTCGGGAGTCAGGAGCTTACACTCGTTCTCGTCGTCCTCGGGCACGCAGCATTGAATCCGGTTCGGCGGGGGCGTCGGCGGGCAGGCCCGGTCGTCGCACCGTCCCGGCCCGATGTCGACGCCGCCCTTCTGGGCGCACCAGGCGGGCGTCCGCTGCTTGCACTCGACCTCGCTCTCCTCCTCGTCATCGTTGTCGTGTTCCGGGACGCAGCAGCGCGTCTTCTGGGGCGGCGGTGGGGGGGGTGGGCACGGGCTCGGCATGCAGGAGCCCGCCCCCAGGTTCATGCCCTCTTTGGCCTGACACTTCTCGGCCGTCACGCGCTCGCACTCGGGCGCCTCGTCCTTTTCTTCGGGCACGCAGCAGCGGACGGCGCCCGCGCGCCCGGCATGCTCCGGCACGACGCCCTTCAGCGTGTCGGACCCGATCAGGGTATGCACGGCGATCCGCTTGCCGCGGGGGTCGACCCCGAGAAGCTGATCATGGCCGCGCGGGTGCGTCCGGAAGCGTGCCCTTCCGCGACCCCCTCCGTTGGTCGTGAGCGTCCCGATCCGGACGCCGCGGACGACGATCTCGTAGGTCGTGTGCGCATCGAGGTTCCGCACGACCACCAGGAGCGTTCCGTCGAGGCCCCTCCTCAGGCGCCGGACGATTACCGTTGCCTGCCCCTGTGTGTGAGCGCCCGGGCTCCGTGCGGTGAGATATAGACTCAGGCGCATTGCTCCGGTCGCAGGCGGCGCCGTCGCCTGCAGCGCCAGCATGACCGCGACGGTGCATATGAGGAGGCGCCGCTCAAGCCAGACGAGCCGCTTTTGCATCGTTGCTTCCTCGGCTCGCGCTCTGGCACGGAGAGCGGCGCCGAGTCAACAAGAAACCCACTCAGGAAGTTCGCGGGATGGCCAGCGCAGATGCTGTAGCGTCTGCGCAGCTACTGCCGTATAGGCTGTCGCATGCCCGCGAAAGTGAAGCGTTCCGCCGCACGGTCGCGACGAACCCGAGCGACGCCCGCGCACGACGCGCCGCACACCGCGGCCGGCAACCGGCCCGCCGAATCGCTCCATGCGGGCGCGAAGGCCGTCGCCGCCGCCCGCGAGCGCCACGAGATCGGCCACGCCGCCGCCGGCCGCGAGTCTCTACCCCACGGACCGGACCCCCGCTTCCACGCGACGGCCCGGCTCGACGACGCCATCCGCGACGTCGTCCCCGTCACCGAGGACGAGCGCCTGCTCCGCCCCGCACCGCGGACGGAGTTCACGCACACCGACCCGTGGCGCGTCCTGCGCATCACGGGCGAGTTCGTCGAAGGGTTCGATCGGCTCGCGTCGGTCGAGAAGGCGGTGACCATCTTCGGCTCGGCACGCGTGGCGCCCGGCGACCCGCAGTACCGCGCCGCGGAGGAGGTCGCGCGACTCCTCGCCCGGGCGGGTTTCGCCATCATCACCGGCGGCGGCCCCGGCATCATGGAGGCGGCGAACAAGGGCGCGACGGAGGGCGGCGGGCTCTCCATCGGCTGCAACATCGAGCTGCCGTTCGAGCAGCGGCCGAATCCGTATCTCGATACGCTGATCGACTTCCGCTACTTCTTCGTGCGGAAGACGATGTTCGTGAAATATTCGGCCGCCTTCCTCATCTTCCCGGGTGGATTCGGCACGCTCGACGAGCTCTTCGAGGCGCTGGTGCTGATCCAGACGGGCAAGCTCTACCACTTCCCCGTGATCCTCTTCGGACAGCGCTACTGGAGCGGCCTCGTGCGCTGGCTCCAGGCCCGCGTCCTCCGCGAGGGAAAGATATGTCCTGCGGACCTCGATCTCATCGTCCTGACCGACGACCCCGCGCAGGCGGCGCGACTCGTGATCGACGCGTACGCCGTCCAGACCCGGACCGCGGTCGAGCGTAGCGATCGCGAGCGAGCACGGTCATGACCGCACGCCGCGTCGACCTCGGCCGGATCGCCCGCCAGGCAATGATCGACCGCGGCCTCGAGCCGGACTTCCCGGCGGCCGCGCTCCGTCAGGCGGACGCGCTCGGCGGCCCCGCGACCGACGCGTCGGCGCGCGACCTCCGAGGACTCGCATGGGCGTCGATCGACAACGACGACTCGCGCGACCTCGATCAGCTCACCGTCGCGGAGGAGCTTCCCGGTCGCGGGGTACGCGTGCTCGTCGCCATTGCGGAAGTGGACGCGCTCGTCGGCCGGAACACCCCGATCGACGCCCACGCCGGCCGAAACACGACGTCCGTCTACACGGCGACGCGCATCTTTCCGATGCTCCCCGAGAAGCTCTCGACCGACCTCACGTCGCTGGCGGACCACCAGGAGCGCCTCGCCGTGGTGATCGACTTTGTCGTGAGCAACGACGGGTCGATCGCGTCGTCCGACATCTACCGCGCGCGCGTCCGGAACCAGGCGAAGCTCGCCTACCGCGGCGTCGGGGCCTGGCTCGACGGCCAGGGACCCATGCCGGCGGCGATGGCCGCCGCACCCGGCGTCGATGCGCAGATCCGGCTGCAAGACCGCGTCGCGCAGACGCTCGCGTCCCACCGGCACGAGCACGGCGCGCTCGACCTCGAGGTGCTCGAGCCGCGCGCGGTCGTGGCCGACGGAGACGTCGTCGACCTCCAGCAGGAGCAGCGGAACCGGGCGACGCAGCTGATCGAGGACTTCATGATCGCGGCCAACGGCGTCACCGCGCGCTACCTGCAGGACAAGGGTTTCCCGACGTTTCGCCGCGTGGTGCGGTCCCCGGAGCGCTGGGAGAAGATCCGCGAGGTGGCCGCCGGATTCGGCGACACGCTGCCGCCCTCGCCCGATGCCGCGGTGCTGTCGGCGTTCCTCGTCCGGCGACGCGCGGCCGACGCCCTCCGGTTTCCCGACCTCTCGCTCAGCATCGTCAAGCTGCTCGGACGGGGCGAGTACGTCGTGCAGCGCCCCGGCGATCCCGGGGCGGGACACTTCGGCCTCGCCGTCAGCGACTACGTCCACTCGACGGCGCCGAACCGCCGCTTCCCGGATCTCGTCACGCAACGGCTCCTCAAGGCGGCACTCGGCAGCGCTCCCGTGCCATACGCCGACGACGAGCTCGCGGGGCTGGCGACGCATTGTACGGAGCAGGAGGACGCCGCGAAGAAGGTGGAGCGGCAGGTGCGGAAGTCGTGCGCGGCGCTGCTCCTCTCCTCGCGCATCGGCGAGCGCTTCGACGGCATC
>Ga0209056_10002621_pt1 | contig 19255 bp, 17 predicted proteins | sample GraSoiAngelo_114_FD_185876 | JGI IMG/M metagenome (GOLD analysis project Ga0209056, IMG submission 185876) | Grasslands soil microbial communities from the Angelo Coastal Reserve, California, USA - 14_0903_13_40cm (SPAdes) (version 2) | ecosystem: Environmental > Terrestrial > Soil > Grasslands...
GAAGCGGCGTTCAGGTGAGGCTCCTGACGGCCTGCTCGACGTCCGTGTCCTAGCAAGACGATGAACGAGCGATCCCGCGGGAGTCAGCTCCTCGCCGGGACCACGACGGTCCCGGTAAGAGGGTCGGCCGGACCTGGCGACAGTCGGCAGTTTGACTGTGCCACCGGCGCGGAACAAGGCCACGACGAACCCATACCCGAGCTTCGACGGAAAAAAACGCGGCTTACTGCGACCACGGCTGATCCAAAACGCACCGGACGTGACGCGAGCGATTGTCCCTGGCAGGTTCGTCACCGGGCTTACTCCGCCCATTGAAGCACGCGAGGGACATGGCAGGTCGATGTGCGGCCAGGACACCGGACCGGAATCGGGCGACGCGGTGCCGGCATGACGCAGGACGGATCGAACCTACACGGGGAGTGGAAGACCGACCCACGGTGGGCCGGAATCATCCGACCGTATGGCGTCGAGGACGTCGAACGCCTTCGGGGTTCCATCCGCATCCGCAACACGTTGGCGGAGTTAGGCGCCGAGCGTCTCTGGGGTCTCCTGAATTCGGACGGGTTCGTCTCCGCCCTGGGAGCGTTGACCGGGAACCACGCGATCCAACAGGTCCGCGCGGGACTCCGGGCGATCTACCTGAGCGGCTGGCAGGTCGCGGCGGACGGGAACGATGCGGGCCAGATGTACCCGGACTTGAGTCTCTATCCCTCGGACAGCGTGCCGAACGTCGTCCGGAGAATTAACAACGCATTGCGCCGCGAAGACCAGAAACAACACATGAAAGGGAACCACGACATCGATTGGTTCGCACCGATCGTCGCCGACGCTGAGGCCGGGTTCGGCGGCTCGCTCCATGCGTTCGAGTTGACGAAGGCGTTGATCGAGGCGGGCGCCGCGGGCGTTCACCTCGAAGACCAGCTCGCGGCCGCGAAGAAGTGCGGTCACCTCGGGGGAAAGGTCGTCGTGCCGACGGGGGAGTTCATCCAGAAGCTCGTCGCGGCCCGGTTCGCCGCGGATGTGCTCGGGGTCCCGACGCTGATCGTGGCGCGGACGGACGCAAACAGCGCACGCCTCGTCACCAGCGACGCCGACCCGACCGATCGGCCGTTCCTCACAGGAGAGCGGATCTTGGAGGGGTTCTTCCGAATGGAAGGCGGACTCCCCGCCGCAATCGCCCGAGGCCTCGCCTACGCGCCCTACGCGGACCTGTTATGGTGCGAGACCTCGGGGCCCGATCTGCAGGAAGCCCGCGCCTTCGCGGATGCCATCCACGCGCGGTTCCCCGGAAAACTCCTCGCCTACAACTGCTCGTCCTCGTTCAACTGGCGGAAGAAGTTGGATCCGGCGGGCATCGCGCGGTTCCAACACGACCTCGCACGGATGGGGTATCGCTTCCAGTTCGTGACCCTCGCCGGGTTCCACACGCTCAACCTCTCGATGTTCCAGCTCGCGAGCGAGTACGCCGCGCGCGGCATGACCGCGTATGCGGAGCTGCAAGACGCGGAGTTCGCGGCGCGCGAACGGGGATATCGGGCGGTCGAGCACCAAGCCTTCGTCGGGACTGAGTACTTCGACGAGGTCGGCCAGGTGATCTCCGGCGGATCATCGTCAACCCTCGCGATGGAGGGCTCGACGGAGCGGGAGCAGCTAACGGAGTCTGCGGCGCGAGTTCAACCGCGAGGAGCGAAACGGCAAACTGCGGATCCCTGAGCCCTTTCGAAGCGGGTCCCAACATGTAGGACTCGCTCCAAGGCGGGACGCCTTACTTCGCACGCGCCGCAGCCGCCTTGGCAGCGAGCGCTGCGAACTCCTCGCGGCCAAAGGCCGTGCCTGCGAGCCCCCAACCGCCCTCTGCTGCCTCGGTAAGTATCACCCAGGTGCGACTGGCTTGGGTCGGGTCGCTGGAGACCTTGGTCACGATCTCGGTGATCTCTTTGACGAGTTGCTTCTGACCTTCGCGGGTCAACGCCGCTGGAGGCGTGATGACCTGGACACGGACAGTCCGAGCAGAGTTGGTCGCTGCGGTGTGAACCGCGCGCGGGTCCATTCGATGGATGAACGCGGCGGTGTTGTTCAGGTGGAAGGAGCCGGGAGTTGCCACACCTTCCGCGCGGAGAACGGCCATCGTAAGTTCCTTGCCAAGCAGACCGTCGGTCCCGGCCGGGAAAAGGTCTGCCGGTGCATACACGTCAATCATGGGCATAGCTAGGCACCAAGTGAGACCTGGATTTATGGCTTTGCAATGAGGGCAAGTGCACGAAGCGGGGTGCCGACTGACACTCTTCCAGCTATCGGCCGAGTTGCGGTCAGCCCTTCTCGGCCTTTTCGAGCGCGGCGATCAAAGGGCCAAATCCGGGATAGCCATCGTATCTGGCGCCACCGACGAAGAACGTCGGCGTGCCGTTAACACCGCTCTTGACTCCACCCATGAAGTCTTCTCGAACTCTCCCCAGATGGACATGCTGAGCAACCTCCTGCTCGAGCCGCTTCACGTCCAGCTTGAGTTTCTTCGCATAGTTGGCGAAGACTCCATGGTCGGCCAGGGATGCTTGATTCTCGTAGAGAAAATCGTGCATCTCCCAGAACCTCCCTTGGACGGCGGCCGCCTCGGCGGTTTCCGCGGCCCATTCCGCTTGCGGGTGGGAGGTGGTTATGGGGAAGTTTCGGAAAACGAACCGGAGCCTCGTTCCGAGTTCCTTCTGGACCTTCTTCACGATCGGGTAGGCCGCCCCACAGTAGGGACACTGGTAGTCCCCGTACTCGACGAGCACCATTCGAGCATCCGACGGCCCTTCAATGTGGTCCCGTTCACCGACCGGCAGCGTCAGTCTCGGCGGTTGATAATTCTGCTTCGCCATGATCACTCGCTTCAGCCGGGCGATTTGAGTTTCTCCAGTGCGGAGAGGATTCCATCCGCGCCCGGATTGACACCGTCCGGTGAGAGGTAGCTCCATCGGATGATCCCCTTCGGATCGATTACGAACAGCGCCCGCGCCGATTCACCGTTGCGTTCGGTGAAGACCCCGTATATCCGGGAGATGGCCCCTTTCGGGTCGAAGTCGGAGAGGAGCGGGAAGTTCAGGCTGCGATCTTTCGAAAATGCCAGATGACTCCAGACTCCGTCGACGGAGACTCCGAGGAGTTCCGCGTCGAACTTCCTGAATTCCGGCATCAGCTGCGCATAGAGTCCGAGTTGGTCGCTGCAGACGGGGCTCCAGTCCGCGGGATAGAAGCACAGCACCACGGGCCTTCCGAGAAAATCTCGGAGAGAGACATGCTGATCCGGCGTCGTCTTGAGGGTGAAGTTCGGCGCCTTGGTGCCGGGCTTTAACGGCGAGACCTTTTGGTTTTTCGTCTGGAACTCTTTCATCTTAGCGTTTGACCTTCATCGTCGATCGGTAGGGGGTTGTCAATTGCGTACCTGGCTCGGCTCCTTAACATCTTCGGCGACGTAAAGGGTTTTGGTCGAACCCGGCCCCCTCAATCCGCCGTCTGCTGCACGGCCTCCTCGATGAGTTTCACGAATCCGGTCGCATAGTGGGTGATTCCTCCCGCATGGCTCGCCGCAGGGAACACGATGGTCGTCGCCCCCGCCCGCTGCGCCATGAAGAGTTCCTCCGCCGGATCGATCATCAAGTCCTTCCCTGAGAGGGCGTACCACGACGGCAGGGTGTGCCACGCGACCGGCCCAGACGGGTTCAGGGCGATGGAGAAGTTGAGCGGAATCTGTTCCGCGTTCAGGGTCGCCTCGAGGTTCGGGTTGAGGTCCTGACAGAAGAACTGCGCGAAGAAGGCCGGGTCAATGAAGGTGGGCGATGCGAAAGGCGTCCCCGTCCAGATGAAGTGGTTGAACGCCTCGGAGGTGTGGAAGCCCGCGCCGAGGCTGAAGATCGAGTCACCCTGGTCGGGGACGAACGCTGCGGTGAAGACAAGGCCGAGCACGTCGGACCGGCCGTACGCTGCGTCCGAGATCACGATCCCACCGTACGAGTGTCCGACGAGGATCTTCGGACCCGAGATGCCGTCAAGCAACGCGCGGACGATTGCGACGTCCCCAGCGATCGACAACAGGCCGAGCGTCGGGGTCACGGTCGTGAACCCGTCCTTCTGTAGCCCTGCGACAACCATGTCCCAGCCAGGCGGCGAGGCCCAGGCGCCGTGGACGAGGACGATCGTGGGCCTGGTCTCGGAATTGTTCGCGCGCGCGGTCGCCGGCAAGACCGAAACGATCAGGATCGCCGCGATGACGATCATGAGCCGAAGCAACCGAGGCCTTGCGGAACCGCGAGCGGGGCGTTGGGCGTGTCGAGCGAATGAGGCGTTCACACAAAAACCTTCGAGGGCCCGATTGAATCGCGTCTATAAAGATGAGACCGACAGGGACTATATAGACGGCAGCTGGCGCGTTCGAAACTTGATGAAGGCTCTGCGAACCCACGAGGTATCTCTTGCCGGGTGCCGACCAAAGCGAGTTCCGATACGGCACCTGAGGAACGACGAACCATCAGCGTGGGATAAAATAGCATGCTCCCCGCGGGAAGTCGGTCCATTGGCAAGCAAACCGGGCAAGCCCATCAAGGGATATGCCAGTGGAAAGTGCCTACCGTAGGGTTTCGAAACTGTCCCTGGGACCGGTTTCCGGGCACGAGAATCAGCGCCGTGTCGACCGATCCATCCGTTCACCGGGTAGTCCAAGACCACCTGGGCCATGCTGCGGCGTTGATGTCTGAAAGGTGGTAGCAGCGAGGGACTATAACGTTATTACTTGCTCGGCGGCTTAGCCAGGACGGCCACCGTCGGTGATGGCCGAACCGGCGGCTTTAGGTTCGATGTGTACAGACGAAAGACGTATAGAGACGCCGGGGGGACCCAGCCCAGCCGGCGGCCTACTGGGCCGGCTCCCCACCGATTAAGATTCCACGAGCTTGCTGCGCCAATCCTCATTGGCCAGAAGCGCGTGCGCGTCGGCATCATCCTCCGGGATGAGGAACATGGTCCAGTCTCCCAAGGTCACTAGGAGACTTCGGCCCGCGTACGACGGCGAAGCCCCCTCGATCGATTTCACAAGTGACAGGGCGACAGTCCGAGTGCGTCGCTGGCCTAGCGGACCCACTCGCTCGTTCGTACGCACGGGCGGGTACAGATATAGGAGCGGGCCGCTCACCCTTCTGATTCGGGCAATTTGGAACCGGTACGTGGACCCGTCGAGGAGGAGTCGGCGATAGTCCTTCAGGAACGAAATCCCGAACGGCCGGCAGAGCGCCTCGAGGATGTCGATGCCTCGACTTCCGAAAGCGTACCAATCCAAGAAGAATGAAGCTCCGTCTTGGAGCGTTACCTGGATACCGGGATAACCACCAACCAGGTTCGGTTGGACTTGGACAATTTCGCGGAGGGCGACGATCCTCGTCCTCGAACCGTCAATCCTGCGCACGGGGTGCTCAAGGCTCAGCACGCCCGCATGGATTTCGGCAGGACGCTGCCTGGCGATTGATCGAAGGACGTAGAATCCGAGCAAGATGACGATGAATACAAGGAGGACTGAAAGGACAGCATCAGCGTTAGAGGACCGCTGCTGGACGATCGGAACCAGTTCGGCATATGCAAGGGCCGCGACCCCTAGGACCACGAACCCGACCGCAAGTGGCTTGACCACCCCGAGGGCGACACGATAGCTCTTAGTTGGCTGAAACTCCAATGAGTCTAGCGAGCTTCGGGACGGAACTCCAGGAACCCGTGTTTCAGGCAGAAAACCCACCCGTCAACGCGTCTGCGCCGGTCTTCGCAGCAGCGACCGGGACCGACGCAAAGACGACGATCTTCTCCAGAGCGGTTGCGTATGTACTCGCGGCATCGGCGGCCTCGTTCGGAGGCTTCCTTGAATTTATGAAGTAGAAGGCGACTCCCAGGAACGCGAGACCGAGGCTGCTGAAATCCAAGAAAGCTAGCGGCAGGCCCTTATCGACAGTTAGGCTCGCGAGAGCCAAGACAAGACCGATCAGCGAAAGGCCGAAGCCGTTCCACTGCTTGAAGAGGGAATTGTCACCCTGCTTCTTCACAAACAGGAGCGCGAGGAGGCCGAGAGCAACGTCACCGACTTTGCCAGCGATGTCCGCTCCCTTGTCCGCAGCGTCAGCAGACTCGGCGGCGGCCTTGCTTACCCAACCCACGGACTCGGCAACTTCGCTGAAAACGGCTAGGGTTGTTATTAGCAGCGCGACGGACGCAATGGTTGCCACGATCGACTTCACGACAGAATCAGTAACAACCTTCGAAATGACGTAGGCGATTCCGAGGGAGGCGGCGTCAGCCGCGATTTCCGCCGCGCGCAGCGCGACGTCAATCAGGAGGAAAGTGGTCAATAGAGCGAGGATGCGGTTTGCAGCGCTCACTACTGCATCGTTCCTTTGAACAACGTCAGAGCTTCCGACTGCCGCGGTCAGGTCTGAAATGAGCCCCCCAAAGGTCATCTGCCACAGGGCTTGGGCGGCCATCAAGGCCGGCCTAAGCGAGTTCTCTATGAGCGAAATCACTTGGTTCTTAATCCAGTCGACGGCCTGGCCGAATTCGTTCTGCACCCAACGCGCCGCGCTCTTCACGGCCGCGACGGCGCCACTGATCTGCTGCGCGAACCAGTTCCCGACCTGAAGGAGCACCTGGGCAAGGTAGAGGAACGCGTTGATCGGCAGGATCACGGCGCTCAGCACGGCGGCGACGATCAACAGGCCGTCCCAGACCTGCTCCCACCACGGCTTGTCGGTCGGCTGGCCACACGACGACGTGCAGAAGCGGTACTGGATGGACGCGGACAAGGGGACCGGCTGATATCCGATCATGCGGACGACGCCCGTCGGAAGGCTGTACAGGAACCCCGTGTCCGTGTTGACGTAGTCCATCGTGAAGTCCAGGTACACGTGGGCCCCGGCGCCCGTGGCGTTCTGCAGGAGGAGGTTGACGATGGAGTCCGGGTCACCGGCCCATTGGGCCGGCGTCACGTTGCCCGTGAGGATCTCTCGGAGGTCGTCGGCGTTCGACGATGCCGTGGTCAGATTCTGCCTGAACGTGAGGGCGCTCAGCGCGTCGTTTTCGTTGGACGTATTCAGTTTCTTGTACAGGAGGGTGTCGAAGAACAGCGAACGGGGCACGAGGAACACCCACTGCTCCGGCGGCATGATGTCCCACGACCACGTCACGTTCAGGAGCAGGGCGACAAAACGCGGCTCGCCGACGTAGCGGCGCGACACGATGCGGCCCTGGGAATCCGTGAGGTTGTAGATGCCGGAGTAGTCCGCCGGCAAGAAGAGCCGAGTGAGGGTCCGCGCCGGGACGTATCGTTGGACGGACACGTTGAGCGGGTTCGCGTAGAAGGACCCGCAGCCGCCGCTCGCCTGGAACCAGATCGGATTCGTCCGGCCGATGAATCCGCCGAAGCTTCGCGTGTACAGGTTCTGGCAGGACCCTTGGCTGTAGCTCGTGCCGATGGGGATCTGGTGATGCACGTCTCCCCCGGAGCTGTCGTAGTCCCAGAGCTGGACCGTGATCACCAAATTCGTGTCGATGTCGTCCGGGATGTTCACCGTGAGGTCGTGGCCCCAGGAGACGGACGGACCGAGGTACCAATTGGTGTACGTCGTGTTGCCCTGAATTGTCGCCTGGACGAAGGGGCGCGCCACGCCGTCCGAGTTGTAGGGATCGGAGCCCGCGATGGTCGCCCATCCAATGATGAGTCTCGCGAAGACGTCGACGAGGGGATTCATGTCCCGCCCGTCCGGGGTGCCGTCACGGTCCGTGTCGTTCAGGGTCGGGTCTGTGTGGAAGCCGCCCGTGTTGTTGACAATTGTCGAGCCGGACCACGACCAGCCGTGGGCCTCGACCCCATCCGGAATCCCATCGCCGTCCGTGTCCGCCTTCCACGGGTTCGTGATGTATCCGTCCGTGCCCGGATTGACTTCTTCCGTGTCGTTCAGGCCGTCGCGATCGGTATCCGCTCGATTCGGCAATAAGTGGACTGTGAATTGGAGTTGGAGGTACTCGACTTGCCCCTTCCTCCCAACCGAGTTGTCCCACGCGACAGCATAGGCGTTCGCCAACGAAGCCGCAAGGGATGACCGGCCCAAGCCCAGCTGGAATAAATCAAACGATGTGAAGTTGTTCGTCTGCCCCGCGTTCGTCCCCGAGAGCTTCAGATTGAAGGACTGGAGACTCTTCGCCCCGCTTCGGAAGTACAGGCTGTCGCTCACCTGCCCCATGTCCGGATGTGTGATGCCGACCATGGCCAGGGCCTTGCTGACCGTCCATGACGGCGCGCCGAGCGAAATCGCGAGGAAGTCTGTGGTCGTCGAGCCGGAATCGGGGATGGGATACCGGACCGGGGTCTTCACGGTAAAAGTGTACAGCTCCTGTCCGTCCGAGAGGCCATCGCCATCCGTGTCCGTCGAGTTCGGGTTCAGCTGGATTCCGTGGGGGGACCAATCGGCGATTGTGGCGGGGGTCACCGCGGACCGAAGCACGCTGACCTCGTCGAGCTGGATGGGAAGGTGCGCCTGCCCCTCTGCGTAGCCCAGCGTGAGGGCGTTCGTCGTCTTTGGGAATGTTGAAGATCCGGACCAGGAGGCGACCTGGACCCCGTCGAGGTACAAGACGAGGGAGGACGCCGTCGCGGTGGCGGTGATCCGCAGCCATCGCCCCAGCGGAATCGGAAGCGGCGAGGCAATCGAGGCGACCTTGTAGATCGACCAGCGGACGAGGCCGTCCGAACTGATGTTCAGATAGAAAGTTCCCTTTTGCGCGATGACGGAGGCGTCCGAAGCGGGCGGCGAGGTCACCTGGACGTAGACGTCCACGGAAACGGACGAGTTGATCCAGAGGGTCGACGGGTTCGACAGGATAATTCCGTCGTTGGTCCCGGCCAACGAGCGTGCCAGTCCGACGCGGCCCTCGACAACGGTCGTCCCGGTCAACGTCGCAGGATGAGCTGCGCCGCCACTGTCAAAGAGCGCGCCCGATGAGGTCAGCGTTTCCATGTCCAAGCGGGCGGCGTTCGAGGAACCACTCGTGAGGTTGTACGACGCGTTGACTTCGCTTCGGGAGAGCGGTCGGTCCCACATCTGGACCTCGTCGATGTAGCCCTTGAAGGACATGTTGTAGCCCGACGAAGTCGACCACTCCCGGCTCCCGACGCTGAGGTCGTGCGTATTCGTGGCCATTGCGGGGACGTTTGAGACCGCGGCTGGAGCGTTGGCATTCACATAGAGTGTGAGTGTCCCACGAATTTGGTCGTACGCCACGGTGATGAGATACCAGGTGCCCGAGCTGATTGTCGTGCTGCTCACGACCTTGTAGTTCGTGTTGTCGACGTACGCACGAAACACCTTGTTGTTTCCGCTGGGGACGATATCGACCACGAAAGACGCCGAGTTCCCGTAGCCCTTGCCCACGACGGTCGCCCCGGTCGCCTGGCTCGTCGTGGTCGGGTCGACCCAGGCCATGATCGTGAACCCGTCCGTCACGTTGAGCCACGGCGTCGAAGGCACTTGAACCCGATTCGTGGAGCCGCTCGTCGTGCCGTTGAAGAGGATGGACCCTCCGACCTTGCCGGTCGAGGACATCTGGATGTACTTCAAGTTCCCGTCGGCACCATTGCCGCTGAGGTCCCGGACCACGGTGCCGGACGAAAGCGTTGCCATGTCGTAGTACAGGACCCGATGGTCGAGGACGCCCTGGATCTCCTGCAGATCGGGGATGCCGTCCGCGTCGGTATCGGGGGACGTGGGTGACGTCGTAAAGGTGATCGTCTTCAGGATTCCGTTCACGGGGATGGTCATCGTGCGAGGGGTGGCTTCGACGTTGTCGGGGATGCCGTCCGCATCCGTGTCTTTGAGCGTCGGGTTGGAACCGTAGGTCGTGACTTCCGTCCCATCGGGAAGCTTGTCGCCGTCCGTGTCCGCGACGGTCGGATTCGTCGCCATGCGAGCCGTCACATTCATCGGAGCCGCGAAAGAGAAAAACTCGATGGTGTCTGCCGGCGCGGTCCCGGACTGTTCTCGGTACACCGTCGCGCTCGTGTTCGTCACGGTCGAGAGTCGAAGACCGATGTTCTTGTTGCCGCTGGAGGCCTCGCCTTGCATCCACGCGAGGACGAGAGGCGCTTTGGCGAACGCTGCCGGGTAGGTCCAGGTGCCCGTCGTCGCGGAGACGTAGGCCTCGGCGCGGGTCCACGAGGCCAGGGCATTCGGACTGGCTTGGGGGGTAATCGCGACGTATGCGACGGACTCGGTGTTGTGGGTTGTGCTCGAATTTGCGTTGAGGTAGACCCCGAACCCGGACGCACTTATCGAACTCGTGCGTTTCGCGATGACGGGGTTCGCATCGTTCAGCGTCTGGGTCTGAACGATGACGAGCGGCATCGTGGTGAACGGCTCGCGGAAGTTCACGGATACGGGCGACACAGTGACGCTTGCGCTGCCGGCCTCCAGGACGGATCCGTCGGAGAGGATGTGATCGCCTGACTCGAGGGCAAGGTAGACGACATCTTCCCCTCCGCCCGAGCCGCCGGTCGTCCAGTTCTCGATCCGGAGCTGGAAGGAGTGGTCCGTGACCGACCGAATCCGGACGTGCTGGAAGGCGTTCTTGTGGAACGTCGGCGGCTCCGCAAAGACGACGGGTGTCGTGTAGTGATTGTGCATATAGACGGTCGTCCAACCCCAGCCGACGTTGTGGACGACCCCGACCTCGCCGACGACTTTCGTCATACCGAACGACACGAAGCCGCGCTCTTGTCCATCCGTCAGGCCGTCGCCATCCGTGTCGGCTTTCGTCGGATCCGTCGTGAACGGAGTTAGAATCTGCGTAACTCCGTTGACGGAGATCGTGAGAGCGTGCGGGGCGATCTCGTAGTCGTCCGTAAGGCCGTCCAAGTCCGAATCCCGGGTGACAGGGAGAGTGTGCCACTTGTTCACCTCCGTGCCGTCCGGAATCCCGTCGCCATCTGTGTCCGGATTGTTCGGATCCAATTTGACCTCGAATCGCAGTGTGAAGACGCTGACGTTGCCCGCGATACCGGTGGTCCAGTCCCGGATCACGAGGCGCCACTGAAGGTACTTTGTGAAGTACGCGAGCGGGAAGCCGGGCCTCAGAATCCGCGAGGCGTTTTCGGACGAGCTCGCCGTCGTTTGGGGATTCACGAGGTCGACGACGACAGCATGGTTGGTGCCCGCGTCCACCTCGCCTCGGTTCCATTCTGTTGTGAGGACACCCAGAGTCGCCCCGGCCGGTGCGGAGGGCCCGTCGGGGGGCGCCGGAGTGGGATTCGTGGGGCAGGGGGGAGTTCGGCAGCCACCACCGCCGCCTCCGTTGCTCACATGGATCGTGATGGACGAACTGGCCGTGTTGCCGGCCGAATTCGTGGCAATTGCCGTGAGGGTGTACGCGCCGTCACTCGTCGCGGTCGTGTCCCAGGCGTTGCTCGCGTACGGGGCCGTCGTGTCCGTCGACCAATACGAAGATGCGATGTAGAAATCGACCTTGGTGAGGGTGGTCCCCTGCGGAGTCGCCGCGTCCGCGGTGATCACGACCGTATTGTGCACGTATGCTCCGTTCGCGGGGGAGGTGATGCAGACGCGCAGCCCCTGGTTCGTCGTCACCGTGACGGCCATTGCCTTCGTGAGGTACAGCGGTCCATTCTCGGTCGCGACGGCCTTCAACGTGTGACCGCCGTTCGTGCAGTACTGGGAGGTGTCCCAGGGCCAGAGGTAGCCGCTCGAGCCGTCGTTAGGAGTCGTCACCCTGGACTTGTACAGGTTGTCGACGTAGAACTCCACCCACTCAACGCCCTGCAAGTCTGCGGCGGTCACTCGGACGTTCACGACGCCGGAAACGAGCGCTCCGTCCGCCGGGGCCACCCAGGTCATCGCCGGCGGCTGGTCGAGATTCACGGTGATCTCGCTCCAGGCCTTTCCGCCCGCGGTGTCGTATTGCGTCGCATTGATCTTCGTCGGCCCTTCGGGTACGGCGGCGGTGTTCCAAGTCCAGCGATATTCGTTCCCAACCGACGCGTTGACCGTCGCCTGGAGTTGTCCGGCGACCCGGAACTCGACCTTGGACGTAATCTCCGGGTGGAGGACCGTCGCGACGACCGAGACGGCGCCGGTCACGTAGGCGTTTCCCAGCGGCTGGGTGAGGCTCACGCTGTCGAGGCGCCTGCCAGGGTCCCAGACGTACCGGTCGATCCACGCCGTGGCGTTCCAATAGCCGACTTGGGCCGTGAGATCCGTCTTGCGCGAGTGGTCGACCGTGAAGTTCGCCAAGGCGCCGTTCGCGATCCCGTAGAACTGCGCGAGGGTGACCGCATTCGAGGAGACGTTCACGCCATCGTCCGGGATGGTCGCGGGCAAGGCTCCGGGCGACATGTCTTGGTAATACGTCGTCGCGCTCTCCTGGGTGTTCGTCAGCCCGTCGCCGTCCGAATCGCCTTGCAGGAACGCCTCGAACTCGTTGATCTCTGGATTGTTGTTCCCGTTCTTTAGATCAATCGTGATCTTGACCCCGAGAGCGTAATACACATTCGGGAGGTTTGCGACGACATCGAGGACGGCGTTCGACGTCGTAGACCAAAGTTTCTCGCTGCTCTCATAGACTCCGTTCCCGTTCGTGTCCAGGTAGACGGACAAGGAGGAATATTTCGTCGTGGTGAAATGCGCTTTGACGATGTTGACGTAGGCCAACGTTTGGAACTGGACCGCGAGCCAACCCGTCGTCGACGAGCTTTGCCAGTAGGTCGATGAGACCCCGTCAATCGCGTTTCCCGGGCCGTTCGAGCCCGACGATCCAGAGGCGGTCGCCACCGAGCCGCACGACGCGAGCGCGTGGTTGAAATCCCCCGCCGTCGAACACGATGCGCTGACGTTGTGGGCTTGGAAGACCAGAACCACCAAGATGACCGCACAGAAAAGCGAAGCTACCCGCAGAATCTTCATCACGAAAACCCTCCGGGCCCCCAAGATGCGGTGACCGGATAAGCCTGCCTACTCCCGGTCACAAATCGACAATCATCGACAAGTAGCGTGATCTAAAATAGCATGCTCCCGGCGGGATTCGAACCCGCGTCTGAGGCTCGAAAGGCCCCGATCCTTGACCGGACTAGACTACGGGAGCGGAACGGCCGGTTAGTCGCGGAAGCCATAAATCCTTTTGGAACCGGGTTGTCCTCCCTGGGCCGAACCGGAAACTACTTGCGAACCTCGCGCTTCGATGACGCGGATGCGTCGCGCGAAGCCGACGATCACCGAGCTCGCGTTTTTCGTTTCCGGCGTCATCGTCATCCTGACCGGATGGCTCGCCGATCTGCTCGGGCTCTTCGAGCTCGGCAGCGGTTCGGGCGGGCACGGCTCTTCGGCCACGTTTTCCCTCCGAATCTTCCTCACGATGTTCGGCGTGGCGTTCGCGACAATCGGGGTGGCGTATGACAACTTTCCCGAGATCTTCAGCGACGCAGAGATGGCGAAACGGTACCTCGTGTCGTTCCTATTTCTCGGGGACGGCTCTCTCCATCTGTATGCGCTCAACGACCATCTCAACGAGCCGTTCCCCGCGGCGTTCTTCGGCGTCTTCGCGGGCCTTCAGGTCGCGGCCGCGTTCGTGATCCCGTACACCCGCCGGGAACTAGACCCCGCGTGGCTCGGCATCACGGGATTCCTGATCGCGGCCTATGTCGTCACGCGGACCGTCTCCGTCTGGCCGATCGGAACCATCGAGGAGGTCGATGCGCTCGGCCTGATCTCGAAAATCGTGGAAGTCCTGACGGTACTCTTCCTAGTCTCGTTGATGCGATCCGCACGGGCAGAACGTCGCAAGACGGCGCGCACTACCGCGGCGCCAAGCCGGTGAGGCTCAGATTTCTCCGGCGACCTCTTTCGCGAGGAGCCGGTACTCCTGCTCCTTCATTGCCGCGGGGTTCGCGGAAATTAGCAGGTACGAGTCGTTCAGGACAATCTTCTCGTTGACCTTCTGGAGGAACCGCATCGTCGAGGCGAAGCCATTCTGCGAGATCAGGTACTCCAATCCCTCGAGGAGCACGGCCGCGTTCCCGCCATCGGCCGCAAACTCCGCGATCGCGGAGGCGATGTCGACCAGAGCCGTCGGCTCCGCGACCGCCATGTCCTCCCCTTTCTTGCCCGCGGATTTCGAGAGCCAGATGAACCCCGCGTCCCCCAAGGGATAGCGCGTGCGCGCGTCGTCGGGATGGATCCGCGTGATGCAGAGGCCTCGCGCCTCGTCGCGTAGCAGCTCCGCGAACAGCTCGAAGACGCGCTCCGCCTTCGGCTCCCGCACGAGGTACGCACCGCGGCGGCCGATGTCCTTCCGGGTGGGCATCTCGCCTCCGCCGACGACGGGGATGCCTTCCTCCTCAACGAGGCGGGATTCCATCGCCTCGACGTCGCGGTACAGGACCGCCATCTTCGACTTCGCCATCACCATGAGTTCCGTCGACGAGTATCCACGGGTCGTCAAGGAACCGATTTCCCGCCACGCGGCCTTCAGCCCTTCCTCGAACCCTTTCAGAAAGGCCTTCCGCTTCTCGTCGTCGCCCATCCCTGTGGGCGGGATAAGGCCCCGTCGGGCGTATAGAGATTTCGCGGCGCGCTCAGCCGATGTAGCCGAGGTCCTCGCGTTTGTCCGGGGGCTCCGGCGCGGCCTCGATGTCTTTCAGCTTCGACGTGATCTGGTCGATCTGCTTCGCCTTCGCCTCGAGTTCGTTGAAGGAGATTTCAATCCCGAGGTACTTCGTGAGTACGTCGAGCACGGCCTGCGCGGACTTCGGGTCGACGAAGTACCCGGACGTCTCGCCCATGAGGCAGATGGCGTTCATGTCGTACAGGCGGCCCAGGCCGAGGAGCAGGCCGCTCGCGCCGACGATCCCTGCGCCCGGCTCCCCGCGGGAGAACACGACGCCGTACTTCTCCATCTCCTTCACGAGGTCGCTGCCCGTCGCGGCGCCGAGGACGCGAGGCTTCGTGACGATCCGGCCCATCCCGTACCCGCCGAGCGTGAACACGCGGCGGACGCCGAGCTTCTTCAGCTCCCGCAAGATGAAATCGCTGAGCTCGTACTGTCCCTCGGGCGTGAGGCCCTGGTAGTCCCCCGTGATGAGGACGAGGTCCTTCCCCGCGCCTCGCTTCACGTAGTGCATCTCGTTGTTGACGAGCTTGACCTGCCCGTCCTCCTGCACGAGGACCTGGGGCGGGAAGTACTTCGAGAAGATCTCCGCGAACTTGACCGCCTTCAGCTCGTCCTTCAGGTGTTCCGCGGCGAGCTTGCCGACGTTCCCGATGCCGGGCAAGCCTTCGATGCACGTCGGATCGTCGAGCTTCGGGTGGTCGAGGTACCGGATCACGATGTTGTCCATGGTGTCTCATCTCTCCAATTCGTGGGCCCGCTTAAGTTTGCGCCTGTACGCGCCGTACCGGTCTTCCGGAGAATAGCGGGCCGGCATCGGGTTCCCCGTCGCGTGGCCGCACGCCGGGCAGATCGCCTTGAGCGTGTACCGGCCGCACGCGCCGCACTTCTGGAGGAGGGACCGCATCGCCTCAGTCCTTCCGGTGGAACTTCGCCTCGCCGCCTTTCGCGGTCAAGGCTTTCATCACCCGATTCGCGGCCTTCTGGATCTCCTCTTCCGCCGACTTGTAGTCCGGCGCGCGCACGACGATCCGGTAGCGAGGCGCCCCGATGTACTGGACCTTCACGCTGAGGCCGTCGGACTCCATCGCGGCCTTCGTCAGCGCCTCGCGGATGTGGACCGCGCCGTCGGGACAGAAGTCGGTCGCCTCGACGTAGCCGTCGATCATGACGTGCGGCGGGACGATGTTCTCCCGCGCGACCTCGACGAACGTCTTCACCCACGGGGCCTTGAAGCCCTCGTCCTCGAGGGCGTGTTCGTCCATCACGCTCTCCTCGAACGCGCGGTACAGCGTGCCGAACGAATCGAGGAGCTCGTAGCCGAACTCCTCCCAGCACTCTGCCGGCGTCTTCCCGAGTCGCGTCGCGACGATCCCGAGCAGGTTCTCCGCCTTCTGCTCGTTCTTCCACTCCTGGATCTTCTCGCGGCGCTGATGTTCGTTGACCGCTTTCAGCGAGAGGTCGATGTGGCCCTTGTCCTTGTCGACCTTCAGGACTTTGCAGACGACCTTCTGGCCCTCGCGCACGTAGTCCCGGATGTACTTGATCCAGCCGCTGCTGACCTCGGCGATGTGGATGAAGCCTTCCTTGTTCTCGTATTCGTCGAGCGTGACGAACGCGCCGAAGTTCTTGACGTTGGACACGGAACAGACGACGAGTTCGCCTTCGTCGGGCCAGTCGTACCCGCTCCGGGCGGTCTTCGCCTCCGCCATTACTCGAGGACCCCCAGGATCTCGCCTCGGATCGCGGCCTTCCCGCCCGTCGGCTTCGCGACCGTGGCGCCGCAGACCTGGCACAAGACCGTGCTCGCGGCGCGGTCGAAGACGACCTGCTCGTTGCCGCAATCCTCGCACTTGACCCGGAGGAACCGGCTCGTGGGCTTCGGGATCACTTGTGGACCTCCACGAGCTCGAACTTCTTCGCGCGGATGCCGGGCCGCTGGTGGGCCTTCTTGCACACCGTGCATCGGAACCGGAGATGGATCCGCTTCGTCGGCTTCTCGCGGCCTTCCGGCTTCGGGCGGGGGAAGCCGCCGTAGCCGGCCGTGACGCGTCGGAATCTCCGCTGGCCCGCGCGAAGCTCGGACCGCGGGCGGTTCTTGACCCGCTCGACCTCCAGCTCGCGATGCGCGTTGCAGAACGGACAGTAACCGCGAATACGCTGGGGCATCTTCATGGAGAGGCGACCGAGCATCGATACAGAGGGGAACTCGTATTTATGGGTTCCTGGGTCCGCACACGGAGAATTTCCGCGAGCCAGATGATTGCGGACTCGAGCCCACAGAACTCGAAACCACCCCGCGGATTATTCCCGTCCGCGAGAAACTTGGACGCTTGAATCGCAACAAATATATATTGCTAAATTAATAAATGGCGGGGAGATACAATGAGCCGCGAGGTCCGCCTCAGCCGCCGGGACGAAACCCTGGTGGACCTGCTCATTGAGACGGGCCTGTCGAGGAACATCGCGAAGACCCTCGTGTTCCTTTCAAAGCGCGACGAGACGACCTCCGTGGAGATCGAGAAGGCGACGGGACTCCGGCAGCCGGAGGTCAGCATCGCCATGCAAGAGCTCCGGCGGCGCAAGTGGGTCGACAAGCGGGACATCAAGAAAGAGGGGAAAGGCCGCCCCGTCCATTCGTACCGACTGAACGCGCCCTGGTCCGACGTGCTCACCCAGATCGACCGCGAGGAACAGTCGAAGATCGATCGGATCGAGGCGAACCGCAAGAAGCTCAAGTCGTTTGCCTAGGCACCAACGTCCGGACGCCTTTTGGGGTGCCGACCAGGACCGCGTGCGCCATCCCCAGGAACAGGCCATGGCCCACGACGCCGGGGATCCCCGCAATCGCGCTCGCGAGCTTTGCGGCGCGCTGGATCGGCCCGAAGGCCGCGTCGAGGATGTGATTCCCGTTGTCCGTCCGGAACGGCTCGCCCTCCTTCTGGCGCAGCTCGACTTGAGCGCCGAGGGCCTGGAGCGCGGCGGACACATTCTTCCAGCCGAACGGATGGGCCTCCACGGGCACGGGGGCCTTCGTCCCGAGGCGGGAAGACAGTTTCGACTGGTCGACGACCACGACGAACCGCTTCGATGCCGTGGCGACGATCTTCTCGCGGAACAAGGCGCCGCCGAGCCCTTTGATCAGGTTCAGCCGCCGGTCCACTTCGTCCGCCCCGTCCACGCACAGGTCCAGCCACATGCTCTCCTCGAGGGAGGTGAGCGGGACCCCCAGCTTCTTCGCGGCCTCCGCGGTCGCGAGTGACGTCGGGACGGCTTTCAGGTCCATCCCGCCCTCGACGAGGCGGGCGACGCCCTCAAGAAAGAGCCGTGCGGTCGACCCGGTCCCCAGGCCCAAGACCATCCCTGGCTTCACATATTCGAGCGCGGCCTCGGCGGCCTTCCGCTTGAGCTCCTCCGCCGTCGCCATGTCACGCTCTCCGGCGGAGCTCCTCGACGAGCCGCACGAGTTCGTCGGTCACGAGGTCGTCGAGCTTCTGGCCGAGCGCCTTCGACGCCTTCGACGGGTCCCCCGTCACCCCGGACCAGTACTTCCGCGGATCCTCCACGATGGCGTACGCGGGGATGTCGTTCTTCCCCGCGGGGCTCGTGCCCTTCACGAGATCGGGGCGGGCCGTCAGGATCCGAGACGTCTCGCCGGCGCCGGCGTGGCCATCTCCCTCCGCCAAGATTCCGTGGGAGGCGTAGATGATGTCGTAGTCGGAGAGGACGGTCGCCTTGAGGCCGGTCCCCCGATCCACGACCTCGTGGGCCGCGGCCCGCAACGCCATCATGTGCTCCCGCCCCGCATGGCCGCTCACAATCATCACGCGTCGAACGCCGTTCCGGACGAGGTCGACCAGGACGTCCCGCACGAACGCCTTGAGCGAGTCGACCGACACGCTGACCGTGCCCGGGTACGGCCGCGTCGTCGTGCACACCCCGTACGGGATAGGTGGCGCGAGGTAGGCGCCCGTCCGTTTCGCGACCTCGTCGAGGACGTGCAGCGGCTGGATCAGGTCCGCGCCGAGGGGCAAGTGCCGACCGTGTTCTTCGAGGGCGCCTACGGGGACGAGGACCACGGGATCCTTCTTTGCGATCGCTGCGAATTCCTCGGAGGTCATCTCGTCGAGGTGCACGCGGCGGAATCCGCAGGAAGGCCATAAATCGTTCGCGGGCCGGCGGCCTCGTGTTAACCTTAAACAAGGTTAACTCCTCCGCGGAACCCTTTTTCGGGACCATGGCCTTTTCGAGCCGTGCGCGTCGCGGCGCTCTTCTCCGGAGGCAAAGACTCGACGTACGCGGCCTGCGTCGCGATGGAGCGGGGCTGGGACGTGACGCATCTTCTCTCGATCTTCCCGGAGGACCGCGACTCGATGCTGTTCCACACGCCGAACCTGCATCTGACGCCGCTCCAAGCGGACGCGATGGGGATCCCGCTCGTGCAGGAAGTGTCCAAACCGGGGGAAGCGGGCGAGATGGATGCGTTGCGGCGAATCCTCGGACGAGTCGACATCGAAGGGGTCGTGGTCGGGGCGATCGCCTCGGACTACCAGCACGAGCGGGTGAATCGGATCGCGGA
>Ga0209056_10002622_pt1 | contig 19255 bp, 15 predicted proteins | sample GraSoiAngelo_114_FD_185876 | JGI IMG/M metagenome (GOLD analysis project Ga0209056, IMG submission 185876) | Grasslands soil microbial communities from the Angelo Coastal Reserve, California, USA - 14_0903_13_40cm (SPAdes) (version 2) | ecosystem: Environmental > Terrestrial > Soil > Grasslands...
AACAACAACCAAACGGGTCAAGACGTACCAGCTTTCGGCGCTCTCGACTCCACCGGAGGGATTACGCGTTTCCGAGCGGCCGGGGACGATCTCCGTACCCGCCGGCAGAACGCCTCCATGCCGGCTGAGAGCTTCCGCTTGCGAAGCATAGGGAACCGGATCTTCGACCAGTCTTAACTCCAATTGTCCACCGGCCTGAATGACGGACATGGCGCGACTGGGATCGCCTTCGCCGGGAAGCTGCACAAGGATTTCATTGTCTTTGCGGCCGTGAAGCTGGATGGTAGGTTCGGTCAAGCCCAGGGCGTTGATACGGCGATCGATGGTCTCCAGCGATTGGGTCATGGTCGACTCTTGAATGCGCGCGATAGCGCTGGTTTTAAGCGTCCAGGTGTAGCCGTTGAGATTGCCAGCGGCCGCTGACATATCCCAGTCGGTGACAAATTGAGCGTTATAAATGTCGCGGAATTGCGAGAGCTGGGCGGGATCGAGGTTGCGAACAAGAATGTGCGTGTCGTCGACACGGCGCACTTCGTCGTAGTGAATATTTTTCGCGCGCAGCAGGGTAGTCAAACGGTCTACGGTCGTATCCGTCTCCTGCCCGATGGCTTCCTGGATCTGCACCTGAAGGAGCAGGTGAGTGCCGCCCTGGAGGTCCAGACCGAGCTTGATCTGTTTGGAGAAGTTATCCTTCACTTGCGCGACCGAGGTGGGAAACACCGGGTAGCCGAAAAGGAAATAGATGCAGAACAGAATGACGGCAAAGATGAACAGCGCTTTCCACTTCAGATTAGGGTTCATGGTCAGAAAGTAAGGCCTGTCGTCCAGCGAAGGGTGGGATTATTTTGCATCTTCCGACGCCTCCACCTGAGCAATCGCCGCACGCGAGACACGAATTTTAACCTGCGGTTCGGCAGAGATTTTCAGAATGACCGAATCGCCATCGATACCATTAACAGTGCCATACATGCCGCCGCTGGTGATCACTTTGTCGCCGGACTTGAGCTCCGCGAGCATGGCCTGCACTTTCTTGCGCTGGCGCTGCTGCGGCATGATCACCATGAAATACATGATGGCAAACATAAGACCGAGCGGGATCAGGAAGCCGCCAAAGCCCCCACCGCCAGAAGCCTGAAAAATCATCGCTGTCATCATCGTCCTGAAAAGCCGCTAGCAGTTGTCAGTTCTTAGTTTCAAGAAAATGCTTTTCTTTACCGGCAACCCTGATGAACCCGACGCCTCTACTGCACTCCGGGAAAATAAAAACGCCGTACCGGGGGCGAGCTGCGGACCCCGGTATGGCTACGACTTTCACTGCTCTTGGTGCCCCGCGGACGGCCCACGCACTGCAAGAAGTTCTACCCTTAGGCCGGACCCGCCGTATAGCGCGCGTGCATGTCAGATGAGAAATTCGCTAGGTTCCCAAACTCGATAGCTTTGCGGATTTGGCGCATTATGTCAAGGTAAAAGTGGACATTGTGGTGGGTGGCGAGAACCGCCCCGGTAAGTTCTCCGGCGGTGAAAAGATGGCGAAGATAGGCACGCGAGTAGCGACGGCAGACGCGGCAAGAGCAGTTGGGATCAATGGGCAGCTGATCCTGGGCGTAGCGCGCGTTCTTGATGAGCACGCGGCCGGCGGAGGTGTACAGGCAGGCATGACGCGCGGCGCGTGTCGGCAGGACGCAGTCCATCATGTCGATGCCCAGCGCGACATAGTCCGCGAGCTGTTCGGGGCGGCCCACGCCCATGAGATACCGCGGGCGGCCCTTGGGCAGCAGCGCGGTTACTTCGGCGGTCATTTCACAGGTCATTTCCTGGGGCTCGCCGACAGCAAGGCCGCCGACCGCGTAGCCGGGAAAATCGAGATCGAGAAGCTGCCGCGCACTTTCGCGGCGCAAATCGGCAAACGTGGCGCCTTGCACGATGCCGAATTGCCATTGGCTGAGATTTCCGTTACGTCGCGTGCATTCCTCGAAATACAGTCGCGCGCGGCGTGCCCATTCGGTGGTGCGCTTCAGCGCGGCTTCGGCTTTCTCGCGGGGCGCGGGTGTTCCGATACATTCATCGAGGACCATGGCAATGTCGGACCCCAGGGCCAGCTGGATCTCCGCGGCTTTTTCCGGCGTAAGGAGATGTTCGGAGCCATCGAGATGGGAGCGGAAGCGCACGCCCTCATCGGTTATTTTTCGCAATTTGGAAAGGCTGAAGACCTGGTAGCCGCCGGAATCCGTGAGGATGGCGCGCGGCCAGGACATGAATCGATGGAGCCCGCCAAGCCTGCGCACCAATTCGTGCCCGGGACGAAGATAGAGATGATAGGTATTTGCAAGAATGATTCCTGCGCCGAGCTCTTCGAGCGCTTCTTGGGTGAGCCCCTTGACGGTCGCCTGGGTGCCCACAGGCATGAACGCCGGCGTCTCGATCGCGCCATGCGGCGTCATCCAGCGCCCGCAACGCGCGCCTGACGGGTCGGTCTTCGCTGCTTCAAACGAAAAATTCATCTTCGACTGAATACCCGAGAGTAGGACAGGCAAAAATGCCCGTCCTACTTCAGTGTATCAGGAGAAGATAAACGCCCAGCATACGCGGAGCACCACAAAGGCCGCCCAAACGCCAAAGGCAATTGTGTAGGTCTTGGACCCCTTCAGTTTTTTCGGGCTCACGGCGGCAAACCCAATGGCCAGCAAAATTAGCGTCCAAAATGTGAAAACATCGAATGACTTCGAGAGTGCCACCAGCCACTTGGCGGAGTCGTCGGGCAAGATTGCTGCCACATTTGTAGCCACTGGGTTTTCAAGATCGATCGTGCCGTACGGCTTCAAATACAGGATCAGGATGAAAAGAGGACTGCTGACTAGCCCGGTAAGAAACGCATGCGAGGTAATGCTGAATGCAATGCCGAAATTAGTGCTTGCCCCGCCCAGGAGACTGTAGGCTCCCCACATTACCAAACCAACGATTAACGCGCCCAGAATGGGGCCCAGCAGGCCGACGCAGTAGGTGAAGACGGGAGAGAATTTGGCGCCGCCTTCGATCTGCTGCTGCTTCTGCTCGGCCGACATCTGCGCCGAGCGCGGACTCTTCTCGATTTGCTGACTCATAAATTCGCGCCAATTGATCCGCTGATTGATGCAGAAGCTGACCGCAAGGCTGAGAACCGTCAGAAGAACAATCGGCAGCACCCAAGTGGGTTTCCTGACGATGTCTTCAAAGGTGTTTTGCGGCGAGAAGAAAACGCCGATGATTCGGCCGAACGAACTAATAGAACGAGCTTGCGCCTCCGAAGCGGGAACGGGGGTTGTAGCCATCGAGGACTCCTCCACCACAAGGTTTCCTAAGTCTGCCTTCTCGAGTAAGGACTACGCACGAGCACCCGGGAACATTTCAGGTGGGTGGGATTGTAGCGCAATAAGGAAAATGTTGTCAGTTTTCAGTAACCCGTTCCAGTGCTGTCGCATGCCCCGGACACACGGTAGCCAGGGCGGTCCAGCCGGGGCAAAGCGTAGATAGAACGCGGCGACTTAGGCCATCCCGGCGTTCCTTCCTGTTTCGTTTTGCTTCTTCCTTGTTGATTGTTGGGCCATCCTTCAGCGAAGAGCGACACCCTGCCGTGTCGATCCTGCGAGGAGGTTTGGAATTGTCATTGTTCAGGATTTTGTTCATTCCAGACGAAGCTGGCAGGGAGAGGCGAGGAGCAGTTGAATTCTTGTAGCGTCCAGCCAAGGCCCCGTGCACGTCTCTCTCAGAAACTGAATCAGACCACGCCGCCCGCGACTACGCACGAGGCGAGCCAGATGTGCCGTGTTTTGCGCCAAGGTGTTCAGCAGATGTCCCAGTCGCATCAGGAAGTGGTAACCCTTCATGGCCTTCCAGTCCTGCGAAAAGCAATGCTCGTACTGATAGCCTTGACACTTCTCCACCAAAAAGTTGCTTTCGATTCCCCAACGATGCCGCGCCCCCAGGTTGCATCGCTCATGCACGTTCTCCCGGCTCAGCGGTTCGCTGGAGATCCAAGCATGACGCGAGGCTTTCTGCACCGTATTGGCCGAATCCGGGGCCAGCTCTTCCCAGGTTTCTTCGCAGATCACCACATGCAGAATTTGCCTCCTCCGCTCTCTCTCTCCGTAGCGATACTCGATGTCATTCACCCAGCGGAAACGTTGCTTGCGATCACCCCAGTGCTGCTCCCAATGATGGTTGCGCTGCAGTTGTCCGAGCCCGCGGACCTCTTCCCACACCGACGGCAGCGAGTCGTCCTGCAGCACGATCATGAACTGCCAATGGTAGTGCCGGCACAGTTCCACGACCGGGCCGTTAGCATACAGCCCATCCAACAAAACCAGGATCGGCAGACGCGGAAAATACTCTTTCATCCGCTGTGCCAGCCGGCGGAAAGCTTTTAGTTCGCAATCTTGTTTGCCCCTCTCCTGGTCGTACTCTTCGTAGCTCAGAAACTCGCTCAACAGCGGAATGGTCATGCCATTCGCGAAGGCCAGGTTGGCCTCCAAAACATAGACGTAGTATTGCGTCTCGCTGGCCATGCTCCCGTCTTCCTGCTTGCGCTGTACGTCCCGCTCCAAGCATTGCTCGGTCCACAGCCTGTCCCGCACCATCTTCTGCGTCCCATCAATCGCCACCGGATAACAGTTCCCCACCAAGTAGCGTAAGAATTTCTTCTTGCGGATGAACCGCTGGATCAGTTCGACCAGTGCTTCCTCGATCTCGTTTACCTCTATCCCCGCCAGCAGCCGGTTCAGCGTGTCCTGATGCGCAACACTTTCCAGTTCCGGAAACAGCCGTCGCAGGTTCTCCTGGAACTGTGGCAAAGTCATCTGTCGGTTAGCTTCGCGTCGCGAGGCCATCTGGAAGACAAACAGGAGTATCCCGTATAACAGCAACACCGTGGATTTGTGTCGGATCGTTTTCGGATTCCGCGGGTCGCGGATCTTCCCCAACCGCTTCAACAAGGTGGGCAGAGCGGAACGATACGCCTGAATCTGTTCTTCCACCGCTTCTTGTCGCGCCTGCTGTTCCTCCTCCACCGTCTTCCAGGGACTCATTCCGTTCCCGATCGTGCCCGTCGGCGGACTCTCGAGCCCCTCGGCGGCCTGACGTTTGCGCAGTTCTTTCGCCGCTCGCCTGCGCTCCTGTCTCCGTTCTTCTCTGCGCCCCCGGCAGCTCATCGCTGCCCCTGGCCTTCTCCGCTCGCCCCTTGCAGAAACGCGCGAAACTCCGGCACCAGCGGATACACGTAGATCGCCCGGGGAGTCGATAGGTATCGCGTGTGACGATCCATCCGTCCTCGCCCACGCGTCTCCCCCAAGCGAATCCAGTTGGCCGCTTGATAGCAGGTCCCCCGGTAGCGGGCCACCTCCACGAACGTTTCCAGCAACACCGGCCCGTAGCCGTAGCGCTCCTCCCAGTCCTTACGGATCCGCTGCGCCGCCAGCGACAACGCCTTGCTCGCCAAATTCCGCACCCGCACCCAGGGAAAAATCAAAAATCTCGTATTCGCCACCACCCAGTTCAATCTTTGCTGGCGATCTCGTTCCGTCCATCCGATCCACGCGTCCCGCTCGCGCAGCGCCCACGCCGAGGAAGCAAACAGCAAACAGCCCATGCGACGCCCACCCCGGCCCACCAGAAAATACCGCTGATGCGCCCCAAACGGGCGCTTGTAGCCCAGCGGATGGTAACGTTGCACGTACTCGTTCCACAGCTGCCTCGCTTCCTTCCCGCCTACCGGTTGCACTTCCACCGGGCCTACCTCTCGCACCGTTCCGGCAATCTCCTCCTCCGCAGCGCTGCCCGCCCCCACAACGATGGCTCGCTCACCCTTCCGCTGCTTACTGGCGCACAGCTTTGGCAAGTTCACCAATCCCAGCGCCTCCAGTTGCTGCAAGGCCTTCGCACAGGAAGCCAGTTTGTTCCGTCCTGCAGGGGTGACCCAATCCAGATGTTCACAGATGGTCTGTACCAGCTCCTTCAAACTCAGCCGCCTGCACACCCGCACCGTCTCTTGAATCTCCTGAATCTCTTGCCTGCTGAATTCCCGTCCGGATAAGAAATCTGGCACGCCCTCTGCGTTTCTTTTCAAAGTGTGGCCCCCCATCGCAATAATCCACACTGATCCTCTCAAACGCGATTTTGGATGTCCAGTCCTTTTTGCGACAAAATAAATCCGTGGGTAGGTCTATGTTGTTCTCAACTTTGGGTTAGCAGGACCATGCGTCAGTGTTGACAGTAAGGGCACTGGTGTGGGGATTGCGGCGCACCGCAGTTTCTTAACGTACGTGGCAACGGTCGTTGAAGTCGAAGTCAATGATCAAGGTGAGGTAAGGATCCCTCGCGTGGACGCGTTTCTGGATGCGGGCTTGGTAGTAAACCCACAAGCAACCCGCGCCCAGTTCGAGGGCGCCGCAGTGTTCGGCACAAGTATTGTGCGAAGCGGCGAGATCACGGCGACGAAGGGTGTCATCGACCAATCGAATTTCCAGGATTATCCGGTTGCTCGAATCGGAGAGGCGCCCTATCAGACGAATGTGTACATCGTCGATAGCGACGCTCCACCAGCCGGCGTTGGTGAGCCAGGCGTGCCGCCGTTTGTGGCGGCGTTCTGCAACGCAATTTTTGCCGCAACAGGCAAGCGAGTGAGAGACCTGCCGATTACAAAGCTCGGCTTGAGTTGACGGTCACTACGCTTTTGGATGTGGAGTGTCTGGAGCTGGAAAGGAAACTTAGAAACAAAGGAAGAAATTATGAATCAAGACAAACCTCAGCACCATATGATCTTGGGCGCTTTCATTTTGTTTGTGCTTTTTGGTGGACTTACACTCTGTGTTGCCTCCATCGTGGAGGCAAGCCCAGCTCCAGACGGCGCGGCCGGCAGTGCGACGTTTCGTACGAAATGCGCGATGTGCCACGGTCCAGATGGAAGCGGTTCCGAGGTCGGAAAGAGCATGAACGTTCCGGACCTTCGCTCACCGGCAGTCCAAAAGCTCTCGGATGCCGAACTCACTCAGGTCATTTCCAATGGCAAAGGCGGAATGCCTTCCTTTAAGAGTTCACTTCGTGAGGATCAGATTCATTCGCTAGTGGCGGACATTCGCTCTCTGCATCAAAAGAAATAGCTCGGAATCAGTACACCGCGGTTTCGCAGCCGCAAATGGATTCCGTTCCTTCAAGCGCTGGGCAAATGAAAAGGAGGCTCGTCGTGAACAACAAGAAAAATCAACCAAGCCATGAGGACCTACTCCGTCCATTTCTCGCGCCAGCTCCGAGAACGAACGACGCCGTGGGCGCCGGAATTTCGCGCCGAGAATTCCTGGGGTTTGCGACGGCGTCCATTCTCCTGGCGCACGCGAACCAGCAGTCTCCGCAGCCGGAATCCAGGAATGGGATTCCCTACCGAACGCTAGGCCGCACCAGAGAGAAAGTCTCACTCGTTGGGCTCGGTGGCTATCATCTTGGCAAACAGGCGGATCCCCAGGAGAGCATTCGCATCATTCGCACGGGCCTCGATGAGGGCGTCAATTTCCTCGACAATTGCTGGGACTACAACGGCGGCGAGAGTGAAATCCGCATGGGCAACGCGCTGCGCGACGGTTATCGGCAAAAAGCATTTCTGATGTCCAAGATTGACGGACGCACCAAAGCTGCGGCTGCGAGCCAAATCAACGAGTCTTTGCGTCGCCTTCAAACTGAGCGTATCGATCTGCTGCAATTTCACGAAGTCATCCGCGACACCGACCCGGATCGCATTTTTGCCGAGGGCGGAGGGATGGAGGCAGTCTTGGAGGCGAAAAAGGCGGGCAAAGTCCGCTTCATCGGCTTCACGGGCCACAAGAGCCCGGACATCCATTTGAAAATGCTGGCCACCGCCTCCAAACACGGATTCACGTTCGATGCTGTACAGATGCCCCTCAACGTCATGGACGCGCACTTTAATAGTTTCGAAAAGAAAGTGTTGCCGGTTTTGCTGAAGAGCGATATCGGGGTGCTCGGTATGAAGCCTATGGGCGACCACATTATTCTCGAGAGTAAAACGGCCACTCCGGTAGAGTGCCTTTACTACGCGATGAATCTTCCCACGAGCGTTGTTATCACGGGGTGCGATTCTCTACCGATTCTTCAGCAAGCTCTGCAAGCTGCTCGCAGTTTTCAACCGATGAATTCTTCCCAAGTCGCCGCGCTTCTCGCAAAAACTGCAAAGGCCGCGGAAGCAGGCCAGTTCGAGCTTTATAAAACGAGCCACCAGTTCGATGGCACCTACGCCAACCCGCAGTGGCTTGGCTAGAAACGCAACGATTGTAAGTGGACAAGAAGATATAGGCAGCCAGCGTGGGACAAAGTCAAGGTAAGAATTTTGGAGGACAATCATGGACAAGAAAGAACTTTCTGCAAAAGCGGCTGGAAATATTTCGCTAGGCGGGGAAATTTACGTGCATCGTCTCGGCTTCGGAGCGATGCGCCTTACCGGCGAAGGCATCTGGGGGCCCCCAAGAGATGGTAATGGAGCGTTGGCGGTGCTTCGCCGTGCCGTTGAGCTCGGTGTCGATTTCATCGATACCGCGGATTCCTATGGGCCATACGTAAGCGAGGAACTGATTGCCGAAGCGCTGTTCCCATACCCGGCTGGTCTCATAATCGCCACCAAGGGAGGTTGGAATCGTCCCGGCCCGAATCAGTGGACACACGATGCTACTCCAGCACACCTTCGCAAGGCCGTTGAGGGAAGTCTCAAAAGACTGCGCCTCGACCGCATCGATGTTTATCAGCTGCATATTCCCGACCCCGTTGTTTCGTTTGAAGCGTCGGTCGAAACGCTGGCGCAACTGCGAAGCGAAGGCAAGATTCGCCTGGTCGCCTTGTCCAACGTCACACAAGAGCATATCGAGCGAGCACGCAAGATCGTCCCGATTGTCTCCGTGCAGAACCGCTACAGCTTTGCTGACCGGGAATGGGACTACGTGGTCGATTATTGTGAGCGCAATGGAATTGCCTTTATTCCGTGGTTTCCTCTGGGAGCCGGCAGAGTTGCTGGAGAAGTGCTTAGCCGCGTCGCGCTAGCTCGGCGTGCGAGCCCGACGCAGGTAGCACTGGCCTGGCTCCTGCGGCGATCTCCCATCATGCTGCCCATCCCAGGGACTTCCTCGATCGAGCATCTTGGGGAGAATGTCGCGGCGGCTTCTGTGCGCTTAACTGACGAAGACTACCAAAAGCTTTCGAGAGTTCCTGCGCTGGCCGCATCGCGGTGAAAGAATTTACCTGCGGGAATCTACTTGTTTCTGGATAAAACGAGACTCTACGATGTCTCAAGCTGGTCACCAAGTGAGTGGGTGACGCATGTCAACAGTTCTGCGCCATCGAACGACCGGGTGTGCACAGTCCGCGCAGGGATTCAGGATTCAGGTTCCTTCGTAACTTCCGGCGTCCTTGGAAAACACGTGCCTTCACGGCTGTAATTGAGGTGCCGAGAATCTGAGCCGTTTCTTTGACGGATCGTTCTTCGATGTCACGAAGCCATATCGCCGTTCGAATTGTCGGACCCAGGCGATTGATCGCCTCAGTCAAGAGTTGCTTGCGCTCGCGTTGCGAACAGCACTCTTCGGGATTGGGGCTCTGGTCAACGAACGCCTCCGAACTGGGCTCCATGCCATCGTCAGGGTTCTCGGGCAAGACTTCGACCACTCCTCGCCTTTTACGGAGCAGCATGAACGCTTCGTTCATGGCGATGCGTGTTAGCCAAGTAGAGAACCGCGACTTTTCTTGAAAGGAGCCGAGGTGAAGGAAAGCTTTGTGAAAACTCTCCTGGGCCACATCTTCGGCATCCTCCCGGTTATTCGTTATCCGTTGCGCTACGGCAAGAACTCTTTGCTTGTGACGAAGAACCAACTCCTCGAAAGCCCGCGTATCTCCGCGCTTTGCGGCAGCGACCAGCGCGCCGTCCGAGTCTCTGTTCACACCGGTTCCACAAGACGTTTCCATAGAATCCGAACCTCCTCCGCCACTCCGTCAAACGTTAAGGGAAACTAATTACCGCACCAGCCAAAGCGCATATCGAATGGACTGGAAAATCGTCCACTGATGGTGCGCACGGAGAATGCGATACCAGTCGAGAATGGATAGAGGGTTCATCTTGCACTCCTGTCTGTGTGCCGTCTCCCGATCTGGCGTCGCCGTTATGCTGACGCCTGGTCGCTGCGAATCCCATTCACCGGGAAAACGTTAACCGCCCCTAAACAAAGCAATGTCTGTGCCAGAGAGAGTGTGTGACGAAAATATGTGGAAGCGGCTGGCTGTGAGGGAGATACGCCGATTCACGAGGGTCTGGGCGACGCCACAGACACGCCAAACTGTCAGAGTGTTGGCACTCTGTCTATGAGGCTGGATGGGTCAAGGACGCCAGGTCTCCTGGGGAAGCTTGATGTGCCCCGCATGACCGACCTGGCCGGTGCAGAACACTTTCTGATGTTAAGATTTTGCCGGGTAGTAGGAACACCCTGCTTCGCTGGAGCAGAGGCATGTCCAGGTCTAATCCTCTTCTGTGGCCTAAGCCGCCGGCAATTTGGGGCTATGGGATTGCTGTTCTTTCGGTTGGCGCGGCGCTGGTCATTTCACGGTTGCCGGCGATTCATTTGCAAGATGCCCCCGTGTCACTTTTTCTTTGCGCCGTCCTCTTGAGTGCGTGGTTCGGTGGAATCGGGCCGGGGTTCCTCGCGACGGCACTCTCGGCTCTCGCTTTCAATTATTATTTCCTGCCTCCGATCCATTCGTTGGGTCCGAAGCCCGACGAAATACCGCGCCTTGTCATATTCACGGTGTCAGCCCTGTTTGTGGGGTCGCTGAGCGCTGCCGAAAGGAGCGCCATAGAATCGTTCAGACGCGCCCGCGATGACTTAAAAAAAACAGTTCAAGAGCTCCAGAACACCAACGAGGCCTTGCAAGCGGAAAGCGATGAGCGTCAGCGTGCGGAAGAGGCGTTGAGGCGGAGCGAGGGTTATCTGGCAGAAGCGCAGAGGCTAACGCATACGGGAAGTTGGGCCTGGAGGGTGGCGGGAAGAGACGCCTTACATCTCTCGGAGGAATGGTATCGCATATATGGCTTCGATCCAAAAGAGGGCTTGTCGGCTTGGGAAAAACGGCTGTCCCGCATTCATCCGGAGGATCGAGCCAAGTGGCAGGAGGCAACCGATCGAGCAATCGGTGAAAAATCGGATTACGAGGTGCAATTTCGAATCCTTCTTCGTGACGGCACGGTCAAACACATCCACACATTCGGCCATCCGGTTCTGGACGCGTCTGGGGATTTGGTGCAATTTGTGGGTAGCTCGATGGATATCAGTGCCGACAAACAGGCCGAGGAGGCGCTGCGCCAGGCGCAAGCGGATCTCGCACGTGTCAACCGCGTGACCACCATGGGAGAGCTGACGGCCTCCCTGGCGCACGAGGTGAATCAGCCCATCGCCGCTGCCGTCACCAACGCCAATACCTGCTTGCGCTGGCTTACTCGCGAGCGCCCCGATCTGGAAGAGGCGCGCGAGGCGGCATCAAGAATCGTTAAAGATGCAACCCGTGCGGCGAGTATCATCAGCCGGGTCCGCCTGCTCTTCAAGAAGGGCACTCCGCAGAGGGAGTTGCTGGACGTAAACGAAGCCATTCGAGAGATGATCGTCCTCTTGCGCAGCGAGGCGACACGATACAACATAACACTCCGAATGGAGCTAGCCGCAGATCTTCCCCGGATCATGGGAGATCGTGTGCAATTGCAACAGGTGCTGATGAACCTCATCGTGAACGGCATCGATGCGATGAAGGAAGTGGACGCGGCGCGCAGGTTGGCCGTCAAGTCGCATAGAACGGAAGAAGAGGAAGTTTTGGTTTCCGTCAGCGATACCGGCGTCGGACTCCCTCCGCAACAGGCGGACCAACTCTTCAACGCGTTTTTTACAACCAAGCCCAACGGCACAGGCATGGGACTCCGCATCAGCCGCTCCATCGTGGAATCGCATGGAGGGCGCCTGTGGGCGGAAGACAATTCTCCGCGCGGCGCAAGTTTTCATTTTGCTCTACCCATGAAAATCGAGGCAAAGGAATGAGCCCCCACGGTTAACTCTAAATTGAAGCGCGGCGCGACTGTTCCGCGTGGCAACCGGACGGATTCACATGCCTGCCGTGAACTTGATTGGCTCGTACAACTACGCACTTGTGGCGCTTTCGGTGTTGATCGCCATGTTTGCGTCGTACGCTGCCCTGGATCTTGCAGGTCGCGTAACTGCCGCGGCCGGTTGGACTCGCGCGGTTTGGCTGCTGGGCGGTGCCGGTGCGATGGGGACTGGCATTTGGTCCATGCACTACATTGGGATGCTCGCGTTCATCCTACCCATTCCCGTGGCCTACCATTGGCCGACTGTTCTGCTGTCGCTGTTTGCGGCTATTCTCGCTTCGCTCGTTGCTTTGGGCGTGGTGAGCCGGGAGAAAATGGGTTGGCCCCGAGCGCTCGCCGGAAGCGTCCTTATGGGCGCCGGTATTGCAGGCATGCATTACATCGGCATGGCTGCCATGCGTTTAGCTGCCATATGCCAGTTTAATTCCTTTCTCGTCGTCCTGTCCGTCGTGTTCGCGGTTTTGATTTCTCTCACCGCGCTTTGGATTACTTTTCATTTCCGAGATGAGAAAACTGGGATCGGCTGGGAAAAGTTGGCCGGAGCCGCCGTGATGGGTGCCGCAATCCCCGTCATGCACTATACAGGCATGGCCGCCGCCAGTTTCACGCCCCTCGACAAGCCTACGGACCTGTCCCATGCCATAAGCATCTCCACACTTGGGATTGCCGGAATTGTCGCCGTCACCTTTCTAGTCCTCGGGCTAGCTTTGCTGACGTCCGTAGTGGATAGGCGATTGGCTGCCCAGACCTTGGAGGTACAGGAAGAGAAGCTCCAGCAGAGCGAGGCGTATTTGGCGGAAGCGCAAAGGCTCAGTCATATCGGGAGCTTCGGTTGGAAGCCGTCCACCGGCGAGCTCGTCTGGTCCGAGGAAACTTTTCGAATCTTCCAATATGACCGATCGACGAAACCGACCGCGGAACTTGTTCTCCAGCGGGTTCATCCGGAAGACGCAGCCTTGGTCGAAGAGATCATTGAGCGTGCGTCGCGGGACGGGAAGGATTTTGATTTTGAGCATCGCTTGCTGATGCCGGATGGCGTGGTCAAACATGTCCACGTTGTGGCGCATGCTGAGAGAGATGAGTCGGGCGAACTCGAGTTTGTGGGAGCGGTAATGGACGTCACCGCAGCAACGCAGGCGGAGCAAACGCTTCGCGAGAGCGAGGCATACTTAGCAGAAGCGCAGAGGCTCACGCATACGGGGAGCGCCGCCTGGCGAGTACCAGGAGGAGATGCCTTGTATCTCTCCGAGGAATGGTATCGCATATACGGCTTTGATCCAAAACAGGGACTGTCGGCTTGGAGAGACCGGCTACCACGCATGCATCCGGAGGATCGAGCCCAAGTGGAAGAGACAAAAGATCGAGCAATCAGTGAAAAGTCGGATTACGAAGTGGAGCACCGAATCCTTCTTCCGGACGGCACTGTCAAATACACTCACACCGTCGGCCATCCTGTTTTGAACGCTTCCGGGGATGTGGAGCAGTTCGTGTGTACCATGATGGACATCACCGAGCGAAAGCGAGCCCAGCAGAAGTTCCGTGGGCTTCTGGAATCCGCTCCTGACGCCATGATCGTGATGAATCGGCCGGGCAAAATCGTGTTGGTCAACGCGCAGGTGGAGCGGTTATTCGGGTACCAGCGGGAAGAACTCTTGGGCCAGGAGATCGAGATTTTGGTGCCGGAACGGTTTCGGGGCCGGCACCCCGAACACCGCCTGGGCTTCTTCGCCCAGCCTCGCGCGCGGTCTGGAGCTGTACGGACGGAGGAAAGACGGCACGGAGTTTCCAGTGGAAATCAGCCTCAGTCCGCTGGAAGCGGAGGAGGGCACGCTCGTCTCCGGCGCCGTCCGTGACATCACCGAGCGCAAGCGCGCAGAGGAGGCACTGCGTAGGAGCGAAGGTTATCTGGCGGAAGCGCAGAGGCTCAGCCACACCGGCAGTTGGGCATGGAACGTGGCCTCTAGACACAGCGTCTATTGGTCACAGGAAAATTACCGCTTGTTTGGCTTCGATCCAGAAGAGGGTATACCGTCAGACGAAGTCTTTTACCAGCGCGTTCATCCAGAGGATCGAGATCGAGTGCGCAGAGAAGTTTTTCATGAAAGTCCGAACGAAGGTTCCCACTTTGACGTGGATTTCCGAATCGTTCTTCCAGGAGGAGCAATTAAGTACGTTCGTTCGACAGGCCATCCCGTTCGAAACGTATCCGGCGATCTCGTTGAATACGTCGGTACGTCGATAGACGTGACCGAACGCAAGTGGGCGGAGGCGCTCCGTGATGGAGAGAGTCGTATCTTGGAGATGATAGCGCGGGATGCTCCACTGGAGGAAATACTGGAGAGCCTAGTGCGCGTTGTGGAAGCCCAATTTGCCGGTTTGCTTTGCTCTGTCCTGCTCCTTGACGAGGACGGGCAACACATGCGGCACGGCGCAGCGCCCAGCCTTCCCAAGCCCTACATCGAGGCCATCGACGGCCATTGCATCGGACCGAAGGCGGGATCATGCGGCACCGCCATGTACCGCAGAGAATCTGTTGTCGTCACCGATATTCTCCGGGATCCGCTCTGGGAGGCGTACCGAAGCGTGGCAGAGCCCTATGGGTTCCGTGCCTGCTGGTCCACTCCCATACTTGCGCATTCAGGCAAGGCATTGGGTTCGTTTGCCATGTATTACTGTGAACCCCGCAGTCCGAGCCCGGCTCAGACCCGTGCACTGGAAATGGCTACCCACCTCGCCGGCATCGCCATTGAACGGAAGCTGGCGCGTGAAGAGCGCGAACGATTGCGTCAGGCCCAGGCGGAGCTTGCGCACGTAAATAGGGTGACCATGATGGGTGAGCTGACCGCCTCCCTGGCGCACGAAGTGAATCAACCAATCGCCGCTGCCAGCACCAACGCTAATACCTGCTTGCGTTGGCTCGCGGGCGGCACTCCTGACATCGAAGAGGCGCGCGCGGCTGCCATGAGAATCGTGAAAGACGGAAAGCGCGCGGCCGAAATCATCAGCCGGACCCGCCAGCTCTTCAAGAAGGATAGTTCGCAACGGGAGCTCGTGGATGTAAACGAGATTATTCTAGAGATGACTGTTCTTCTGCGCGGCGAGACCACGCGATTCAACATATTGGTCGCCACGGACCTTGCGGCAGATCTTCCCAAGGTCATGGCCGACCGCGTGCAATTGCAACAGGTCCTGATGAATCTCATCATGAACGGCGTCGATGCGATGAAGGCAGAGGATGGAGTTCGCGAGTTGGCCGTCAAGTCGCTGAGGACGGAAAAAGAGGAAGTTCTGGTGTCCGTCAGCGATACCGGCGTGGGACTTCCTCCGCAGCAGGCAGACCAGATCTTCAACGCGTTTTTTACAACCAAACCCCACGGGACCGGCATGGGACTTCGCATTAGCCGCTCCATCGTGGAATCGCATGGCGGCCGCTTGTGGGCTGAAAACAACTCACAGCGTGGCGCAAGCTTCTGTTTCAGTCTACCCACCAAGGCCGGGGCGCTTGAATGACGTCCACGAACGTTCCCACGGTGTTCGTCGTTGACGACGATGCTGGTGTGCGTGCGTCCATCCAAGGATTGCTGAAATCGGCAAGGTTACGGTGCGTATCCTTTGGGACGGCAGAAGAATTCCTGCGCAGCAAGCCACTGGAGGGGCCAAGCTGTCTCGTCTTGGACGTGACCCTTCCTGGCGTCAACGGCCTCGCCTTGCAGCGTGAGTTGGCTGACGCGGGCGTTCGAATCCCCATCATCTTCATCACCGGGCACGGAGACATTCCTATGTCGGTGAAAGCCATGAAATCCGGTGCAGCGGAGTTTCTTACCAAGCCTTTTCAGGATCAAGACTTGCTGGATGCGATTCGCCAGGCTTTGGATCGCGACCGTGTAGCTCGCCAACAGCAAAGTAACCTCGTCGAGTTGCGAAAACGCTACGAGGCGCTGACAGCACGCGAACGTGAAGTCATGGCTCTGGTGGTCTCCGGCAAGCTCAATAAGCAAATAGCTTCTGATCTCGGGACCAGCGAAATCACTGTGAAGATCCATCGCGGTCACGCGATGCGGAAGATGCAGGCTGATTCGTTGGCAGAATTGGTTAGAATGGCGTCGAAACTGGAACTTCTACGCGGCCAAAAATATTAATGCCGAGGCGTCGCTGTTGCAGCAGTGCTGTTTGCCAGTCGCAATCCACGTGTTTTGATTGTGCCTTCTCAACTTCAACCTAGATTGTAGCTGACTATCAGATCGACGCTGCGTCCGGGCTCTCATACGAAAGTATAATTGCGCGCCTCTGGTGACACTGCTAGATTTCAGCCATGGATACTCAGGGAAAGACCAAACTAGTAGCGATTGTCGACGACGATGATTCGATGCGCAGCGCCCTGCAGGGCTTGCTGCAAAGTGCCGAATTTCCTGCACAATCGTTTGCCTCGGCGGAAGAATTCCTGAAGTCCGGCCAACAGCATCAGATTGCCTGTTTGATCGCAGACATCCGAATGCCGGGAATGTCCGGTCTTGAGCTACAGACCAAGCTGAACGCCGAACGTTGCAGGGTTCCGATTATATTCATCACCGCACACGGCGACGAAAAGATGCGGATGCAGGCCTTGCGGGCGGGTGCTGTGGAGTTCATGGCAAAACCGTTCGACGACGAAGCGCTGCTCGAAAGTGTTCGGGCCGCTCTGGAAAGCTAGGCCTGCTAATCGAAGCGTATCGTACCCAAGGAGGTCTTCGTGGGGGCTGTCGCAACATTAAGGTCGGTCGATCAGGACCGTGACCCGCGCAGATTCGAGCAGATCATAGGCAACAGTCCGGCTCTGGAATCCGTACTCGAGCAGGTCGAACGCGTTGCCCCTACGGATTCCACCGTTCTTATCCAGGGAGAGACCGGCACGGGCAAGGAGCTGATCGCACGCGCGATTCACAATCTTAGCTCGCGGTGCGGACGCCCGTTCATAAGGCTGAATTGCGCCGCCATTCCGTTCGATCTACTGGAAAGCGAGCTATTTGGCCACGAGAAAGGCGCCTTTACTGGCGCTATCGCGCAAAAAATCGGACGTTTCGAATTGGCTGACAAAGGGACGCTGTTCCTGGACGAGGTGGGAGACATCCCCTTGCCGCTGCAGCCAAAACTACTGCGTGTCCTGCAGGAGCAGGAATTCGAGCGCTTGGGCAGCGGCCGGACTCATCAAGTAGACGTTCGCCTCGTAGCTGCGACCCACCGAAATTTGGTTGAGATGGTGAAGCGAAACGAATTCCGCAGCGACCTCTACTATCGGCTGAATGTATTTCCAGTCCCTCTGCCACCTCTGCGTGAGCGTCGCGAAGACATTCCGGCTTTGGTGGAACACTTTGTGGAGATCTATGCCCGCCGGATGGGTAAGCAAATCGACCGCATTTCCCCCGAAACGATGTCTGAAATTGCCTCATACCCGTGGCCGGGCAACATTCGCGAGCTTCAGAATTTCATCGAACGGAGCGTCATCCTTACATCGGGCAACGTCCTGGAATCCCCGCTCGCAAGCTTGAGGAGTGCGACCGAAGTGGAATCCCTGGGACCAATTACCATGGAAGACGCGGAGCGAGACCACATTCGCAAGACTCTGGGGCAGACCCGGTGGGTTGTCTCCGGTCCCAACGGGGCAGCCGCACGCTTGGGAATCAAGAGGTCCACTCTCTACTTCCGGATGCAAAAGCTTGGCATCTCACGTACCAATAAGAATCCACTTTCCTAGCCGCAAATCGCCACCCAGTGGGGATTAAGCCTCCGCTTTAGCCGACCATAGACAACATTAGTCATCAGGTACACCAGCGATCACACTCGAGTCGACCTGAACTCAAAGCTATCTGACACACGATCAAGTGAATAACCACACTGGCCTGTCAGCATGCGGACCCCACGTCTAGCGGGCTGGCATCACACACTGCGCCGTAGGCCACGTTGGCCTTTACTTTCAGTTAGTTACGAAATGGTCTTTTGGCAGCCGCTTTGCCTCTCTCAATGGTGTCGCTTGAAGCACTAGAACTTTTCGTGGTGACGGGAGCGATGAGAAATCGCGAAACTATCGGCTCGCTGGGATAGCCGCCGAATCGCGTGAGCGCCGTTCTATAGCGCAAGAGGTTTTGTCTCAAAGCCTCAAAAAAAAGGAGGAAGTATGAAGTTTCTACCAAAGATCGCAGCATCAGTCGGACTGACGCTAGCCTTGGCGACGGTTTCGTTCGCTCAGCAAGTGAAGACCGACTACGACCACAACGCAAACTTCGGCCAATACAAGACCTACTCTTGGGAAAAGGTCCAGACGAAAGACCCACTAATGGTCGATCGGATCAAGAGTGCCGTGAATAGCGCTCTGACGGCGAAGGGCTGGACGGAAGTTCCCTCGGGTGGTGACGTCGAGGTCTTCGCCCTCGAGACCACTCAGAATCAGCAAACTCTGGACACCTTCTACAACGGCTTCGGAGGTGGTCGCCGCTGGGGATTCGGCGGATTTGGCGATGCCACCACAACCGTTGAGACCTACAAAGTCGGTACCTTAGTCGTCGATCTCTTCGACGCAAAGACGGAGAAGTTGATCTGGCGGAGTTCGTCGAGCGATACGCTCTCCGACAAAGCCGACAAGAACACGAAGAACCTCAACAAAGGCGTGAACAAAATGTTCCAGCATTTTCCTCCCGCTCCATCGACCAAACACTAAGGAGAGCGAGATGAATCGCTATTTGACCATTTCACTCTCTATCTCCGTGACGCTGGGTACCCTGGCAATTCCCCTGCGCGCGGCAAACAAGCCGCGCGGAGGGGAGATGGAAAAGACTACTGCGGTATGGACGAACGAAGACCTGAACGGACTCAGAGCCCTGGGCATGATTTCTATCGTCGGTCAACCTGCCACGGTGGAGGACGCGAGTCCTGCTGTAACGCCTCCACCTTACCTGGCGATACACGACTCTGAATGGTACGCCCAGGAAGCAGCAGCCCTGCGCGGCGAACTTGAACGCAGGCAGGCTCGTCTCGGTGAATACCGTCAAGCGATCGAAGATGCAAGGAGCCTTAAGACGACGACGGGCGGCATAAATCTCGAGGAAGGCAACATTG
>Ga0209056_10002628_pt1 | contig 19243 bp, 14 predicted proteins | sample GraSoiAngelo_114_FD_185876 | JGI IMG/M metagenome (GOLD analysis project Ga0209056, IMG submission 185876) | Grasslands soil microbial communities from the Angelo Coastal Reserve, California, USA - 14_0903_13_40cm (SPAdes) (version 2) | ecosystem: Environmental > Terrestrial > Soil > Grasslands...
GACAAGGTTCGCCATCTTCTCGAAATCGGCATACGCCCAGTAGGCTTCGAGCATGGTGAATTCCGGGTTGTGTTTTCTCGAAATGCCTTCGTTCCGAAAGTTGCGATTGATTTCAAAAACTCTGTTGAACCCGCCCACCAACAGACGTTTCAAATAAAGCTCGGGCGCAATACGCAGATAGAGATCGAGGCCAAGCGCCTTATGATGCGTGCTGAATGGCTCGGCCGCGGCGCCGCCGGCAATCGTTTGCAAAATCGGCGTTTCAACTTCCAAAAAACCGTGATCTTCGAAGAAGCGCCTTGTCTCGCGGACGATCGCGATGCGCTTTTCGAACACCTCGCGGGAACGCTCGTTGGTCAGAAGATCGAGGTAACGTTGCCGATATCGCGCCTCGATGTCCTGTAGGCCGTGCCATTTTTCGGGGAGCGGCCTCAACGCCTTGGCCAGCAACTCGAACGCGCGCACTTTCAATGTCGGTTCCCCGGTTTTGGTGACAAAACACGTGCCTTCGATTCCGATGAAATCGCCAATGTCCAGCAGGCGAAATAGCTCGACTAGTTCCGGGCCGACTTCTTTCGCGTGAATATAAATTTGAATGCGTCCTGTGGCGTCGCGCAGATCGAGGAAGTGGCTCTTGCCCATGTCGCGATGCGCGGTGATGCGGCCCGCCGCGCGAAGAGTCTCCCCTTCTTTGAATCGCTCGCGCACCTCCGCGATCGATCCGCTAACCTCGAAGCCCGAACCGAATGGCTCGATACCTTTCGCGCGGAGTGCGTCCAGTTTTTTGCGCCGCAGCGCGATCAGCTCATTTTCTTCTTCCATCGAGGGCGAATGTAAAGCGCCGCGCGAGCTTCGCCACGCTAAATCCTTACCAAGGAACGACGGCTTGGGCAGCCGTCGTATAAAACATGACGGCTGGGAAGCCGTCACTCCTTGTGAATATATTAGGTTTGCCAAGCCAATACCGAAAATGAGATAGTTTGCGAAGCGCGCCGCTCGAAAGCCTGTCGTCGCGTTGGTACTCGAAATGACCGCTGAATTCCCGCAAACCACTTCGAAGATGGAAGGACCGCTGGTGAAGCAGTTCTCCGTTTTTCTGCCGAACAAGGTGGGGGCGATGCTGGAAATTGTGAAGATGCTCAGTGCCCAGCACACCCACGTGGTGGCTTTGAGCGTCTCGGAATCGACCGACTCGGCGATCGCGCGCATCATTGCGAGCGATCCGGAGCGCGTGGAAAAGTTGTTCCGGGAAAGGAATGTTCCATTCGGCGTGAGCGAAGTGGTGGTGGTGGAGATGCGAGAAGTCGCCACCCAACTGATGAAACTGCTGGCCTCATTGGTGATGGCGGAGGTCAATGTTCATTTCGCGTATCCGCTGTTGATCCGGCCGCGCGGCTTTGCCGCAATCGCCTTGCACGTGGACGATACTGAATGCGCGTCCTCGGTGCTGACCGGTGAAGGATTCAAAATGCTGAGTCAGGACGATATTTCCCGATAGAAAAACAGACCATTCAAGGAATGACGGCGTCCGGGGCCGTCATGTTTCGACCAAGCTGTCATTCCTTGTTTCCCCTCTTCAATCTTTCAACTTTTTAACGATTTAACCTCCGCGGCCTGTTGACAGCCTGCCGGGAGCGCGGTTAGAGAAATGGGTTTATTGCGGGTTTATTGCGCTATGCGGGCTCTTCTCTCACGGACTATCCAGATCGACCCAAGCTTCCACGTCGCGCTCGGCCTGATTGTAATTTTCGGGATGGCGGAGATCTTCTTCGCGACTTCCTACTATGTCGGACGGGCTCGCACTGCCCGAATCTCGGCAGAGGCAGTTGCACCACCTGTGGTACGCTCCTCGGCTCCTTCTGTTTCATCGCAAAGGCCCGCGCCAGCGCCGGTTCAGCCGGCGGTTTCGCAGCAGGCTGCAGCACCCGCCGCCTCTCCGTCGCTTGTTGATCAGTTGCTACGTGAAGGCATCGAGTTGCGCGACCGAGGCGATACGACAAACGCGATTGACCGGTTGGAGGAAGCGTTGGACAGCGAACCGAACAACGCCACTGTGCTCGCCGAAATCGCCAAGACCTACGATCTCATGCAGCTTTACGATCGCGCGAATGAAATGTGGCGCAGGCTTCAGGAAATGGGGCCGTCGGCCGGTGCGGCATACGAGCTGGCCGATCAACGCTTGAAGCTGGGAGTGCCAGCTCCGGGTACGGCGGATGCCGGTATCGCGAACTCGTCAGCCGGGGCAGCGGAACCCAAAGATGTTGGCGGCACACGGGAAGGCTCAGTGATGGGTATTACTCAGGTCAAAACCACCGAGGCACCCGATCCAGACGCCGAGACCAGCCTGGCATTGCAGATCGGTATAAAAAAACAGCCCGGCACGACCATCGACCACATGAAAGTGAAAATTTTGGTAGAGTTCTACGACACAGTGGGCGACAAAGATATTAAGCTGACCGATGCCGATGTGAATTACGAATGGCTGACACCGAAGCACGATTGGACGGATACGAATCCCGAGGTGCTATCGGTGAAGTACGTGCGCCCAAAAATGGGCGGCGCTTCGTCTGAGTCATCGCTTGTCGAAGAGGCGGCAATGGCCCGGCCGGGTCGAAAAGCGCGAGCGACGAAAGGTTCTGCCGCAAATGGCGCACAGCGAAAATATCTGGGGTACATTGTTCGGGTGTACTACAACGATGAGCTCCAAGCCGTCCAGGCAGAGCCGTCGCGGCTTTTGCAACTTTTTCCTCCTTCGAAAATTACCCCGGGACAATGACCGCATTGCTCATCTTCCATCGCGAGGCGCCATGAGCATCGCCATAATCCCCATGCTTTGGCCAAAGCTGGCGTGCGGTTTGCCGTACGCATGTGTTTTGCTTTTTGCCGCTGCCGCAAAAGGACAAATTCAGGTGGACCTGAAACTCCCGCGATTGCAGTACATCGCTTACGAACCGGTGGTAGCGACGCTCGGCATCACCAATCTGGCCGGACGCGATATCGAGCTTCACGACGCCGATGGGCAATCATGGTTGGGATTCGAGGTCACGGGAAGCGAGGGCCAGCCGATCGCGCCGTTGAGCGCCGAAAGCGCCCAGCCGCCTTTGAAAATCGAAGCCGGCCAGAGAGTCACGCGACAAATTGATCTCGCTCCGCTTTATCCCGTGCACGATTTCGGCGCTTACCACGTGCGAACGCATGTTTATTTCGCGGATTTGGGAAAGTTTTTTTACTCGGGAACGGGAGTTTTCGAAGTGACCGACGCCCGACCGATCTGGCAACAAACCGTGGGAATTCCGACCGGCGTCGCCGGGCCCGGAGACGTGCGCACGTACTCGCTGCTCACCAACCGCTTCCCAGACCATACCTCTTTGTACGTACGCGTGCAGGACAAGGACACCGGAGTTGTCTATGCGACTTATTCGTTAGGCCGAACCATCGCTTTCGAACAGCCGCAAGCGGAGATCGATCGGGCCAATCAATTGCATGTTTTGCATTGCGCGGCGCCGCGTGCCTGGTCGTATTCCCGGATCGGCTTGAATGGTGAACTGCTGGCACACTCTACGTTTATGGAAACTAGCAGCCGGCCTCGTCTCATTCACGCAGCAAACGGCCAAGTAGCGGTGCGCGGCGGCACGATCGAAGCGGCTGCGCAAAAGTCGCGCAGCACGGCGCCGAAACTTTCCGCGCGCCCGCCCGGCTTACCTAAAGACGACCGGTAATGCCGACAAATTTTTTTCGACACGGACTTGCCATTGCCAGTTTGCTGGTCCCGCTTCTGGCAAGCGGCACGGCATGCGGGGGAAGGGCGGCCGGCACAACTGAAAACAGCTCGCCCATCACTGTCGTGATCGATGCAGGACACGGGGGCCACGACCGGGGCGGGATTCCCGGCCAGAGCATCCCGGAGAAGGAGATGACACTCGACGTGGCGCAGCGGCTTAGAAACGTTCTTGCGGCCAGCAGCTATCGCGTGGTGATGACCCGTGACAGTGACGTTTTTGTTCCGTTGGCGACGCGAGTGGCAATCGCCAACTCCTATCGCAACGCCGTGTTCGTTTGCATCCATTTCAACGCGACAAAACGCATAGGAGCGGAAGGCATAGAAACATATTTTTACAGCCGCGACAGCCTGCCGCTCGCCTCAGCGATTCACTACTATGTTGTCGGCGGCGCGCCTTCGGCCAATCGCGGAGTGCGCCGGCGCGGTTACTATGTGTTGCGAAAGACGAGCATTCCGGCAGTCCTTGTGGAATGCGGTTTCCTGACTAACCCCACTGAAGCCGCGTACGCGCAGACGGCTTCTTATCGCCAAAAACTCGCAGAAGAAATTGCGGCCGGCGTCCGCGGCCGCAATTCGGTTGCCAGCGCCGCGACAAGCGAAAGCATTCCGCTGCAACCGTACATTGATCAAACCAAAGTAGCGAAATCTTCCCATCACAGCTCTAAGCGTTCGCACAAAAAAAGCGCGCGAAAGAAGAAAAGCTCATCGAAACCGGCTGACTCAGCAACGCGGGCGGCCTCAACAGATCGGGAGGGCTGATTGGATCTGCCGATTTTGACTTCGGCGCAGATGCGAGCCGCTGAAGAAACTGCTTTTGCGCGGGGCGTGCAAGTGGAAGCGCTAATGGATAAGGCGGGTGCCGGCGTCGCACAGACAGTCACGAAATTTTTTCCGAAACCCGGCAAATGCATTGTGTTCGCTGGAAAAGGACACAACGCCGGCGACGCCTTGTTCGCCGCGCAATGTTTGCAACACATCGGATGGAAAATCGAAGTCCGACTTGCTTTCAAAGAAGACGATTGCAGCGAACTCATGCGCAAGAAGCTGCAAGACCTGCGCCGCAGGCCACCTGAAATTTTGGGCGCGACACCAGCCTCTAGCGGCTCCGATATCGGTGCGGCCCTGGTTGAGCGTTTGGCAGACGTCGCAGATCAGTTGTCCGGCGCGCAGGAAATAATTGCGCCGAAAATGTACGTGGGCGTTGCTCCTCCCCTAATTATTCTTGACGGCCTGCTCGGGGTTGGAGCAAAGCCGCCGCTACGGGAACCGATTCGCGCTCCCTGTCGCTCGATCAATCAGTTGCGAACGGAAAAGGGCGCCTACGTGTTTGCCGTCGATCTTCCGACCGGTCTCGATACCGATTCAGGCAAGACAGATCGTGACTGTGTCGTCGCGGATTTTACGGTCACCATCGGCTTCGCAAAGCCGGGCTTGGTAGCAGATGGCGCGCTGAACTTTGTCGGCAGACTGGAAGTTGTCTCGCTGGACGAGTTGCGATCGCCGGACAAAAAACCGAGGGAAATCATTGCCAGCCCGTCGGCTTTTCGCGGCTTGCTCCCAAGACGTGATTACAACGCATACAAAAATCAGTTTGGCCGCATTGGTGTCGTAGCAGCCTCGAAGGGATTCATTGGCGCCGCTCTGATGACATCGCGGGGCGCGTTGCGCGCAGGCGCGGGTCTCGTGGAAGTTTTTGTTCCCGAAGCAATCTACGAGGTGGTTGCGAGTGCTGCACCGATGGAAGCGATGGTGAAGCCGGTGCACTCGTACCGTGACCTGCTCAAGGAAAAGGCCGACGTTTGGGCCGTTGGACCTGGTCTTGGAAAATCACGGGCAGCGGAGATTCTCGAACTGATTGAAAAAGCGAAGCAACCGATGGTGATCGATGCTGACGGTCTCAACATTTTATCCGAAAAAACTTCCTTGCTCAGGCGTTGCAAAGGCCAACTGCTGCTCACGCCGCATCCGGGCGAGATGAAACGGCTTTTTCCGGAACAGAAAGAGTCGCGCGCTCAAACCGCGACGAAGTTCTGCAATCATTTTCCGGTGGTGCTGCTGTTCAAAGGCAGTCGCACCGTCGTGGCCGAACGTGATCGCCCATTGAGCTACAACACCACCGGCAACCCAGGGATGGCGACCGGCGGAATGGGCGATATTCTCACCGGTGTTTGCGCGGGTTTGTTGGGACAAGGCCTCTCTCTTTACGATGCGGCACGACTCGGCGCTTGGGTTTGTGGACGCGCCGCGGAAATCGCAATTTTTAATGATGGCCAAAGTGAGCAATCGCTCTTGCCTCGCGATGTTCTTGATCACTTGGGCGACGCATTTAAGGAACTGTAGGGCGTCCGCCGCGGCGGACGCCACCAAGTTGGCGTTTCACAGAAACGCCCTACAATTTCTCGAGTACACACAGTGAATCTTCAGACCGAAAGAACCGAAGAGTACAAAGCGCCATCGGAAGAGACTGGGTGGAGCCGCATAAAAAAGGCGCTCGGCCCGATTGCGGTGGTGGGCGCCGTGATCGCGAAATTCTTCGCGAAGCTCAAGTTTGTTCTTCTGCCACTGCTGAAATTCCTGCCCATTCTGCTGAAGTCCGGCGGCACGATGCTGTTGATGGTCTGGATCTATATGCAGCTGTGGGGCTGGCAGTTCGCGCTCGGTTTTGTCCTGCTCCTGCTCGTGCACGAAACTGGCCATTTGCTGGTCGCGAAAAAATTCGGGCTCAAAGTCGGCGCGCCTGTTTTCATTCCGTTCATGGGCGCGTTCATCGCGCTGAAAGAAGCGCCGCGCAACGCGTGGATGGAAGCGTGCGTTGGCATTGGCGGCCCGATACTGGGAAGCTTCGGCGCATTAATCTGCAACCTGTTGGGCGAAGTGTTCGCCGCGCCCATTTTCATCGCGCTCGCGTGGTTCGGATATTTTTTGAATCTGTTTAATCTTACGCCGGTGGGAATGCTCGATGGCGGACGCATCGTGACAGCGTTGTCTCGGTGGCTTTGGCTGCCGGGGTTTGCCCTGCTCCTTTGGTTCGGGTGGAAGTATCCGAACTTTATTATCTGGTTGATCGTGCTTTTGTCGCTGCCGCGGATTTATTCGCTTTTCCGCAAACGAACGGAGGAAGAACAGCGTTATTTCGAAGTCACCGCGTCTCAGCGTTGGGCAATGTCGATATTGTATTTCGGTCTGATCGCGGTTTTGCTCTTCGGAATGCACGTGGCTCAGCGGGATTTGCATGAGTACGGCGTGCGCTCCCACGGTCACGGCCGAGACGCGATCGTTCAATAATCAAGGCGCCGCTGCGAAGACTTTCTCCGGCTCCAGTCCGATTTGTCGCAGAAGCGACAGGAAACGTTTGTCCGGGCGCAGCGGAGCGAATTCGGGCGCGATGCCTACGAAGTGCAGCGAGGACGAATGTTCCTCATACGCGCGTTGCAATTCGCGAATGGCGTCATCATTCGCTTGCAATGCCACGTGCACATGCGCAATGGCATCGCCCGGCGTGTAGCTGCCGCGCGTCGCAATGGCTGCCTGAAGCGTTTCCCGCGCTTCCTCACGCCGGTTCATGCGCGCGTAAGTAATCGCCAGGCCAAACGCCGCTCTGCCGCTCACATTTTCGGTTTTTTTATACAGCGCGATCGCGTCATTAAAGCGGCCCATTTCGCGATAGAGCGCCGCCAGCAATGGCTCGCCATAAAGAAATGTGGGATCGAGTTGCAATGCGCGTTCGCCGGCCGCAATCGCTTCATCGTGCAAACCGAAGTAACGATAGAGCTCACAGGCAAAGTTGTTCACCCAAAGTGATGCCGGGTCGATCTTCGCCGTGCGTCGCAAGTAAGTAAGAGCTTCTTCGCGTTCGCCGCGGGCGGCCCAAAACGCGGCCGAGAAATAATTCGAAGGCGTCGATTTCGGATCGAGCTCAACCGCGCGGCAAAATTCCTGCGCCGCTCCATCCAGGTCCCAGTCAAGAACCCGTTTCGCTTCGCCGAGGTAAACGTGGGCCTCGGCATCACCGTCGTCGATTCTCAGGGCGTTGGTCGCGGCATCGCGCACTTTCGGATACGCTTCCAGCGGCGGGACGTAAGCATCGGCCAGCCACAACCATGCCTTGGCAATCCCCGTCCAGGCGCGACTGAACTTCGGATCTTTCTCCAGCGCGCGCTCAAAAAATTCGAGACTTCGCCGCAGCGCGTCCTCGGTGCTCTTATCCGAGTAAAAAAGGCCTTGCAAAAAGTCCTCGTACGCATCGGTACTGCGAGAGGGAGGCGGCGGCGAGATCGCCAGCTTAAGTTTGAGAGCATCGACAATGGAGCGTGTGATCTCATCCTGTAGCGCGAAAATTCCGTGCATTTCGCGCTCATACGTTTCCGACCAGATGGTAAATCCATCGCACGCATCAATCAGTTCGGCCGTGATGCGCACCCGGTTGCCGTCGCGCCGAACACTGCCCTCGAGCACGTGGCAGACACTCAACTTTTCCGCGATCTCACTCAACTCGGCTTCTTTGCCTTTGAACCAGAACGAAGACCGCCGCGCTGCTACGCGCAGCCCATCCACTTTTGCCAGCGCAGTGAGGATTTCTTCCGCCATGCCGTCGCCAAAATAATCCTGATCTTCCGCCGGGCTCAGATCATTGAACGGTAAAACAGCGATCGATCGCGTCTGCGATGTCGATTTTGACAAAAGGTCCTGCTGCGCCTGCTTCAGTTTTGACGGCAACTCCGGGTTCCCGACTTCATCGGTATAAAGATTGACCACAAATATCCCGACGCCGTGCTTTGCCTCGAACTCGCCAAGATCATGAAGATACGGGCGCCAAAACCGCGCCTGACTCAAATCTTCCGCAACACGTTTGGAGAGAAGAATGTGACCGGCGTCGCCGCAATCCATCACCCGCTGCGCGATGTTAACTCCCGCGCCGGCGACGTTCGTTTGGTCGTTCACGTCTCGAACTTCATTGACCGGGCCGCTGTGAATGCCGATGCGCAGCGGGATATGTGACGAATCCTTGGCCGCCTGACTGATCTCAATCGCGCAGCGGACCGGCGCCTCCGGACTATTAAAAAACACCAGTGCCATCCCATCGCCCGTGGGCACCCGGATCAGTCTGCCCGCCGCTTCCGCAGCGCGGACCTGCTCACTGTTGCGGACGATTTGAGTGAGTTGTTCCTGGAGCTCGCGCTGCTCGTCGAGAAGCAGTTTCGAGTAACCGACCATGTCCATGAACAGAACATGTCCGATCTCCAGCTGAACATTCGTTTCGGAACCTACGGTCATATCACCTAACTCGATAAAGACGGCCTTTGAGGGCCTCCGCTCGAAAGAGCGAGATTAAGCCTCGCATTTCACGCTCAGTTGGCAATCAACAGGCTCGAAGTTTGACAGCGCCAGCGAGCTTAATACGATTCGTGCAGAATGAACTCGACAAGTAATGATGGCGAAAAATTGGAAAAACAGATCTGGGAAGACATCAAGGCCAAGAACTGGAAAGCAGTGGAAGATAAAATCGCTGAAGGTTTTCAATCTGTACATCCGGACGCAGCGCGAGATCGGGCCGGCGAAATATCGTTGATCAAAAATCTGAACGTCGGCGAGGTAACGCTAAACGATTTTAAATCGACCACGAATGGCGACGACATTGTCGTTTCCTATATGATTTCGGCTCAGGAAACAATCGATCTCGAGCGATTGCCGACGAAGCCGGCGCCACGTTTGAGCGTCTGGAAAAAAGGAGCGAGTGGCTGGCAGTGGATTTGTCACGCCAATCTCACTCCGATTCCCTAGTGGTTAAAAGGAGCGCACTTTTGTTTAGAGTCTTTGTGTAATCAACCTCCGAAAGCGCGGGTCATCACGAATCGGGTCCCATTCCCAGCGATATTTCAGATCGCTTAGGGTGATGCTGTAATCGGCACTGTCCACCGCACCCGGTATCTTTAGCAATCGCTCAATCAGCGGAAGTGCCAGATCCTTTTCGCCGACACGCGCGTAAATCAACGCGAGGTAGCAATTCATGATTGCACCATCGACAGCGTCTTTCCATTCTGGTTTCAGCTCGACCGCGCGCTGTCCCTCCCTGATCGCCTCGCCTTTTCGTCCCATAAACGCGTACAGCCAACCGAGAATCGCGTGCCGATCGGCGCTTGCCGGCGCTTCTTTCGCTAACGCTTCAAAAGCGGGTCTTGCCAGTTCGAACGCCTTCTGAGCATTCACACTGTCACCTTGGGCTAGATAAATGCAGCCTTCGAAAAAGATTTTCGGAGTCGTTCCAGCGGTCGTATAAGAGATCTCGTTAACCGACGAAGTTTGGAGAACCTTTTCGGCCGCAGAATAATCGCGCCGCAGCATGGCGAGTTCCCATCGAGCCGCAGTGACAGAGCCATCTGGATCGGTACCGGCGGGCACCTGATCCACCAACGACTTCAGCAGTTGAGTGTCTCCTTTCCACCAGAAATCGACGTAACCGCTCTGTATCTTGGCCACCAGCGATGCCGGAGCCATCGCGCGCATTCGCTCGCCCCACTGCGCCGCTTGCGGCCAACGGCGCATCGCGATATTCGTAAACATAAGCTCGCGGACCGTATTTGGGTTTTGCGGATCGACGTTTGCCACTCGTTCGTACGCCTCGCGCGCTTCCTGCCATTTGCCCTCACGACGCTTAATCGCCGCGATCAACCGGCCGATATCCCCGTTGCTCGGTGATAAACGCGAAGCGATCTCGAATTGCTCGAGCGCACGATCATAATTTTGCTCAATCCAGTAAATGCATTGTCCAAGCGCGAAGTGCGCTTCCGCCAGGTTCGGCTGGAGGCGAAGAGCCGTGTCCGCTTCGTTCCGCGCTTTTATTTTCCAAGCTTCGGTTGGCTCATAATAATGAAAAATCTCAGCGCAAACGGATGCCAACCGCGCGTGGGCAAGCGCAAAATTCGGGTCGAGCGCGATCGCCTGCATATAAAGTTGCTCAGCCTTCTTGTAATCCTCCAGTAGGGTGTCGGGGTTCCGCTCGATCTGGTTGGCACGCAGATAAAACGCGTACGCTTCTGTATTACTCGTTGGTATCTCTTCGACGCGCGCTCTTTCCTGCGGCGAGAGCTTGGCTTGCAGTTGGTCGGCGATCGCTTTGGCAATTTCGCTTTGGATCGCGAAGACATCTGCGAGATCGCGGTCGTAGTGTTCTCCCCATTGCTGTGTGTCCGTACGGGCATCGATGAGCTGGGCAGTTACTCTGACCCGATTGCCGGATCGCTGAACGCTCCCTTCAAGCAGATGCGTCACCCCAAGTTGCTGTCCAATTTCGCGAAGATTACGCTGGGATCCGCTCTTGTACTGCATGACGCTGGTGCGGCTGATTACGCGCAAATCTGCAATCTTGGCGAGATCCGTCAGAATCTCGCCCTGTACTCCATCCGCAAAATAAGCATTCTGCTTTTCATCGCTTCTGTTTTCGAACGGAAGCACCGCGATGCTTTTCTCGGGAATCGACGGCTCAGGAACAGGAGACGTCTGAGACGCATGGGCACTTGTCGGTTTAATTGATGGCCGATGAAGCAAAAGCAAAATGCCAACACCAAATCCGCCTAGAATCACGACCGCTGCCGCAATCAACGCCCAACGGCCACGTGCCGATCTCGCGTGTGATCCGGAAATCGGCCGTGGAAGAAGTCTTTTCCCGGTTCTTTCTCGTCTAAACCTCCCCGGAGATTCTGGATTGCCCAGTTCCTCAGTGTAGAAATTGATCACGTGGATCCGAACGCCGTGTTTCACTTCGCACTCACCCAGATCGTGCAAATACGCCTGCCACTGTCGCGATTGCGCGAGATCCTCTGCCGCTCGTTTCGAAAAGAGAATATGTCCCGTATCGCCGCAATCCATCACCCGCTGTGCGATGTTAATTCCAGCACCGGCGACATTTCGTCGATCGTTGACATCCCGGACCTCGTTAACGGGTCCACTGTGGATCCCCATTCGCAGTTTCAGTTGCGGATATTGTTTTAATTGTTTGGAGATCTCGATCGCACAGCGAAGTGGTGCTTCCAAGCTATTAAAGAAAACCAGCGCCATTCCGTCCCCGGCAGGAACCCGGATCAGCTTGCCGGCCGCTTCCGCAGCGCGGACCTGCTCGGTGTTTAGGACGACTCCGCTAAGTCGTTCCTGGAGCTCGCGCTGCTCGTTGAGCAACAGCTTTGAGTAACTGACCAAGTCCATGAACAAGACGTGACCAATCTGCAACCGATCGCCAGATTCAGCGTCAACAGACATGGAAGTTTAGCTCACCGACAAAGATTGCGCAGTCTTAATTCGGCAAAGAATTTGCGCAGGTTCACAGTTTTCGTCGTTAAGTTAAACGCTCTACGACCCGGTTTCACAAGCGCAACCTCGCTCGCGGTGCTATTTTAACTGATGCCGTTTCAGCTCGAATCGAACTACAAGCCGCGCGGGGACCAGGGACAGGCAATCGCCAAGCTGTTGAAGTCCGTCGAGGCTGCAAATCGCCATCAGACGCTGCTCGGAGTCACCGGGTCGGGGAAGACGTTCACCATCGCGAACGTGATCCGCGACCTGAACCGGCCCACGCTGGTCATCTCGCATAATAAAACGCTCGCAGCGCAGCTTTACTCCGAGTTCAAGCAATTCTTTCCGCGTAACGCGGTCGAATATTTTGTCAGCTATTTCGATTATTATCAGCCAGAAGCTTATATCCCCCGCTCCGACACTTACATCGAGAAGGATTCCTCCATCAACGAGGAAATCGAGCGGTTGCGACTCTCGACTGCCAGCGCGCTGCTGTCGCGTCGGGACGTGATCGTGGTGGCCAGCGTCTCGTGCATTTATGGCATCACGTCGCCGGAAGATTACGAACAGATGTTGCTCACGGTCAAACGCGGCCAGCACGTCAGCCGCGAAGCGGTGCTAAGCCGGTTGATCGACATGTTGTATGAGCGGAACGACGTCAATTTCACGCGCGGCAGGTTTCGTGTGCGGGGGGATGTGGTCGAGGTTTATCCAGCCAGCGCGGATGAAGAAGGGATTCGCCTCGAGTTTTTCGGCGACGAAATTGAGGCGGTCACCCGCTTCGATCCATTGACCGGTCACACCCACGAATCGCTTAACGTCATCACATTTTTTCCAGCTAAACAGTTCGTGACGCCGGCGGACAAACTGAATCGCGCGCTTCGCACGATCCGCGAAGAGCTCGAGCAACGCATCGTCGAGCTTGAATCACAAAACAAACTTCTGGAGGCGCAACGGCTGCGGATGCGCACCGAATACGATCTGGAGATGTTGCAGGAAATGGGCTTCTGCAACGGGATCGAGAATTATTCGCGGCATTTGTCGGCGCGCGCTCCCGGCTCGAGGCCCTACACGATCATCGATTTTTTCCCGGAAGATTTTCTCACCGTGATCGACGAATCGCACGCGAGCATCCCGCAAATCGGCGGGATGTACGAAGGCGACCGCTCGCGCAAGACGGTGCTGGTCAACTACGGCTTTCGCCTGCCCAGCGCGCTCGACAATCGTCCGCTCAATTTCGATGAGTTCATGAAGCTGACCAACCAGATCATCTACGTGGGTGCGACGCCGGCAGAATTTGAAATTCAAAACAGCATCGTTGGCAATAAGACATACGTCCCACATCGGCGACAGCGGATTGGCGAAGAGGAACTGGTACCGTTTGCTGTAGCTGGCGGCGGTGACGCCGGCCGCGCGAAACTGAGCAACGCAAAGAACCGGGGTCACCGACCCCGGCTACAACCAATTTCCCCGACAGATGAACCGCCGGAAAAATTTGATGTGCACACGCCGGGCGCCCCGCTGGTGGTCGAGCAGATCATTCGGCCCACTGGACTTCTGGATCCGAAAATTACCATCAAGCCGTTGAAGCATCAGATCGACGACACGATCGAGCTCTGTCGCCAACGCGTCGAAAAAGGCGAGCGCGTTTTGGTCACGACACTGACGAAGCGAACGGCGGAAGATCTTGCCGATTATCTGCGCGATGTCGGATTGAAAGTGCGCTATTTGCACAGCGACATCGACGCCATCGAGCGCGTGGAAATTTTGCGCGGATTGCGCGCGGCGGATTTCGACATTCTCGTCGGGATCAATTTGCTCCGCGAAGGCCTCGATCTTCCAGAGGTTTCGCTGGTTTGCATTTTGGATGCGGATAAGGAAGGATTTTTGCGCAGCCAGACGTCGCTCATTCAAACCGCAGGCCGCGCCGCCCGTCACGTGAACGGCGAAGTGGTGCTCTTTGCCGACACCATCACGCAAAGCATGGAGGCGCTCATATCGATTTCCGAATATCGGCGCGCGAAACAGATGGATTACAACGAGAAGCATGGCATCACGCCGCAAACTGTCCGGCGCGCCGTGCAGGAAAGTTTGCACACAATCTTGCGCGGACGCGAAATCGAATCGTCGGTAATCCGCGAAGCCGGCGGCGATTTCAATCTCACGGAGTTGCTCCGCGAGCTTGAGCAGGAAATGCAGGAGGCCTCGGCTAATCTTGAGTTCGAGCGCGCCGCGCTTTTGCGCGATCAAATCATGGAAGTAAAAAGCGGCGCCGGGATCGACAAGATCGAACCGAAGCGGCGTGCCATACAATATTCTCGCAACGCCGGCCGCCGCCGCTCGCGCGTGTAAACGCGAACTCTGGGGAGCACAGGCTGCCAGCCTGTTGTCGTCGGCAGCTTGCCGACGACTCTCGCGCGTGGCAAGAGCCGACGGGAGGAAACGTTCGATGAGCTTTTCGGCAGGCTGTGCCGAAAAGGACAGGCTAGCAGCCTGTGCTCCCCGGAGTTGCCTCGAACAACGCAATCTTGTAATGCGCTTGTTGGAATGCGATCAAATCGCAGTGCCTAAAACCAAAACAAAAACTGGGACCACGAACATCTATGCCGTCGTCGGCTCGGACGAGGCCGAGGTGAAACACGTGGCGGCGGAGCTGGCCGCGAAATTGGCGCCGCCGGATGCAGGCGATTTCGGATTAGAGATCATCGATGGCGCCGCCGATAACACCGAGCAGGCCGCCGCGCGAATACGATCGACCATCGAGGCGCTGCAAACGTTGCCGTTCTTTGGCAGCATAAAAGTCGTTTGGCTCAAGAACGCGAATTTTCTCGGTGACGACCAAAAGGCGCGGTCAACGCCGGTGCAGACCGCGCTGGAGGAATTGTCTGCTTTGATCGAGCACGGTTTCGGTTCGGAGGTCACGTTTTTGATCAGTGCCATCGACGTGGATAAGCGGCGCGGATTTTACAAGACGCTGGTCAAACGCGCGGAGCTGCAAGTGTTCGACAGGCTCGATTCCGCACGGGCCGGCTGGGAAGAGGAAGCGACTGAAATCGTGCGGCGTCGCGCCAAAAAACGCAAACTCCAGTTCGATGACGACGCGCTCGATCTGTTTGTTTTGTTGACCGGCGGCGACACGCGCCAGATCGAGAACGAACTGGAAAAGATCGACACCTTCCTCGGCAAAGATTGCCTAGCGCGTGTGGATGTTGTGCGTGAGCTGGTGCCGCTCTCGCGCGCAGGTGTCATTTTCGAGTTGAGCAACGCGCTGGCCAGGCGCGATCTGGACCTGGCGCTCACGCTGGTGCGCCGCTTGTTGGAGCAAGGCGAAAACGCCGTCGGCATTTTGTTGGTGGCCATCGTTCCGACAGTCCGCAATTTGTTACTCGCAAAAGATTTGATGGAGCGGCATGCCCTCCGGCCGCCGCACTCGCCGTTCCAGTTCATCTCGGTCATTAACCGCCTGCCGGCAAAAGCAACTGACCATTTGCCGCGTAAGAAAGACGGCTCAATCAATGCCTACGCGCTGGGAATCGCCGCGCAGCATGCGCACCAGTTCGACACCAACGACTTGATCGAGGCAATGCGAGCATGTCTGGATGCGAACCTGAAGCTCGTGACTACGCAGCTCGATCACGAATTGATCTTGACCGAAGTGGTCGTTAGGTTGCTGGGAGAGTAGCGCATGCGTCTCGCCCGCCGCGGCGGGCTAGGAGGCTCGCGCTACTTTAACCCGCGCCTTCTATCTGCTTGCGCGCGATCGGCCCGACATAGGGAATGTCCCAGCGTACGTTTGTGAATGCTTTTATGGTCGCCACAATCCAAACAACCAGAAACGCGATCTGAACCAGCGCGGCGATGATTGCCCAGAAAAAGACCAGAATGCCTCCAATAGCCGGGATGGCGCCAAAGATCGCGTGCAGTATAGAAGAGGCGATATTAAAAAGAAGCCACGCCGCGCCGAAAATGATCGATTGCATCGCGTAGAAACGAACGAAGCCGTCGCGCTTTTCCAGAATGTAAAAGACAATGCCCCCAATGAGTGGAATGCAGGCAATGGCCGCAGCCACGTTGGAAGGCAACCCGGTGGTTGGGGACTCCGGGGCCGGCGCTGGTTCGGGACCTGGCGGAGGCGGCGGCGGAATCGGCTCTTGATCTGGCATGATCTACATACACAAATTGGCAGTTGCGTTGTCAAGCAATCTCGCGGCCCGACGCTCTTTTTTCGCTTTCGCTCCAGGCCCAAACGCCATATCATGCGCTCCTAACCCCGCAAAATCCATGACCACAAGTCCCCCTCTCCCTGCTGAGCGCGCCTTCACCCTGATCGAGTTGCTCGTGGTAATCGTGACGATCGGTATTTTGGCCGCAATCTTCGTTCCAGCCCTTAATAGTGCTCTCGAGCGCGCAAAAGCGACAAAAGACCTAAGCAATCTGCGCCAGATGGGCCTCTTGATGCAGACTTATCTTAACGACAAGGACCAGATTCTTCCCGCTACGGCGACTTGGCCCGGCACAGCCGGGACGCCGGTTCTTTATCCAAAATACATTGGCACCAGAAAGGTCTTCCAGTCGCCGTTCGACAAACGACCATCATCGGAAGCGACCGACGGAACCCCACCAGTCAGCTACAGCATCAACACAAACATGTATATCAAATTGGGGACAAATCCCAACATCCTAAAAGTTGTCTCACCCGCTTCGACGTTTCTCATGGCGCCTACGTACACGGGAGACCCGAGAAACGCCTCGTCGTGGACGGGCACTGCTGGAAACGCACCAGATTTGGCCGTAGGCGGAGTTGGCGAAACACGCGGAACTCACTCCAGCGGCAGGCAGATCAATGTGTTATTCTGCGACTGGCATACGGAAACTCTGACATTCGGTCCAGCCAGTACCGCAGGAACATTTCAGGATTGGCAATCCATTCCGCTCGGTCAGAAACACTGGGACCCGACGCAATAGAAGAACGGGTTTCCAGCACCGCCGTCTCTCTTGGTAAGCGCCGTTATCGCGTGCTTATCGGCGAAGGTTTGCTCAAGCAACTCGGGGCGCTTGTGCGCCAGCATCTCCATCGCAAAACGTGCGCAATCATTTCCGATAAGAGAGTTGCCCCGCTTTTCGCAAAGCACGTAAAGGAAAGTTTAGCGTCCGCGGGTTTTCGGCCGACACTGATCACGATCGCGGCTGGCGAAAAATCCAAGACTCTCGAACAGGCGGGCGCGATTTGCGATCAGATGATCGCTGCGGGGCTTGATCGACAATCATTTGTGATCGGTCTCGGCGGCGGAGTGGTCGGCGATATTTCCGGATTCGTGGCGGCGATTTATCACCGCGGCATCCCGCATGTCCAAATCCCTACTACGCTGCTGGCGATGGTGGACAGTTCGATCGGCGGAAAAACCGGTATGAATACGCGCGATGGAAAGAATTTAATCGGCGCAATTCATCATCCATCGCTCGTGATTGATGACACTGATGTTTTAAAGACCCTGCCTCGGCGCGAGTTTAATCAGGGCTTCGCTGAGATCATCAAGCACGCCATCATCGGCGATCGCAAGATGTTCGAGGCGCTGAAAGTAGCGCGAGCCTTCTGGCCCGCCGCGGCGGGCGAGACGCATGCGCTAGAATCGCTCATCAAGCGGAACATCGAGATCAAATCGAAAATCGTGGCGAAAGATGAGCGCGACCAAATTGGCGAGCGGGCTCTTCTTAATTTCGGGCATACGGTTGGCCACGCGATTGAGCGCGCCGGAGATTACCGGAGATTCCTCCACGGAGAAGCGCTCAGTCTCGGAATTGTCGCCGCGTGCGCCATCTCAATTAAAAGGGCCGGGCTGTCACCCGATCAACGCGATGCGATTGTCGGTCTTCTGCGGCAGTTCGAGTTGCCCACGCGTTTGCCGAAGAATTTTCGGCGCGAAAAAATTCTCGGTGCGCTGAAATTCGACAAAAAATTCAAAGGCGGAAAAGTGCGATTCGTTGTGACTCCGAAGATCGGGAGCGCCAAATTATCGCGTGACGTGACGCTCGACGACATTCACGAAGCAGTGGCGCAACTGTAGCCGGAGGCGGTGACTCCGGCGGCCGGCATCAACGATCCCGGCTACAGCGCGCCTTCGAATAATATTCGACTAACCCATCCGTCACGCTGTCGGCGTATTCGCGGAAAATACTTTTGCGCTCGATCCCGTTGACGTTGCGCGTTCCTTCATAATCGCCGGCCTGAATGCGGGCAAACACGTCTTTGCTGTTCATGACGTACGGCTCGCAGTAGACGACCGGGCAACGGTAAACACGCGTGGCCAGCAAATTGCGCGCATACACGTAACCGCTGGTACCGACATTGGTCGTGCTGTTCGTGGTCGGATACTGGTACGGCGGCAGACCGGTCTCGCGCGCCATTGCCAGAGCAATCGTATCCGCGAGCGGCAACTCCTCGTCGGACGCGCGACTTAACAGCCGCCGAATCATTTGGAAACGTTCATCATCGAATTCGAGTTCTTCTGCTAAATAGGATCCGTTCACAAGCAGGTGAAGATGATTGAGGTCGGTCAACGTCGGATTGTTCGGATCGCCCCAACCTTCAGCGTTGAAATGCAAACAAAGCACCAGATCGGGATGCAATTTGAAATTCACTCGCGCAGCGCGGCGGCGGATTTCGTTGTAGCGGTAGAACAAAATTTCGCTCTGCCAGCGGATCGTTTTCTCTTTTTCAGGATCATTCGGATCAAGAACTTCCCCGCCCATGCGAGGCTGTGGCACGCCGTTCTTGATCAAAATCTTTCGGGCAAGCTCTCGAAAGTCATCTGGACGCTTCGGTGTGATCGGTTCATTGGAGTTGCGAACAAACGAAACTTTTGCGCCAAGTCCCCGTAACCGCGGCGCCAATAATCGCGCCACCCGCAAAGTCAGATCGCCCTCCTCGACGGGCTTACTGTCGCCGACCTGAAACCAGCGCTCCTCCATTTTCGCCCATTTCCCACCGAGATGGCCAGGGTCGAGCGCGATCTTCAAACCGGAAAGCGGTTTCTCCGGTTGCGCCGGCGGCAATGATTTCGCCAGTCGCCACAATCGCGGCACGTGTTTGCCTCCCGCCTCGTCTGCAGCAAATCGCAGCGTAAAAAATTCCTGCGTTTGCCGGTTCATCAGGACCCGCGCTGTCTTGTCGTTCAC
>Ga0209056_10002629_pt1 | contig 19241 bp, 16 predicted proteins | sample GraSoiAngelo_114_FD_185876 | JGI IMG/M metagenome (GOLD analysis project Ga0209056, IMG submission 185876) | Grasslands soil microbial communities from the Angelo Coastal Reserve, California, USA - 14_0903_13_40cm (SPAdes) (version 2) | ecosystem: Environmental > Terrestrial > Soil > Grasslands...
CCCTGCCACTCCGGGGAGGGTAGGATGCACGAACTCTGGTGCGAGCCTCTGCGACTTGCTGCGTTCCGTGCTACTTGCTGTTGCCTGAATCCAGTGCTTCCTTCGCCTTCGTGAAGGCGTCGATGACCGACTGCTTCAATCCCACTGGATCGGAGATGATCACCGCCAAGGCGACGGCGGCGACGAACGCCACGAGCAAGCCGTACTCCATCAGGTCCTCGCCCCGTTCATCCCGAATGAAATTCTTCACAAACTGAATCATCGACAACCCTCCTCGAGAGCAGCTCACGCTCCGGCCGGCACGGACGGAATTTCCGCCGTGCTGCTGGAAACGTGCCTCACCTGACCGAAGGAAGTCCTCTCGCTCGCAGTGGCGCAAGCCGACCCTTCGATCCCTTAGCGGCAAATTTCAGGCCAAGACTATTGTGACACCTCGGCCCGCTCCGCAATATCGAAATCCTTGTGTCATTTAGCGTACCGCAAGGTCGAATCCTTGTCCAGCCTAAATGACGGCAGGAGAAGCGAATTGGGGGATTTGCCCCGGCCGATTGGGGCAATTGAAGTTGGAACCGTGAGCCCCTAGGATGGCTCGAGACGAAACACACGCACGACGCCCGATTTCCCACGCGACCAGGACGCCCATGAACTTGAATGCCGCCTTCGACTACCTCGAGAAGAACGAGAAGCGCATCCTCGACGAGCTGATGCAGTTCCTCCGCATCCCGAGCATCAGCGCGCACAAGGAGCACGACAAGGACGTCGAGGCGGCGCTGGAATTCGACAGGAAGAAGCTGGAATCACTCGGATTCAAGACCGAGATCTGGCCGACCCGCGCCCACGCGGGCCTCTTCGCGGAGCGGATCGTCGATCCAAGCGCCCCCACGGTGCTGATCTACGGTCACGTCGACGTCCAGCCCGTGGATCCCATCGAGCTCTGGGAGCATCCGCCCTTCGAGCCGAGGATCCAGGATGGAGCCATCTGGGCCCGTGGCGCCGACGACAACAAGGGGCAGCATTACGCCCAGATCGCGGGGGTGGAATCGGTGATCCAGGGGGGCGGCGGGCTCCCCGTGAACGTCAAGTTCATCATCGAGAGCGACGAGGAGTACGACGGAGAGGCCATGGCCGAGGTCGCTCCCAAGCACAAGGACAAGCTCCGGTGCGACGTCTTCGTGGTCTCGGATTCGCATTTCCCCGACATCGACCACCCCGCGATGACGATCGGACTGCGCGGCATCCAGACGGCCGAGATCACGATCAAGGGCCCGGCCGTCGACAAGCACTCCGGCGAGTGGGGCGGGATGCTCTACGAGCCGGTGGACGTGCTTCGCTGGGTGCTGCAGCATTTGAAAGACTTCAAGACGGGCCGGGTGCTGGTCCCCGGGTTCTACGACGACGTGGTGGAAGTGAGCGCCGGGGACCGGAAGGCCCTGGCCGCCGTTCCCTGGAGCGACGCCCAGAAGGCCAAGGAGATCGGCGTGAAACGGCTCTTCCACGAGGAGGGCTATACCACGCTCGAGTCGGGCACGATCCGCCCGACGTTACAGGTGAACGGCGTCCACGGCGGATACACCGGCGAAGGATTCAAGACGGTAACCGGGTCCTGGGCGCGCGCGAAGATCAGCATGCGCCTCGTGCGGAACCAGGATTCCGAGCGCATCTATCAGGCCTTCGAGCGTTACGTCCGCGAGTTGGTCGGGGACATGGCCACCGTGGAGTTCCGCCGATTCGGAGCCGGACGCCCCTTCCGGGCGGATCTCTCGAATCCCTTCATCCAGGCCGGGCTGCGCGCGCTGGAGGCGGGATTCGGAAAACCGGCGATCGCGATTGCGATGGGAGGGTCCATCCCGATCGTGGCGCCCCTGGTCGAGATCACCGGCGCTCCATGCGCGCTCATGGGGTTCGGGCTGCCGGGGGACAACCTCCACGCCCCCAACGAGCACTTCCCGATCGGCTGCTTCCTGGGTGGAGCCCGTTCGGCCGCGGCCTACCTGAACGAGGTCTCGAGCGCGGTGGGGGCCGGCTCCCGGCGGTAGGAGCGCATCACCTTGACGGCGCGCCCCCTGATCCGGGTCCACCTACCTCGCCGTGGTGGTCAGATCCGCGAAATCCACCCGCGAATCGTCCTCGGTCCAGACTCCGACCGTCCCATCGGAGAAGCGATCGTCGCGGACCATCATCCTCTCCTTCCCGTCGTAGAAGACCCGAAGCAAGGACCTGCGCCTCTGGACGGCCAGCGTGTGCCACGTGCCGGGAGTGAGCTCGGGAATCTTGGCGAACTTCACGTCGCGCCGTTTCCCTAGAAGCAGATAATGGAACGCCAGCTCGCCGGACTTGCCGCTGACCCGGACCAGATAGCCGCTCGTTCCTTTGGGGTCCATCTGGAACATGAGTCCCGCGGAGGGGTCGATCTCGCCGGACCGGATCCTGAAGCGGACCGAGGCGTCCATGTCTCCGAGCCTGGGACGCGTGAAGGTGAGGTAGTGATCGCCCACGCCGTCCTCGGTCTCCAGCTGGGAGAGATGGCGTGCCGTGGGCACCGCAGCTCCTCCGGCCAGCGAGTCCGCCACACTCGCCGAGTCGGCGACTCCCGTCGAGTCCTCGAGCACCTGCCAGTTCCCTCCGAACACCATCGCGTGTGCGGGCGGCAGTCCCAGGGTGTCCGCCTGGAAATTCCAGGCGTAGCTCTTCCCGGCGGGCGCGATCCTCTGCTTCGGCTCGTGTTTGGGCTCCTTCGCCTCCGCGCTCCCGGAGGGGACTCCATGAGCGAGAACGACCAGGACCGCGAGCGCCGAGCCGATTCCTCGAGCCTTCCTCATCCATCCTCCCTGAGCTTTTGGAAGAGCCTCACCATGGCTTCCGTGTCGCGGTTGCAATAGGCCCGGAGCGCATCCTCCAGCTCCAGCCTCCTCGACCGTGACGTCTCCGGGTCCATCATCTCGATGAACGCGGTCGCCGCCTGACTTCCCTCCTGAATCTGCAAGCCGTCGTAATCGAGATCCTCGATGAGCGCGGGAAGCACGTCCTTGATCGAAAACGAGCCCCGGAAGTCCGGATGATAGTAGTGCGACCGGATCAGCTCCAGAAGATCGACGATCCGGGACTCGACGATCTTGAGCAGATCCTCCCTCCAGACCTCCAGATCGTCGGCCAGGGACCGGATGATGCGCTCCTCGAACCCCGAATAGACCACGATCGGTCCCTCGGATCCGAGGGCGCGCACGAGCGATTCGACGAGCGGCGGCCGCGGATCGGTGTCCTCCACGTGCAGGTATCCCCGATGCTCGAGAGAGCCGTCCTCGCCCAGGACATGGTCCGACCACTGGAACGGCACCTGCTGAAAGGGATGCGTTCCGATGAATCGCGGAAGCGCCGGATTGCATGTCTCGAAGTCCAGGAAGTGGATCGGATACCGGAGCTCCCGGAGCTTCTGTCTCAGCTCGGGATCGGAATGCACGCGTCCCGTGATCACGGACGCCCGGATGCGCTTGTGGAGATCGGTCAGCCCCTCGAAGTCCTCGGGGATGTCGCGGATGTCGTCGATGGCCGCTTCGCGGAGCGCTCGCTGGAGCTTCTGATTCATCCGCGGCAGGTGCTCCAGCGGATACTCGGGCCGGTCTGTGTGACAGTGGGTGTAGAAGGGGCAGAGGTAGGGCCTCTTGCAGTGCGAGCCCACCGAGATCTGCGGAGGCTCCCAGCTCCAGAGCGGGCTTCGCATGGCCTCGAGCTGGGGCAGGAGCTTGGGGATCGCGTCGCGCGCCTGCGCGGTCAGGTCCCTCACGGCGAAGAGCCGCTCCAGGTCGTAGTCCCCTCCCTCGTACAGGTATTGATTGTTCACGTGGACGAGGCAAGCCCGGCGGATGGGGACTCCCGCTCCTTCGAGGACGTGGAGCTGGATCCCGATGTCGGGAAGATATTCCTCCTTGTAGCCCGCGCTGGACTTCACCTCGACGAGATCCCATTCCCCATCGCCGGCGGGAGCCAGGATGTCGACCCGGACCCGGATGTTGTCGTGGTTGAACGCGGCCTCGTAGATCGGCCTCTTGCCGGGCTGGTTCATGACCGCGGTGGTCTCCAGGTCCGCTTCCGGGCTTTCGATCCGGACTCCACCCGCGAAGAGCCCGCGGGCAAGGATCCCCACGCGCGCGCCCGCCTCGAAGAGCGCTTCGGTCGCGGGAGGAAGCGGATCCCGTGGAACCGAGCGGTAGCATTCGAAATAGAGGCGCTTGTGGCATTGAAGTCCGGCGAGGAAGCGGGACTTGGAAAGGAGCGGGATCGAGCTTCGGACCGCGGGGGCGGGCTTGGGACTCCAGAGAGGGATCTGTTCCATGAAAGCCGGTGCCTCGCGTCTGGATCCCAAATCATGTAACGAGTTAGGGCCGGGCGCGGACGGGTCCGGGCGAACTAGGCAAGGTGCCGAAGTGGACCCGATGCGCCGGCCCGGCGGGAGTATACCGAACCTCGACGCGAATGTGGCTGTTGTAATATGGCGTCCGCGAGCAACGACGCTCGCGCGCGTGTGTTCCAGAAGATCGACCCGCTCCCGCTCGGAGGAATCTCATGCATCGCCGCATCCCACTCGTCGCCCTGGCACTCCTGCTCGTCTCGCACGCCTGGGCGGCGGGTCCAAAGCTGCCCCAGAAGCCCAAAGCTCCCAGGAAGACGGTCACCAACAAGTACTGGGGAGAGACCGTTCGGGATGACTATCAATACATGGAGAACTCGTCCGACCCCGCCGCGAAGAAGTGGGCGCAAGGACAGAGCCGCTATGCGCGCGCATGGCTCGACCGCCATCCGGAGCGAAAGTCGATCCTGGCCCGCGTGATCGCGCTGACCCACTCGGAATCCCCCGACTACCACGCGGGGACGTACCGGAACGGAACGTACTTCTTCATGAAGGACCAGCCGCCGAAGCAGCAGCCCTTCCTGGTCGCGATGACGTCCGTGATGGACAAGGGGACCGAGCGGACGGTGGTCGACCCGAACGTGATCGATTCCACGGGCGGCACCTCGATCGACTTCTTCGCGCCCTCGCTGGACGGCCGCTACGTCGCGGTCTCGCTCTCCAAGAACGGCACCGAGGACGGGACGCTTCACCTCTACCGCGCCGATACAGGCGCGGCGCTCCCCGACGTGATCCCCAAGGTGAACGGCGGGACCGCGGGTGGAAGCGCCACGTGGAATGGGGACGCGTCGGGAATCTACTACACGCGCTATCCGCACGAGGGGGAGCGCGCGCCGGAAGACCTTCCCTTCTACCAGCAGATCTACTACCACAAGCTCGGGACGCCGATCTCGGAGGACACCTACGTCCTGGGCAAGGAATTTCCCAAGATCGCCGAGATCGAATTGAACACGAGCCCCGACGGGCAATACGTGCTCGCCGACGTGAGTAATGGAGACGGGGGAGAGCACGCGTACTGGCTTCTGCCCCCCGGTGGGACGTGGAACCAGTTCGCGGCGTTCGAGGACGGGATCATCGAGTCCAAGTTCGGCGTGGATGCGGCGCTCTACCTCCTCTCGCGGAAGGACATGCCGCGGAAGGCGATCCTGAGAATGCCGCTCCAGTACCCGGATCTGCACCACGCCGCGGTCGTCGTCCCGGAGACGGAAAACGCGATCGAGGCGTACACGCCGGCGGCAACCCGTCTCTTCGTGACCGAGATGGTCGGCGGTCCCACGCAGATGCGGATCTACGATCTCGGCGGCCACGCGCAGGGGCTCGTCACCATGCCCGAGATCTCGGTCCTGGGAAATGCCGTGCGCACCTCGGGCGACACGGTGCTGGTCCGGAGCCAGGGCTACACGCAGCCGCCCGCGTACTACCGCTGGACCCCGGCGACGGGCAGATTGATGAGCACCGCGCTCCGGCAGACCTCACCCGCCGACTTCAGCGACTGCGAGGTGAAGCGCGTGTTCGCGGAAGCGCCGGACGGCACGAAGCTCCCGATCAACATCATCATGCGGAAAGGCACGCAGCAGGACGGATCGTCGCCGGCCATCCTCTACGGGTATGGCGCCTACGGGCTGAGCGAACAGCCCTATTTCGAGCCGGGGATCAAGCTCTGGATCGAGCAGGGCGGTATCTACGCGGACGCGAGCGTCCGCGGCGGCGGCGAGTACGGGGACGCGTGGCATCAGGCCGCGCGCCTCGGGACGAAGAAGCAATCCATGGAGGATTTCGCGGTCTGCGCGCGCTATCTCGTGGAGAAGGGATACACGAAGAAGGAGCGGCTCGCGATCGAAGGGGGAAGCGCGGGCGGGCTCCTGGTCTACGGCACGCTGGTCCACTACCCCGGTTTCATGCAGGCCGCGGTGGCGCACGTGGGTTACGGCGACGTGCTCCGAACCGAGCTTGCGCCGAACGGCGAGTTCAACACGACCGAGTTCGGCACGGTGAAGGACTCCCTTCAGTTCCGCGGCATGTACGGCTACTCCCCGTATCATCACGTGAAGGACGGCGAGACCTATCCCTCCGTCCTGGCGCTCACCGGCGTGAACGACCCTCGCGTCCCGGCCTGGGAGACGTTCAAGATGGTCGCGCGGCTTCAGGGGTCGGGCTCCAAGAATCCGATCCTCATGCGCGTGAGCTACGATTCCGGGCACGGGATCGGCACGGCGCTCTCGGAGCGCGATCAGCAAAGGGCGGACGTCCTGATGTTCCTCTTCGATCAGCTCGGGGTGAAGTACCGGCCCGTCCCGCCGTCGGAGAAATCCGGTAAGTCGGTCCCGAGTCTGTGACCCAGCCGCCCGATCCCATCGGGTTGTTCCTGGAATGGGCCGCGCTCGCGGCCCGCGCGGATATCCCGGAGCCGGACGCCGCGGCGCTCGCCACCGTGGATGACGCGTGCAAGCCCTCGGTGCGCATGGTGCTCGTTCGCTCCGCGGACGAGCGCGGCTTCGTCTTCTACACCAACTTCGAGAGCAGGAAGGGAGCCGAGCTCCTGCGGGGGGGTGCGAAGACCGGGGGCGGCGGGAAGGGCGGCAGCCGCGGGGAGGGCGCTCCCGCGGCGCTCTGCTTCTGGTGGCCTCCCCTCCAGAAACAGGTGCGCGTGGAGGGGCGCGCCGTGCCCGTCTCGGACGCCGAGGCCGACGCGTACTGGGCCACGCGCGCGCGCGAGTCTCAGGTGGGAGCCTGGGCGTCGCGCCAGAGCGCGGAGCTCACGCGCGGGTACCCGGAGCTGACCGCGAAATACCGGGAGCTCGATGCGACGCTCCCCCGCAAGGTTCCCCGGCCCGAGCACTGGAGCGGATTCCGGATCGTGCCGGAGCGGATCGAGTTCTGGGAAGCGCGTCCCCACAGACTCCACCATCGCGTGCTCTACGAGCGTCAGGGGCGTGGATGGACGACGCGCATCCTCAGCCCGTAGCTTCCTGGCGCGGCCTGATTCCCAACGGATCCTGACCGGAAGGAGTGTCGCGATGGAGCTGCACCTCTATCTCGGGTTCAAGCTTCTGCACGTGCTCGCGGTAGTGCTGTTCCTAGGTAACATCACCACCGGCGTCTTCTGGAAGGCGAACGCCGACCGCACCCGGAATCCGGTCGTCATCGCCAACATGCTGGAAGGGATCATTCGCGCCGACCGGCTCTTCACCATTCCGCCGATCGCCCTGATCCTGGCCGGAGGGATCGGCGCGGCGGTCGTGGGCAAGTACTCCATCCTGGGAACGGGATGGATTTTCTGGTCGATCGTCCTCTTCACCATCTCGGGCATCGCGTTCATGGCGGTGGTCGGCCCGGCACAGCGAAAGATGCTGGCCCTGGTCCGCCGCTCCGGCGAATCCCTCGACTGGGCGGCGTATCGCGCGCTCTCCGTGCAGTGGGAGATCTGGGGGGCGATCGCGCTCCTGGCACCCGCGATCGCCGCCGCGCTCATGGTGATGAAGCCCGCCATCCCAGGTCTGGGAGCGCTTCTGGGGCGCTGACGCGCGAACCTACGGGAAGCCAGCCAGAATTCCGGAACTTGCTCGTTAGGGTCCCGTTCCGCTGCGGGTCTATACTATTTAGATGATCCGGAACTTCACCACGGCGAGGGCGCTTCGGCCGCCGCCCGGCCCGTCTCAAAAACCCCTCCGCGTCGCGCTCGTAACCGAGTTCTATTACCCCCACTTCGGCGGCGTGACCGAACACGTACAGAACCTGGCCGTTCATCTTCGAGCCTGGGGGCACACGGCCGTGGTGGTCACCTCCCGGATGGCCGGCCAGCGGGAGTCGGCCGGCGTCCACCGGGTGGGCCGGAGCGTGGTGATCCTGAGCAACGGCTCCTTCGCGCGCGTCACCGTGGGACTGGGGCTCCGAAAACAGATCCGCGATATTTTCCGGCGGGAGCGGATCGACCTGGTCCACGTCCACGGCCCCCTCACGCCGACGCTCGGCCTGATCGCGCCGGAAGCGGCGGCGGATCTCGGCATTCCGACCGTCGGGACCTTCCATTCCTGGTTCCGGCGCTCGGTGGCCTATTCGATCCTTCGCGTCCCTCTTCAGCGGCGCCTCGAACGGCTCGCCGCGTGTATCGCGGTGAGTGCGCCGGCCATCGACGCCCACGCCCGCTACTTCAAGGCGAACTGGGAAATCATTCCGAACGGGGTGGACGTGGGATATTTCCACCCGAACGGGAGAAAGCCGCCGGACGCAAGCTCGGGCCCCAAGCTCCTCTTCCTGGGGCGGCTGGATCCGCGTAACGGTCTGGATCAGGTCCTCTCGGCGATGCCCGCCGTGCTCGAGGAGTATCCCAAAGCGAAGCTGACGATCGCGGGGGACGGCCCTCTTCGTCCCGCATACGAGAGCCGCGCCCGCCCCCTCGGAGCCAGCGTCACGTTCGTGGGACGCGTGTACGGCGAGCGGCCGTCGCTCTACGCCGGCGCCGATCTCTACCTCTGCCCCACCAACAAGGCTTCGTTCGGAATCACGCTCCTCGAGGCCATGGCCTGCGGCACCCCGGTCATCGGCTCGGACATCTGCGGCTTCCGCGAGCTGGTCGACGGCGGGAAGTCCCTCCTCGTGCCCCCGGACGATCCCGGCGCGTGGGCCGACGCCGTGATCCGCCTGACCCGCGATCCGGACCGGAGGGCGGAGATGAGCGCGTGGGGGCGGGAGAAGGCCTCTCAGTACTCGTGGGAGGAGGTTGCCGCGAGAGTGCTCGAGGTCTACCGGAGGGCGGTGCGATGACCCCCGCCCTCGTCCCGGCGATCTGGGGCGCGGGGACCGCGGCCGCGATTTCCTTCGGATGGTGCGCGTACGGCATGTTCGCGCCGAACAGCACCCTCTTCGGCCGCGTGATCGGACGCGGCCCGCGGGAGGGAAGGACCCTGTTCCTCACGTTCGACGACGGCCCCAATCCCGGAGCGACGGATCGTATTCTAGAAGTGCTCGAGGAGCGAAGCGTCCCCGCCGCCTTCTTCGTCCTCGGCCGCCACGTGCGTCTGCATCCCCAGACGGCTTCCCGCCTCGCGCGAAGTCCGCACGTGATCGGAAACCACACGCAGCGTCACCCCAAGCTCCACCTCAGGGGACGTCGCTTCATCGAAGGGGAGCTTCGCGCCGCGCACGCTTCGATCACCGACGTGCTGGAACGGACGCCGCGATGCTTCCGGGCGCCGCATGGGCTTCGCAACCCGGCCGTGCACTCCGTGGCGCGGGAGCTGGGCTACGACGTCTTCGGATGGACGCTCGGGGTGTGGGATTCGAGCTGCCCCGGCGCCGAGGAGATTCGCGCCCGGGTCCGCCGCGGGCTCCGCCCGGGGGCGATCATCCTTCTTCACGACGGCGACGGATACGCGTCCGAGGGGGACCGCGCGCAGACGGCGGAGGCTCTCGACGGAATCATTCGCGATGCCCGCGACGTGGGCTATGAATTCCGGCCGCTCACGGAGCTCATGACCGCGGTCCCGGGAGCGGGCGCGTGAGAATCAAGCCTCAGACCGCGGCGCGCCTGGCGCTCGGAGCCGTCGCGGTGGTGGCGCTTCCGCTCTTCCTGTACAAATTCCCGTGGACTCTGGTTGCCGGCGTTCTCCTCCGCGCCGATCCCGCAATCCTCTGGGCCGCGCTGGCGGTGAATCTCGTGTCGCTCGTCGCGAAGGGGTTCGCCTGGTATTTCCTGCTTCGCTCCTCAGCGCCCTGCCGGTGGCGCGCCGTCCAGGAATCGAATCTTCTGGGCACCGCAATGAATTCCCTGTCGGTCGCGCTTCTCGGCGAGACCGCGCGGGTCCAGGACCTCTCGGCCCGCGAAGGGGTGCCGGTGGGCCCCGTGGCCGCCTCCGTCGTCAGGACACGCGCGACCGAAGCGCTGGCGCTGGCGTGCTTCATGGTCCTGGCGCCCGCGCTCCTCAGCCTCCCTCCCATCCTGCACGGCCTGCAGATCTCGGGAGGAGGGCTCCTGCTCTTCCTGGTCGCCGCCGCGTGGTCGGGAAAACACATACGTCTCCTGGAGGTCCTTCCCAGGCCCGTTCGCAGGATCCTCGGGAGCATCACGGAAACGGGATCGCCGCGTCTCTTCGCGCTCGCCCTCGGTTTCGCGCTTCTCAACTGGGTCGCCCAGTGGGCGACCTATCATCTGGTCCTCTCCGCGTTCGGGATTCCGGTGTCCTTCTCCGCGTCCTTCACGGCCTTGATCGTGATCAACCTGAGCGGCCTCGTTCAGCTCTCGCCGGGGAACATCGGGGTCGCACAGGCCGCGATGATCCTGGCCCTCCTTCCCTTCGGCGTGGCGCCGCACGAGGCGTTCGCCGCGGGCCTTGCGCTTCAGGCCATCCAGATCCCGCCGGTCCTCGTCATCGCCCTTCTCGCCCTGGGAGGAAGAGAGGTCGCCGTCGCTCCTCGCCGTCACCCGATGTGAAGAGCGGCGGCAACCCTAGCGCAAGATCGCGAATCGTCCTCGCGCCGCGCCCTCCGCGGTCTCGATCCGGTAATAGTAAACGCCCGAGGACAGCCTCTGGCCCAGGTCGCCGCGGCCGTCGATCCCGATCTGGTGATACCCGGCGGGCATCGTCACGCCGTCGACGGCGCGCCGCACGAGCCTCCCCAGAGCATCGTAGACGCGCACATCCACGCGCCCTGCCCGTGTGGTGACCCAGGAAAGCTGGCTCGAGGGATTCATGGGGTTCGGGGACATTCCCGCCTCGAGCGGGCCCGGATGTCTCAAGAGCGAGATCTGGAGCGGAGCGGTGAAGGCTCCTCCTCCGTCGAGCGATCCCTCCACCCTCAAGCTCAGCTCGCGGCCGGTCGATCGCGCCAGAAGGCCGGCCACGTCGCCCGCGGAGAACATGATTCCTCGATCGGCGACGTTGTTCCCGTCCCCGTCCATCTTGTCACTGGGGTCGACCCCGATCGCGGTGATCCTGCCCGCGGCCCCCGCGTCGAGCGTCACGTACAGAGACTTGGGGCCAAGCTCCGAACATTCGAAGGACGACCCGAATGGCTCGACCCGGATGCAAACGTCCTTCCCCGCCCCGGCGGCGAGAGCCGCACCCGGTCCACCCTCGAAGTAGGCGCGCGCAGCGGCGAGACCCTGAACCCGCGCCGATGTGGTCACCGTGGTGGCGATGCTGGGATCTCGAACCGTGAGGCTCACGGGATACTCTCCCGCGCTCGTGTACACATGGGTCGCCTTGGCCGCCGTGGCCGCGGTGCCGTCCCCGAACTCCCAGAGATACGTGAGCGGGTCTCCGTCGGGATCTCGGGATTGCGAGGCGTTGAACGTGATCGGACGGCCGACGATCCCGCCGAACGGCGCGTCGGTGACGGCCACGGGCGGGCTGTTGATCCCATCGGGCACGACCTGGACCCGGAGTGTCCTCTGGTCGCCGATTACCCCGTCATTCACCCCCACGGTCACATTCCAGGCGCCGATGTCGCCCCTCGCGGGGACGGCGCTCAGACCGTAGGTTCCCGCACCGTCCTTCCACACCGTTACGAACGAGGGCCCCGACACGAGAAAGAAGGTGAGCGCGCGGCCGGTGTGGCACTCCGCGGACAGGGACTGGTACGCGCTGGCTCGATAGGTGATGACGATGTCCGAAGGCGCGTTCATCCGCAGCAAGGGAAGAACCTGAATGTCCAGAGGCCGGTCACACCAGAAGACCCCGTCCGAAACCCGGATCACCGCCCGCGTGCCGCCGACGTCCGTGACTTGCGGCGTCACGCGGACGCGTCCGACACCGGTCCCGTTCCCGCCGTCCACGGTTTCCACCGTCACGTAGCCCGGTCCCGATACCTTGGAGAAGACGAGGGCTTGACCGTCGCCGTCGGTCGCGTCGACCTCGAGCTCCCGGGTCGCAGTCTCGACCACCGAGATGGGGCCCAGCGGGTCGAGCCTCGGTGCGTGATTGATGGGACCTCCATAGGCGATTCCATCCGCGTCGAACCAATCGACCGCGTAGACGTACGAATTCGGGTAATCCTGCGACGCGCTGCAATGGGTCCCGAACGAGGTGAAGTCCCAACCGGTCATGGGCGCGAACCCAATCGATGGCGTCCCGAACTGCACGGTGGCGGTGATCTCACCGAGCTTGTGCAGCCCCGCCGGCCTTCCAAATTCACCGGTCGGTATGAAATACGCGGCGTGAAGTTTCGAAGGATCCCGGCCGTCGGGCGGCGAGAAATTCTCGAACCCCATATGGTCCTCGAAGTCTCCCCAGGTCACGGTCCCATCCGTCACGACCAAGTAGACGTCGTAGCTGAAGATGTCGAGACCCGGGTCGGGGGGCGTTCCCCCGTAGCTGTGCGGAGCACCCGTATGGGAATTGCAGCTCTGAAGGGTGCCATCCTTGTCGTGCTTGGTGTCCAGCCAGATCGCGATGGTCGTCGTGCCGGACGGATTCACGATGTCGGCATCGGTGTGGACGCCGTCGCCGTTCGTGTCGAGGTAGATGTACTGAGCGTTCGCCGCGGGGGGGCGGAACAGCGCGGCGCAGAGGAAGAGCGCCGCCGACATCGAGAATCGCGCGAGGAGTAGGGTCCGGTTCATGATCGAAACCTCCGAGAGCGTCCGGCTTGGAGGCGTGATGGGGTGACGCGAAGGGGAGGGATACGTGCTCGATCGAGGGTAGTACCGCCCGGAGGGAAAAACAAGAAACGAAAGAAAAATTGACCCCGGGGAGCAACCCCCGGGGCCCCGTACCGATGCGGAGTTAGCGGGCGGCGAAACGCTGCTGCGGACGCCGTTCCTCGACCGCGCCCATTCCGACCTGGCGCCAGAAGGCGGCCGCGTCGCTCTGCCGGAGGCGAGTCGTTTCCGAGATCGAGTGGACGAGGAACGCCATGGCGCAGCCCGTCGCGATGCCGGCGTACAGCTCTCCCTTGGGCGTTGCGGACGCGAAGATCCACGCGAAGATCACCGAGGTCGTGACGACGAGGTTCGCCATGGCGGTCGAGAGCCAGTCGGCCGTCGAGGCGCTGAATCCGGGGACCATCTCGAGCCTGCCGAGCCGCGTGAACCAGAGCGGACCCTGATCGTTCCCTTCGAAGAATTCCTTCACGTAGCCGCCGATCAAGCGAGTCTGCTGGCGGCCGTGCACCATCGTGTAGAAGCCGTAGGCGACGGCGAAGATGACCGGCAGCATGAGCCCGGCGTTCCTGGCCGCGACCGCCCAGGAGAGAAGCATCGTGGCCGCGATCCCCGATGCGATCCAGCAGAAGTGGCTCGTGCGCTCGGCGTCCCGCCCGCGGCTCATGAGGACGGAATACTCCACGCGTTCGTTCTCGTTCATGGAGGCCATCGGCTCTACCCCTCTTTGGTTTTGGTTGCGCGCGCAGACGCCATCCCCTACCTGCGCCCGTCCAGATATCGGCAGGAGGGGCCCCCGTGTTGAGCCTGATGGAGGGGTGTGACTGTGGCGCGACCGTGGGGTCGAATGGCGACGACTCGGAGGAGGCGGCGGGGTAGGGCCCTGAGACCGCAAGTGCTTGTGTAAAAATTGATTCTGGCCACTGGCCGGTATGGGCATGGCGGTTGCTTTTTGAGCGCCGTGAAGCATTGGCGCCTTTTCCCAGGTCCCGAAAGGAGTGACTCGAAATGAATGGATCATGGCTCGGCAGAGCTCGCACGGCGATCGCGGGCGCCATAGGCGTCGCGATTCTGATGGGGGCTCCCCTTCCCGCCCAGGCCGATCAAGGCAAGTGGTGGAAGCCGAAAGAGGGGGACCGCAAGTCGGAGCAGAGCGATCGAGGCGGGCAAGACCGTGGAAATCGCGGCGGTCAGCGAACCTGGAATCGCGGGGATCAGGGAGCGTGGCGCGGGGGCTCGAACAATAGCGAGCGCTTCCGCAGCACCTGGCGCGACCGGGCCGACCAGCGGGTCCAGGTCCGCGACCGCTGGAATGGCGGCGGCAGCGGCGACATCCGATTCCGCGACCGGCGCTACAGTGCGCGCGGCCGGTGGGGCGGAACCTCCGTATGGCGCGGCGATCCGGTGCGCAGGGACGTTCTCGTCATTCGCGATCGTCGCTACGGCGGCGGATACTTCCGCGCCCGGCGGATCTACTGCGCGCCCCGATATTACGGACGGCTCGTCTACGTGCGTCCGGTCCGGTTCTTCGTCGCGGCGAACCTCAGGATGGGCGGCGTCCACATCGGCGCCCGGATCGTGCGGCCGCATTACCTCTACGGCTGCAACTTCTGCGACGAGCGCTTCGATACCTACGGCGCGTATGCGTACCACGTGGAGCACTGCGCACACCGGCCCAGCGGCTTCGCGATCTCGGTGAGCAACTGGGATGACGATTTCGATTCCTACTGGGACGGGCCGTATCAGGCGACCGGGTACTACGACGATCAGGGGTACAACGACGATCCGTACTACGACGACAGCTACGACGACGACGGTTACTACCACGACTGAGTCGTAGGCTTCTCCAACCGGCATCAACTCCCGAGCGGGGCGGGCGAGACAAAGGCGCCCGCCCCTCCCTTTTCTTCGAGTTCCGCCCGTGCTAAAGTCGATCCGCTGATTGTCCTCATCGCGATTTCGCGGATCCACGGAGGCACTGGATGGCGCAGCGGGCACAGGCCGCCCCGGCGGCGACGGAGCGTCTGGGATCCACCGATCGCCGTGACGCCTGGTGGCTCGCGCCGGCGCTCACCGCCCTGGGGCTCACGGTACTGGGCGCGTATTCGTTCTGGGCGGCGCTGCAGAACGCGCACTACGAGTTCGGTCCGTACCTCTCGCCTCTGTACTCCCCCAAGGTGGTCGCGCCCTGGTGGCCGCTTTCTCCCGCGCTCCTGATCCTGATTCCCCCGGTGCTCTTTCGCGCGACCTGCTACTACTATCGGAAAGCCTACTACCGGGCGTTCTTCCTGGATCCACCGGCCTGCGCGGTCGGTGAGCTTCACCTCGGGAAGTACGCGGGGGAGCGGAAATTCCCGTTCGTGCTGCAGAATCTCCACCGCTTCGCGTTCTATCTCGCCTTCGTGTGGCTCTTCTTCCTCTGGCACGACGTCTGGAAGGCGCTCTGGTTCGATGGCCGCTTCGGGATCGGCCTCGGCACGCTCGTGATCCTCGCGAGCACGGGAACGCTGACCCTCTACACCTTCTCCTGTCATTCCTTCCGGCACCTCGCGGGCGGCGGGCTGGACTGCTTCTCGTGCTCCGCCGCGGCCCGCACGCGCCATGGCCTCTGGACGAAGCTCACGGTCCTGAACGGACACCACATGGGATTCGCCTGGATCTCCTTCTTCGCGGTCACGTTCGCGGACGTCTACGTGCGCCTCCTCTCCTTGGGTGTCCTCCACGACGTGAGATTCCTGTGACCGACCGTTTCGAGTCCCACGACGTCGACGTGCTGGTGATCGGCGCCGGGGGCGCCGGGCTGCGCGCCGCCATCGAGGCCTCCGCCCAAGGCGCGCGCGTGGGCGTGGTGTGCAAGTCGCTCCTCGGGAAGGCCCACACGGTCATGGCGGAAGGTGGGGTCGCGGCCGCGCTGGCGCACGTGGACCCGCGCGATTCCTGGAAGGTCCACTTCAAGGACACGATGCTGGGCGGCAAGATGCTCAACAACTGGCGCATGGCGCAGCTCCACGCGCAGGAGGCGCCCGACCGCGTCCGGGAGCTCGAGCACTGGGGCGCCGTGTTCGACCGCACCGAGGACGGAAGGATCCTCCAGCGCAATTTCGGCGGACATTCCTCGCCGCGCCTCGCGCACGTCGGGGATCGCACCGGGCTCGAGATGATCCGCACGCTGCAAGACCACGGCGTGCACCAGGGCCTCGAGGTCTACATGGAGTGCACCGTCACGAAGCTTCTGACCCAGGACCGCCGCGTGGTGGGCGCCTTCGCCTACTGGCGCGAGACCGGGCGCTTCGTGACGTTCCGCGCGAAGGCGGTGGTGCTCGCGACGGGCGGAGTGGGCAAGGCCTACAAGATCACCTCGAATTCGTGGGAATACACCGGCGACGGCCACGCGCTTGCCATGGACGCCGGCGCCGAGCTGATCGACATGGAGTTCGTCCAGTTCCATCCGACCGGAATGGTCTGGCCTCCGGGCGTGCAGGGGCTCCTCGTCACCGAGGCCGTGCGGGGCGAGGGCGGGCTATTACGCAACGCGACGGGAGAGCGCTTCATGGAGCGCTACGACCCGAAGCGCATGGAGCTCTCGACCCGCGACATGGTGGCGCGCGCCATCTACACGGAGGTGAAGGAAGGGCGCGGGAGCCCTCACGGCGGCGCCTTCCTCGACATCTCGCACAAGCCCGCGGAGGTCGTGAAGAAGAAGCTTCCGTCGATGTACCACCAGTTCATGGAATTCGCGAACATCGACATCACGAAAGGCCCGATGGAAGTTGGCCCGACGGTGCACTACGTCATGGGAGGCGTCCGCGTCGACGCGGACACGGGAGCTGCCACGGTGCCCGGGCTCTTCGCGGCCGGCGAATCCTCGGGCGGCATGCACGGCGCGAACCGGCTCGGCGGGAATTCCCTGTCCGATCTTCTCGTCTTCGGACGCCGGGCGGGCGCGGGCGCCGCGGCCTACGCCGCCAAAGCCACCGCACAGGCGCCGCTCGATCCCGCGCAGGTGGCGGCCGCGGAGCGCGAGCTCCTCGCGCCCTTCGAGCGCTCGAGCGGACCGGATCCCTATTCGGTGCACCGGAGACTTCAAGATACGATGCAGTCCCTTGTGGGGATCTATCGCACGGAGCAGGACCTGAAGCGCGGCGTCGAGGCGATCCGTCAGCTTCGCGCCGAAACCAGGACGGTGCGCGTCGAAGGCTCGCGCGCGTTCAACCCCGGCTGGCACCTCGCGCGCGATCTGGACAACATGCTCCTCGTGAGCGAGGCGATCGCGCGTTGCGCGCTCCAGCGCAAGGAGAGCCGCGGCGCGCACGCGAGACTCGACTATCCCAATCTGGACCCGGCCCTCGGCAGGGTGAACAGCGTCGCGGTGCGGGAGGGAGACGAGGTGCGCGTCTCGCAGTCCCCCCTGCCGGAGATGCCCGAGGAGCTCCGCGCCCTTGTGGACGCGGAGCCGGTCGCGGCAAAGGCCTGATCGGAGGAAGCGTGGCGGAAGCGGTCTTGCACGTCTATCGGGGCGACGCCCAGGGGGGAGGCCTGAAGGAGTACCGGGTCCCTCTCGAGGAAGGGATGGTCGTGCTGGACGCGATCCACCACATCCAGGGGCATCAGGCTCCGGATCTGGCCGTGCGCTGGAACTGCAAGGCCGCCAAGTGCGGCTCGTGCAGCGCCGAGGTGAACGGCAGGCCCAAGCTCATGTGCAAGACGCGCATGGACGCCTACCCGGCCGGCGAGCCCATCGTCGTCCAGCCGATGAAGACCTTCCCCATCGTCAAGGACCTCGTGACCGACGTAAAATGGAACTACGAGGTCAACAAGAAGATCCCTCCGTTCACTCCGAAGCAGAACGCGGAGTGGCGCTGGAAGCAGGAAGACATCGACCGCGTTCAGGAGTTCCGCAAGTGTATCGAGTGTTTCCTCTGCCAGGATGTCTGCCACGTCCTCCGCTCCCACCGGCGCACGGACGCGTTCGCGGGGCCGCGATTTCTGGTGCGCGTGGCGGGACTGGAGATGCATCCCATGGATGCCGGGAATCGCGCCACGTTCTTGAAGGACGAGGCCGGGATCGGGCTCTGCAACATCACGAAGTGCTGCACCGAGGTCTGCCCGGAGGACATCACGATCACCGACAATGCGATCATTCCTCTGAAAGAAAGGGTCGTGGACGAGCACTACGATCCCCTGCGGAAGCTCTTCCGCCTCTTCGCGGGCAAGAAGGAGCCCTGACCGGGGCGGCATCAGGAGCGCGCCGGCTCTTCCCGTGAATCGAACGCTCCTCCTCGCGTTTCTTCTGATCGCCACATCGTGCGGAGGCAAGCAGACCCCCCGTCCCGGCCCTCCCTCGGGAAACGCCAGCATCCAGGCACGGCTCCTCGTGAACGGCCTGGATCAGCCGGTGGATCTGCAGGCCGCCCCCGGCGACACGGACCGGCTCTTCATCGTCCAGAAGACCGGAGCGATCCGGGTCTTCGCCGGCGACTCGCTCGTGCCGCGCGTATTCCTGGACATCGCCTCCCGGGTCAGCAACGGGAGCGAGCAGGGGCTCCTGGGCCTCGCCTTCCACCCGCAATTCCAGACCAACCGCCGCTTCTACGTGGACTACACCGACCGGAACGGGGACACGCACGTCGTGGAGTTCCTCGCCTCGGCGACGATGGATACCGCGAGCGCCGCCGAGCGCGAGATCCTGTTCGTGAGCCAGCCGGCGGCCAATCACAACGGCGGGCAGATCGCGTTCGGGCCGGACGGCTATCTCTACATCGCGCTGGGCGACGGCGGGGGCGCCGGCGACACCTACCACAACGGGCAGAACCTGGGCTCGCTCCTCGCGAAGCTCCTTCGGGTCAACGTCGACATGGGATCGCCCTATTCCATCCCGCCGGACAATCCGTTCGTGTCGCGGCCGGGGGCGAAGGGCGAGACCTGGGACTACGGCCTCCGGAATCCGTGGCGGTTCAGCTTCGATCGCCTGAACGGGGACCTCTACATCGCCGACGTCGGCCAGAACCTATGGGAAGAGGTGGACCACGAGCCGCATCACACGGGAGGAAGGAACTACGGCTGGAGCATCATGGAGGGCATGCACTGCTACGGAAGCGCGACGTGCAATCAGACGGGGCTGACGCTGCCGATCGTGGAGTACGGGCACCAGGACGGCGACTGCTCGATCACGGGTGGATACGTCTATCGCGGGACCGAGATCCCCGAGCTCGCCGGCACCTACTTCTACGGCGACTA
>Ga0209056_10002634_pt1 | contig 19209 bp, 17 predicted proteins | sample GraSoiAngelo_114_FD_185876 | JGI IMG/M metagenome (GOLD analysis project Ga0209056, IMG submission 185876) | Grasslands soil microbial communities from the Angelo Coastal Reserve, California, USA - 14_0903_13_40cm (SPAdes) (version 2) | ecosystem: Environmental > Terrestrial > Soil > Grasslands...
CTGGTTCGGGCAGCCGGGCGGGCTGGTAGTAGCTCCGTGGCTGGCCGCGCTCGCGTTCGGGCAGCTGTTCTTGTTCTCGTCCTGGGAGCGCGAACTGCACGGCGCGTTCGTGGATTCCTGGGCGCTGGTGCTCTACGTGTATGTTCTCGCGACCGCCGTATCGGCGGGGTTGTGGCCGCAGGGTGCCGCGGCAACCAGAGGGGCCGAGCACGCTGAGACCGTGCTGTGGGTACTCACGGGGGCGGCGGTCTTCGGCGGCGGCTCGCTGGAGCTCCACCGGTTCTTCGCCGCGCGTGGCCCGACGTGGGAAGCTGCCGGGCTCGCGGGGAATCTCGCATTGAGCGCGTACTGGTTGCTCTACGCCGCGGCTTTGGTGCGAATCGGCTTCTGGCTGGAGCAAAAAGGGGTTCGGAGTGCGGGGCTCGGTGTAGCGGGATTGGCGATCCTGAAGATCGCTCTCTACGACCTTTCCAACCTCGAGGCCCTCTACCGGGTGGGCTCGTTCTTCGTGTTGGCCCTGATCACTCTCGCGGTCGCCTATGCGTACAGCCGCAGAGCGCCAGCCTCCTCTGGGAGATAGGCTTGCTGAGCGGGGTGATGAAGAACGCTTGCGGGGTCGGCGGTTAGGGCAGCAGCTACTGCAGCTTGACCGTATAAACCTCCCGCTCGTCGACGTTCTCTATCTTGCTGACTTGCTGACCAGAGCCGTCGCGGACACTCGCATCAGATGCTAAGAGTCGCTGGCGGAACACAATGCGACGGCTGCTCTTGCGACCTTCGCGTTCGGCTGGTATGAAGCTGACCTGGAACTCGGTGTCGCTCACCCTCGTGAGCCGGTAGAAGTCAGGCGCTTGGCCGACGCGCTTTAGATTGCCGCCTCCCGAGAAGCTCATCCTGTATGGCCTTGTCTGAGACACCCAAACCCGTTCGATCTTCCAGCCTGCACTGCGGAGCTCGTTCATGAACTCGGCAGACAGCTCATCGATGTCAGAGAGGGCAAACTCCTTCGCCTTATCCTCGATGACCACCGAGGAGGAGAAGGTCACCGTTCCGTCCTTGTCGATGGAGATGGTGTCCTCCTGTGACCAGCAGCTCGCGAGAACCAGCGCTCCGCCAAGCATGCTTAGGTGGGTGACCGCCGGCCCTGGAATCACTGCTTTGCTGACTGCGGTGTGCCCAGCAGGTTGATCGTAAACGGCCCGATCCCGTACTCCACGAGAAGGGTTTCGCCTTTGCACACCCCGAAGTGGTGCACCCGCTTCGGCATGAACGCGTAGGCCCCCGCGGTCAGGTCTCGAAGGGCGGTAGCCTCGAGCACATCGCCTGTCCCTAAGGCAAAGGCGCCCTTCATCACGACGATGTTCTCGTCGGTGGGATGCCAGTGCGGTCCGGCTATAGAGCCGTCGGAGCAGCCAAACTCGATCGTGTACGGTGCGCCGGGCTTGAGCGGGTCACCTTGCAGACGTGCGTAGCGCCAGTGGCTCGCGGTGTCCGTGGGAGCTGGGCCTCGAAACATGCCGGCCGGCGGCGCTTCCCATTTGACAGAATCCGGTGTGACCATGAAGTGGGCGAGGCGAGCGGGCGTGGCGCTCCGCTTTCCCGGGCCGGCTTGAGCGACGCCAACCGAGGACGTGGCTGCCAAGAGAACGAGCAACGGCCACCCGACCTTGCCCATGCAACGACGTGAAGGCGAGAGCTTCACAGTGAGGGCTCCCTTCAGAGACGTCCTTTAGGCCATGGGCTGCCACCCGGCGCCGCTACCTGACCGCGGCGCCGGACGGCTGCCGCCCGCTTGCTCACTCTAGGGCTTCGATAGCAAATCTGCCTTGCCCGTGGCGAGGTCCACCGGGACCGAAACGTGTTCCTGAAAGATCAGCCACTTGCCACTCATCCTCCGCAACGCGTCGGTCACTCGCACGGCGACGGTCAGCCGGGCGCCGTCGGAGCCCGTGAAATACCCGGCCACGACATAATGCGAGACGGCCAGCGTGCCACCAGTCGTGACGCTGAGGTCGCTGAGCTCCTGGTGAAGGGGCCCAGGAAACGCAGCGAACAGGTCCTCCCAGTCCTTTTCGTAGTCGGCCCACCCGACGTGCTGGCGCGGCGGCGTCACGTCAAAGACGAACAGGTCTGAGCCGGGCACGTAGAAGGACATGATCTTGGCGACATCCTTCTTGTTGACAGCCTCTATGTAGCTCTGGTAGAGCGCCCGGATGTCGCGCGTGGCAGCGCTGGAGGGCTGCTGCCCCAAGAGCGGGAAACAAGCCAGCAGCAACACCGTTGGGCCGAACAGCGGCGACCGCTTCATGGCTCACCTCCTGTTCGCTTGGGCTTGCTGCTGGACGCGGGATGCGCTTTGAGCTCCGTGAGAATGAGCTCGAGCGGTTTGTCCGTCTGGTTTTCAGGCAGATGTGTTTCGGCAGGAAGCCACAGCGCTTGGCCTGCCTTCCATTCGCGCTCTACCGACTTCCCGTCCGGAAGGGTGAACTTGGCGCGGTTGTCGTTGAGAAAGACGGCCACGCCCGCAGGGTGCGTGTGCATTACCGACTTCTCGTGCGGGCCGTAACGAATCCGCAAGACGCGGACCTGAGCGTTCTCGAACTCGACTTTGTAGTGCTGGGGGTCCACCTTAACGGGGTCTTGCGCCGCGCCGCGCGCGGCCGCGAGTGTGACGACTCCGCAAAGCAATGAGAGGACTCGCATGTGCTTTTCCTTTCCGAGATCAGCCACGTCGAGGGGCGCCGTTCCGAGACGTCCTTCAGGGCTGAGACTCGAAGACCGGCTTGCCCGAAGCCATGTCCACCGGCAGCGATGCGTGTTCATGCACAATGAGCCACTTGCCGTCCAGCTTCCGATAACCATGGGTGACACGGACGACCATGCTGGTTGCCTTGCCGTCCTTATCGTGCATTGTGACGTGGTCGACCCTGTGTCCGAAGCCGACTTTGCCGTCAGCTGTGACACTCAGATCGGTCATTTGGACCTGGATCGGACCGGGGAAGGCGGCGAGGAACTCCTGCCAGTCCTTTGTGAAAGCCGCGGCTCCACGGTATTCACGCGGTGGTATGATGTCGAAGACTAGCAGGCTCTCGTCGGGAACGAAGCAGGCCATGATGGCTTTCACGTCCTTGGCATCGAATGCCGTGATGTAACGCTGCTCGAGCGCACGGATCGCCTGCACGTCGTTCGCGGGTCCGGCATCCTGAGCGACGAGCGCCGGGCTGCTGACCAGCAGAGTGAATCCCAATGAAGAGAGCGCGAGTTTGTTCATCGACGGAGGCCTCCCCTTTTTACGTGACCCTTCGCAGCAGATCGCGGGTTGTCCCGCTGTACCCGAGCGGCGGTCTTACGGCACTCGCTCCCAATGATCGACGAAGGTGCCGTAGGCGCCCTTGCCCGTCGCCGTCATCTTGTTTCCCTCGAACACGATATCCGGCTCGCCGTGGAGCGGAAACGTCACCGCGAGTTTCCCGCCCGTGAGCTCGGCGCCGACAGGTCGTAGCTCACTCCCTTGCCACCGATCTCGTCATTCACGAGAAAGAAGATGCTCTTCTCGCCATACTCCTGTGCCGTGAGCTGGTAGCTCGCGACTTACGCGACGGAAAACACCTTCCCACCAGCGTCTTTCCAATAGATGTTGAAGTTGCGGTAGCCCTTCGTGAACGTGATTAGGCCGTCGATGGCTGGTGAAACTTGCTTGGAGCCATCGGGCAGATCCCGCGAGACCAGCCTGTAGGTGCCCTCGATATTCGGTGGTTTCGGGGGCGCGGTGGCACCTGTGAGGAGCACCAGCGACAGGAAAGCGAGGGCGAGGTCAGGGCGCATAGCAGCCTCCTAATGAAGAGTAGACGGACGCATAGGACCCTGGACCGTTTGCTAGTTCACTCGCAGCGTAAGGTTGATCGTCCGCGTCACTCCGCCGGACGCGCCTGTGACGACGAGCGTGTAGTTCCCCGCCGGCGTCCCGCCGGACGGTTGAGTCGGCGCCCCACCTGAGCCGCAGTGAGAAAGAGCGACTGCCAGCAGCAGGGTCACCGCAGCAGCCGAGCGCGCCCGAAGGGGTAACCGCAGGCAATCCCGCACGAGCAGCATTCCCAGCAACGCCAGCACGACGAGCAGGGGTCCAAGCCCCGGAGTCGGCGTCGTGCCAGTTCGCGGTCCACGGGTCGTACCCGCAGCCGTTTGCGCGCGGGCGGCCGTCCCAACCGAGATCGTGAACGGCGCCGGCGTGGTCGCAGATACATCCAGGTTGGCAGGAGACGGAGAGCAGGTCGCTGCGGGAGGAGCCCCGCTGCACGTCAGCGAGAGCGTTCCACTGTAGCCACTCGGTTGCACCGCCAAGTGGTAGGTCGCAGTTTGGCCTGCCACGACGGTGGCCGTCGTGGAACCGCCCGCGGCGGTCGCGATTGAGTAATCACTGCCCGTCGCGGCAAGATCGACCGTTTGGGGAGTGTTGGCAGCGTTGTCGTTGATGGTCAGTGTGCCGCTCGCCGCTCCCACGCCGGTCGCCTTGAACGTTACGCTGACGGCGCAACTCGCACCGACTGCAATGCTGCCGACGCAGTTGTCCGTTTCCGCGAAGATCCCGATCTCGGCACCGTTCTTGGTAACGCTGACACCGGTAATCGAGAGCGGCGCCGTGCCGGAGTTGCTGAGGGTAATGCCTTGCGCCGCGCTCGTCGTGCCGACCAGCTGCGCATCAAAATTCAGCTTGCTCGTCGAGAGCGTAACCGCGGGGGCAGCAGCGGGCGTGATCGTGAATGGTGCGCTCGTGCCCGCCGTGAGCCCCGTTGCGCTGGCTGCGAGCGTGTAGCCCGTGCCCGCCTTGTCGATGCTCAGGTTCGGGAAGGCCGCCACACCGCTCACCGCGGTTGCCGTCGTCGCCCCGGACAACGTTCCGCCGCCGGCGTTCATCCCAAGCGCCACGGTCACAGTGCCCGTGAAGGCCGTTGCGGTGTTGCCTTGGTCATCTTGCGCCGTGACCTGCACGGCCGGAGTGATCGCAGCCCCCGTCGCGGTATTGCTCGGCTGCCCGGTGAAGACAAGCCGGTTTGCAGCGCCGGGCGTGATGTTGAAGCCGGTGCTCGTCGCGCCCATGAGCGACCCAGAGTTCGCCGTCAGCGTATAGCCCGTGCCGCTCTTGTTGAGGCTCAGGTTCGCAAAGCTCGCGGTGCCGTTCAGAGCCGCTGCCGTAGTCGTGCCAGAGAGTGTAGCGCTGCCGGGATTCGTTCCCAGCGCGACGGTCACGCTGCCGGTGAAGCTCGTGACGGTGTTGCCCTGGGCATCCTGGGCGCTCACTTGCACCGCAGGGGTGATTGCTGTCCCGGCCGTCGTGTTCGTGGGCTGGATGGAAAAGACCAGCTGGCTCGCTGCGCCCGGCGTCACGTTGAACGCGGCGCTCGTCGCGCCCGTCAGCCCGCTCGCAGTCGCCACCAGGGTGTACGCAGTCCCGACTTTGTTCACGCTCAGGTTCGCGAACGTGGCCACGCCGTTCACCGCAGTCGTGCTCGTCGTACCGGATAACGTGGCGCCGCCGGGGTTCACCCCGAGCGCTACCGTCACGTTCCCTGTGAAGGTCGTTGCCGTATTGCCGGAGGCATCGCGTGCGGTCACCTGGACCGCGGGGGTGATTGGTCGTCCAACCGTAGCACTCGCCGGCTGCACCGTGAAGGCGAGCTGCGTGGCAGCGGCGGGCGACATCGTGAACGGCAATGGCATGGACGTCCCGCCACCAGGCGCGGGACTGGACACGGTCACCTGCGCCGTGCCCGGCTGGACGATGTCGCCAGCGAGGATCGCGGCCTGTAGCCGCGCAGCGGACTGGAAGGTCGTCGGGCGGGTTGCACCATTCCACCGCACGACAGATGAAGGACCGAAGTTTGAACCTCCCACGATCAGTGTGAATGCGGGGCCGCCCGCCTGCGTCGTGCTGGGGTCGAGACTCGCGATGCCCGGAGGCGGATTGACGAAGCTCCAGGAAGGTTCAGCCGCGCCGGCGCTGACATTGAGTTGAGTCAGGCCGGTGCCGTCCACGTTGATCATGCGGAGCGATGACGTCTGGGGCTCAGCAACCCCGTTGACCTCCTGTTCCAGGTCGAACAGCAGCTTGGTGCCGTCGGGTGACCAGCTGACACCGAAGCTCTGCTGTCCCGGAAATGCCGCGACCACCGTCTCGTTGGTCCCGTCCGCATTTATGATCCGGATCGATGTGTTGATGGGTCCCCCGAGGATTAACTGAGTCCATTGCACATAAGCGATCCTCGTTCCGTCTTGAGAGAAAACGGGAAAGACGTCGTAGGTACTGGACAGCAGCAGGGGGTTTGACACCCCCGCGCAGGGATTCTCATTCGTGATGGGCATCGCGGTAGCATTCGATACCGGCGGTGCAGCATTGAGATCTGTCACAATGACTGGATACGTGTTGCCCAGGGCGTCGACACAGTACTTGACGGTGAGGAGCCCTCCCACCAGGAGGTCTCTTGTCGGCGACCAGTCGATACCCCATTCGGAGAAACCGGTGCTCAGGGAGGGTTGGACGCAGTCACCCCCGACTGTGGCGAGCAGCGTTCCGGCGACGCTGTATACGAGGACTGCCCAACAGCTGTTAAGGGAGGTAGTCGTGTAGATGTAGCTGATGGCCAGCCTTTGCCCATCCGGCGAGAAAGCGCTGAAGGCCTGTTGCGGTATTGCGCCCGCGTAGACACCTCCCAGCAAGTCGAACACTCGGTGCAGATTCTGGCCATTCCGGTCGAACACGAAGATGCCTGGCGTCATCCCAGGGTTGACGGGCATGCCCCCCGCGGCGATGAGCGTGGCGTCTCTCGACCATCGCGGTAACTCTACTCCTACCAACGCGACGGGAATCGGGACGCCGTTCGTGCCGTCGGGATTCGCAACCACGAGCGAGCCGGTTCCTGGAGTCGCGGGTGACGCGGGCCGGGGCGATACATAGGCAATGCTTGTTTGTTGGGCCGCGGTCATAGTGGGTACCGCCACGCACAAGCCAAGCACCAGGATTGGCAAGCCGAGCTGCGGAGTCCGCCGCTCCCACCAGCTCCGAGCCGGATCTCGTCGCAGCTGAACAGCTGCTGCTTTGTCACGCAACGTGACCCTGGAAGTGTATCGCATGAGGTGCCTTTCAGTCCGAAAGCGCTTCTTCGGCGCGCCCGTCGCCAGGTTCACCCAACAAACGCGCAATCCGCCTCAGAGATGGCTCACACAGTGGTCCCTGCGGCAAACTCCTGGCTGCCTCACGGCCCGCTGGATTTGGGCTCCCCGCGACCGTAGGTTCAATACGGGTTTTCCCCTATATCAGGCGTTGCTGGACGGAACGGTGACGCGTGCGGCGCCTTACTGCGGCGGATTGTTCTGGGCTGCTGGAATTCCTACGGGCGAGCTACGGCACGCTTGACCGCGCTGCGTTCCGCGCTCACGTCCTCGCGGCACTGCGCAAGCTCATTCCCTGTGACATCGTCTCCTATAACGAAGTGAACGCGCGGGACAACCAGGTCACCTGGCTGACCGAGCCCGCTGATGCCCTCGACTTCCCCGACAGTGCGGAAACCTTCAACCGCCATATCCCTGAACACCCGCTCATCGGCCACTACGCCCGGACGCACGACGATCGGGTCCTGAAAATCTCGGACTTCCTCACGCGGTCGCAGTTCCACCGCCTCGGCCTCTACAACGAGTTCTATCGGCGCGTGGGAGTCGAGCACCAGATGGCGTGCGTTCTTCCCGCTCCGCCACCGGTGGTCATCGGGATCGCGCTCAATCGGAGTCGCTCGGATTTCGCGGAGCGAGACCGTCGCCTGCTGCAGCTCGCCAGCCCACACCTGGTTCAGGCATTCCGAAATGCGCGGCTCGTGTCCGAGTTGCGCGATGAAATGGCGCTCTTCGGTCGGGCACTCGAGGAATCGGGGCACGGTGTCGTCGTCCTGACTCGAGATGGACGCGTCCGGTCGATGTCGAGGCAAGCGGAGCTGTGGATGGCACGGTACTTCGCCGGATCCACGCGCGGGGGCACACGCCTGCCCGAGTCGCTGCACCGCTGGGTGATGCAACAGCAGGCGCTGCTTGGCGGAGCGACGGTGCCGCCGCCACGGATGCCGCTCGTGATCGAACGGCCAGGGACGCACCTTGTGGCCCGACTCCTCTCAGGGCCCGAGCTGCTGCTCCTCGTACTCGAAGAGCATGCGGAGACTGTCTCCGCTGCGACCTTGCAGAAGCTCGGTCTCACTCGACGCGAGGCTGAAGTGCTCGCCTGGCTCGCTCGCGGCAAGACCAACTCCGAAATCGGCAAGATCGCGGAGATGAGCGCCCGCACCGTGGAAAAGCATATCGAGCACCTGTTTCAGAAGCTCGGGGTGGAGAACCGTACGGCGGCCGCAATTCGGGCATTGCAGGCGGATGAGCTCTTTGCCGTCCCACCTGCCTGAGTCAGACCATCCGCATTGAACCTCGTTGATCATGACCGGCGCTCTTTCCACTGGAGCGCGCGGCGTGGGTCATCCCACGCCACGCGGTGGCAACTCACCGAGTGTAGACTTGCACGCAGCCGTAGTGCGGCGAACCGTTGGAGGAGATCAGGGTGCTGGACTCGGGGCACCGATACGTCTGCATCCCGATGGGAGCGGTATAGCCTTCCCCCTGCCACCCCGAGCTGGGGTCTCCGAATTGTGTAAACGGGCCGAGCGCTCCGCTCATTCCCTGTGCCTGTTGCCCCAGGAAATCTTGGCTCTGCTGCCATGCCTGACTCTGGAGCCCCCTGCCGAACCGGCCGAAGTCCGAGATCATCTGAGTCGCCTCGCCCTGCCTGGCGACTTGCATTCTGATGTAGTTCACGACCTGCATCACGAACTGCTCCTCCTGCGCCGATACCTCGAACAGGCCGTCTATGAACGCCTGGTGGTACTGTGGCGGCAGAGCCCGCAGGATCTGCGTCACGAGCTGGCCGGTCGCTTGCCGCGCGGCTGCCGGCATCGCCTGGAGCTGGGAGAGCTGCGCCTCGGCCCGCTCCGGGCCAAGCGCGCGCACCGCATTGAGCACGAGTCGCTGTTCGTACGGGGGGGTCCCGGCCAGGATGGCGGCCAGTGTCTGCTGTGCCGCAGTCGAGAGCGCGGGCCGGTGTGCGACCGATAGCTGTACGGCCGACACAGACCCGACGCCGGCGACGAGCGCACATCCGGCCAGAGCGGTTCCCATCAACATCACGAGCGCGTCTTGCTTCAAGCTGGAGGCCGGCATAGATGTATCTCCTTGAAATCGGTGTGAGACGGCGACTTCGTGCGTTCACCCCATAACGCGCACACCGCCTCGAAAACGGCTCATGCAGGGGGGCGCGAGCGGTTTGCGGCAGGCCGACCGCGGCGATAGAATCGGACCGATTGGCGCGCCAGCGGGAAAGGGTTCTGCGGGCACTATTGGCTACGCCGCCGGGAGAAGTGACCCGAATCCTCCGTGCTTGGGGCAAAGGCGATCAGCAGGCACTGGAGAAGCTGATGCCGGTTGTCTACGGGGAGTTGCGCCGCCTCGCCCAGCACTACCTGCGTCGGGAGCGCCCCGATCACACCCTGCAAGCCACGGCGTTGGTGCACGAGGCGTACCTGCGCCTAGTCGACCAGCGCGCCGTCACCTGGCAGAACCGCGCCCATTTCTTCGGCGTGGCCGCCCAACTAATGCGGCGGATTCTCGTCGATCATGCCCGGCGCCACCACGCGGCCAAGCGCGGTGGAACTGCACTCAAAGTCTCCTTGAACGACGTGGTGCTTGCTGCCGAGGAGCGGGCCGAAGACCTGGTCGCCTTGGATGACGCTCTGAACCGGCTTGCAGCAATGGATCCGCGCCAGGGGCGGGTCGTCGAGCTGCGCCTGTTCGGCGGATTGACCGTGGAAGAAACGGCCGAGGTTCTGCGCATTTCCCCCGCGACGGTCAAGCGCGAATGGACCACGGCCAAGGCCTGGTTGTCGCGGGAAATCCGACAAGGGAGCCGCGGTGAAGCCGGCGGACTGGGACAGGGCTAAAGAGCTGTTCTTGGCGGCTCTCGAGCGTGATCCCCGTCAACGGAGCGCGTTTCTGCGCGAAGCGTGTGGCACCGACGAATCGCTGCGGGCCGAGGTCGAGTCGCTGCTCGCCTCCCACGAGCGAGGCGATAGCTTCATCGCAACCCCCCTGCCACGAGCCGCGCCCCCCCGTTCGCAGGAACACCTCCAGGGGAAGCAGGTCGGTCCCTACGAGCTGATCGACGAGATCGGCCACGGCGGGACGGCGACGGTCTACCTGGCCCGCGACTCTCGCCACGACCGTCAAGTTGCGCTGAAGATCCTCCGTCCCGAGCTCGCCGCGGCCCTGGGTCCCGAACGGTTCCTGCGCGAGATCCGGCTGACGGCTCAGCTGCAGCACCCCCATATCCTTCCGCTGCACGATTCGGGCGAGGCAGCCGGTCTCCTCTATTACGTCATGCCGTACGTCGAAGGCGAGTCGCTGCGCGGTCGCCTGAGGCGTGAGCGGCAGCTCCCACTCGACGAGGCGCTCGCGATCGCCCGCGAGGTGGCGGACGCGCTGAGCTACGCCCACAGCCGTGACGTGGTGCACCGGGACATCAAGCCGGAGAACATTCTCTTAGCCAGCGGGCACGCGCTCGTCGCCGATTTCGGGATCGCCCGGGCGATCACGGCGGCGGGCGGCGAGCCCTTGACCGCGACGGGGCTCACCGTCGGCACACCGGGCTACATGAGCCCGGAGCAGGCATCGGGCAGTCGCCACGTCGACGGTCGGAGCGATCAGTACAGCCTCGCTTGCGTGCTGTACGAGATGCTTGCTGGAGAACCGCCGTACACGGGGCCGACCGCACAGGCGATCGTCGCGAAACAGTTGAGCGAGCCGCTTCCCCATCTCAGAACCGTGCGGGATGTACCTGGAACGGTCGAGGGAGCTCTCACGAAAGCGCTGGCCAAGGTGCCCGCGGACCGGTTCCAAACGGTCAGCGGATTTGCGGGGGCCTTGGAGAGATCCCAGGCGCCTGTCCGGCGCGGGCCGATGCGCGCGGCCGTAGGCGCCGTACTCTCCCTTGTGTTGCTGGCGGGCGTGAGCTTGGCACTGAATCTCGGCGGGCTGCGCGACCGCTGGCTGCAGCGAAGCAGGTCAGCTACCGACACCGCTGGCCTCCCGAGCACCCCGGTCAAGGTCCGTCGCGCCGTGGCGGTGCTGGGGTTCAAGAACCTCTCCGGGCGGCCAGATGAGGCTTGGCTTTCGACGGCTTTGTCCGAAATGCTGACGATGGACCTTGAGGTGGGTGAGCAATTGCGCATGATCCCCGGTGAAGACGTGGCACAGATGAAGATCAATCTTTCCCTGCCGGATGCGGACAGCTACGGCAAAGAAACGCTGACGCGGATTCGACGAAATCTCGGCACGGACGACGTCGTGCTGGGTTCTTACGTTCCGCTCGGGAGCGGTCAGATCCGGCTCGATCTACGCTTGCAGGACACCGAGGCGGGCCAGACGTTGACCGCGGTTTCCGAGACAGGGAGCGAAGTACGAATTGATGACCTGGTGGGCCGTGCGGGGGCGGCCCTTCGCCAGAAACTCGGCGCAGGAGAACTCAGCCCGACGACATCGACAGCGGTCAGAGCCTCTCTGCCGTCTAATCCGCAAGCCGCTCGTTTGTACGCGGAGGGCTTGGCGAAGCTCCGCGTGTTCGACGCGCTCGGAGCACGCGAGCTGTTCGAGAAGGCGGTTGCTGCTGACCCGAACCATGCGCCTGCCCACTCGGCGTTGGCTGCGGCCTGGTCGGCGCTCGGCTACGGCAGGGAGGCACGGGACGAAGCCAGGAAGGCGATGGAGCTGTCTGCGAACCTGTCCCGGGAAGAACGCCTCTCCGTGGAGGGGCGCTACCGCGAGACGACGCACGAGTGGAGCAGGGCGGCCGAGGTGTACGGCACTTTATGGGGCTTCTTCCCCGACAACCTTGACTACGGTGTGCGTCTTGCGAGCGCACAGACTCAAGGAGGTAAAGGGCAAGAGGCTCTCAGAACGGTGGAAGCCCTTCGGAAACTCCCACCGCCGGAGCGCGATGATCCACGGATTGACATATCTGAGGCCCAGGCCGCGTATGCCATCGGGGACAACAAGCGGGAGCTAGAAGCAGCGGCCCGAGCAGCCACAAAGGGTGCAGCACAAGAAACACGGCTCCTCGTTGCTGTAGCGCGGAACGAAGAAGGAAGGGCGCTTCGTAACCTGGGGGAACCGCAGCAGGCCCGCGTGGCTTACGAGGAAGCTCAGCGCATTTACGGGGCGGCCGGTGATCGGGACCACGCAGCTCGCGCCGTCAACAATATCGCCACTGTGCTGTACGACCACGGGGATTTTGCTGGGGCCACAGTGATGTACGAGCAAGCGCTGGCAGTCTTCCGGGCGGTGGGCAACAAGTTCGCGATTGCGGCGGTGCTGAATAACATCGGGAACGCGCTGAAGCGGCAGGGGGACTTGAAAGGCGCAAGGAACGCGCTGCGTGAGGCGCTGGTCATTCGGCGAGAGGTTGGTAGCAAGGGGGGAATAGCCGAGTCAGTGCTCAACATCGGGACGATCCTGTATCGGCAGGGAGACTTGGCGGGGGCCAAGCTGAACTACCAAGAGGCCGTGTCGATCGGGCGCGAGATCGGGGACCGGTCGCAGATTTCGATCGCGCTGCACAACCTGGCGGGGACCCTTGCGGAGTGGGGAGACTTGGCAGGTGCCAAGCAGACCTTGGACGAAGTGCTGGCGATGCGGCGCGAGCTGGGCGATAAGACCGGGCAGGCGTATACGCTGGAAGACCTCGGTGAGGTCGCGGCTCAGCAGGGCGACTTGGTCGCCGCGCGGAAGAGCCTTGAAGAGGCCTTGGCCATCCGGAGAGCGCTCGGTGAAAAGGGGAACGTCGCCCAGAGTGAGCTCGGGCTCGCATCCCTGGCCATCGAAGACGGCCGGCCGGCCGAGGCCGAAGGCCCAGCACGCCAGGCGGTGGAGGAGTTTGGAAGCGAGCATGCTGCGGGCTCGGAAGCGGAGGCCTGGACTGTCCTCGCGCGGTCTCTACTTGAACAGGGACAGCCAGGGCCAGCCGAGGAGGCGATCGCCCACGCCACCGATCTTGCCGGCAAGACCCAAGACAGCACCGTGAGCTGGTCGGTGGGCATCGTGTCCGCCCGTGTAGTCGCCTCGCGGGGCAGGCCCGCCGACGCCAAAGCGCGCCTCCAAGCGATTTTGGCGGCAACTCGCAAGTACGGCTTCGTGAGCTACCAGCTCGAGGCGGACCTGGCCTTGGGTGAGACGGAAATGAAATCCGGTCAAACCGAGACAGGCCACGCCCGCTTGGTCGCACTGGAGAAAGACGCCACCGCGAAGGGCTTCCTCCTCATCGCTCACAAGGCTCATGCCTTGAGTCGCCATTAGAACGGGCCCAGACTTGTGCGCCTGTCCCGATGTTTGGGCGACTGACTGACCAGGGCGTAGCGTCAGAACCGATACCCCAGCCCCAGCGACATCACCGGATACACCTTCAGGTACTTGCGCACGTCGTGCTGGGTCTGGGCTTTCTGGGCCTGTAAATCGGATGCGAGCTGCGGATTGCTCGCGGCACCGGTCGAGGTCAGTGAGATTCGGGGCTTCCCGACGACCGCGCCCAAGTCGAACAGCAGCTTCAGCCCGCCACCTGTGTTCGCTGGCGTGCCGAAGCCGAAGCCCAGGTACGGGCTCGCACCCGGAAACTTCCCCTCGAGGGTCAGCGCGCCGACCTGACTGCTCGTGTACGTGTTGCCGTGATCTTGAAGGTCCCCGAGGACGAGGGCTGGCCGGTCGCGGTGATCGTCATGGGATTCGTCGCGAGGCCGCCCGTGAAATGAAAGCTGCCGCGCCGGCCCGGAGAAAGATCGAGCAACGCGGCAAAGCTGTGCAGTTTGAGCGACGCGTCGTAGCTGATGCTCGACTGCGATTTCGTGGTGCTGAGGCTGAAGACGCTGCCGCCCGTTCGGGCGCCGACGTGACCGGTGAGCCACTTCGCGACCTCGACGCCGAAGCCGGTGGTGCCGACCCGGAAGCCGACGCGCGCATCGTGGTGGCGCGTCGTGGCTTCAGGGGGCTGCTGCCCCGGCAGTGGGGCCCAGCCCAGGAGAACCGATAGACCGAATTGCAGCGTCCGCTTCATCGCTCACCTCCTGACTTGTGTTGGTGCGCAGCACCGCGATGCGTCGCCTCGACGACATACCTCACGCCGAGCCGAAAAAAGGACCGGCCAAGGTGGTGCCCCCTCAGCCGGTCTCGCGATTCGCTCCCCCCCAGGCATTGCGCGATCCGCACTACGTCGCGCCTCGGGGTTCACAGCATCTGAGTATCGTTTCAATTTGCCGGCGGTGCGCGGTTCGCAAGATGGGATTGGTAGCGCTGACTACCCTAGGAAAGCGGCACCAGCCGGCGCACGGTCGCGACGATATCGCCGATCGTGACCGGCCGCTGCAGCGTGGCAGCCCACGGCCCCGGCGGCACAGCACCGGCTCGGTGCACCAACACGAACGCGACACCGGGGTAGCGACGTCGTGCGTGCGCGAGCGCCTCACGCTCGGCCGCCACGGCTCCACCGTCCACGACGACGACTCGCAGCGGGCCTCGCTCGGCGTCGTTCGGTGCATGGCGGAGTGCTCGTGACAGCGTGCCCGAGCCGATCGCATCGTAACCCGCCTCAGCGAGCTGGGCACGCAGCAGCGCGCGGGGCCAGTGCTCACGCGACACAACGACAATCCGTGGCGGATGCGTCATCCCCGAATCGTCGCTGACATGCGTCTTCCCTCCGTGTGAATTGGGGGGACCGGAGATGCGCCCGGCCCCCTTCGCGGCGCATTACACGTCAACGTACACGCCCGGGTCGACCGTTCCTTGGAATGCAGTGGCGTGCGGCCTCCTGGCAACCGGTGTGCCGGGATCCGCAGGGGGGCCTTGTCGACCTGACAAACGCCGACGGTCGGGGTGACAGAGGGCCGGTCGGTTTGAACGCAGCGCCACGGGCACGCGGGTTGCTTCGGGACGGGGTAAGAGACCAGCAGGGAGGACTTGATGCGGATCTTCGGACCCGAGCCGCTGTTTCGCGACCGTCGGGATGCGGGTGGGGCGCTCGCGGCCCGGCTCGAGCGTTATCGCGGTCGGGATCCCCTCGTGCTCGGCCTGCCCCGCGGCGGCGTCGTGGTCGCGGCCGAGGTTGCCCGGCGGCTCGACGCCGAGCTCGATGTGGCGGTAGCGCGCAAGCTCGGCTCGCCCATCTCGCCCGAGTTGGCGATCGGCGCCGTGACGGCAAGCGGGGAGCGGTTCCTGAACGAGCAGCTGATCCGGGAATTGGACGTCTCGGAGGCGTACCTGAACGACGTGACGGTCGCCCGGCAGCGGGAAGCGCGCCGGCGCGAGGCGTGGCTCCGCGGGAACCGGCCGCCGCCACGGATCGCAGCCCGCAGCGTGATCGTGGTGGACGACGGCCTGGCCACCGGCGCCACGATGTGCACGGCGGTCCGGGCGGTGCGGAAGCAGTCACCCGCCCGACTGGTGGTCGCCGTGCCCGTGGGCGCGCGCGAGGCGTGCGCGGCGCTGCGCGCCGAGGCGGACGAAGTGATGTGTCTCTACGCGCCTGCGTCGTTCAGCGCGGTGGGGAGCTACTACCTGAGGTTCGAGCAGACGTCGGACGACGAGGTGCGCCGGCTGCTCCAGGAATTCGCGCCGGCGGCTTCTAGCCCCTCAGCCTCTTGATCTCCTCCAACACCTCGATGTCGGCCGCGTCCTGCAGCCGGCCGGTGCGTTTGGTTTCGATCAAGTCGTCGAGCGCGATCAGCGGAATGCGCACGCCCGCGACGTCCACGACCTCGGCGCGGGGCGCTGCCTGCTCGTACTTCACCTTCCATGCGACAGTGAAGACGTCCACCGCCGGGTCGTCCCCGATCACGGTGATGGGGCGCTTCAAGATCTCGGCCGGCGCCCACTCGCTCGCAAAGCCGTAACCGACCCGTGCGAGGGCCGCCAGCACGCGGCCGGCGTTGGCCTCCGTGCGCTCGATCAGGATGTCCACGTCCTCCGTCGTGCGCGCGTAGCCGTGCAGGATGCACGCCACTCCGCCGATCACGAGGTACTTAGCCCCTGACCGATTGAGCGCCTCGCACACCTGCGCGGCGATGACGCGCGGGGTCACTCCCCGGCGAGGCGCGCCTTCTTCCATTCGTAGAAATCCTGGTAGGAGTCGAAGCCGATCACCTGCTGCCGTCGGCCACGCCGGGGTCTGACCTGCCGGGCAAGGCGGGCGAGCTGCTCGGCCCGCTGGAGCCGCTCCGCCGGAGAGCGTTTGAGGTCCGCCGCCAGGTGCTGCCGACGGGCGTCCGCGACTTCCCGCACGGCGTACACGGGCGCGTCGGGCTCCCGCACCTGCGAGCGGACCGGCGTGGCGAGGTATGCCCGCAGCGCCTCGACGATCAGCCAGCTGCGGGAGCGGTCGAGCGCGCGCGCCCGCCGGTCGGCGGCCGCCAGGACGTCGCGGGGCAGGGTGATGGAAATTCGGGTGAAGGCCATGGCTCATACTCAGTATTACTCGATGGTATCAATCTACTATTCGCCACGGCCCTGACGCAAGTCACGCGGAGCCGGTACGTTAGCCCCGTGCGCATCGGCATCGACCTGGGCGGAACGAAGATCGAAGCAATCGCGCTGGCGCCTGCCGGTGAGGAGATCGCCCGACACCGCGTAACCACGCCACGTGATTACGCGGCGTCGCTTGACGCCGTCGCGGGGCTCGTACGGGAGCTCGACCGCGCTGGCGGCGAGGCCGGCACGGTGGGCGTCGGCATCCCGGGGACGGTCGTGCCCCAAACCGGGCTCGTGAAGAACGCCAACTCGACCTGGCTCAACGGTCGGCCGCTCGGACGCGATCTCGAGGAGCGGCTGCACCGCCCGGTGAGGCTCATGAACGACGCGAACTGCTTCGCGCTCTCCGAGGCCACCGACGGCGCGGCCGCGGGCGCGCACGTCGTGTTCGGCGTCATCCTCGGCACGGGAGTCGGAGGGGGGATCGTCGTGGATGGCCGCTGCCTGCCGGGCGCGAACCTCGTCGCCGGCGAATGGGGGCATAATCCGCTTCCCTGGCTCGAGTCCGACGAGTGGCCCGGTCCGCCCTGTTACTGCGGCAAGCGCAGCTGCGTCGAAACCTGGCTCTCGGGCCCCGCATTCGAGCGCGACCACGCCGAGCGCACCGGTCTCGCGTTATCGAGCCGCGAGATCGTGCGCGCCGCGGCGGGCGGCGACCCGGCCGCGGCGGCGACGCTGGCCCGATACCACGATCGTCTCGGCCGCGCCCTCGCGGCGCTGATCAACGTGCTCGACCCCGACGTCGTGGTGCTGGGTGGCGGCATGTCGAACATCGCCGGACTGCCGGAAGCGGCGTACGGGTTGCTCCCACGCTATTTGTTCGCGGCCGGCGCGAGTTCCGATCCTGTTGCCACGCGCATCGTGCGCGCCGCCCACGGTGATTCGAGCGGCGTGCGCGGGGCAGCGCGGCTCTGGCCAGCGAGTGAGGCCTGAGTCAGACGTCGCAGTCGTATTACGGATCATCGTAACGAGTAACTTTGTTGCTGAAGAACGCACCCCATAGGAGACGACGATGGCCACCATGCCCCAGGTTGCTCCGCCCCCGCCCCCGCCCCCGGGCCCGCCCCCGCCCCCGTCCTCCGGCCCGCGTGCCGAGCACATCTATCCAACGCTCACGCCGGCGCAGCTCGGCCGCATCGCCGCGCACGGGCGCCGGCGTCGGGTCGAGGCCGGGGAGGTGCTGGTGCAAGCGGGCGAGCAGACGGCGCGTCTCTTCGTCGTCGTGGCGGGCCGGATCGACGTCGTTCGTCCGTCAGCTGCGGGCGAGGAGGTCGTGGTGGCGTTCGGCCCAGGGATGTTCACGGGCGAAGTCACCATGCTGTCGGGTCGCCCCGGGCTCGCCCAGATCCGGGCGGGAGCGGCCGGCGAGGTCATCGAAGTCGGTCGCGACGAGCTGCTGGCGCTGATCCAGAGCGATGGCGAGCTGAGCGAAATCCTCATGCGCGCCTTCATCCTCCGCCGGGTGGAGTTGATCGCCCGCGGGATCAGCGACGTCGTGGTCCTCGGGTCGGCGCATTGCCAGGGGACGCTCCGCATCCGGGCGTTCCTCACGAGAAACGGGCACCCCCATACCATGCTCGACCTCGACCGCCATGCCGGCGTCCAGGAGCTGCTCGATCGCTTCCACGTCAGTGCCGCCGACGTGCCCGTGGTCATCACGTGCGGCGAGGTCGTGCTTCGCAACCCGAGCAATCAGCAGATCGCCGACGCCTTGGGGTTCAACGACGCGATCGATCAGACCCAGGTCCGCGACCTGGTCATCGTCGGCGCGGGGCCATCGGGGCTGGCGGCGGCGGTGTACGGCGCGTCGGAAGGACTGGATGTGCTGGTCGTGGAGTCGACCGCGCCTGGCGGCCAGGCCGGCTCGAGCTCCCGGATCGAGAACTACCTCGGCTTTCCGATGGGGATCTCCGGGCAGGAGCTGGCGGGGCGCGCGTACACCCAGGCGGAGAAGTTCGGTGCCCAGGTGATCATCGGCAAAGGCGCCACCCGGCTCGCCTGCGACCGCAAGCCGTACGCGCTCGAGCTCGGCGACGGCCAGCGGCTGCCGGCCCGCTCGGTGATCATCGCCTCGGGCGCCGAGTATCGGCGGCTCCCGATCGACAACCTGCCGCAGTTCGAAGGCGCGGGGGTGTACTACGCCGCCACCTTCATGGAGGCGCAGCTGTGCGCCGGTGAAGAAGTGATCGTCGTAGGGGCCGGCAACTCGGCGGGCCAGGCCGCCGTGTTCCTGGCACAGGCCGCCCGGCGCGTGCATATGTTGATCCGTTCGGGCGGCCTGGCCGACACGATGTCGCGCTACCTGATCCGTCGCATCGAGGAGCATCCTGCCATCGTCCGCCACGTGCAGACGGAGATCGTGACCCTCGAGGGGAACGGTCACCTCGAGCGGGTGGGCTGGCGTGACAACCACAGCGAGCGTACCGAGACCCACGCCATCCGGCATGTCTTCGCCATGACCGGCGCGGTGCCCAGCACTCGCTGGCTGGCTGGTTGTCTCGCACTCGATGCGAAGGGGTTCATCAAGACCGGACCGGATCTGTCGCCCGAGGACCTGGCCACCGC
>Ga0209056_10002635_pt1 | contig 19208 bp, 12 predicted proteins | sample GraSoiAngelo_114_FD_185876 | JGI IMG/M metagenome (GOLD analysis project Ga0209056, IMG submission 185876) | Grasslands soil microbial communities from the Angelo Coastal Reserve, California, USA - 14_0903_13_40cm (SPAdes) (version 2) | ecosystem: Environmental > Terrestrial > Soil > Grasslands...
TGTTGTCGTCTAATACCTACAAGGTCATCCCAGATCCCGCCTGTCCACAGACCACGATGACCGTGTATGCCCTCGTAACCTTCGACGGAACTGGCCACATTGTAGAGGCCGTGTTCAGCCCCCAACCCATTAACCAGTAGCGTGCCGAGCGAAAAAGGGGCGGGATCATTCCCGCCCCCTCTTCCGCACTTCGCGTGCTGCCCTCAGCCACGGGGCCTCTTCCCTCTGGGCCCGACAGGCGCTTCCCCAGGGTCGCCCACTTCGCAACATGGAGTTCAACTGGAACTGACCTGAAACTTCACCCCGCGGCAACGTTCGGCACGAGAGTGTAGCCGAGGCTCTTGGCCGTTTCGGTGAGTGCGGCGAGGCGCCGAATCTGGAAGCGGCGGTCGTAGGCCTGTTCCCCGATGTCGACGTAGTTGTGATCGTACCGGAGCATCCGGTAGATGAGCCGGGCGAGTTGCCGAGCGGTCGCGAAGACCGCGACCGCGCCCCCCTTGTGGCGGGCGATTCGGCGGAAGGCGGCGCCGGGGCCGGCCGAGAGGCTCGTCCGCCTGCGCGCGCCGGCTTTTGAGTGCGGAGTTCGCGGGGCGTCGACGGGGCGCGTCCGCCGTTCGCCCTCCGCGGCCCGGGCGACCCCTTACGATCGAGTCGCCGAGGGCGCGGCGGGCTTATTGGAAATAAATATCGAACCGGGCTGTCGGATAGTCGATGGCCTTCTGCGCCGCAGTCACCGGCACCATGCCGGTCACGGTCACGACGGACGGAGTGCCGCTCAGCGCGTAGGTGAGGTAGCAATCGGTCACATACGAGGCCCCACGATTGTCGCGATCGTCGGAGCCGCTCCAGCTACACGGCGCGTCGAACGGCATCACGAAGACACCCTTGAACGGCACGCTCACGCTCGCAAACGCCACGCTCACGCTCGCTCCCGCCGTCAGCACGCCGGTGACGGTGCCGTACGGCGTATGCGCGAGAACCGCCGGCGAGAAATCCATGTTCCCGTAGAAGGTGCCGCTGATGACTGGCACCTCCGGCGCATCCACGGAAAGCGGGTTGATCGGGTCCGGCCCGAGGACCGCGAAGGTGCCGCTAATGGTCCCGAGCCCGGTCGCGAGGTCCACGCTGTTGTTGCCCGTGATGGTCACGGTGCACACCGGGCCAAAGTCGCGAATGTCGCCGCGGAAGCGCCCCCGCATCGCCCGCCGCGCCGGCGTGGCGAGCTGCGCCGGGCATAGCGCGGTCCCGGGCTGGATGAAGCCGAGCATCGACGAAACGGACGCTTCGCTTCCGATCGCTCCGCCGGCCACCAGGCTGGCGTTCTCGGTCAGCTCGTACACCTGCGCGTTTGGCAGCACCAGAGCCCACGCGGCGCCGCTCCAGAGGAGCGCCGTCACGAGCAGAGCCACCCCAGTTCCTACTCGCCTCATTGTCGATTGGCCTCGATCACTCGCGAATCGCGGTTGCGTCGCGAGCCGGTCAATGCGTCCAGTCCGGTGACTGCCCGTGAGCCTGGGCCGCGTCCAGGATTCCAACCCTGCCTGGTCAGGACATCGTGAGACTCGTCGAGCTGCAAGGGCAGACGTGAGGGAGCAAGCGGGGTGCCAGAGCTAAGATGCCGATTTTTCGAATACGTGTGAAGAATCGATGCCATCTGGGCTCACAAATTTTGGCAAAAGGTGCCAGTCGGACACCGAGCGGCTTCGGGTTCGCCCTGCGTGGCCCCGGGTGCCACGGCAAAGGCCTCGGCCGTCCTTCCCCGGGGAGCGTTCGAGCATCGAGCGTCCTCCTTTCTGGGCCTACCGTCGAGGGAGATCGTCGCCTCGTTCGCGGCCGGCGGGGCGCTCTGGAGGAGATCGTCGGGATCGCGCTCGGGTCCGACCCGGATCGATCCCCGATCGGAGCGCGGCCGTCAGGCGCCGCCGTGGGCGCCCGGGCCGTGGACGATCTGATCCTGGAGGGCGCCGGCGCCGAGGAGGTGACCGAGGCGCGAGTGCTGGATCTTGCCGCTCGAAGTCTTCGGGATCGTCCCGGGCCTGACGAGGAGCACGCGCGCGGGCCGGTGACCGCAGGTCGCGAGGACCCGGCTCACGATCTGCTTGATCAGGTGCGAGAGCGCCTCGGGGGTCTGGCCGGGCTCGCGCACCTCCGCGACCACGTAGAGCCGCTGGGTGCCCGTGCGCTCGCTGTCGACGCCCACGGCGGCCGAGTAGCGGATTCCGGGAAGGTGGTCCACGGCCTCCTCGATGTCCGCCGGGGCGAGGTTCTCGCCGCCCACGATGATCACGTCCTTGAGCCGTCCGGTGACGAAGAGATAGCCGTCGGCGTCGACGAAGCCGAGGTCGCCCGTCCGGAGCCAGCCGTCCGGCCGCAGGACCTCCGCCGTCGCCCCCGGGTTGTTGTAGTAGCCCTGCATGACGCCGGGGCTCTTCACCCAGATCTCGCCCTCACCGTTGGCCGGGAGGGGGCCGCCGTCGTCGGGCGCGGGCGGCATGATGCGGACCGTGACGCCGCGGCAGGGCCGTCCGACCGAGAGGACCTTGCCGGAGGCGTCGAGCCGGAGCGGCGTGGCGCGGGGCCAGATCGCCACCGCCAGGGTCGCCTCGGCGAGCCCGTAGCACGGGGCCACGATGTTCTTCAGGTTGAACTTCTTCTCGAACGCCTCGATGGTCGACAGGCGCACGGGCTCGGCGCCCGAGAGGGCGCTCTTCAGGCTCGAGAGATCGAGGCCGGTCGGGTCGTGAATGTTGCGCACGCAGTTGCGGTACCCGAAGTCGGGCGACACGGTGAACGAGGCGCCGACCTGCGTCACCAGCTCGAGCCAGTGCCGGGGGTTCCGGAGGTCCGGCGGGAGCAGCCAGACGGGCGCCCCCAGGAGCGGGGGCGTGAAGGCGCAACCGATCAACCCCATGTCGTGGTAGAGGGGGAGCCACGAGACCACGCGGTCCTCGCGCGTGAGCCCCGCCGCCTCCGCCATGAAGCGGATGGTCTCCACGACGTTGGCGTGACTCAGGACGACCCCGCGGGGGTGCCCCGTGCTGCCGGACGTGTACTGGATGAACGCGGTGGCCTCGGGCCGGGTCAGCGGCAGCGCCGCGGGCGGGCCGTCGGCCTCGAGGTCGGGCGGCTCGAGGACCGCCGTGATGCCGGCGGCGTGGGCGGCCGCGTTCACGCCCGGCCGGAACCAGCCGATCGTGGCGACCGCGACCGCCTCGGAGTCCCTGAAGATGCTGGCCGTCGCCTCGGCGCTGAGGGTCGGATAGAGGGGCACGGGGATCGCCCCGAGGCGGAGGGCGCCCACGAACGTGTAGAAAAACTCGGCACACGTCGGATAGATCAGGCAGACCTTGTCCCCGGCGCCGACGCCGGCGCGGGCGAGCCCCGTCGCGTACCGAAGGCTCTCCGCCCAGAGTCGACCGTAGGAGATCGTCTCGTCGTACACGTTGAAATACTGGGCGCCCGGATCCGTGGCGGCGCGGCGGCCCAAGAGCTCGGTGAGGGTCATCTCAGGGCCGGGCGCCGAGGACGGCCGGCACCGTGCGCACCCGGTCCTGGCGCAGGTAGACGACCTCGACGGCGTCGCCGGGGGCGCGGGCGGTGATCGAGTCGCGCAGATCCTCCGGCGTGTAGACGCGGATGCCGGCGAAGCGCACGACGACGTCGCCCGGCTGCAGGCCCGCGCGGGCGGCGGCGGTGCCGGGCTGGACCGCCGAGAGCCGCACGCCCGGCGCGTCGTCGCCGAGGCTCGGGGCGATGCCGAGGTAGCCGGGGTGCCCCGGGGCGTGCGTGGCGCCGGGGGCCGGCTCCGGCTGGCCGGCCGGGACCTTGGCGTAGACGGGCGCCGGACCGCGCGCCAGCCGGTCGACGACCTGCCCGGCGAGCGCCGTGACCCGGGCGAGGCCGTCGGCGTCGATCCGGTCCCACGTATCGGTCGGCCGATGGTAGTCCTCGTGCGAGCCCGTGTGGAAGAAGAGGACGGGCACGCCGTGTTCGTAGAAGGCCGTCTGGTCCGACGGCGCGTACGGGCTCCGGCCCAGTTCGACCCGGAGCCCGAGCTCGGCGGCGGCCGCCGCCACCACGGGCTCGAGCCCACGCCCGCTCGCGAGCCCGCTCACGTAGAGTCGGCGGTCTCGCAGGCGGCCGATCATGTCGAGGTTCACCATCGCGACCGTCCGCTCGAGGGGGACCGGGGGCTGCCGGACGTAGGCGGCGGAGCCGAGCATCCCCATCTCCTCGCCCGAGAAGAGCGCGAAGACGAGCGTGCGCGGCGTGCCCCCCGCGGCGGCGAAGGCCCGCGCCAGCTCGAGCACGGCGGCCGTGCCCGAGGCGTTGTCGTCGGCGCCGGGGTGCAGCGCGGTCGGGTGTGCGTCGAGGGAGCCCTGGCCGGTGCGCCCGAGGGCGTCGTAGTGGGCGCCGACCACGACCGCCTCGCGCGCGAGGGACGGATCCGTCCCCGGCAGTACGGCCACGATGTTGGAGGTCGTCCCCGCGTCGCGGCGGAGCCGCACGGCGAGCTCCACCCGCGCCCGCGCGAGCGGCCGGGACGCCGGCCGGAGGGTCGCGTCGATGCGGGTCAGGAGCGGGGCGAGCCGCTCGCCCGCGGGCGCCAGCAGCGCGTCGGCCGTCGCCCGCGTGACCGCCGCCGCGACCAGATCGACCGGGCCGGCGGCGGCGCCGAGCGGCGGGAGCCGGTCTGGCTCGGTCCCGGGGCGCGCCACGAACAGGAGCGCGCGCGCCCCGTGCGCCCGCGCCGTCCGCAGCTTCTCGCGGAGCTGCCCGTAGCCGGCGAGGTAGGCGGTCGCGAACGGGCTCGACGGATCGGCCCGGCGCGGCTCGCCGCCGAGCGCCAGCACGATCCGGCCGCGCACCTCGAGGCCGGCGTACTCGTCCCAGCCGAGGTCGGGCGCGGAGATCCCGTAGCCGACGAAGACGAGCTCGCCCCCGACCGCGCCGTCGGCGGAGCCGCCGACGGGCGTCCAGTCGGTTCCGAGGGCGAAGGGGCGCGGCGCGGGCGTGGCCAGGGCGAGCAGGTTGCCCTCGCCCAAGCGGACGCGCGCGGGAATGGCGAAGGGACGCGCGTAGCCGGCGGCGTCCGCGGGGCGGAGGCCGGCCTCCCGCAGCACGGTGGCGATGTGCCGGGCCGCCCGCTCGTTGCCCGGCGTCCCCGCCGCCCGCCCGTCCATCGCGGACGCGGTCAGGACCTTCACCTCGTCGAGCAGCCGGCTCGGGGGCACGGGCGCCGGCGCCGCCGAGACCATCGCCGCGGCGAGCCCGGCCACGGCGACCAGCCTGAGCGTGTGCCGCACGGCGAGTATTTTACCCCGGAGGCCGGGGTGAGAGGATCCCGAGCAGGCGCTCGGCGAGAGCGGGGCCCGCCCCCGACTCCTCGTGCTTGAAGAAGACGTAGGCGTCCCGCCAGCCCGGGTCCCGGGCCCGCGCCGCCCACTCGCCGAGCTCGGCGTCGGTGTACTCGGCGTCCCGGAGGCGGACGTAGCCGAAGTCCGCGGTGGCCACCAGCGGAGTGGTGCCCCGCTCGGTGTCGGCGACGCACAGGGCCGCGTTCCAGGCCCGGAGCAGCGCGTAGACGCCGTCGTCGAACCAGGAGTGGTGGCGGAACTCGAAGGCGTGCCGCTCGCCGCGGGGCAGCATCGCGAGCAGGTCCCCGAGCCGCGTGGTGTCCTTCCGGAAGTTGGGCGGGAGCTGGAAGAAGAGCGGGCCCAGCTTCTCCCCGAGCGTGCGGGCGGTGTCCCGGAAGTAGGCGAGCGGCTCGTCGACGCCCACGAGGCGCTGGTCGTGGGTGATCCGCCGCGGCGCCTTCAGCACGAAGACGAAGCGGGGAGGCGTCGCCGCCGCCCAGCCGCCGAGCGCCTTCGCCGTGGGCATCCGGTAGAAGGTGTAGTTGATCTCGACCGCGGTGAACCGCTCCGCGTAGAACGGGAGCATCCGGGACGCCGGGAGCGTCGCCGGATAGAAGGGGCCTCTCCACTCGGGGTAGTTGTAGCCCGACGTTCCGACGTGGATCACCGGGCGGGCGCCCGCGGGGTCACCGCGGCATCACGATCCGGTCGAAGGTCTCCGCGTAGGCGTAGCCCCGCGCCTGGCCGAGGGCGGCGCTGCGCTCGCGCACGCGTTCCTCGAGGGCGCCGAAGTCGTCGAACTGGCTCGCGTGGCACGCCAGCGCCTTGAGCTTCAGGTCCATCGTCTCCGCGATGTCGACGACGACCGCGGGGTTGTCCCACGCCATCACGTACACCTCGCCGACCTTGTGGGGCTCGAACTCGGCGAGCAGCTCGGGGAAGGCCATGTGATCCCGCGCCAGCGGGTACACGCAGTCGAGCACGACCCCGGCGGTGATCCGGTGGTCGCGGTGCGAGGCATAGAGGTTGGAGGTGCGGTGCGGATTCTGGGTGATGATGAGGTCCGGCCGCCAGCGGCGGATCTGGCGCGTGACGTCGCGGCGGAGGTCGCGGGTGTCCTCGAGCTCGCCGTCCACGTAGCCGAGGAACTCCACGCGCTCCACGCCGAGGGTCCGGGCGGCGTTCCCCTGCTCCGTCTGGCGGATCCTCGCCAGGCGCTCGGGCGTCATCGTGCGATCGCGGGAGCCCTTGCTGCCGTCGGTCACGATGACGTACGTGATCTCCTTGCCCTCTCGCGCGAGCTTCGCGACGGTGCCGCCGGCGCCGAACTCGGAGTCGTCGGGATGGGCGGTCACGACCAGGACACGGTGGATGGCTGTGCTCATGCCGCGTAGTGTACCTCAGCGCGTCCGCGTGGCGCCGCCGCCGCCCGACGCGCCGCTCACGGTCGACGGTCCGGGTCAGCCCGGCTCTGGGGCCGGCGCGGGGCGCCGAGGCGGGGGCGGGGCCGCGCCAGCGCGCGCGCCCCGGCGCCCGGCCGGGGCGTGGCGACGGCGATCGATTCTGGCCCCCGGCGCGCCGCACGGCGAGGCTAGAATACGGTGTGTGAGGCGGCGGTTCGGCCTGGCACTCGGGCTCTTGCTCGCGGGGTTGGCGCTCCTCGCCGTCGGTCCCTTCGACCTCGGCGCCGTCCGCGTCGCGGGCGTGAGCCTCCTGTGGTGGTACGGCGGCGCCGTCGCCCCCGTCCTGGCCGCACTCCTCACGCTCGCGCTCGTTCCGTCGGGGCGCTCGCCGAGGCGATGATCGCGCTCCGCTTCGCGTCGCTCTGGCTCGGGCCCGTCCTCGTGCTCGGCGTCGCCGCGCATCTCTACGCCGGCGGGGCCGCCGGGCCGCTGCTGGTCCTCCTCGTCGTGCTGGGCCCCTGCGGGGCGCTCATCGGCGGTCGGACGGAGCGAGCCGCCGAGCCGAGCCGGGTCCTCCCCGCGCTGACGCTGCTGGCGGCGCTGCTCCTGCTGTGGGCCGGCCTGGCGCTCATCGGCGACATTGCCAGCGGGGTCGGCGCGCCGCGCTGGCGGGGCATCGTGATCGCCGCGGGGTGCGCGTTCGCGCTGACGGTGTGGCCGCCCGCGGGGCGGTGGTGGCCGCGGCTCGTGCCGGCCGCGCTCCTCGTGGCCTGGCTCGTGCTCGCCGCGGTCGCCCACGCGTCCGGCTTGGGGCCGATGGCGGCGTGGGCCAGCGTCGCGTCGCGCTCGGCCTTCCGCTTCGAGACGACGAGCCCGTGGGTCCGATCGGGCGGCACCTTTCCGACCGCGGGCGTGCTCACCTTCAGCGAGCCCCACCGGATTCAGGCCGCGAGCTCCGACGTCTTCGGCGTGATCGTCTCCGACGGCGGCCCGACGTCGGTGGAGGAGTGGCGGCCGCGCCCCGGCGCTGCCATCACGCTGCGCCCGGGCGATCGCCTCTCGTATCCGGCCGGCGCCCGGCTGATCTTCGAGACCGGCCGGCGCGTGCCGGGCGCGCCGCGCTCGGGGGCGGCGTGGGCCGACCCGGCCGTGGGCGCGTCGGGCGCCGGGGCGTTCGTGCGGTTCCTCGGGCTCGCCCTTACGTTCGTCGTGGGGAGCTTCCCGCTGCTCCGCCCGGGCGCGCCGCCGACGCGGGCGGGTGCGGCCCTCGGTCTCGCCCTCGCGCTGGCCGCGGCGGGCTGGGCGGAGGGCTGGGCCGTCTACGCGGCCTGGGCGGCGCCCGATCTCTTTCTCGGAACCGTCCGCACGGGGGCACTCGTCGCGCTTCCGTCGCTCGCCGTGGACGGGCCGTGGGGCCGGCGGCTCACGGGCGTGCTCGTGGTCGCGGTCATCGGCCTCTTCGCGGCCAGCGCGGCCGGCCTCCGCGAGCGCATCGCGGTGTTCGACCGCGGCGGCGGGCCCGACCTGGCGCTCTGGAGCGGCGTGCTCGGCCTCGCCCTCGCCGCGAGCCTCCGGCCCCACGAGCCGTGGGCGCTGCTCGTGCTCGCCCAGGGACTCCTGGCGTCGACGCTCGGCCCCTTGGCGCTCGTGTCGTCGGCGATCCCGGCGCGGACGCAGGTGGTGGCCTGCGGGCTCGGGCTCGCCGCGTTCGCGGTGGCGGCCCTCGGCGGCCGCGCGAGCGGGGGCGCCGTCGCGGCGACGCTCGGCGCGTATCCAGCCTTGCTCGGCGCGCCCGCGGCCTGGGCGGCGCTCCGGCTTGCCCGGCCCCGGCCGGCCTGACAGAATAGGAGCGCATGGCCCCGAGTTCACCCCGTTAGCCGTCGAGGACACCACGAGCGAGAAGTCACCCGGTTCGATCGGGCACGCCGACCATGGCATCGGCGTCGGCGGCGGTCCCCGCGGCGGGCGCCCGCCGGACGAGCGGAGGGGAGGCGACGCGGGCGCCCTCGCGCTCGGCGTCGCCGTCGGGGTCGGGGTGAGGCGCCGCGCCGGGGCGGGAGCCCGGGGCGTCATGAGTACGTGAGAGCCGCCGGCGGGCGGTCGCCCGGGGCCGGCTCGCTCGGGCGTGGACCCGGGCCCGGGACGTCCCAGGGCGCGAGAGTGCGTGGAGCAGCGAACCGTGAACGCGTGCGGGGATAGCGCATGGCCAGCGATCGGATCCTTGTCAAGGGCGCCCGCGAGCACAACCTGAAGAACATCGACCTCGAGATCCCGCGCGACCAGCTCGTCGTGATCACGGGGCTCTCGGGGTCGGGCAAGTCGTCGCTCGCCTTTGACACGATTTACGCCGAGGGTCAGCGGCGGTACGTCGAGTCCCTGTCCGCCTACGCGCGACAGTTCCTCGAGCAGATGGAAAAGCCCGACGTCGACTCGATCGAGGGGCTGTCGCCGGCGATCTCGATCGAGCAGAAGACGACCTCGAAGAATCCGCGCTCCACCGTCGGGACCGTCACCGAGATCTACGACTACCTCCGCGTGCTGTTCGCGCGGATCGGCATCCCGCACTGCCCGAGCTGCGGACGGGTCATCGCCGCCCAGACGGTGCAGCAGATGGTCGACCGCGTCCTCACGCTCCCGGCCGGCACGCGGCTGCTCGTCCTCGGCCCCGTCGTCCGCGGCCGGAAGGGCGAGTACCGGAAGCTCTTCTTCGACCTCCGGCGCCAGGGCTTCTCGCGCGCGCGCGTGAACGGGGTCGTGCACGAGCTGACCGAGGACATCGAGCTCGACCGGAACCGCAAGCACACGATCGAGGTCGTCGTCGACCGCCTGGTCGTGCGCGACAACCTGGGCCGCCGCCTCGCCGACTCGCTCGAGACCGCGCTCCGGCTGGCCGACGGCGTGGTGCAGGTGGAGCCGGTCGAGGCGGGCGTCGAGCCCTTCGTCTTCTCGGAGCGCCTGGCCTGCGCCGAGTGCGGCGTCTCGTTCCCGGAGGTCTCGCCCCGCATGTTCTCGTTCAACAACCCCTACGGCGCCTGCCCGGCCTGCGGGGGCATCGGCACCCGGTACGAAGTCGATCCCGAGCTGCTCGTGCCGAATCCGAACCGATCGCTGAAGGACGGCGCGCTGGCGGCGTGGGCCGGGCGCGAGTCGGTCTACTTCAAGCAGACGCTCCAGGCCCTGGCCCGGCGCTACCGGTTTCCGCTCGACACGCCGTGGGCGAAGCTCCCCCGGAAGATCCGCGAGGTGATCCTCCACGGCGACCAGGACGGCGGCTTCGAGGGCGTGGTCAAGGTGCTGGATCGGCGGTACCGGGAGACGCTCTCGGAGGAGACCCGCCAGGAGGTCGAGCACTTCATGCGGGAGCGCGCCTGCCCGGCCTGCCGGGGCGCGCGCCTGCGGCCCGAATCGCTGGCGGTCGTGGTCGGGGGCCGGTCGATCGCCGACCTCGCGCGGTTCACGATCAAGGAGGCCGCCCGCTTCTTCGCCGAGCTCCACCTCTCGGAGCGCGACACCCAGATCGCGCGGCGCGTGCTCAAGGAGATCCGCGAGCGCCTGGGCTTCCTCGGCAACGTCGGCCTCGACTACCTGACCCTCGACCGCGCCGCCGGCACCCTCTCGGGCGGCGAGGGACAGCGGATCCGGCTCGCGACGCAGATCGGCTCGAGCCTGGTCGGGGTCCTCTACATCCTGGACGAGCCGAGCATCGGGCTCCACCAGCGGGACAACCGGAAGCTCCTCGACACGCTCCGCCGGCTCCGGGACCTCGGCAATACCGTCCTCGTGGTCGAGCACGACGAGGAGACGATCCGCTCCGCCGACTACGTGGTCGACCTCGGGCCGGGCGCGGGCGAGCTCGGCGGGCACCTGGTCGCGGTGGGAACGCCGGATGAGATCATGGCCAACCCGGCCTCCCTGACGGGGCAGTACCTGTCGCGCGCGCGGGTGATCCCGGTGCCGGCCGTCCGGCGCAAGCCGTCGGGCAAGTTCGTGACGATCCACAACCCGCGCGAGCACAACCTGAAGGGGGGGGCGGTGAAGATCCCCCTCGGCACCTTCACGTGCATCACCGGCGTCTCCGGCTCGGGCAAGTCGACGCTCGTCAACGACATCCTCTACCGGGCGCTCGCCCAGATGCTCTACCGGGCCCAGGAGCGGCCGGGCGCGCACGACCGGATCGAGGGCGCGCAGCACGTGGACAAGGTCATCGACATCGACCAGTCGCCGATCGGGCGCACGCCGCGGTCGAACCCCGCCACCTACACGGGCGTCTTCACGTTCATCCGCACGCTGTTCGCGCGGACCGCGGACGCCCGCATGCGGGGCTACCGGCCCGGGCGCTTCTCGTTCAACGTCAAGGGCGGGCGCTGCGAGGCCTGCCAGGGCGACGGCCTCGTCAAGATCGAAATGCACTTCCTCCCCGACGTCTACGTCACCTGCGAGGTGTGCAAGGGCCGGCGCTACAACCGGGAGACGCTCGACATCCACTACAAGAGCAAGAACATCGCCGACGTGCTCGAGATGACGGTGCACGAGGCGCTCGGCTTCTTCGACGCGGTGCCGGTGATCAAGCAGAAGCTGCAGACGCTGCACGACGTCGGCCTCGACTACATCCGGCTCGGCCAGTCGGCGACGACCCTGTCCGGCGGCGAGGCCCAACGCGTCAAGCTCGCCACCGAACTCGCCCGGCGGGCCACGGGGCGGACGCTCTACATCCTGGACGAGCCGACGACCGGGCTCCACTTCGCCGACATCCAGCGGCTCATCGACGTCCTGAACCAGCTCGTCGACCAGGGCAACACCGTCGTGATCATCGAGCACAACCTGGACGTCATCAAGACCGCGGACTGGATCATCGACCTCGGGCCCGCGGGCGGCGACGAGGGCGGGCGCGTCGTCGCCACGGGCACCCCCGAGGACGTCGCGCGGCTGGAGGGGTCCTCCACCGGCCAGTTCCTCCGGGCCGTCGTGGCCTGACCGCCGACCGATGCGCCGCACGAAGGTCATCTGCACCATCGGCCCGGCGAGCTCGAGCACCCAGCTGCTCGACCGCCTCGTGGCGGCGGGGATGGACGTCGCGCGGCTCAACTTCTCGCACGGCAGCCACGCCGAGCACGCCGCCGTCATCCAACGACTCCGCGCGGGCGAGGCGCGCTGGGGCCGGCCGGTGACGATCCTCCAGGACCTGCAGGGTCCGAAGGTGCGCCTGGGAACCTTCGAGGCCGGGCGGGTCGACCTCCGGACGGGGGCGCCGTTCGCGCTCTGCCGCCGGCCGCAGGTCGGCGACGCCTCGCGCGCGTCGGTCAACCATCCGGACTACCTGGGGGCCGCGAAGCCCGGCGACGAGATCTGGATGGACGACGGCATGATCCGGCTCCGCGTGGAGGCGGTCGTGCCGGACGAGGTGCGCTGCCGGGTGACCGCGGGCGGGATCGTCAGCGACCACAAGGGGATCTTCCTGGCCGGCGTGCCGATCTCGGAGTCCTGCCTGACGGCGAAGGACAAGGCCGACCTGCGGTTCGGCATCGAGGCCGGCGTCGACTTCGTCGCGATCTCCTACGTCCGTTCGGGAGCCGACATCGAGCAGGTCCAGGCCTTTCTCCGGGACGAGGGCGCGAGCGTCCCGATCGTGGCGAAGCTCGAGCGGGCCGAGATGGTCGCGAACCTCCCGGGCATCCTCTCCCGCGTCGACGCGGCCATGGTGGCCCGGGGCGACCTCGGCCTCGAGGTGCCGCTCGAGGAGGTGCCGCTCATCCAGAAGGAGGTGATCCAGGAGGCCCGGCTGGCGCGGGTGCCCGTGATCATCGCCACCCAGATGCTCGAGTCGATGATCGGCCACGTGCGCCCGACGCGGGCGGAGGTGTCGGACGTCGCCAACGCGATCTTCGACGGCGCCGACGCGATCATGCTGTCGGCCGAGACCGCGACCGGCGGCTACCCGGCCGAGGCGGTCCAGACGATGGCGCGCATCGCCGAGCGCGCGGAGGGGGCGGTCCGGTCGCCCGAGCCCGCGCGGCGCCGCCCGGCGGTCGTCGGCTTCCCGGAGGCGATCTCGGACGCCGCCCGCCACGCCGCGCGCGACCTCGGGGCCAAGGTGATCGTGGCGTTCACGCAGTCGGGGTTCTCGGCGCGGCTCATGTCCCAGGAGCGTCCGGACGTGCCGATCATCGCCCTCACGCCGCGCGTCGAGGTCCAGCGGCGACTCGGGCTCTCGTGGGGCGTCAGCTCCCGGCTCTGCCGAAAGGTGGAGACGACCGACGAGATGATCGACGAGGCCGAGGCGACGCTGCTCGGCGACGGAACGGTGTGCGCGGGTGACACCGTCGTGATCATCTCCGGCGCTCCCATGTGGGTGACCGGTACGACCAATCTCCTCAAGCTCCACCGGATCGGCGAGCGCCGCTGACCGCGGGGCGGCCTCCGCCCGCGGCCGGCGGGGGTCCGGCGCGGACCGTCAGGCGGGCGCCCCGCGCGGGCGGGCCGCGCGGCCCGCGGGAGACGTGCGGTGGGACGCCCGGCCGGTCTCGACACGCGGCGGGGTCGCCAGGACGGTCGCGAGCGCGCCCGGCACGTCCCGGGAGCGCGCCGCGCCTCCCCCGGCCGGCCCCTAGTGAGGGCGGACTATCGGCCCTCCGGCCGTTGGGATAGGATTCGGTCCGAGCCAGAGCCGCCCACCGCCGTGGGCCCACGGAGAGAACCGCCATGCCCTACCAGTCCATCCTGCTCGAGCGCGCCGGCTCCGTTGCGACGATCACGCTCAACCGGCCCGACGCCTACAACGCCCTGACGCTCCCGCTCGCCCGCGAGCTGTTCCAGGCCGTGCTCGAGGTGGACGAGGATCCCGCCGTCCGCTGCGTCGTCCTCACCGGTGCCGGCAAGGCCTTCTGCGGCGGCGGCGACGTGAAGGACTTCGCCGACGGCCTGCCGAGGGTCGGGATCCTTCTCAAGGAGCTGACGACCTTCATCCACGGCGCGGTCTCGCGCCTGACGCGGAGCCCGAAGCCGGTCCTCGTCGCCGTCAACGGCGTCGCCGCCGGCGGCGGGCTGAGCCTCGCCCTCTCCGGCGACCTCGTCGTCGCCGCCGAGTCCGCCCGCTTCACGATGGCGTACTCGAAGATCGCCGCGCCCCCAGACGGCTCCTCCTCGTACTTCCTGCCGCGCCTGATCGGTCTGCGCCGCACGCTCGAGCTCTACCTGACGAACCGGGTGCTCTCGGCGCGGGAGGCGCTCGAGTGGGGGCTCGTCACCAGGGTCGTCCCCGACGCCGAGCTGAGGGCGTCGGTGACCGGGCTCGCCGGGGAGCTCGGCCAGGGCCCGACCCTGGCGATCGCCGCCGCCAAGCGCCTCTTCCACCAGTCGACCCACGAGAGCCTCGAGACGCAGATGGAGCACGAGTCGCAGGCGATCGCGGCCGCGGGGCACACCGAGGACTTCCGGGAAGGCGTCACCGCCTTCGCCGCGAAGCGGACGCCCGCCTTCAAGGGGCGCTGATGCGGATCGGCGCCGTCTTCCCCCAGGTCGAGATCGGCACCGATCCCGCGGCGATCCGCGACTGGGCGCAGGCCGTGGAAGAGCTGGGCTACACGCACGTCCTGGCCTTCGACCACGTGCTCGGCGCCAACCCCGACCGGCCCGGCGGCTTCAAGGGGCCGTACACGTACCGCCACCAGTTCTACGAGCCGCTGGTCCTCTTCGGCTTCCTCGCCGCGGTCACCCGGCGCGTCGAGCTCGTCACCGGCATCCTCATCCTGCCCCAGCGCCAGACGGCCCTCGTCGCCAAGCAAGCCGCGACCGTGGACGTCCTCTGCGGCGGGCGGCTCCGGCTCGGGGTCGCCGTCGGCTGGAATCCCGTCGAGTTCGACGCCCTCGGCGAGCCGTTCGGAGACCGCGGCCAACGCATCGAGGAGCAGATCGAGGTGCTCCGGGCCCTCTGGACCCGGGAGCTGGTGACGTTCACGGGCCGCTGGCACCGGATTCCCGACGCCGGGATCAACCCGCTCCCGGTGCGGCGGCCGATTCCGGTGTGGATGGGGGGCGAGAGCGAGCCCGTCCTGCGTCGGGCGGCGCGCCTGGCCGACGGCTGGTTCCCGCACTTCCGGCCGGGCCCGGCGGCGCAGGCGATCGTGGATCGCCTGCATCGACAGATCAAGGAGGTCGGCCGCGAGCCCGCGGCCTTCGGCATCGAGGGCCGCGTCACGCTCGCCCAGGTGCCGCCCGGCGCGTGGGCCGGGGAGCTCGTCGCGTGGCGGGCGATGCGCGGCCTGACGCATCTCTGCGTCCACACGGTGGGGCTCGGGCTCAAGACTCCCGACGACCACGTCCAGACGCTCCGGCGCTTCAAGGAGGTGAGCGGCTAGGACCGGGTGGCATCGCGGCCGTCGGTGAGTGTCAGTAACGGTCTTCCCAGGACAGGCCCCCCCTCACGGTATCGTCGGATTATCCACCGGTTGTGCGGCTGGCATCGCCGTTGCTCTCAGTCCAGCTCGAACCATGACTATCCGCACATCCGACACCGGGAGGCGGACCCTCACCACGGGCGAGGTCGCCGCGCGCTGCGAGGTTTCGATCGGCGCCGTGAAGAAGTGGATCCGGCGCGGCAAGCTCCGCGCGACGAAGACCCCGGGCGGTCACTTCCGTGTGCTGGCGGACGAGTTCGAGCGGTTCCGGGCGGCGTATCGCTTCCCGCCGGCCGCGCCGGGCCCGAAGCGGCCGGCCGCGACAGGCGGCCAGGCGGGGCGGATGGCGGAGGCCGCGCCGACGGGCCCGGAGGCCGAGTGGACGGCGGAACTCGCGCAGGCGGGCGACCTCGCCGTCCGCGCCGTGCTCGGACTCCTCCACGCCCGGTGCGCGGCGCTCGAGCGGCTCGACCCCGCGTCCGGGCAGCTCGTCATCGTGGCCGCGGCCGGAGACGGCGACACGGGGTCCTGGATCGGCCGGGCGGTCCCGTCGCGTCACGGGCTGACGGGCCGAGCGGTCGCCGAGCGGCGGCCGATCTGCTTCCCCGACCTCCTCAACGACCCGACGCTCACGCTCCCGCCGGGGGTCGTCGAGGGTCTCGCGGGCCATGACTGTCGGTCGGCGGTCGCGGTCCCCCTGATGTCGGGCGGCGAGGTCCTCGGCGGACTCTTCCTCGCCGACGTGGGAGGGCGAGTCTTCCCGGAAGCCGAGCTGGGGCTCCTCGCCGCGTTCGCCGACTGCGCGGCGACGGCGTTCGAGCAGGCGCGCCTCCACGCCGTCGCCCTCGGGCGCGTCCGGCAGCTCGCCGGCCTCGTCGACGTGAACCGCACGCTGACCGGCACGCTCGACCCGGGCCAGGTCGCGGCGGCGGTCCTCGAGGCCGCCCAGACCCTGCTCCCGGACTGCGCGGGGCACCTGTGGGAGCTCCCGCCCGGGCTCGAGGAGCTGCGCCTGGTCGGAACGCGCGGGCTCCGCGTGGAGCCCGACAGCCCGAGCCCGCGGCGGCGGCTCGGCGAGGGCCTGGTGGGCACGGCCGTCCTGACCCGCGCGCCCGTCGCGACCACGGAGGCGCGGGAGGACAGCCGCGCCCGATACAAAGAGTGGCTCGCCGCCGAGGGCGTGGTCTCGGCGATCGCCCTCCCGCTGCTCCACGCCGGCCAGGTCTGGGGCGCCCTCAGCCTCTTCACTCGGGCGCGCCACGAGTTCCTGCCGGACGAGGTGAGCCTGCTCGAGTCCTTCGCGGCCCAGGCCGCCGCCGCCATCGCCAACGCGCGGCGCCACGCCGAGACGGTGCAGGGGCGGCGCGAGTCGGAGATCCTGGCCGGCCTGACCCACGGCATCGGCGCGTCGCTCGACCTCGACACGGTGCTCCCCCGCGTCGCCGAGGCGGCGCGGGAGCTCTGTCGCGCCGACCAGAGCCACATCGCGGTCGCCGACCCGGGCGAGGCCGGGATGGAGGTCCGGTACTGGGCCGGGGCGCGCTCCGAGAGCTGGAAGTTCCGGATCGAGCCGGGCCGCGGGATCGGCGGCCACGTGCTCACGACGGGCCGGCCATTCCGGACGGACGACTACGCGGCGGATCCGCGGATCACGCGCGACTACCTGGGTCAGGCCATGGCCGAGGGCGTCGTCGCCGTGCTGGCGGTGCCGATCCAGATCGGCGGGCTGCTCGAGGGGCTCCTCTTCGTCGCGAACCGGACGCGGCGCCCGTTCGGCGACGCCGAGGAGGCGATCCTCCTCCGCCTCGCCGACCACGCGGCCATCGCGATCCGCAACGCGGGGCTCCACGAGGAGACCGAGCGCCGGCTCCGCGAGACGGAGGGCCTGCTGGGCGTCGCTCACACCGTGGGGGAGAGCCTCGACCCGGCCGAGATCGCCCGCCGGGCCGCGCGGCAGACGACGCTCCTGCTCGGCGGGGACACCTCGATCGTCTTCGGGCTGGACGACGACGGCGAGCACGCGACCGCCATCGCGGGCTATCACGTGCCCCCGGCCCTCCGACGCTCGGCCTTCCGCGTGCCGGTCGCCGAGTTCCCCCCGGTCGTGCGGGAGGCCATCCGGAGCGGACGCCCCGTGGCGAGCACCGACGTCGGCGCCGATCCCCGGTGCGACCATCCGCTGTTCCGGACGATGGCCGTCCCGCCCCGCTCGATCCTCTTCGCGCCGCTCCTGAGCCGGGGCCAGGTGCGGGGCGCGATCCTGACCTACTGGTGGAACGAGGCCCGCCGCATCACGGCGGAGCAACTGGGGCTCGTCCAGGGCGTCACGGCGCACACGGTCCTGGCCCTCGACAACGCGCGCCTGTACGCGCAGTCGCAGCGGGCCCTCGAGGACCTCAAGGCCGCGCAGGAGCGCGTGGTCCGCGGCGAGACCCTGCGCGCGCTCGGGGAGCTCGCGGGCGGGGCGGCCCACCACCTGAACAACCTCCTCGCGATCATCTACGGCCGCGTGCAGCTCCTGCTGCGGCACGAGGAGGCCGAGACACGGCGGCGCCCGCTGGAGGTCGTCGAGCGCGCGGCGCGGGACGCCGCCGACGTCGTGCGCCGGCTCCAGCGCTTCGCCCAGGCCGAGCCCGTGGGCCGGCTCGAGCGCGTCGACCTCAACGAGCTCGCGGCCGAGGTGCTCGAGTGGACGCGGGTGCGGTGGCACGACGTCGCGGAGGCCCAGGGGGTGCAGCTCGGCGTGACCCTCCAGCGCGGCGAGATCCCGGTCGTGCACGGCGATCCGGTGGCGCTCCGCGAGGCGATCATGAACCTCGTGCTCAACGCCGTCGACGCGCTTCCGGAAGGCGGCCGCATCACGCTCGCCACCCGGGGCGAGGGAAGCATGGTCGCGCTCTCGGTCACGGACACGGGCGTCGGGATGACCGACGAGGTGCGGCACCGCGCGCGCGAGCCGTTCTTCACGACCAAGGGCGTCAAGAGCACGGGGCTCGGCCTCAGCGTGAGCCACGGCGTGGTCCAGCGGCACGCGGGTGACCTCGCGATCGAGAGCACGCTCGGGCGCGGGACGGCCGTCACCATCCGCCTGCCGGCGGCGGTCCCGACGCCGCCCCCGCGCGTCGTCCCGACCGCGTCCCCGCCGGTCCGGCCGCAGCGGATCCTCGTGATCGAGGACTCGGCGCAGGTGCGCGAGCTGCTCGCGACCCTCCTCGCCGAGCAGGGCCACACGGTGACCGCGGCCGCCAGCGGGCCGGAGGGGCTCGCGACGCTCGAGTCGGGCCAGGCGGTGGACCTCGTCCTGACCGATCTCGGGATGCCGGAGATGACCGGCTGGCAGGTGGCGAGGGCGGTGAAGGCCCGCTGGCCGGCGATCCGGGTGGGCATCGTCACCGGATGGGGCGAGCACCCCGCGGCGACCGACGCCGAGCGCGCGGTCGTCGACTTCGTGCTGGCCAAGCCCGTCACGGTCGACGCCCTCGACCGCGCCCTCGGCGGCTGACCGGGGCCGCGAGCCCCGAGCCCCCCGAGCGCGCCCGCCGGTCCCCCGAGGCCGGGGCTAGTCGTCTTCCCAGGAGCCGATCAGGCGGGTCGCGAGCGTCCGGTGGTGCGCGAAGAAGTACCAGAGCATCGCCGTCGCGGCGAAGATGTTGCCGAGGAAGAGCGCCCAGCCCGACACCTCGTCCAGCACCCACTTCGCCGCGATCACGACGGCGCCGATGAAGAAGACCTCGAAGGCCGTGAACAGGATCGCGAGCCCGAGCACGTGGAGCGGCTGCTCCTCGGCCCCCGAGATCAGCGCGGCGGCGATGACGCCGAAGACGATGAAGGCCAGGCCGTGGGCGATCGTGTAGAGGATGACCACGACCGCCGCCGGATGAGCGGCGCCGAAGAGCTGGGTTCCGAGCAGGATCGGCGTGTGGAAGGGCTGGCCCTCGGCGAGGTCGAGCAGGAGAAACCACACGGCGACCACGACGGCCCCGAGGATGCCCGCGACCGCGCCCTCCCGGACCACGCGGCCCCAGGTGCCGATCAGCATCTCGGGCAGCCGGCGG
>Ga0209056_10002636_pt1 | contig 19191 bp, 18 predicted proteins | sample GraSoiAngelo_114_FD_185876 | JGI IMG/M metagenome (GOLD analysis project Ga0209056, IMG submission 185876) | Grasslands soil microbial communities from the Angelo Coastal Reserve, California, USA - 14_0903_13_40cm (SPAdes) (version 2) | ecosystem: Environmental > Terrestrial > Soil > Grasslands...
AAGGACACAGTCGATTTTGTCCCGAACTACGACGAGACGCGCACCGAGCCGACTGTTTTCCCAGCTGCGTTTCCCAACCTGCTGGTAAACGGCGGAACCGGCATCGCGGTGGGCATGGCCACCAACATTCCGCCGCACAATCTGACCGAAGCGATCGACGGCATTTGCGCGCAGATCGACGATCCCGACATCACACTCGACGAGCTGATGAAGCATGTGAAGGGACCCGATTTCCCTACCGGTTGCGTCATCTGCGGCGTGGGCGGGATCCGGCAATATTTCGAAAACGGCCGGGGCAGCATGAAAGTGCGCGGCAAAGCGGGTGTCGAAGAATTGAAAGGCGGCCGCGAGCAAATTGTCATCACGCAAATTCCCTACGGCGTGAACCGCGCCACATTAGTCGAGCGCATCGCGCAATTGGTGAACGAAAAAGTGCTGACCGACATCAGCTACGTCGGCGATCAGTCGGACGAAAACACGCGCATTGTCATCGAGCTGAAACGCGACGCGAACCCGAAAGTCATCATCGCGAATCTTTACAAGCACACCGCGCTGGAAAGTTCGTTCGCGGTGATCATGCTGGCGATCGACCACGGCCGGCCGAAGCTGCTCTCTCTCAAGGAAGCTAACGCCGCTTATATCGAGCATCGTCGTGAAGTGGTCCTGCGCCGCACCCGGTTCGAATTGCGCAAGGCCGAAGAGCGCGCAGAGACGCTGGAAGGCTATCTCATTGCGCTCGCCAACCTCGATGAATTCCTGCGCATCATCCGCGGATCCGCCAGTCGCGATGAAGCGCGGGTGAAACTGCTCGCATTTGAATTCACCAAACGTCAGGTGGAACAAATCGGCATCCTGATCCGCAATCCCGCGCGCCTGACCAATGGCCGCTACGCGTTCAGTGAGCAGCAGGCTGACGAAATTCTCAACCTCCGATTGTATCAGTTGACCGGGCTTGAGCGCGAAAAGATCGACAAGGAATACAAGGAGCTGCTCGAGACCATCAAGGATTTGCGCGACATCCTGGCCAAAGAACAGCGCGTCTTCACCATCATCAAAAAGGAATTGCGCGAAATCCGCGACAAATACGGTTCACCGCGCCTGACGGAAATCGCTCCTGATGAAGCGGAGATCAACATGGAAGATCTCATCGCCAATGAGGGCTGCATCATCAGCATCACCCATGGCGGTTTTATCAAGCGCACGGCCGTCAGCGCATTTCGCGCACAACGGCGCGGCGGCAAAGGCGTGATCGGCATGGCTACACGCGAAGGCGCAACCGAGGCGGAGGAAGGCGATTTCGTCGAGCATCTCTTCACCGCGACTACCCACGATTATTTGATGTTCTTCACCGCGAGGGGACGCGCTTACGTGGAAAAAGTTTATGAAATTCCCGAGATGGGACGCGCGGCGAAGGGCCGCTCCATTGCGAATATTCTCGAGCTCAAGCCCGATGAAAAAATCGCCGCCACAATTCGAGTTCAATCCAAAAAATCCGGCACAGGGCCGGGCGCTGTCGATCAAACGTGGGATGAAAATCTGCACATCGTTTTCGTGACGGAGTCTGGCATCGTTAAAAAATCGAATCTGTCCGATTACGCGAACGTCCGGCGCGGCGGCATCATCGCCATTCAAATCGAAGAAGGCGACCGTTTGATCGACGCGAAATTAACAAACGGCAACAACGAGATCGTACTCATCACGAAAGACGGAATGAGCTTGCGCTTCCATGAAGAACAACTGCGCGATCAGGGCCGCAACACCGTCGGTGTCTGGGGAATTCGTCCGAAGAAAGGCGACCATGTCGTGGCCATTGCCATCGTCGATCCAAACGCCATGCTGCTGGTGGCCGGCGAAAACGGGATAGGTAAACGCACACCGTTTGACGATTACCGACGCCAATCGCGCGGCGGCAAAGGAATCATCACCATGAAGACCGGAGAAAAAACCGGCGACGTTGTCGGCGCGCTCACCGTGCGCGAGACAGACGAGATCATGTTAATCACCAACAAAGGCCAGATGGTCCGCACCCGCGTGAAAGAAATTCGTGAGACCGGTCGCAACACCATGGGCGTAAAATTGATGGACCTGCGTAACGGCGAGAAACTGCAGGCCATCGCGCCAGTCGTCAGCCAGGCGGAAGAGGAAGAAGCCCAGGCCGCTGAAACATCAGCTGACATTTCGTAAGAACAGCCTTTGCTCAGCCGACGCGCGTCGGAGCATGGGAAGTAGTTAATCGGATTGCGCTTGCAAAAATGAAGAAGAAAGACCGAGAACAGTCTTCCTCTTCGCAGTGGATAACCGCACCCCGGCCTAGTAACCGCCACCCATCGTATGCGTTGTTGTGGTCGTCGTAGCGGGCGGTGGCGGCTGCGTAGTCACGGTGGTTTGACGCGTTGTGGTTGTGGTGGTCTCGGGTTCGCTGGAACAGGAGGCCAGCATCAAGCCGGCCAGTGAAAGCGCAGAAATCAGAATGATCGATTTTTTCATAATGTTGAATTGCCTCTTTAACAACGATTCGTCACAAGTGGCTCTGAAAGATGTATTAGAACGAAGAAATTCTTTTACATTTCGATCCTAAGCGCGTTGCCGCTTTAACTCGCCTCGTTGCCGTTTCGCTTCCAGAATCCTGGCCTTGAGCGCAGCTGGTCGCGGCGATTTCCGTCGGCGCGCCTTTTCACGCTCCGCAATTTCCGCAGCGCGCTGCTTTTCTTGAGCATTCTCGATGGCGTCGAGTAAGCGTTCCCGCGCCAGTTTGCGGTTTATCGCTTGCGAACGCGAATCTTGGACGGTCACACCGATCCCGCTTGGGCGATGCCGCAGCGTTACAGCGGTGGAAACCTTGTTCACGTGCTGACCGCCAGGCCCGCTGGAACGCGCAAACGTTTCCTCGATATCGGCATTGCGAACGCCGAGCTTTTGCATTCGCTTCCTTAACGCGTCTTCCGGCATTACTCCATCACTCCACTACTCCATTGGCCCTTGAAAGAGAATCGTGAGTCGCTCCCGATGCAACGGTTCAGCGATTTAACGGCTCGCCTTTCTAAATGAACTGCCGATGGCCGGACTCGAACCGGCACGGGCCTGTTACGGCCCAACGGATTTTAAGTCCGTTGCGTCTGCCATTCCGCCACATCGGCGCTGTGCTGGCTGGAGTTTAAGCTTGTTACGCAATCGGTGAAAATGAATTTCGCAGTGCCGGAGCCTGAAGCGCGCAGCAAGGAGATCATGTAGTTTTTGAGGCGATTCCTCATTGACCTTGCGCTGAAGGTCAAGCATGCCTCTGTCAGTGGCAATATTTCGGGAGCTGAGTACCTGCCGTTTCAAGGCAACTTCGCTTTATGCTGGTCCAAGGTTAAATTATCCGACCGTATGAGGCATCAAACGATGAAATTACGTCTGCTGCTCGGTTTACTCCTATCCGGACTAATTTGTAGTTGCGCTACGACGGACAACCGCACGCGAATTCAACAAACGGTCTTGTCTCAAGCACCACCGCAGCCGCAGGCGCCGCTAACGCCCCAAGTCGGCCCTCACTAATTGTTTTCCTGGAGCAGTTCCGGCTAAGTGATTAGGCGGGCGAATCGTTAGCCTTCGACGAGGCCGGTGCTAATGAGTCAGTGCACCTGGCTCCGGACTATGTAAAAGAGCATCTGTCAAATTCATTATTCAGAAACCCGAGATTATCGAAGGGCCGATCAAAGCCCACGATTGAGCGCGCGGACCATTCTCAGCAAAGCCGGTTGGGGGGTCGGAGCTCTGTTTCAACGACTGATTCCAATGGGCGAACGACCTGGATTACTGACGCACATCGCGACGAAGGAGAACGTTGCGTTGTGCGCACGGATGAAACGCTGACCGCGTTGGTTGAACTTGAAGCGATGATTCCAAGCCGCTCTTTTCATTTTAGATCGGTCGCGTCAGGACTGAGACTTCGTAATCGCCATTGCATCCGTAATCGGGCTGCGTGGCAAATGAAAGCGAACATTTTCGCCACTGCGTGAGCTGAATTGGACCTGCGTTACTGGTAGGAAGGGTAACGGTGTTATTGGTCTGATCCTGCGCGAGCCTCGTCTAACACGATGCTCAAGCCAGGAGGCTTGATATTGTGCGGTAGATCATCTCCTGCTTTCCAAGGCGGCGAAACTGGCCATCTATTAAGACGCTTATCTATCGCAATTTCGTTTTCTGTCGGCGGGTCTGAAGCGTTTTGAATGACGGTAACTATGCGGAGTTCGGTTGTACCCTCAGTCAGCTTGAAGCAGACCAGGTATGAATTGCGATCGCGCTTTACTCCGGCGCGTGGACTGGTGATGACAACATGAAAGAGATAAAAAGGCCAATCTTTATCTACAATGTTTACCTTCTCGAACCTCGCTGAGACGGGATGCGATACCCCATCCCACAGCAGGAATCGGGCTTGTCCGCGTGCGAAAGCATCGTTGTTACCAACATCAAAAAACCAGTCGAAGCTTCCAGCGTGCGTTTGGAATGTGGCAACCGTTAGTGCGATCAGTATAACAGTGAGCTGTCGCATAAGGTTGCTAGTCTAATCCGTTTGGCCTCTGTCGTGACCATCCGATAAAAGCGGAATCATGGGAAATTCATTTTAGCGGGAAGTGGCACGTGACGCGAGCAAAAAACTCTACAGTCCTTTTGTGGACCGCTTTTCTTGCGCGATGTCTGAAAGTGTAGGATGAATGTCATATCGGATCTCAGGAAGATCACGCAAAATTTTACGAGAATATCCAAGATGATCCCAAAGCGTATTGGTTTGATAGGATTTAACGGAGCCGGGACGATTGACATGACCGGTGCAGCAGCGGCTTTCACGTGTGCACAGATTCAACAAGGAGACCGCGGTTCGAGGCGATGTTACGAAGTAATCGTGGTCGGGTTGTCCAACAAGCCATTCACGGTGATGTCAGGCTTGATCTTTCAACCACACAAGACTTTCAAGAACGCACCTCCGTTGGATACGCTCATTATCCCAGGCGGGCTCGCCCTGATCAAACCGCGGATCGGCAGACCGGTCGCGGCCTTTGTCAAAGCAAGAGCTGGATGCACACGTCGGATCGTGTCTTTTTGCTCAGGCATCTATGGCCTGGCCATGACCGGACTTTTGGCTGGTCGCAGGGTCGCGACTCATTGGCGCTACGCTCAGGATGTCGCGCGTCGCTTTCCTGAACTGCAAGTTGATGACAACGCAATTTTTCTGAAAGATGGGCCATTTTACACATCAGCCGGCGCGACTGCCGGCATTGACCTGGTTCTTTCATTAATCGAGGAGGACTTTGGAGCGCGAGTAGCCTTGGCGGTGGCCCGCGAGCTAGTTGTCTATCTTAAGCGCCCAGGTGGCCAGGAGCAATATTCGGAACCGTTGCAATTCCAAACGCGATCAATTTCGCGTTTGTCTGAGCTGGCGACATGGATGCTTAGCCATATGCATGAAGATTTATCAGTGGAGACTTTGGCCGCCAAAGCGTGCCTTTGTCCCAGACACTTCGCTCGGCGGTTCAAGATAGAATTTGGTACGACTCCGGCCGATTTCGTCGAGCGCTTACGGCTTGATGAGGCTCGGCGTCGCCTCTCGAACGGCGATAATCGTGTGGAAAATGTTGGAATATCCGTAGGCTTCAGAAGCGCCAACGCCTTCCGTCGCGCTTTTGAACGCCGACTCGGAGTTAACCCAAGCGACTATCGCCGGCGTTTCGCTACGAACTCGAGTCTTTCCGTGATTGCAGATCGGTCGCGAAGATCCATTGGTTTTGGGAAAGCTGCCTGATTGGTCTCTTGGCAAAAGTCTCGATGGAGGGAGAGGTTGCCAAATGTTTGCTGTTGCTGTGCATTCGACCGAAAGCCCACGTACAACAGCTGATCTTTTTCCACCAGACAACGGGCCAGCTATCGTCCGTTCCACCTAACGTATAGTTAGAGCCACTCCCGGCGTCGGCCACGTATCCAGGCCCGCATCGTCACGAAACGCCCGACGACGCAGGCTCTCGATGCTCGACTCACGAGGCCGGCATCTCGCCTCGCTACGCCGAGGGCGACGGGTTAACTGGCCTGACCAGCCACGGCGGGTTGAGTGGAGTGACCAGCGACGGGGACTCGTAACACTTCATTTCCGTGTCCGCCTCATTTGCCTCGCGGTACGCCAGTCACGCGAGCTAGGATTCCGTGGTCAACGCCGGAAGCATCTCTGTAACGACCACAGATAAATCCCGCCGCATTGATTCCGTTAAGCGATGTGGAGGTTGACCCGGGATAATCGAAAGTGACGAATTCGTTTGGCGGGACAAAGAAGAGTCCATGAGTCACGCCTGAGCTGTCCACATATCTGCCAACCACCCAGTTAAAATCGTTAAGTCCAAACAGGATTGTTCCAGTGGAGCCCGGAGGATCGATCGGGAATTGCAGTGCCCCGTCGGTGTCCCGGAAGTAGCCGTGGGTGATTCCTAAGCTGTCTATATAGTATCCCACCAACTGGTTTGAACGATTGAGCTGGTAAGCAAAGGTCGAGCTAGCTCCCGGGACGCTAAACGACGTTATGTTTCCGCCAAGGCTGACGAATCCCTGGAAGATCCCGTTGCCGTCAGAAAACCCGCCGACAAAGTCGGCGACATTATTTATCCCAAGCACAACGGTGCTAAGCGCGCCGGGAGCATCGTATTCTGTGAAGGTGCCGCGCGACAGGAAAAACCCGTGATCGTTGCCATCGCTTGTCAGGTAGTCACCGCAGACCGTGCCTTCGTCATTGATGCCTCGTCCTTGGGTAAGATTGCCGGTATCGTTAGGTTCGACGATCGGCGCGCTAAAGTTACCATTGCTGAACCGGACAAAACCGCGCTGCACCCCGAGCGAATCCACGTAAATGCCAACAATGGCATCTCCGTCGTTAATGTTTTGCGGTTGGGTCGAAATTACGGTCCCCGGATAATCAAAAGTCGTGAGCACTCGTATAGAGACTGAGTCCGGTGCTTGCTGAGCGAACGTCCCCATCAATGGGAACACGAACAGAACTGCCAGAATGCTGATAAATATCTGTTTTAGTTTCATAAGGATGCATTTTGCGTGATCTTCTTGAGATCCGATATGACATTCATCCCACACTTTCAGACATCGCAAGAAAAATGCTCCCCGAAAGCCTCGCCCGCTTTTGGGTTGCATCCACATCGAAATGAGCAGGACCCAAATCACTGGAAACAACGGCCATGCTGCTGTGATCATGCGTCCGGCTATAAGCAATGTTGTGTTCTTTGAACTCGCCATTGTGCTTGTGCGTTTCGATCACGGTGCCAACCTGATCATAAACGCGAATCACAGCATCGTGTGACCGGCTGCAAAACTTCCGTAATTAACCGCATTGCTGGCCGCTTCCGGCCCACCCTACCAAAGCCTACCTAAGGGCACTACATCGGAAATTAGATCGGCAGTGTCTTAATTTGAATTACGATTTCGCGTACCGAACGATGGTGGGACTTTATCCTTATTAGTGGTCGCCTTTGGTGCCCCTGGTGCTCTCGCCTGTGCTGGGTTTGGATTCGCCCTTAACGCCGCCACCACCTTTGACGTCTTTCACTGGCTTTAGGTCACGAATTATGGCCTCCCTTATGTCCTTTTTGACTCGGCGCCAGGCGGATCGAACCATATTGATGTTTGGGATTTGTGTCTTCATCTTCAAATGGCCTCCGCCAATTATTTCGTAGCACCGTTTTAGCGACCAGTCCCGGCGATAGCAAGCCGAAAAATACGACTATTCTTCATTTTTGGCCTTTGATCACAAGTGCCAGCGGACAAAGTTCTTCACCGCGGTGAAGATTACGTCAAGGCCGGTGCCGATGAGTCAGTGCACCTAGCTGCGGACTACGTAAAAGAGCATCTGTGTAAATTTATTATTCAGGAACGCGAGATTATCGAAGGGCCGATCAAAGCTCAGGATTGAGCGCGCGGACCATCTCAGCATGGTCCGTTGAAGTCGGGCTTCAGTGCCTGACCCGGGTCATGTAGCAGGCGTTTTCTTGCACATCTATCGCCGAATCGTCTTCTACGATAATGAGTTCACCATTAAATGGCGGCGCGGGTTTGGCTGGAAAAAGCGGTCGTAAAACTGCGAATGCTTGCGACACAAACGCAATCGAAATCAGTGCAGACACTACTGCACACTTCATTTTGGTTGCCATGAATACCTTCATAAAAGTTTCTCACATGGTGGATTCAGCAGTTAATTTGTTTTTCCATATCAATTTCTTCTGCCAAAAGATTTGCCTGGAAAATTCCAGTTGCCACGCTTGCACAATATCGCGCCGTTTCCGCGCTTACTTGTTCGCCAACAGCAACGGGCATTTGTGAATCTAAATCATAAACAATGAAGGTTTTCATTTTCTCAAATTCCTTTCCACTGATGTACTACGGGAAATGCGGCGTGAGGCTGCAAGGAAAAATGCAGCAGCGCGCGTGAAGACGCTGCGAAACTCCGACTTTGCTGCTCGGGAAGCCGCTATTTGAGAAAATAAACGTCCGGTTTGTCGCTTACTCCCGCCTTCTCCATGGCCTGGCGCAGATCGTCCGAAGCAGCGAACGCTTTCGCCTTATCGACATCTTCCACTGAGAAAAGCAGCAACACTTCATTTGGGTTATCGGCGTTGCGGAAAAGATGTTCCTCCTTTAGTCCGGCCTTCTGCCGCGCCGGCAGGTGCGCGTCATAGACCGGTTTCCATTTACCAAACTCAGCGACTTTGTGACGAACTAACATGTGCATCATGATTGATCTCCTTCTATTAGTTGTTCTATTCCGCCCAGCAGCCCAAAGAGTCAACCCTGTTTGAAATGGCCGGCTTGATCGTGCGCCTCAATCACATCGTCCGATTCATTCAGTTGCGTCTGTCATTTCGCCACATCGGCGCCGGGCTGTTTCTGACTCTAATCATTTTACTCGCAGACCGTAGAGAATCGTTCACTGACGTTTTCAGACTTGCACTTTGAGGTCCGAATCTTGTAAGCATTACGGAACAGGCCAACCCCGTTCCACAAGATGCCGAAGTATTGGATGATTAATGATCGCAGCCAGGGCGGCGTCGGACCTGACGTCAATACCGATGGTGTGACTTACTGGGTCAGCGATAAACAACCGCTCACCGACATCAATAATTGGCGAAAAGTTACTGCCGCAAATTTCCAGAAACTTCTCGTCGCGGCAGCAGACAATTTTCCCGCGCACGACCCGGCAGAGAACGAGAAACAAAGTCACGTCACCATTCTCGTACATGGCTTCAACAACAAGTTTACGTCGTTCGATTGGCTCGTCGAGAGACAGCAGGCGACCGTAAGTAATCCAGCTAAAGCGTGCAAGGCGAAGGTGTCCCTGATCGCCCACAGCATGGGAAACTACGTTGTGCAAAAGGCAATGGCGGCGGCGTGGACGCGCAAGAACCAACCTTTGCTCGTTAGTCTCATCAATCAACTCCTGATGGTCGCTGCCGATGTCGATGGCGATTTGTTCGATATGGGCGCACCAGATAACAACGACGGCAACGCTGTGGCTAATCTCACCTATCGGATTACAGCGCTTTACAGCGGGCGCGACTCCGTCCTGGGCGCGTCTGCCGGACTAAAACATTTCGGCATGCGGCGCCTGGGCCGCAGCGGGCTTTCGCATCGTCCGCCATTGGCAGATCCAAGCTCACCGACAGACAATGTCTGGGACGTCGATTGCTCAAGCTTCTTCAACCCCAGCGTCCAAGACATTCACGGAGCCTATTTCCTCACCGACGGCACACTCAACCTGATGCGCTACGTTTTGCGCGGCTTGGATCGCGGCGTGCTCGAAACTCTCGGATACACGAAGGGCACCGCCTGGCCGTGAGCAATGAGTTGGACTGCCTTAATTTGGCACGGTTCTTTGGCTGCCACTTTAAGGACACACGGACATCTTTGCCGGAAGCAGCGGGAGTCAACCAAACCGGCAGCGAGAGAGAAATTCGAGGAAATCCGGGCTCAAACAACTGACGACGTGACGGTCGTGCCAGTCATTTTTTTACTTTACAAGCCCCTGCCTCTTTTGTTAAACGCATTATTGGGGAGAACCTCGCGAGGATCAGGACGGGGAATCCCAAAAAACAGCAGAGAAATTTTCCATGGAGTGCTCTGCATCCGATGACCTCACACTTTAATCTCTAACCTCTACCCAAATATGGCTACACCAACAAAAATCAAAACACGTTCACCGAGATGGTATGGATGGCTACCGGATCTTCCGGACCATCGCGACCTCTTCTTTTCGGCGGTCGCGCCCAGGCTGGCGGCACTGCCAAGGAAGATCGATATGCGATCAAAATGTTCCCCGGTTGAAGATCAGGGGCAGCTTGGTAGTTGCACTGCTAACGCTCTGGTCGGCGCACTCGAGTTCCTGGAACTTAAAGACGGCGCGCAATTTGCCGATCTAAGTCGGTTGTTCCTGTATCACAACGAACGCGTGATCGGAGGGACTGTCGATCAGGACAGCGGCGCGTTCCTTCGCGACGGGATCAAGTCGCTGGCCAAGCAGGGAGTTTGCACGGAACCCGAGTGGCCATACAAGATCAACAGATTCACGAAGAAACCCACGCGGGCTTGCTACCGCACAGCAAAAAAGCATCGAATACTCTCGTATCACCGAATTACCACGGTGGACGAGATGCGCGGCTGCCTGGCTGAGGGGTTTCCCTTTGTCTTTGGCTTCACCGTTTATGACGCTTTCGAATCGGCAGCTGTGGCAAAATCGGGTGTGTTAAACATGCCTGGTCCAAAAGAGAAGATGGCTGGCGGCCACGCAGTAATGGCAGTGGGTTACGACGATGGAGCGCGGCGGTTCATAATCCGAAACTCCTGGGGCAGCGACTGGGGACAGAAAGGTTACTTCACCATGCCTTATGATTATCTGTCGCCTGACAAAAACCTGGCCGACGATTTCTGGACTGTGCGGATCCTTCAAGAAGGCTGAGCAATACATGTGAAGACGTGGCGGAGTACACATTCGGCGTAAAAGATAACGGCGCGTTAGTCCAAGTATCGCGCGGCGCAAAGGTCACGATCGAACTGAACGAAAATCCGACAACCGGTTACAGGTGGAAGATCAGCAGTATTGATGAGGTCTTCCTGCTACCCGAGGGTGATGCGTTTCTGTCCGGCGATCCGAAGAGTCCCGGCGCCGGCGGTCTGCGCAGGTTTTTTTTTCGCGCGAAGGGCGCGGGTTCCACCGCGCTCACCTTGATCAACAAGCGTGCGTGGCAGAGTGATGACCAAGCAGTCGGCGCCTTCAAGCTCGCCATTCGCATCCTGGAGTAACTACTTTGCCGAGTATGGGTCGATCTTGCGAACAGTCTAAAATGGCCGCCTCGACGCTCACGCGCAGACCGAGCGATAAACAGGCGACGATGATCGCCCCGTGCTGGTCCCAGCGATATAATCAAAGTAATCGGTTAGGACGAAGTCGTCGCCGCGCCCGAGCTTCTTTTGAAGTTGACGCTCAATTTCAGCGAGAATTTCGAGGGTGATTACACCCCCGAATGCCACCACCGTCGAGTGCGAGAAGTTTCCGCGGGCCGCTCTTATCCAATTTGTCACGATAACTCATTGTCATCTGGGCTTTCTCGTTGGCCAGGCAAGATCAATCGATAGATTTGTCTTGAATTGCCATGCCAGCCCGTACCATCATAGACGGGAAAGGAACAATAAACGAAACAGAAGCCGCAACATGGCTCATGATGTCTTCGTAAGTCACTCGGTAAAAGACAAAGCTGTCGCCGATGCGATCGTGGCACGGCTCGAAGCAGAGTCTGTGACCTGCTGGATAGCGCCACGTGATGTTGTTCCGGGCGCCGATTGGGGCGAATCGATTATCGATGCGATCGAATCCAGTCGCATCATGATCTTGATCTTTTCTCGGAGCGCGGACGCTTCGTCACAAATCAAACGCGAAGTAGAACGCGCTGTTAACAAGGGCGTTTACATCATTCCATTTCGGGTTGATGACATCCCGCCCACAAGGTCGCTGGAATATTTCATCTCGACTTCGCAGTGGATGGATGCGTTTTCGCCCCCGCTGGAGCGCCATTTGGATAATCTAGCAAAAACGGTCACGGCCCTGCTGAAGAGGCCCCCTCTTCCCGCCGTAAGTGTGCCAGCTCAACCGGAGAGACCATCGATCCCAAAGCCGCCAATTCATCCGTCTAGGCGTAAATCACTTTTGATCGCTATCGCAATTGCGGCCTTAGTGATTGTCAGCGGCGCGGGATGGTATCTCGTCCAGAAGAAAAAGGGGCCTCCTGAAAAGCCGATCCTGACTCCAACGCCTGTCCCGATAACGCCGGCCGCAATCACACCCATCCCGACACTTGTCCCGATTCCAGCGCAGACTCCAAGCACGCCTCCACCGATTGCCAACATGATCAATGATGAGGAAGTGCGGAACTTTGTGACCAGCTTTTATCGCGCGGAAGAGCGGGGGGACGTCGATTACATGCTTTCGCAATATGTCGACTCGTTCAAGTGGGGGCCGGAGCGGCGCGATAAGGCGTCCCACCGAAATGAGTTAAACGAACGCCTCAAGCGGTGGCCGGTCCGCTCCTTCAGTGTCGGCGACATTCGCGTTGAACATTCCGCCACTCCTGACAAGGTCACTGCTTACTTTGAATACCGATTTTTCTACAGAGATCCTGCGTCAGGCCGGAGCGACAGCGGCCGCACCAGTCAAGAATGGGGAATCTCCAAAAGCTCTGGGGCGCTTAAAATTGTTTCTGCAAGAGCGACCGGCCATCATGATTCGCCTACACCATCGATCACGCCCGCGCGCGGACCATGGCTCTTCCCGGATTCAAGCTCTCGTTATCTGAGTGCTGCTGAGCTTTCAAGTCTTAGTTCTGATGATTTATGGCGCGCCCGAAATGAAATATTTGCCCGGAAGGGCTATAAATTCTCAACGCAGAAGGGAATCAACTTTGCCCGCACGCTGGGCGATTATTATCGCGGTGTCGATGACAATCAGGATCGCGTTTTCGACAGCATGAATCAATACGAGAAGGCCAACGTAAGACTGATCCAATCAATGGAGAGAGGCCGATAATCGTTGTGCATTACGTCACCGGTTTTTTGCGGAGAGGTTTGCCTTTCTCTCTAATCAGCCTCCTAGCACTCCTCGTAGCGAATCTCTATTCCGCGGAGTCGGTTTCCTCCACAAATCACCGGTTCGAATACCACGACGACATTCAAGCTCTCGCGCTAAGCCTGCCCGACTCGTTTCGCCACGATCAAAAGCTGGTTCCAATTCTCGCCGCCCTCACAGCCGGCTACCCCAAAGCATTGCAGGCGCTGGAAATTAGGTCTGACCAGCGACTCCTCGTGTGTCTTGCTGGTCAAAAATTCATTTACGACGACGGCATAACAAAAACATTCGAACAGCGACTGGATAATCCTGACATCAAGGACATGTTCTATCAGACCTATCCGCTGACGAATCCGACCGATCGGTTGCCGAAGGACTTTGATCCGGGCCGTTGCCGCGTCGAAGGGCTTTTTATGACGCTTTACGGTGACTCCGCATCGGCCGTCGCCAGGAATTGCGTCGTCGTAGAGTTCTGTGGCAACTCGGTAAAGTTTAACGCGCGCTACGGCGCAGCCGAAGCACTGCGTGCCGTGTCCACAGATCTGACCCCGCTGCTCGCGCAGAAGCCCGAGCTACGATCCTACGTCAACAAGCTCGCGGGCACTTTTAACTGGCGCAAGGTCGCTGGTACTGGCCGGCTGAGCAATCACTCCTTCGCCACCGCAATCGATCTCAATGTTGACAAGGCGGCCTATTGGCGCTGGGTGTCGCCGACGCAACTAGAAACCTTTTCGCGCAAGAATTGGCCGAGTGAAATAATCGAGGCGTTCGAGCGCCACGGTTTCATCTGGGGCGGCAAATGGTGGCACTTTGATACGATGCATTTCGAGTATCGTCCCGAAATTATCGCTTACGCAAAGTCCGCGCCGGCACGGATTCCGGAAACTCAAACTGCGCAACCTTAACGAAGGAGCCGGCGCAGCTCGTCTTTTAATTTTTCAGCTGGGTCATCGACATGAAGTAACACGGCGCGGCCTGAGCGCGCGATCTCAGTTACTTCGGTGGATTTCGCTGACTGAGGATTGCGTACGGCTGCGCTTACTTCGTCGGCAAATCTTCCGCTCCCTTCAAACACGAGGAGTGGCCATCCGTTGCGCACGCTTTGCAGGCCTAAGGGGACGGCGTACGACTTCACTCATTCTTCTTTACATTTCACTTCCAAAGTGATCCCCTGCGTGGCATAACCCTTACGCCTCAACTTCAACCCTTCACCGATATCTCCATGCCATGAGCTTCGAAGCCGCCACCACTCGCTTCAGCGCCGTCAACGCCGAAGCCCTTGCCGTTGCCTCCACCATTGCCTACGAAGCCGATAATACCAAGGCGCAACGCCGTGCTAAAGAAGAGCTCGGTCTCGACCAATTCTTCGAGCCCTTCGAGCACCACAACTTCGTAATCGACACGGAGGGCTTCGTCGCCGCGTCCAAGCAACATGTTGTTCTCGCCTTTCGCGGCACGGAACCAAGCAAGATCAAAGACTGGGCCACCGATGCCCTCGCTGCGCCCAGTGCGTTTCGCTGGTTTTTCGAGCGTGCGCCCGATGTCGGCAAAATCCAGCTTTGCTTGCCAACGGCCGATCGGTTCCGTCCAATCCTTTTCGTCGCGTCAGCTTCACCATTCCAGACTAACCCAACCCAAAAGCCGACGATGGGTGTTCTCAAACGCAACTCCCACGGCAACGACGTCGCGAAATGGCAGCGATTAACGAAAGCTAATTCGCGACCCCTGGGCATCCGCTTTAAACCCGGCTAGCAAATGATGGCCTAGGCAGCAGACGACTAAATATTGTCAGGAAACACCGATTGAAAAACAAACAAACGAGAATTATAAGAAGCACATGAGCAGAATCATTGGAAACATCAAAGGCAGCGATATTGTGGAAGAGGACGACGGAAGCGTGACCTTCACTGCAGGCGCACAACTCGACGGAGACGGTGCGAATGGTCAATTCGGCGAACCTCCCTGTTATGCACCTGCAACCTACACGGGCCAGACACTTGATGTCCTCGCGAATGCCGGTGGCCCGGGCAACTGGTATGGCGTCGTGACGGATACTGGGGAGGACAACGGGACGCCGATTGTGCAAGGACCGAATGATCCGTGTCCTGGGGCTTACGTTTCGGCGACCTCGCTCCATCTGCCAGGTAAAGATGGAAAGCCGTTGCCGAAGTCGTCCCCGTTCAAATATGTTGATTCCGCGACGGTGCCCTTCGTGGTAGTACCAAAGATGATCATCGACGGAGTCGCAGGGGTGGTGATGGGATGCCGTGCCGTAGTGACGAACACGCAAAACAACAAGAGCGTCGAAGCGGTGGTTGCCGATGGCGGACCCTCCAATAAGCTCGGCGAGATCAGCCTGGCTTGCGCCAAGGCGATCGGCGTCCCCGCGGGTGAGGGTGCGAAGCATCCTGCCAACAGCGGTGGGATTGACGCCAGCTCGCACGTTATTCACTATCGGCTCTTTCCCGGTGTCGCAGCCATAGTGAATGGTGTGACCTATCCGCTGCAGCCCAGTTAGGCTGTGAGCATTTTGAGCTCACTGGCGGCACTTGTTGCTCGGCCCTCGACGCGGGCGATCCTCTGCCTCGCTGTGTGCGGATTTGCAAGTCTGCCGGTCATAGCAGAGAACGAGATGACGCCCGGCCTTGTGGGCGTGATCCGCTATCATTTCCGGGAGCGCCTGGAAGGGGTAAAGCCGGGCGGGAAAGAGTATTCCGCTCCGGCTTATGAAACTGAGCAATTGCCGCCATCCATTGCTGCCTCGAACGGAGAGCAGGGGCGGGTCATCAAAGGCAAGGTCGCGCACCTGCCGTATAGCTTCGTAATCAACCTGGGCGCGAAGGGCGCTGGGACACTTGAGGTCAAGATCCTGACGGCCGAGGGAAAGCCGCTGCCCGGCTATCCTAAGACGGTCGCCAATGCGTTCGCGCACGGCGCCGAAGCGACGAGCCAGGACTTCGAAGTCCCCGTCACACCCAAGTTGGCAGCCAACATCGAGAAAAATCTTCTCGAGAAGAATCAACACCTCACCCAGGTTCAACTCGTTGTGCAAACGTCGCAGTAATTTTGTTTGCGACTTGCGACCCTGATTTGCTGAATCACCTTGTCACTAGAGCACTGGAATGAGGGACCTCTAGGCGACTAGGTATCTTGCTGTCCAGGAGAATGAGCGGGTTCTTGCGGCGGGATAGGACCAGCTTGTGGTGGTGGTGGTGTGACTTCGCTTTTCGGCTGCGACTTATCGCCACCTGACTCTTCGCTCTTCTCTTCTTCAGCTTTTAGCTGTGCGAGCGCGTTTTCCATCCGCTGGACCCAGCCGCTTAGCTCCGTCTCAAGGACTTTCTCGGTGACGTCCACGAGCTGGTCTATGTTCTTGGGGTTCCGTTTGGCGGCAGGAGAAAGTTTTGTCCACCAATCGCGCACGTTCGCAAGGTCGGCGGCGGACTGGTTATAACGCACGAGCGTTTCGTCGAGCTGGCGCGAGGCAATCGAGGTCGTCAGTGCAGTCGCCAGCGCGGTAGTCAAAGCAACCCAAAGCTCCGCGTGGACCGCAGCCAGCAACGTGCCCACACCGCCCGCGACGAGAATCGCGACTTGCATCTGCTTGATCTGCCTTTCGAGCTTCGGCGTTTTGTTCGAGTAATAATTGAGCTGATCTTCGAGGCGCAGTTCGATGTAGCGCTCGGGCGTGAGGAAGCTGAAGCCGTCATCGTTCTTTTGCGCGACTTCCTTCGGCGGTAGCGTCCCGTCATATGGCGTGAGCGCGCCGTGGTTGGCTTCCGTCTGCATCAAGCGCCGGCTGACTGGCTCCAGCCGGTCGTGAAACACATCGTCGCGCGAGTTGGTCGTGAGACGGTCTTTGCTATAGTCGCCCGTGCGGGAGCGGTAACGGTAAATCTCGCGCTTAATCGCCTCAGCGCTACCGCGCAAAAGGATCCACTTATTGGCAGGGCGGAATTTGTTGTAATAGGCGAGCAGTATCGCGGTAACGATCGGAATAACTATGATCGGATAGCGCAGCCAGCCCAGTGCGTTCTCGAGCCTTTGATAAGGCTTAACCCTTTCAGCAGCCTGAGGCTCCTCCGTGAGCGCCTTCACTTGCTGACGCTTAACAAGCTCCTGTCCTTGTTTCTCGAACACAGCAAGGAAAACGGCGATCAATCCCAACACAAGAATCCAGAACTGAATGTTCTTGAACGCCGTTTGCAGCCGGCCTCCGTTTGCATCGTAAGTCGCAAACCGCTGCCATGCACCGTGCAACAATTTGACATTCGGGGACTGCGAAAAGAGCATCCGCTCAAAATCCTCGAGGGCGCCGGTGATGGGAAAAATGCGCAAGTCGCCTTCCTCGACGATCTCGGCGAGCACTGGATCTTCAATCTGCGACGGCTCCTTTTTTAATGCAGCAACGTCATCAGCGAGCCGGCCGCTGCCTTCAATCACGATCACCGGCCAGCTCCGCCGGACACTTTGCAGCAGCTCGTCCTTGGCAATGGCACCGCCATTGACCAAAATCGCGAGCACCGGAACATTGAACGCAGCCGCAAGCTCAAAAAGCGTTTCCGTCTCGCTGCCCCATTCGTTGCCATCTACAAGCACGAAATGCGAATGATTCGGATCCAGCGGCGCACTGTCATTGCCGGCGACTGTGGGACCGCCCGGGTAAGTCACTTTCCCCGCCGGAGCGACGCCGAGCAGACTGCTCTTACGTCCACGATCTGCAATGCTCTGCCCCATGATCAGCATAATGCCTGCCTGCGTGCCGCCGTCGATGATGAGTGCTTCGGCATCCGCGGCCGCGCGAGCAATGCCGCGGCTGAACAATTGAGTCAGGCGCGAGATTAGCTTTTCATCTAGCTTATCCGCTCCTCCGATGAGTAAAATGAGGTTTTTCGGCGGCGAAATCCCCAGCGACTCAATAAGGCCGGCCATGGGCGTATCACGCAACGCCGAGACGAGTTTTGCAGCATTGTTATTTGGAAAAACAATTTCCTGCGGTTGTATTTTTTCGTCGGGCATGCGCGCGTGGAGTCGGTCTTGTGGAAGCCTCGGTAAGATTGAATCAGGTCATCGCGAGAATAGCAAAACAAATGTGTCGGGCAGAACCGGCAAAAAGCATTCACCCATTGGCTTCTGGCGGGAGGAATTGCCATATGCGAGCTGCACATTGCCCGCCAAGCCATCGCGGCTAAGAACATCTCACGAACCGCGGGTTGCGCCGATACCGCAGATACGGAACGCAATAAAATCCCGTGATTTGCGCCATCGGCCGTCAAACGCAGGATTGGTTAGACGCTCTGAGGAAACGATGAAATCGTTTTTCTCAGGGCCTAACGAATTGTTCCGACTTTCAGCCTGAATTTGAACATCAGGTTACCGGCTATAGTTTCAGCCCCATCATATGAACGCGAACCGTTGCCGATCTCGCGCATTACGATCTCAAACGGCTTGGAAACACGAATCGTGGAAGGGCGCGTGGCACATCTGCCATATCAATTTTTGGTAAAGATCCGCCGCGGGAGCGATAGCGAAACCGGAACGCCCGAAGTCAATGTTCTGGATAACTTGGGCAAGCCTCTCGCCGGGTTTCCGCAGGTTATGCCGAATCCGCTTACCAAGACAGGAGACCCAAGTCGGAAGGAATTCGAGCTGCCAGTTGAAAAGGACCTCAATAAGAAGATCAGGGAGACGCTCCTCACACAGGAACAATTCCTCACTCATGTCGATCTAATTGTTGGCATGGACGATGATTTTCTATCGGCGGATTTTCCAAAATGATCTGAAGCATATCTAACCTGACTATCGCTCGGGAAATTGGACCACTCTCTCATCGCCCTCCGTTGCAGCTTCCTTCACCTTTGCCTTACGGAAAATCATCCAAACGCCGGCAAGAACCAGGGCCGCACCTAGCAAGGAGGAAACCAGAAACGTTTCACCGCCTAGCAACCAACCGAGCATGACTGCACCGGGAGGCGTGATAAGGGAGATGCTTTGGAGTTGCGCAACCGTCAGGCGCGGCAGGAGCCAGTAAAGAAGCAGAAACGTCAACGCCG
>Ga0209056_10002637_pt1 | contig 19190 bp, 20 predicted proteins | sample GraSoiAngelo_114_FD_185876 | JGI IMG/M metagenome (GOLD analysis project Ga0209056, IMG submission 185876) | Grasslands soil microbial communities from the Angelo Coastal Reserve, California, USA - 14_0903_13_40cm (SPAdes) (version 2) | ecosystem: Environmental > Terrestrial > Soil > Grasslands...
CGCGACCGCGACCCACACACCCCACCCCGCCGGCGCCCCGGGGAGGGCGCCGTGCCAGCCCGCGCCCGTCCCCCGCGCGAACGCGACCAGCACGACGCCGCCCAGCGCGAGCAGCTTCGCCGCGGTCACCACGTTCTGCACCCAGCGCCCCGACGCGACGCCCACCAGGTTGATCCCCGTGAACAGGGCGACCAGCGCCGCGCCGAGCGGCGCGATGAGCGGGGACGGCCACCCGGAGAGCCGCACCAGGAACTCCCCCGCGGCCACGCCGATGGCGGCGATCGCCACGCCGTTGGTGCCCAGGGCCTCGACCCAGCCCACCACGAAGCCGGCGCGGGGGCCGAACGCTTCGCGCACGAAGGCGTACTTGCCGGCGGCGCGAGGCTGGCGCGTGGTGAGCTCGGCGAAGCACAGCGCGCCGAGGAACGCCAGCGCGGCGCCCAGTACCCAGACCACGAAGGTGAGCCCCGGGCGGCCGAGTCGCGCGGCCACGATGCCGGGCGTGCGAAAGATCCCGGCGCCGACGGTCATCCCGACTACCATGGCCAGCCCGTCGGCCAGCCGCAGCGAGCGCTTGAGGTCGGTCATGCGCGACGGAAAGTGTGCACGGGAGGGGAATGTGCACGGAAAAACGTAGGGGCGCAGCATGCTGCGCCCCCACATGACAACACCGCGGATCTTTAGGTCGTTACGGCTTGCGGCGCGACCCTCCGCCGCTGTTGCCGCGGTTCCCGCCCCCGCCCCCGTCACCCCGGTTGGCCGGCGCCGAGCGGGCGCCGCGGTCACCACCGCTTGGGGCGCGCGGAGCGCTCACCCGATCGCCCCCGCCCCCACCCCCACCGCCGCGCCGCTCGGGGGCGGCGCGCCCGCCGTCACGATCTCCCCCGGCTCCCCCGGCTTCCCTGCCCCGGTCCCCGCCACGCCGCTCGGGCTCGCGCGCCGTGGGCGTGGAACGGTCGGGACGGTCACCGCGATCGCGCACCTCGCCACGGTCCCGCGCCGGGAAGGCCACTCGGTCACCGCCGTCACGCCGCATGACATCGCGCTCGCGCACCGACGTCACGTCGGGGCGCCGCCGCGCGACCAGCGTTCCGTCGGGGACGCGGAACCTCGGGCCCACGCCGCCGACGGCCGTGTTGGTGCCAAGCTGATCCTTGAAGTACATCTGCACACCGGTACCCGTGCGCACGCGGTTGATGAAGAGACGGCGCGGCCGGTTATAGAACCGGTATCCGCCGCCATAGAAGATGTACGGCCGGTACCCGAACCCGAACGCAAAGCTGTAGCGGTACGGTGAGTAGAAGAACGGATCGTAGCACAGGAACGGATCGTAGAAGAACGGGTCGTAGCACGTGCTATACAAGCCGTACCTGTACGGCGAGCCCCAACCGTAGCCGAAGCCGAACGCGGTGTACCTGGGATAGTACGAGTCGTAGTAGGCCCGCGCCGACGCGACCACGTATGTGACGGCGTCGTAGTCGAAGCGCCCCTCGGTGGTCATGCGCTGCACCATGTCGAGCAGCGCCGCTTCCTTGTCGTCACCGGACTGCCGCGCGTCGAGCACGCGGTAGTCCCAGTGGTCGCCGCGCACGAACTCGTCGAATTTGAACGGCGTGGTGGACCGGGCGGCGAGCACCAGCCCCGAGCCTTCGCGATCGTCCACATAGAACGCTTCGCGATCGCCCCGGCTCCGCACTTCGATGGTCTCGTGGCCGCGCACGAAGTTGTCGTTCGACGGGTCGAGCGGGAACAGCACCCGCACGCGCCCCTCGGCGTCGGCGCGGAGCACGAGCAGATACCCGTCGTCGGCCAACCTCACGTTGACCCGGGCCTTGTCGCCGCGCTGGAAATAGTTGTCGTGATTGAGCCAGACTTTGACCGGTGGATCGTCGGCCGTGGCAACGGCGAGCGAAAGCAGCAGTGGAAGCATCATGGGGCTATCCTCTATATAGCTAGCCAACCTAGCAGATCAAGAACCATGCCGCTTCTAGGTGGACCGTCCGTGCCCCGAAGCTGTTAAAGCACCACCCGGCCGTGACCCCCATGGGGGACACGCGTTGTCTCCTATCGAGACGCTTCCTTTCCCGCATCCGGCACGAACAGGCTCTGGCCGAACCGCGTCTTTCCGAACTCGCCGATCAAGGCTTGCGCCTCCGGCGACACCAGGAAGTCGGCGAACGCCCGGCCGCCGGCGAGGTTGATGCGCGGGGCGTTCTTGGGATTCAGCTCGAGCACGTGGTAGACGTTGTACAGCCGGGGATCCCCCTCGACCACCGGGACGAGCTGCAGCTTGTCGCGCCACGCGAGATAGGTCGCGCGGTCGGTGATCGTGTAGGCCCGTTTCTGGTCGGTCATCTGGAGCGTCTCGCCCATGCCGTGGCCGGATTCGGTGTACCAGCCACCGGCGCCCGGCGGCCGGATTCCGGCGACGCGCCACAGCTTCTGCTCCATCTGGTGGGTCCCCGATTGGTCGCCGCGGGAGACGAACGACGCCTCGCGCTGCGCGATCCGCTGCAGGGCCGCGACGGGGTCCGTCATGCCGCGCAGACCCGCCGGATCGCCGGGAGGGCCGACGAACAGGAAGTCGTTGTGCATCACGAGGCGGCGGCTGACGAAGTAGCCGCTATCGACCAACGCGCGTTCCGCCTCCGGCGCGTGCGACAGCACCACGTCCGCGTCCCCGCGCCGGCCCATCGCGAGCGCCTGCCCGCTCCCCACGGCGATCACCTTCACGGTGTATCCGGTGCGGCGCTCGAACACGGGCAGCAGCGAGTCGAGCAGGCCCGCGTCACGTGTGGAGGTGGTGGTAGCGAGGATGATCTGGTCGGACTGGCAGACGGCCGGACGGGCGGACAGGAGGCCCATCACGGCGACGAGCCACAGTCCGACAGTCCGACGGTCCGGCCGTCCGCCCATCACCACCTCGCCTGCATCTGGACGATGACCCGGTTGTTACTCACGGCCGGGCCCTGCTCATCGAACACCGTGTACTCGAGCTGCAGCTTCAAGTCGTCGCCCGAGAAGAAGTATTGCACTCCCCCGGTATAGCCCGTGATCCGGTCGGTCCTCACCCGATCGTTCGGGTCGAACTGCTGGACGCGGCCGACGAGCTGGAGCCGCTTGGGCACCACCCCGTAGGCGCCGAGGGCGTACCAGCCCAGGGTCGTCGCGTCGACGATCGAGCGGTGCCGAGCAAGGAACTCGCCCCGCACCGCGACGCGACCCCGCTCGACCCACGCCTCGGCGTCCCAGGTGGTGGTGTCGGGCTTCGCAGCGGTGGACACTCCCAGGTAGGCGCCCTTCGCGGCGCGGACGACCGCGCGTCCCACGTAGAGAAATCGCTTGTCCCGGTTCACGGCGTGGTTCACGCCGTCGCCGTTGAAGACCCCGCCCTGGAGCGCCAGCGCCCCGGCGGTGTTCCACTCGAGCTTGACACCGACATCCCGGTTGGGCGAGAGCGAGTCGACGGCCATGGAGCGCTCCGGCAGCTCCACAATCGTCGACGCGCGGATGAACTCGACCGACAGCGGCGTCTTCGACTGGCCGATCGTGGCGGACCAGAGCCGGTGGGTGAGGGCGAGGTAGAGATCCGTCGCGGCGACGGTCGCGGCGGTCGCGCCGGTGCCGCCGCTGCGCAGCTCGCCCTGCACCTTGTAGCTCGCCCAGGGCGCCAAATTCCCTTGCGCCCCGAAACGGACGCGCCGGAGAAAGAAACCAGCGGAGTCACCGATCGCCTGGAACCGGGCCTGCACGTAGCCGGTGAGCTTCGGTGTGGTCGGGAACGACGCCGGCGTCTGCGCCGGTGCTCCCAGCGCCGCACTGAATGTGAGTACCGCGATGACGGAGCCCGAGCGCATGGTCGCCAAAGCTAGCGCTCGACCCGCCGATAGGTAACCCGATGCCTATCGGCCCACGACCTTCCGAAATGCAACGTCGCTCAGCCGCAGCGCTTCCCGCCGCCACCGCGCGAACAGCTTCGCGAGGCGCCGGGCCTGGGGAGTGAGGCGGGCGCCGCCGCGGCTCGAGCCACCGCGCGTGGTGGCCAGCACCTTGGCGCCGAGCACGCGCTCCATCTCGCGCATGCGATTCAGGCAGGTGCGATAGCTCCAGCCGACTTCGCGCCCCGCCGCCCGGATGGTCCCGGTGCGATCGACGGCGTCGAGGAAGTGCAGATAGCGCGGCCCCATGAGGAACGCCCCGTCCCAGTCGAGCCACAGCTTGTGGTGCGGCTTCAAATGGGCGCGGAGCGAGGGGCGACGGGACGAGGCCATACCGGTCGGCATGAGCTAGATTGACCGGCGAAAGCTAGCCCCGACGATTCGGATGAGCCAACTCCTCGACGCCATCGCCGGCGTCCCCAACGCCTGCGAGCCGATCCCCGGGATCGTGACGGGGGGGCAGCCCGCGCCGGAGCATCTGGCGGCGCTGCAGCGCGCCGGATGCGCGGTGATGATCGACCTCCGCGAAGCGATGGAGCCGCGCCCGTTCAAGACGCCCGACGCGGTGGTCCAGGCGGGGCTCGAGTACCGCAACATTCCCGTGGGGCACGGCGCGGTGAGCGACGCCACGTTCGGCCGGCTGGTGGACGCCGTGCGCGAGCTCGCCGGCCGGCGACTGGCCTTCGTGCACTGCAACAGCGGCAACCGTGTCGGGGCCGCCCTCATTCCTTATTTCATGCTGGAGCAGGGGCTGGAGGAAGAGGACGCCGTCGCCCAGGCGATGCGCGTGGGCCTGCGCAGCGCCGAGCTGATGGAGCAGGCGCTCGAGTATGTCAGAAGCCGACAGGGGATCTAGGACGGGCCCGGGTTACGGCTGTCTATGCCAATACATCCGCATCTCGGTGATCTTACCGTCCTTGGTCTCGCAGAAGATCGCCCCGCGGGCGTCCACCCATTCGCCGCTGCGGCGCCGGCGGTAGGTGCAACGGAACTCGGTCGCGAACCACGGGCCCGCGACGTACAGCTCCCCCGTCTTGAATGTCACGTCGGCCTGGTTCTGCGGGACGTCCCGCCAATACGCGCGGATCGCGTCGAGGCCGGCGCTCCTGGCGCTGAACGGGGTCTCGAGGAACACGGCATCGGGGGCGAAGACGGAGGCGATCTCATCCACGGCGCCGCGCTCCCACCCGCGGCCAAACGTATTCAGCAGCTCGCGATAGGCCTCGGCCATGGCGCCCAATATACGCGAAATCTGGAACCGCCGGTCGGGACGTATGGTAGACGGGAGCAGCCGTGGGTCGCTCCCTCGGTTATCGCAGCTTTCTCGCACCGTACACAGGAGGATGAACGATGATGAAGCGCATCCTCGCCACCACCGCCGTCCTGGCCTTCTGCGCGCTGCCGCTCGCGGCGCAGGGCCACGCGATGACGGCGGGCGACGAGATGACGATCACCGCTCAGGTGGTCGATTTGAACTGCAACACGACGAACGGCGCGTCCGGGCCGGGCCATAAGGCGTGCGCCCAAGCCTGCGCCAAGGCGGGTGTACCACTGGGGCTGCTCTCGAGCGACGGCACGATGTACTTGCCGGTGAGCTCGAAGCCCGGCGATCCGCAGAACTCGAAGCTGCTGCCCTTCGCGGAGAGCAAGGTGAAGGTGACGGGCACGCATCGCTTGGTCAGCGGCCTGCACACCATCGAGATCAAGACGGTCTCGGCCGCGACCTGATGCGGCGGGTGTTGGGGGGGAGCGCCGTTCTGGTGGCGGCGCTGTTCGGCTGCCGCCCGACGGCGCCCCCCCCACCCCCTGGCGGCTTCACCCTCCTGTTCCTCGACCGCTCGCCGGCCGCGTCCCTGGGCGGCTTGTCGTGGGCGCCCGATCCCGAGCATGGCCGGCTCCTCGCCTTCGATCGCGAGCTGCGCGTCACCCGCCGGATCAGCAATCCCCGTCTCGCCACGCCGATGGCCGTCACGCCGCTCGGCCGGACGGAGCTGCTCGTCACCGAGCGCACCGGCGAGGGCGTGGTGGTCGACACCGCGGGGGGGAGGGGGGGCCGCGTGGTACGCGAGTGGGAGAGCCCGGACATCGCGTCGTTGTACGCCGCCGGCGGCGGCCGCGTGGTCGCGACCCGTTCGCCGTATTACGTGCCCCAGCTCGGCGCGCCCGAGCCCGACACGGCGCCCCTGGTTCGCATCCTCGATACCCTGGGGCGTCCCACCGGCCGACTCGGCACGATCCGCCGGCCGGCGACGCCGTTGCTCGACTACGTGGTGAACGCTGGCGCCGTGGCGGTGGGGCCGGATGGGGCGGTGTACTACGCGCCCCTGGTGCGCGACGAGATCCGGAAGTACGCGCCCGGGGGCCAGGTCTCCTGGACCACGAAGCGCGGGCTGTTCCGGAACGAGCCCGATCCCGAGTTTCTCCCCGGCAAGGGCGCCGAGCTGCGGCTCAAGAAAGCGCTCGTGAACGTCGCGCTTGCGCTCGGCCCCCCCCCGCCCCCTGGCGGGCGGGTGTACGCGCTCGGCTCCGATGATTCCGCCGCGACGCGGCTTCGGGTGGACGTGCTCGACGCGACGACGGGCGCGATCCTCGCGACCCGCCACCTCGGTCCCCGCGAGACGGCGGTGGCGCTGGACGCGAGCGGTGCGCTCGCCGTGTTCGACGCCGATTCGCTGGTCGCAAGCGCCGTCGGCTCCGCGGCGGCTACGCGGGAGCTTTTCACCCCCGCGTTCGCGCTGCCCGACCTCGCGGGCAATACGGTCACGTTGGCCGGGTTCCGAGGCAAAGTGACGCTCGTCAACTTCTGGGCCTCGTGGTGCGATCCCTGCCGTGAGGAGTTCCCGCATATGGCCGAGCTGTACCGTGAGTTCGACCGCAAGGACTTCGAGATCGCAGGCGTGTCCGACGACGTGGACGCGGGAAAGATGCTGGCGTTCGTGCTAAAGTACCGGCCGCCGTTCCCGATCCTGGTGGGGGGCGGGCGCATGAAGGAGGTCTATCACTATCGGGGCCTGCCCTACTCCGTGCTGCTCGACCGGCAGGGTCGAGTGATCGAGCGGATCTTCGGCTTCGGCGGGGCGGACGAGTTCCGGACGTTGCGCCAGACTATTGCAAACGAGGTGCGCGCTCCCTAGCGTTTAGCCGTGAGCACCCAGACTGCTCCCGGCTCCCCGCTCCCCGTCATCATTGATACCGACCCCGGCATCGACGACATGCTGGCGCTGCTGTTGGCGCTGGCGTCGCCCGAGCTCGACATCCGGGGCATCTCCGTCTCCTACGGCAATACGGTGGTGGAGAACGCGTTTCGGAACGCCGTCGCGATCCTGCGTCGCGCCGGCCGGCGCACGACGCTCGCCGTGGGCGCCCGGCGCCCACTCAAGCGGCCGCTCGCGGTGGCCCGCGAGACGCACGGCGAGTCGGGCCTGGGATACGCGGAGCTCGCGCCGGCGGGCGTGATCCTCGACTTCGTGAAGTCGCTCGATCGCCTGCTCGCCGAGCAGCCGGATCCCGTCACGCTGGTGACGCTCGGCCCGGTGACGAGCCTCGCGCTGGCGCTGCGCAGCGATCCGGAGCTGGTACGGGCCAAAGTCGCGCGGCACATCGCGATGATCGGCAACGTCGGCGCCAAAGGGAACACGACCCGTTATGCCGAGTTCAACGCGTGGTGCGACCCCGAGGCGCTGGACATCGTGCTCCGCGCCGAGCTGCCGACCGAGATGGTGGGCCTCGACGTCACGCGCCAGATGGTGCTCGCCCCGCACGAGACGACGCGGCTGCAGCACGCCGGGGCGCCGCAGGCGCGCTGGATCAATGATGCGCTCCGCTTCTACTTCGAGTTCCACAAGCAGCAGGAGGGGCTGGACGGCTGCATCGTGAACGACGTGCTGCCGATCGCGGCACTCGTGAGGCCCGCGGCGCTCGGCTTCGAGGAGCAGCGGCTGGTGGTGGATCTGGAGGAGGGCGAGCACCGGGGTCACACGCGGATCGATCCCCACGGTCCACGGGTGAAGGTGGCCACGCGGGTGGACTTGGCGTTGGTGCGTCCCCTCCTGTCGGAGCGCGTATTCCGCTGGGCGGTGCACCAGACGGCGACGCCGATCGTATCTCAGGAGGCGGGCGTGTGACGACGATGCCCCGCAAGGTCACGGTGATCGGCGCGGGCGACATCGGCTGCGGCTGGGCGGCGCTGTGCGCTTCGGCCGGCTGGCCGGTGACGGTGTTCGACGCGAGCGCCGAGGGGCTCGAGCGCGCCGCCACCGACGTGCCGCGCCGCACCCGCGCGCTGGTGGCGCTGGAGCGCGCGACCCAAGGCATCGTGGAGCGCGGCTTGCTCGAGTTCACGCAGGCGCGGAGTCTGCTCCAGGCGGTCCAGGACAGCGACTGGGTGATCGAGGCCATCTCCGAGGATGCGATCGCGAAGCAGAAGCTGTTCGGCTCGATCGAGCAGGTGGCAGGCCCCGACACGCTGCTCACCAGCTCCTCGAGCGGCATTCCCCCCGCCGAGATCTTCGCGCGCTGCCGCCGCCAGGACCGCTGCCTCGTGGCACACCCGTTGAACCCACCCGAGCTGATCCCCCTGGTCGAGGTGGTACCGGCCGCGCGCACCAGCGCCGCCGCCGTCGTGCGCACGCAGGAGTACCTCCGTGCCCTCGGCCGGATGCCCATCCTCCTCAAGAAGCCGATCCCGGGCTATGTGGTGGGACGGATCACCGCCGCGGTGTGGCGGCAGTGTATCGATCTGGTCCTGGAGGGTGTGATCGACGTCGACCAGCTCGACCGCGCCGTCTCACTCGGCCCCGCGCTCGGTTGGGCGGCGGCGGGCCCGCATCTGACGTATCACCTGGCCGCGGGCGACGGGGGCGTTACCCTCTTCCTGCAGCAGCTGCTCGGGACCTTCGAGAGCTGGTGGGGACAGCTCGCGACGTGGCAGCGCCTCGAGCCCGAGCAGCAGCGCGCGCTGATCCAGAGCATCGAGCGGGCATATAAAAGCAACATCGAGCAACTAAGAGAGGCCCGCGATCGCAGGTTAGGTGCCATCTTGAGGGTGCTTGAACAAGCAAGAACGCATAAGGCGTAACACGCCTCTGTGCTACGTCGTTATTTCTTTTCCGCTCTTACCATCAATATCGGAACCTTCGTCTGGTGTCGTAATGCTGTCGCGGTGCTGCCCTTGACCACATCCTCCAGCAACCGGTGGCCGTGGGTGGCCATGGCGATCAGGTCGCAGCCCTCCCGCTCGGCCGCCGCGGCGATCTCCTTCGCCGGATCCCCGGCGGCGAGGACGGCATCGACGTCCAGACCCTCCGCCGTGAGCCGGGTGCACAGATCCTCCAGATAAGTGCGGTCCTCCCGCATCTCCTCCGACTCGCGCAGGTCGAGCTCCTTGATGTTCCGCGCCACCCACCCGTCCGCCACGTGCATGAGGACGAGGGCCGAGCCCAGGCGCTTGGCCAACTCGCGGACGTGGGCGACGATTGTATCGTCGGCGGGGGAGTGCTCGAGGGGGACGAGGATTCTGGCGTACATCAGCCGAACCAGCCCCGGAACGTCTGGGCGAGGAGCCAGGCGTTGAGGCCCGCGATCACTATGGCCACGAAGTAGGCCAGCGCTTTGACCCAGGTGGGGTTCACGAACTCGCCCATCTTCAGGCGATCGGAAGTGAACCACACGAGCGGGAACACCGCGAACGACAGCTGCAGGCTCAAAATCACCTGGCTCAGGATGAGGAGCTTGGCGGTACCGCTCTCCCCGAAGAAGATAGCGGTGAGCGCGGCCGGCACAATCGCGATCAGACGGGTGATGAGCCGCCGCAACCACGGCCGGATCCGGATGTTGAGGAACCCCTCCATCACGATCTGACCCGCGAGCGTCCCTGTGAGGGTCGAGTTCTGCCCCGACGCGAGCAGCGCCAGGGCGAACACGGCGCTGGCCCCGGCGACGCCGAGCAGCGGTGAGAGCAGCTGGTACGCCTCCTGGATCTCGGCGACCCCGGTATGACCGGCGCGATGGAAGGTGGCCGCGGCGACGATGAGGATCGCCGCGTTGATGAACAGGGCGAAGCTGAGCGCGACGGTCGAATCGAGAAACGCGTACTTCACCGCCATCCGCTTGCCGGCCGGGGTCTCCTCATACGCCCGGGTCTGCACCACCGACGAATGCAAATACAGGTTGTGCGGCATCACCGTGGCGCCGAGGATCCCGATCGCGATGTAGAGCTTGTCGGGATCGGCGAGGATGGAGGGGCTCGGCAGGAAGCCCCCGGCGACGCCACCCAGGTCGGGGCGGGAAATGACGATCTCGAACAGGAAGCAGCCCGCGATGGTCGCGATCAGCGCCACCACCAGGGCCTCGAGCAGCCGGAAGCCCTTGTGCTGCAGGAACAGCACGATCAGCACGTCGAGCGCGGTGATCGCGATGCCCCACGGCAGGGGAATCCCGAACAGCAGGTTCAGCCCGATCGCCGAGCCGATCACTTCCGCCAGGTCGCACGCGGCGATCGCCACCTCGCACAGCACCCAGAGGGCGAGCGTGGTCGGGCGCGAGAAGTGGTCGCGACACGCCTGCGCCAGATCGCGGCCGGTCACGATGCCCAGCTTCGCAGCGAGCCCCTGCAGCAGGATCGCCATGAGGTTCGACAGGAGCACGACGGAGAGGAGCGCGTAGCCGAAACGCGAGCCGCCCGCAAGATCTGTGGCCCAGTTGCCGGGGTCCATGTACCCCACGGCCACCAGGTAGCCCGGCCCTGCGAACGCCAGCGCCTTGCGCCACCACGCACCCGTGCTGACGGGAACGGTGCGATAGACTTCGGCGAGGCTCGGCGCGAGACGCGGGCGCCGCCATCCCGGGTCCGGGCTGGCGAGAGGACGATCGGCCTGTGGCGCCGCCATCAGTGACTCCCGCTCCGGAAGGGATGCTCGAAGCTCAGATACAAGAGTACCGCGTCGTCACCCGCGCTGGGGCCCACGCCGATGGGGAACGCGATTCCCGGCACGATCTGCAGCCCGCTCGAAAAGTTGTACGCCCAGCGGATCCCGGGACTGATCGACAGACCGTCGCTCGCAGCGGTGCGGCCGGCGCCCGTCACCGCCTCTTTCCGCGTCCATACGATTTCGAGCAGGGCATTGAACGTCGGCCGCGCCAACCACACGACGCTCGCGCCGAGGTTGTACGCGACCGTCGTCGCCTTGTCACCGACCGCGTTCTGGGCCGACGGTATGACCGTGGCCCCGGCATTCCAGTGCGTGACCAGCTGGCTCGCGACGACCACGCTGGCCGGCACGTTCGCCTGAACACCCAGCGCGCCGGCACCGAGATCCGACTTGGCGCGCCCGGTCGGTAGGAGCAGGGACAATCGCGGGGCGACGGAGAGCCGCTCCGCCGCGGCCAGCTGCACGCGGTAGTTGACCGCTACGTCGCCGAGGCCCGTCGCCACCGACGACCCGTTGTGAGTTCGCTGGATCGGCAGCGTGAAGCTCAGCTGATGAGTCCGGCCGAACAGCGGCCACTCGTCGGTGAAGCTGTAGGCCCACGAGTCGGCACCGCGGAACAGCTGGAACGCGCTGATGTGCTGCACGACACCGGGTTCTTGATTGTAGGCTTCCTCCATCAGGAAGCTGTTGTCGGAGATGGAGGGCGGAGCCGCCTGCGCCTGGGCGCCCGCCTGCGTTGACGCGACCGCTAGCAGGGCGCCCAGACAGATCGACGACCGCCCGCTCACGCGCCGATCTCCTGGCACCACAAGAGCTGCGCCAGCTCCCGCCCCACCACGCGGGGCTCCCCGGAGGGCACCAGCGCGATGGTCGTGGGGCCGTTGAACGGCTGGCGCTCGCTCACCGTGAGCAGCACGCCGGGGGTCAGCCCTTGCTCCGCGAAGTAGCGCAGGCGCGCCGCATCCTGCGTCCCCACCTGCCGCAGCTCGAGCTTCGTGCCGACGCGCGCGTCGGCGAGCGCGACGAGCTCGGTTTCTTCGATGTCACCGGCCGCGGTGGGGATGGGATCGCCGTGCGGGTCGTACTGGGGCTGTCCCAACGCGCTCGCCATCCGCTCGATCAGATCGTCCGACACGGCGTGCTCGAGCCGCTCCGCTTCGGCGTGCACGCTGCCCCAGTCGTAACCCAGGTGCTGCGTGAGATAGAGCTCGAGGATCCGGTGCCGGCGGATCATCCGGAGCGCCGCCCGGCGCCCCTGCGAGGTGAGCTGCACGCCGCGGTAGGGCACATGCTCGATCAGCCCCGTTTCCGAGAGCCGCTTCACCATACCGCTCACCGACGGTGGGGAGACGTCGAGCATGGCGGCGATGTCGCTCGTCGCGGCGAAGCCGCCCTGACTCGAGAGGTGGTAGATCACCTTGAGGTAGTCCTCGACGGACCGTGTCAGTGGAGGGTTGGGATCTCGTAAAGCTGGCTGCATGCCGATTCTCCCTGCCGCGCAGGCAGGTATGGGGTCTCAGGTATCGGGCGTTAAGGCAATCACTTGACCTGCGATACCCAGAACTAGTTAGTCTATACTAATTATGAGATACTGTCAAGCAAATATGTGGATTTCGAGAGGCTATAAATCAGGTCTGAAATTGCTCACGAGATCCACGAACGGGGTGAGAATGCGCTCCGTCATCCCCCAAATCACGTCGTCGTCGACCAGATAAGCCGGGAAAGTCCGCACGGCGCCGTGCACGGTCAGGGTCACCTCACGGCGCACGTTCGGCTCCGAGAGTCTCCTGAGGGGCAGCCAGAAGGCGCGCTGCACCTCGTCGCTCGGGACGAGCGCGGCGCGTCGAGCCAGCGCGAAGACGAACGGCCGCACGACCACGGGCGGCAGGGTCGGCGTGCGGGGATGGAGATCGTCCAGCACCCCCAGCCGCTCCGCGCCCGACAAGTCCACTCCCGTCTCCTCGCGCGTCTCCCGAACCGCCGTCGCGAACAGGTCCCGGTCGCCGATGCCGTAACGGCCGCCCGGGAGTGCGATCTGACCGGACCACGGGTCGTCGGCGCGCTCGGCGCGCCGGATGAGCAGGATCTCGAGACCCTGCGGGCCTTCCAGCAGGATCAGGGCGACCGCGGCGGGGCGGGCTTCGGGCGCGTCGGCCACTTGGGGGCGGTGGTGGCGCAACGCCCGACGGACGGTTGCGAGGCTGATCACACGAGATGTTTCGCCAGCCACTGCACGATCGCCGCCGCCGCGAGCTCGACCGGCATGTCGCGCACGACGAGCCCGGGGACGCGGACGCCCGCGGCGGCTCGAGCCAGGGCGATCGAGCCGTCGTCGCGCGGCTCGATCAGCGCATAGCTGTCCGCATCCACTTCTAACACCCCACGCCCCAGCGCGTCCAGTACGATTTCGAGGCCTGGCGCTCCCGGCGGGTCGAACGACACGACTGCGAACCCGGCCCGCGCGAGCCGCTCGGCGAGTCCGGGCTTGGGCCGGCCGCACAAGACCACCACGGGACGCTGTCCCGGGGCGCTCGTGACCTCGACGGCCACGGGCGACCCCGCGGCCCCCGACAGGCGAAACGATCGCTTGGTAGGCGTGGCCAGAGCGCTAACGGTTGCGGAGGGTGATGGCGCCGGTGATCATTGTGCCCGGAAATAATACCGTGCGATCGATCGGAAGCCACGTCTGGATGGCGGTGGGCCTCGCGGCCGGGCTCGGGTTGGGCCTCGCCGCCGTCTTGACGCACTCGCCTCTGCTCTTCGCGGTGACGCAGTGGCTGCGGCCGCTCGGAACGCTGTTCTTGAACCTGCTGTCGATGGTCGTGATCCCCCTCGTCGCCACGGCACTGTTCGCCGGAGTCGCGGGGCTCGGCGACCTGCGGCGGGTGGGCCGGCTCGGGATCCGGACACTCGCGTTCTTCTGGGGCACGACGCTCGCGGCGATCCTCATCGGCTTCGCCGTGGCGGCGTTGCTCCTGCCGCTCGCGCCCATCACTCCCGACCAGCAGGCAGCGCTCCGTCACGCGGCCGTCGCCGACTCCGGCGCCGTGCGGCATGCGGCGGAGCAGATCGCCACGGGCGCCCGGTTCATCGTGGAGCTCATCCCGTCGAACCCGGTGCGTGCCGCGGTCGACGGGAATCTCCTCCCCCTGATCGTGTTCATCACGATTTTCGCGGTGGCCGCCGCCGCGCTGCCCGACGAGAAGCGTCACGCGCTCACCGACCTCGCCGACGTGGCCACGCAGGCGCTGATCCGGATCGTGCGCTGGGTCCTGCTGCTCGCGCCGCTCGGCATTTTCGCGATCGTGGCCGGCGCCGTGGCGCAGTTCGGCGTTCAGTTGATCCAGGTCATGGCGGTGTTCATCGTGACGGTGATCGCCGGGCTCGCGGTACTTATCGCTGCCGTGTACCTCCCGGTCGTCGCGCTGGTCGCGCGGCTCGGCGCGTCGAGGTACCTGCGAGCCATCCGTGCCTCCCTGTTCATGGCGTTCTCGACCACGTCGTCGCTCGCCACACTCCCCGTCATGCTCGAGGCCGCGGAGAGCGACCTGCGGATCTCGCGCACGGTGGCGAGCTTCGCGCTCCCGCTGGGGGCGAGCATCGGCCGCTCGGGGAGCGCGCTGTTCCAGGCGGTGGCGGTCCTGTTCGTGGCGCAGCTCTACGGCGTCCCACTCGGGCTCGGGGGCACGTTCCAAGCGGGAGCCGCCGTGTTCCTCGCCTCGCTCACCGTCGCGAGTGTTCCCTCGGCGAGCATCGTGAGCCTCGTGCCGGCGTTCACCGCGACGGGACTCCCGCTCACCGGGCTTCAGCTGCTGCTCGGACTCGATCGCATTCCCGACATGTTCCGCACTATGACGAACGTCTTCGGAACTCTCACCGCGGCGACCGTGGTGGACGCCGTGGAGTCCACGAACAAAGAAGAACATGCAACGACTAGACGCACAGACGCACAGGGGAGAATAGGTTGAGTAAAGACAGTGTAGACCTGTTACTCCGTGCTGTTCTCCCCTGTGCGTCTGCTGCGTCTGTGCGTCTAGTCGTTCACACGCCGCACGCCTGAAACACGGGCCGGTGGTCCCCCCGCTGCAACAGATCGTGCAGCATCTCGTGCTCGGCGAGCCGACGGTCGTACAACCGACCCTGCGCCATGTAGATCGTGTGCGGCGAGCGCCACCATCCGTCGCACCGGCACCTCGTACCACTCCACGCGATCGAAGTCACCCGAGAGCCCGGCGCAGCGTTCGATCTCCTCCCACCAGACTCGGTAGGCCGCGGGCGGCGTCGGTGCCGCCGACACTGAAGTGCCGGGTGATCAAGTACGCTCCGCCGAAGTCTCCGTACGCGCCCGCGGTCCAGCCATTGGAGCAGGCATGGCCCGAAACCGGGGGTTCCCTGACGGAGGACGCCGAGGCTCGCGAAGCTCGTCCCGTCACCCCTCGCTTCAAACCGCCAGTGCACCGCGTTCTCACTGCGAGGCCACTCGCCCGGCCAGCACCACTCCGACCGCGACGCTCGCCACCGCGCTGCCCACGTGGAGCAGCGTCGCCCACCGCGCACCCCGCGTCGAGGCGAGCCGCACCACGCCCGCGAGCGAGACCGACACTGTGAGCATCCCGATCATCGTTCCCGCCGCGAACGACACAAAGTAGGCCAGCTGGGTGGCGCGCGTCGGTGCCGCGGCAACGAGCAGCACCAGGATCGCGGCGCTCCCCGCGAGTCCATGCAGCAGGCCGAACCCGAGCGAGCGGCGCGCATCGCCCTGCGGGTGCGCGTGCTCGTGCGCCGTCGCGTGGGCGTGGCTGTGGAGATGAAGGTGCGGGCCGCCGGCATGCGCGTGCATGTGCAGATGCCACCGTCCCCGCGCGTAGCGCAGGATCACCGTCCCGCCGAGCCCGATCAGCAGCAGCGCCACCAGAATGTCCGCGGCGGGCCAGAGCCGGTCCGGGAGGCGCAGCCCGAAGAGCACGATGGCACCCACCACCACCCCGACGCTCGCGGTGTGACCCAGCGCCCACGCGAGGCCCAACCGACAGGCGTCGAGCAGACGGCCCTGGCGGGTCGCGAGCGTCGACACGGCGGCCAAGTGGTCGGGCTCGAACGCGTGACGGAAGCCCAGCAGCAGGCCGAGGCCCGCGAGGGCGAGCAGATTGGGAGGGGGGCTCATGGCGGCCCGCAATCTAGTCCATTCTCTTTGAAGAGTCATGGAACCCGGCCTCGACGCCGTGCACGCTCGCTACGCGCCCGTGGACGTCCGCGTCTCCGAGATTCTCGAGAACATCCGCCGCGACTGCCGCGAGCTCGCCCCGGAAAGCCGCAACGAGGGGAACGAGCGGCAGGTCGAAGAGTTCATCGCCCGGCTCCGCGCGGAATTCGGGGAGCGGGTCGTGATCGAGCGACAGCGCCTGTCCGCGTGGGCCGTGCGCACCACGCGCTGGAACTACCTCTTCACCGTCCCGGGCGAGCGCGACGACCGCATCGTACTCGTCGCCCACTACGACACCTGGCGCGGGCCGGGCGCGGACGACAATACGACCGGCGAAGAGATCCTGAAGCAGTATCTGCTCGCCGACCTGCGCGCCGCGCGGCGGCCCGCGCTGACCCACACGTACTTCATGGCCGGCTCCGAGGAGTGTGGCCTGGTCGGGCTCACCTCGCAGATCCTGCTCGCGCTCGGCCTCCAGGCCGCGAACTTGGCCCTCACCCAGCAGGACTGGCTGTATGGAGCGATCGCCGTCGCGCTCGCGCCGCTCGCCGGTTACCGCTTCGGCGTCTCGGGGTCCCGCGAGTACGTGAAGACGCTCACACCGGAGCAGCTCCGCCGCATCCGTGGCGTGGTCTCGGTGGACTCGGTCGGCGAAGGCCGGCTCTACATCCCTCGCGGCACCCTCGGCGCCGACTTCCTGCACGTGCTCATCCCGTTCGGGGACTACGACTCGATCAACGATCTCCTGGAGGAAGGCGCCCACCTGCACGGCATCAAGTACAACAACTATCTCGCCGGCGGCACGACCGACCACGTCTCATTCCTGGAAGTGAACAACGGGCTGTGGGTCCGGCTGCGGGAGTCGTTCCGTCGCCTCGCCGCCCGGCTGGCGCGCCGGCCGTACACGGCACCCCTCCGCATTCCGGCAACGGCGCTGGTCGCGATGGTTCCGGGCAAGGCATCCCCCATCGTGTTCGGCGGCAAGATCCACACGCCGCGAGATACGCCGGACCGCGTGTACGCGGCGCCGTTACGCGAGACGCTGCTGATCCTCGATTACTTCTTCCACCGCCTCGAAGGCGGCGACCGGGTGGGTGAGCCGCGCCACCTCGACGAGTTCCACTACGCCCGGTTGTACCGCACGAGCGCCGGTCACTTCCTCGCCCTGAAGGACGCCGTGGAGCCCAACCGCCGCAACGTGAACGGCGTGTATCGGGTGACGGCGACGGTCGAAGGGAAGCGCGCGGTCGCGCGCGTCCAGGCGATGGTCGAGTGGGGCGTGGAGACACGGCTCCGCGATCAGATCGCCGAGACCTGCGCCCGGCTCGGCCTCACGTGGGAGCGCGAGCGCGTCGACGAGCTGGAGGTGATCGGCGACGACGCACGGCTGCATTTCGCCCGGCGGCTCACGCCGCTCGAGCGCCTCGCGAAGGCTGCGCACCGCGTGATCGCGGCGCTGCAAGGCGTCGTGCGGCGCGGCATTTTCCTCACGTTCTTCGCGCTCGCGTGGCTCCTGGCGCAGCTGTTCGGGTGGGCACTCGACGTCGCCTTCAACCTGTCCACCCCGTTCGCCTTGTGGGTGGCGGCCCACACCACCCTGACCCTCGTCGTCGTGGTGCTCGTCGAGATCGCGATTCTGCTGTATATGATGGCGCGACGGATTCCCACGTGGATCGACAATGGGTACAGGCATGAGAATCGAGCGGATAATCTCGGGAGTCTCAAGCGAGTCAGGGCGTCGGGCGGACAGAACGGACTACAGCTAGACGCACAGACGCACAGGGGAGAATAGGCCGAGTAAACAGGTGGTCCTGTTGCCTCCTACGGTTCTCCCCTGTGCGTCTGCGCGTCTGTGCGTCTAGCCTGTAACGCGTCTGTGCATCTAGTAGTTGCCTTTCCTGTTTGGCTACAACCTTTTAGGTCTGTGCCCTATCGAATGGTGCACATGGAGCTCTCCACTCCCGGGGTGGCGACACTGCGCAGAGATCCGGACCAGCGGGCGTTGGGGGATGCGGAAACTGCCGACGCGGCGCTCGCCGCCTCCGGTGACGGCCGCGCCTTCGAGCGCCTCTACCGGGCCCACGTGGCGCGGGTGCACAGCCTGGTGCGGCGGATGGTCGGCCCGGACCATGCCGACGACATCGCGCAGGACGTGTTCGCCCGCGCCTGGACCAAGCTCGCGACGTTTCGGGGCGACGCGGCGTTCGGGACGTGGCTGCACCGCCTGGCCGTGAACGTCATCCTCGCCCGGCGCACCACGCTCGGCACGGAGCGCGGCCGCTACGATGACTCGGCCGACATCCTCGACGGCGTGGCGGGCCGCCCGGCGGCGCCGGAGTTGTCGATGGATTTTGAGGAAGCGATCGGGCGGCTGCCGGACGGAGCGCGACGGGTGTTCGTGTTGCACGATATCGAGGGGTACCGGCACGAAGAGATCGCCGACATGCTGGGGATCGTGCCCGGCACGTCGAAATCGCAGCTGCATCATGCCCGAATGGCGCTCCGCAGGCATCTCGAGCGCTGAAGGAGCTGGAACGATGAAGGACCAGTGGACTGATCGACTCTCGGAGTATCTCGACGACGAGCTGGCGCCGTCCGAACGGACGGCGCTCGAGGCGCACCTCGCCGGGTGCGATGGGTGCCGGACGACGCTCGACGAGCTGCGGCGCGTGGTGACCAACGCGCGCGCGCTCGACGATCGCCCGCCCAGCGCGGATCTCTGGCCCGCCGTGGCAGCGCGGATCGGGCTGTCATCGCGGGCGCGGCCGGTGGTGAGGCGTTTTTCCTTCACCGTGCCCCAGCTCGCCGCCGCGTCGGTGGTGCTCGCGCTGCTGTCGGGCGGCGCCGCGTGGCTGATCGTGCGCCGCGGGAGCGTCCCGACCCCGCCCGTCGTGACCTCGGGGCCCGCGCCGGCGCTCCTCAACGCGTCCGCGTACCCGGGCGACGTCCGTTTCGATGCCCAGGTGGCGGATCTCGAGCGCGCCCTCGCGCGCGGGCGCGGCCGGCTCGACACGGCGACAGTGCGCGTGATCGAGAGGAACCTGAGAATCATCGACCGGGCGATCCGCAGCGCCCAGAGCGCGCTTGCGGCCGACCCCGCGAATTCATATCTGAACCTGC
>Ga0209056_10002638_pt1 | contig 19188 bp, 14 predicted proteins | sample GraSoiAngelo_114_FD_185876 | JGI IMG/M metagenome (GOLD analysis project Ga0209056, IMG submission 185876) | Grasslands soil microbial communities from the Angelo Coastal Reserve, California, USA - 14_0903_13_40cm (SPAdes) (version 2) | ecosystem: Environmental > Terrestrial > Soil > Grasslands...
TGGCAACATCCCCCGCGGTCGCGCTATTTGTGAATTGTATCGTTCCATGTTTGCCGGTGATATCGGCCGTAGTCACAAAATTCTGCGTGACCCCTGAATTATTCGCGGTCCCCGCGCCGCTGACGGTCAATGTCAATGTGGGACCGACGGTGATCGTGAACGCACTCGCGCCCGCGTTGAACACAATGCCGTTGACTTCGGTATTGGCCGAGAGGGAGACGGCTGTGCGATTGCTGGTGGCGAATGTCGCCGTGTCTGACGGCCCGTTGGGCACGGTCATAGGCGTCCAGTTGGCTGCTGTGTTCCAGTCGCCCGTAGCGGGACTGCTTTTCCAGGTGGCGCTGTCGGCATAGGTGCTGCTCGCGATTGAAAGCAGGAGCAGCAACATCGCAATGGCTACAAACAATGACGGCAATCGTGGGCCCGGACGCGGAGAAGGTACTGCGAGTGATATTGATGAGGAGAGGAGCGTGGTGTTTTTCATGATCTTGTTTTTTCAGATGACCGGAGCCTCTCCTAGAAGATGTCGGCGCAGACCTCCCAGCGCAGCGGGCCAGCAGGATCTGGTGTGGGGCTGTAGCCAGGCCGATTCTGCTCCCACTACGCTTCGTCAGTCAAGGCAAAAAAACGTGCGGTGCGTGAAAAGATTTGCGGCATCGCAACCCGCATTTGAACCTTAGCAACGATTTGTTGGAAGGATTGCGCGACCGTGATCTGCTATCCAACAACGAGCCAGTCCCCACGTCCATCCGGCTTTGCTGAGATTGTCAGCGATGATTTCCCAGTACTTCACGGTGCAGTTGTTTCAATCCTGCGTGTGTATCAACGAAGATGTCCCCGTCGCGCTTGTAAGGTTGCGGTTCGACAAGTTCTGAGTGAGCTCTGGCTGACCTTCAAGCGATACCGGCTGCAGCCAGTAGTAATGCTCTGTGTGATCCCCTATACTGCGTTGCGCCTGTGCAGCGATAACGAATTTGCCCGTCTGCGGAATTTCAATCGCGAACTTTCCGTCGGCGTCGGTTTCGGCAGTCTGAATCGGGAATTGGAGATAAGCGAAGTAGAAAGCTCCCGAGCGATAAGGGTAATCAAAGAAGTCGTGCTGAATCTTATTTTTTAGGCCGGTGAGCAGAATGTCTATCGCATCGCGAGCGAACAGTGCTACTTGAACTGCACCAAGCTTAAAATTCTCGCCTCCTGTCGTAGATACAAAGATTTGACCGGATAAAGTCCCCTTTGTGGCGCTTTTATAGGTTTGTAATGCACGCTGTTCACTCGCTTGGAATTGCTCCTGTAATCGATTCAAATCAGCCGCCGCTTTCTTTTCTTTCTCCGCGCGCTCAGCCGCCGCATTCCTTTCTTTCTCGGCTCGCTCTGTGGCCTTTTGTTCGTCGATGCGTTTCCCTTCGGCAGCTTTATTAGCTTCGGCGGCAGCTCTTTTAGCTTCGGCTTCGGAATCGTAACCGAATCGCTGTTGAACTTCTTTAGGCAGTTCAGTGAAATAAACTTTCAAGATTCCCGATTTGGTTCTGAGCACTATGCCGTCGGGTTCCACTCGGCTAACGGTAGCGTTTTTGTATTCTTTGCCGTTAATCGTTTTGAAGTCCTCGGCCAGCGCGAGTGACGCGGACAGCGCCGCTGCAATTGCCAGTGCGGCTTGGCAGTATTTCACGCGGCGGATTCTGCCCTTTTTGCTCTCCACACGGCAATGACAAAGTGATATGAACAGGGCGCAATGGATCCAGTTTTCACCATTCCGTATCCCGAGTACGCCGTCGCGAGCCAGCTCTCTCGTCACCTACCCGCATCGGAAGGGTACGCCATTTTCATCCCGGCATCGCGTCAGCAGAAAGGTGTCGACCTATTGGTCACGCATCGCGAAGAGAGCGTTACTCGGGCAATGTCGATCCAGGTGAAATCATCTCGAACGTACTCGGGAAAGTCGCCTACCAGTCACAAGCGAAAACTCTTTAGATACTACACCTGGTACAACAACTTCGACACTCCGCCCGAAGCCGATTTCGTTCTTCTAATCGCTCTGTACCCCAATGACGAGCGAAAACGCGATCGTGCACTCGAGACGTGGTGGTCGCAACTCGTCCTTGTCTTCACGCATGACGAGATGGCCCGTTTTCTCTCGTCGGTCAAGACACTCGGAGGGATGCGAGATAAGATGTTCGGATTCGGTTTCGATACGCCGGAGAGTATTCAGCAGACGCGTGGCGATCAGCAACGCCGCTACCTCGAGTTCACGCACCATCTTCTCGAACATCGCGCCGGCATGCTCAAATCGTTCTTGCGCCGCTCGCGGCCAGTGGGCGCCGCCTAACCAATCGATGAAGCCAACGGCATTGGGAGACAACTTCGGAGTGTTCGCCACGACACCCTGCCGTGGCTTATCTCCGTCTCGTTAGGCAATGACCACCGACGAGCTCATTGACCAGAAGTGGCACAACACCTGGTCCGCATCCGGTAGCCAGTGGAGCCGAGATCCCAAGCTCACACGTTACATGACGTTGCCGAGTCTGTTGGCTTTGCTCCACTCCAGTAAGCTTCATTTCACGAAGCTCACTGAGCTTCGTAAATACGATACTCACGAAGGTGTCGGAGGCCTGATGAATAACCTTATTCAGACACCGATTTCCCCAGGCTTTTTCATGTCGCCCTCCACGCCAGAGTTTGAGGCGAAACAAGCGGAGATTGTGGAGCGGATAAAAGCTGAGCTTTCTATTCCGTATGAAGAGCAGTGGCCGAAGTTCAAGGTTCAGGTCGCTAAGTGGGACAAAGAGTATGCCAATGTATTCGTCAGCTGTTGGCACCAGAGTTTCGCGTTCACGGATTTTATGTGGCGAGTATATGCTGGTTACGATCACGGCGTGGCGCTTGTCACATCAGCCCACGCTTTGCTGGAGTCATTTTCCGAGATCGATTCAAGGAAGATTGGGTTTGGCTTTGTGGTCTACCCATATCGTGACGCACTTGTGCGCGATCGCCTCACCGAAGGGCACTACTCTCTGCCTCCGTTCTTGATTAAGACGAAGGCATTTGAGCCAGAATGCGAATTTCGTGTCTTCGTCCAGACAAAGAACCCCACGGACTCATGCGATTTGGACGTCGATTTGAACAAGCTTGTCCACGAGATCCGCATTTCGCCGCTCGCGCCGAGGTGGGTCGATGACGCGGTTCGCGCGACTCTCGACCCAATTTGCGACCGTCTCGGCATACCCAAAGTTGCAGACCGGGAAAGAAACCTCCGAGAATGACTTCGGCCACAAAAAATGCCGAAGCCGCCTCCGCCCGCAAAGAGCCCGTGAGATTATTTCAGCCTAACCAGCCAATGAAGCCAACGGCCCCACTTCGAAACAAATTCAGCGTGTTTGCCACAAGACCCCGCCGTGGCTTATCTCTGTCTCGTTAGGTCTATGCCGGTCGCGCGAAATTCGCCGAGCGGCCAGACAAGCGGCCCTCCACCTGCCGCCGGATGAACCATCTGCGAAGAGAACCTTGGGCTGAAATCACGAACCTCGATTCGATTTTTCGATGACTTGCTCTTTTGCCCGACGGATATGCAATCCGCTGTTTAGCCTAAATATACGGTGTTGTTGCCATTCAGTTGCTCCCAGCGTTTTAACGGCCTCCTAGCTTACGGTGAATTCACCGGAAGCTTCCAACCGCTGCCGCCGAGCCGCAGCCACCCAGAACGACCCTGCGATTGCGCTTGCCATCTTGCAGCGTTTTAGACCAAACTGCCTTAGTGCGGCTTATGGGCCGGAATCTCAAAAACTCTTTTGTGTTCGCTACGCTTGCTTTTTTAACTGCCTGCCAGACGCCACAAGCATCAAATCAACAAGACCGTCCCGCCCGAACTGGGCAGTCAAGCTCACCCTCCTCCCAATACGAGGTAGAGCCCATCAGCGGGATACAGCAGCCCCTCGGTGCCCCGGGCACTTTCCAGCCCGGCAGCGGCAGAGGGCCGTGACAAGTCCGGGCGAAACCACAGCCGATGCAACGCGTAACGCGTGCGCGTGAATCTCAAGAAACTCGGTTGGAGTTGGGGCTACGTCTCAGCAGTGGATTCCAACGGGCGAACGATCTGGATTGCTGACGCGCATCGCGGCGACGGTCGGTGCTTCATTGTGCGGTCTGATGAAAAGCTGACTGCGTTTAATCAACTCTCAACTAAGAACTATTTTCAGCTTAAGTTCTCCGATGGCAAAGCTGCAAAATTGTGACGGAGTGCTTAACGACCTGTCGCGGAACGCCGACCGGCCAGCAGTATTTACTCTCCGAAAACGAGGCTCGGAGACATGGAGCTATGCGGATCTGGACGGCTGCGTGGACCGGCTCGCGCGTGGGCTCCGCCATGCGGGGCTCGCACGGGGAGATCGCGCTGCGATCATTGCCGATAATGGGCCCGAGTGGATCGCCGCGGCGCTCGCAGTCATCCGTGCCGGCGGTGTCGTCGTGCCGCTTGATGTCCAACTCGGGGAGAAGGCGCTTCGACATGTGTTTGGCGACAGTACTCCTCGCTTTGTGTTCACGACGAAAAACCGGGCTGAACGGATCATGGCCTGTGCGGAAAATGCGCGGATCGTTTTGCTGGACGCAACAGATCAAGACGAGCGGAGTTGGCGGCGCTTGCTTTTAAAAAACGCCGGCGCATTGCCCAAACTCGGGCCGGAGGATCACGCGACTTTATTCTATACTTCCGGCACGACCGGACCACCGAAAGGCGTGCCGCTCACGCATAGCAACCTGAGCGTACAAATCGACGCCGCTCTCGCGACGGGCTTAACCAGCGAAAATGACCACCTGCTTCTCCCGTTACCCTTGCATCATGTTTACCCGTTTGTGATCGGCATGCTCGCGCCGCTAACAAGGGGTCTCACCATGGTTATTCCTCAATCGCTGACCGGGCCACAAATCATTCGCGCGCTACAGGAAGGCGAGATCAATGTCGTCATCGGCGTTCCGCGCCTTTATCGAGCGCTTTACTCTGGGATTCAGGCGCGGCTCCAATCGGCGGGACCGGTCCGTGGCGGAATTGCGAGAAAACTCCTGGTGTTAAGCATCGCGCTACGCCGGCGCTTCGGAGTGCGCGCAGGCAAAATCCTGCTTCGACCCCTTCACCGACAGCTCGGGTCTCAGCTGCGCCTGCTGGCCTCCGGTGGTGCGGCGCTCGATCCGGAACTGGCGATGAAACTTGAGGGACTCGGCTGGCAGGTAGCCATCGGGTATGGGCTCACCGAAACTTCGCCGCTACTGACGTTCAATCTCCCCGGCCAGGCCCCGCTCGACAGCGTCGGCAAACCGATCCGAGGCGTTGAGCTGCGCATTCGGACGCCCGAAAAAGAAGAGCGCGTGGGCGGCCTGGAAAGCCAGGGCGAAGTACTCGCACGTGGCCCAAGCGTTTTCACCGGCTATCGCAATCTCGAAGAAAAGACGCGGGAGGCGTTCACTGAAGACAGGTGGTTTCGCACTGGCGACCTGGGTTTCATGGATAATGAAGGCAATCTGCACCTTCTTGGCCGCGTCTCGACACTGATCGTCACCGAGGGCGGCAAGAAAGTTCAGCCTGATGACGTGGAGGAAGCTTACGCGGGCGAAAAAGCAATCCGCGAGATCGGCGTGCTGCAAAAGGACGGGAAGCTGGTCGCGCTGATCGTACCGGCAGGCAAACAGGGAGAGCAAAACGTTGAGCGCGTAATTCGTGAAGCTATCGAGCGCGTCTCGCGCCGGCTTCCTCCGTATCAGCGCGTCTCCGACTATGCCCTAACGCGTGAGGTCATCCAGCGCACGCGACTGGGAAAGATTCGGCGACACCTGCTTTCCGAACGCTACGAGAAAGCAAAAGAAGGTGAGGACGTCTCGCACGAGCGACTCGCGGGACCAATGCCCATTGAGGAAATGTCGGGCGAAGACCGCGCGCTGCTCGACGATCATGCCGCGCAAGCAACTTGGGAACTGCTCGCCCGGCGTTACAAAGACAAACGGTTAACGCCGGATAGTAATCCCGGGCTGGATCTCGGCATCGATTCACTTGAATGGCTGAATCTCACGTTCGAAATTCGAGAAAATGCTGGTGTCGAGCTCACCGAGGCGGCAATTGCGCGCATCGATGCAATTCGTGATCTCCTGCGTGAGATTTCCGAAGCAAGCGAGGCCGAGTCAGAATCCCAGCCGCTCGATCGTCCAGAGGAGATCCTGACGGACAAGCAAAAGCGCTGGCTGGAACCGCCCGGTCTCGTGATGCGATTGGTAGCGCGCATTTTGTTTTTTGCCAATCGAACCGTTATGCGCAGGCTCTTCCGGGTCGAAGCCAGGGGCCTCGATCGTCTCCCTGAAAACGCCCAGTTCGTATTCGCGCCGAATCACACCAGCTATCTTGATCCTCCCGCCCTTGGCGCTGTTTTGAGTAATGCGCGCCTGGCGCGAACTTACTGGGGAGGATGGAGCGTCATCGTAACGCGCAACGTGTTTACGCGGTTCATCGGCCGTTTGGTCAATACCGTGCCGATCGACCCCGAGCGCGGCGCGATCTCCAGTCTCGCATTCGGCGCCGTATTGTTGAAGCGTAAGCTGAGCATTGTCTGGTTCCCCGAGGGCGGGCTTTCGCGCACGGGCGAGCTTCAGCCATTCAAGCCGGGAATCGGTATCGTGCTTGCGCGTTTCCCTGTCCCGGTCGTACCGGTGTTCATCGCGGGAACACACGAGGCCTTGCCAGTCGGCGCTGTCCTGCCTCGTCTCAGGAAAGTCAGGGTCACCTTCGGAAAGCCGCTTGATCCGCGGGAGCTGGAGCGCGCGGGCAAGGGAAAAGAGGCTCACGAGCGCATTGTCAACGCGCTGCGCGAACCCATAGCAGCGCTCAAAGAAAAAGTGGGTTAGGCCGAATGCAATCAGCCCTTCCTGTAAGTATTTTTGTCTTCCGCGTTCGCGGTCGAACGCTACGAAATAGAGCAGGGAGCAGATAAGTTTTCATGATCGCTTTCAATGGTGCGTTTTAAATGCAAAATGGGGTCGCGTCTTCATATTTGACCTTCAACTTTCGGTAACGTGAACCGTGGAACCGTTGGGAGGATTGAGCACGAAGCATCTAACCAATCGATGAAGCCAACGGCCCCATTGCGAAATAACTTCAGTCTGTTTGCCACCACACCCTGCCGTGGCTTATCTCTGTCTCGTTAGGCGGCTACCAGGCAACGCATCGAAATGGCCGAGAGCTTTATCGAACTGAAGCAGCCGATCGATCCGCATTTGCGGGTGGATGCTCTTTGTCGACGGCGAGAACTTGACGCTACGCGCTCAGCAACTCGCGGCCGAAAAGCAACTGACACTCTCGCGCGGTCCCACGTACGACCCCGATGTGTACGTATGGATACCTGGCGTCCTACCCACTCAGAACATCGTTCCCGGCGCGCGCCTCGGCGTTCAGGGTCAGGGGATTCGCGCGTATTACTATACGAGCCTCGTCGGCGATGAGCAGCGCATTGTAAGTGTAAAGGAGGCCCTTTGGACCCTTGGCTTTAGTCCAGAGGTATTCAAGAAGTCTCGACAGGACCAGAAGGCAAAGGGCGTCGATATCGCACTCGCGAGGGATATCCTCGGACATGCTTACCGAGACAATTACGATGTCGCAGTGCTCTTGGCCGGCGATGGAGACTATGTCCCGCTCATCCTTGAGCTAAAGCGTCTAGGCAAGGTGGTGTATGTGGCATTCTTCTCGGCCTCTGGTCTAAGCCCGGAATTGCGGCTCGCGGCCGACGGATTCTTCGAACTTGAGCCATTTTTCTTTGACCAATGGAAGCGTCACCCTAGTGGTGTTATCGTATCAGGCACTTGAATACGCCGCCTAACCAATCGCTGGAGCCAACCCCTGGCCGGTGTACTGACAGTAATTGAAATAAGCCGCACGCATGCGCACGCGAGAGCGTTCCGGGTGCGCCGGAATTTGAGCTACGCCGCCCGCTTTGTCTTACGTCTTTTGGGGGGTCGGCGTGGCATGGTTGTGGTAGCACGGCGTCGATCCGGACACAGCACCTCATCGACGAGCCGCGATAACTCTGGCGGCATTTGTTCGAACTCATCACAGTCTTGCTTGGTGGTCAGCATCTCATCGACAAGGCGCGACAACTCCGGCGTCATTGGTTGCAACTCACAGTCTTGCTTGGTCGCATCGGCGACGATCCGAGCCAGCTCTTTGCTCATTGGTTCGAACTCACAGTCGCGTTTTTTGCATCGGGTACGGTTGCGTTTCATTTCGCTCCAGTTATCTCCTTTTGTTGTTGTTTTTTGGTTTTTCACTGCTTTAGAGAAGCACCGTCTTGCGTTGCCTCGAAACGAGCCAGCTGCCACTGATTCGCGGGACAGCGCAAAGGTTGTTGTGCGAAGTTCGTGTTCATGCGGCAAGGGCAGAGGCGATCTGTTTCCAGCTTTCGCGTTCGAGGCGCTCCGTTTCTTTGAGTTTTTCCCATTCGATACTTTCGATGTGCAGTTCGATGGAGTTTTTAACGCGCTCACGGATTTCATCAGGCGGCAAGGCGTCAACTTCTACACAGCGGTCGTCGTGCCTTGCGAGATACTCGCGCCAGCTTCCGCTGCGCTTTACCGGAAACCCGAGCAGACCTTTATCTTTGAAGTCGTCTTCGGTGATTGCCAGTCGTTGCCATGAAAAGTCTCTGCCGGTGAAGTGGTGCAGCTTACTTTTGAGGCTAACCTCAATTTTGAGGCCGGACGGGTCATGATCTCCGAGGTAGTAAGCGAAGATCGGTTTTTCGATCTCTTTCCATTCCTCAGCGATGTTCCAGACAAACGTCTCGGAAACCTGGCCGCGAATGACATTGAGATGAACGTCGTACTCGTATGTGACCGGCTGCAAAATCCCGGCCATGGCGTCTTTCTCGACAAAAAATTCGATGTAATGCGCTTGCCTGCTCCAAAGATTTAGCCGGTAAGCGTTAGCCGCGTCCTCTGTGAAGTCCTTTAGTCCAGACCACGAGGACGGCTTCAACCGTCGCCGCGTTGAATCGACGATCCAATCGTAAGGGACGATGCCAGCGCGCCGTAGCTTCAACACAACACGCGCTGTTTGCTGGTAGTAGGTGAGAGTCGTTGAGGGAAATAATCCTGACGCTTGCGCGCGGTACATCAGGCCACGCACCGTGATCGGCTGACATTCCAAAGCCAGTTGCGTCAGCACAAACGCAGTCGCAAGGGTCGCCCGATTGAATCCAGCCTTAACAATGTTGACGTAGCTTTCGGGTGTCAGCGTCGGCTCAAAGCCAATATCCGAAAGCTCGCGCAGCGTCGGCTCGATAACTTTTGAGGCTAGCCTCACTTTTGTTTTTTTAACGCGCGTCTTCACTGTCATTCTCGCGCTCCAACGCCTCGCGCTCTGCTTTCTTCTTGCGCATCTCGCGGTTTGCTCGCTTGCAAATGGCCGACAATCGCGGGTCAACTTTGTCAGCTTTGCCTGACTCTTGCTCGGCGAGCTGCTTCGCGATCCACTCCCGCACCGACGGCACGAAGATCAATCGTTTGCCTTTGATACAGCCCGGCTTGCGCAAAACTACCGACCGGAAGTCGTTGTTTTCGATGTGCGTGTATGTAGAGGTGCGACCGATTTTGAACATTCCTTTGATTCCCGGAATGTCAGTCCACTCAGCATCAACTCCCCATGTCGCTGCGACTGGTTGCGTCGTGAAGTTGGTATCCATGACCGAACATGGATGAGCGTGAACGATCAAAATAGATACCAATTCGATGGTGGCTGAATCGGTACCTATATCTCCTTTGCGGCATGGCTTTGAATAGCGTCGCCACGTTGAAAGAACTAACGCGGCCACCTTTGCAGGCTAAACAATCTGCTTGAGTGGAATCGCTACAGGCGGCCACGAGGTCAGAGGGCACGCAGACTCCGCCAAACCCCTACCGGCCCTGTGAAAAAGGAAAACGAACAGCCCTGGGCGTACTCAGGGTTGCGGTTTTCCTTTTCGCTTTCTTGCTTTCTTTTCTCTTTCTTCTTTTGAAGGAAGGGGGTTGGGGGTGGGTTTTCTTTCTTCTTTCTCTTTTCCTTTTAGCTCAGGCTCTTCTCAGGCCAAGGAGCAAAAGGAGACGCGAGGGCAATAAGAGACAAAGGAACGGTTGGGCGATGGTGAGTGCTCGAAAGCTGTTAGAACTCATGAGCCGGTCTGCTCACACAATTGACTTTGTTTAACGAACCTTGTTAATGTTGCGGACGGTCCGCTGCTTTCAGCGTGGCAACTCTTGAATTGGCGGGCTTACGCCACGGCGGTTCGGCTGTTCACTCAGTCGGAAGCCGTGGCGATTTTTTGGGTCTGCCGGGTTTGCCTGACACCGTGTAGCCGCGACGTTTCAGCGTCCGGCGAAGTAGGCTGTCAGCGTGCCGAAAATCTTTCGGCTCGACTCCCTCTATGCGGGCGAGTTCCTGTTTGAACTGCCTCAGGGAAAACTGGGTTTTCATTGCTTTCATTAAAAAGCGCAGTTCGTTTCTGCCGTCTACGCCTAGGACCGCGGCCACTGCCTTTTCAATATTGTCGTTGGGCCGAACATACCGATACCGTTTTCCATCCAGTGTATCAGCAACCTTGTGCAGCGTTTTGGGAAGACTGTCTTCGATGGGGCGGATGCAAGACCAAAATTCGAACAAATTTTCCGTTGCCTCGTCTCTTGCTTTACGCCTTGCGGCGCTGTTCTTCGCCTTTGCTTCCCGGTCGCAGGCGATAAGAGCGTCCCGTAAGCACGCGCCCGCGTTCCAATAACGCAACCAAAGGTTTAGCTGCTTCTCTAGTCGCGTCATCAGATTCTCGGCAGCTTCGCAATCGCTCTGCGCTTCGTATCTTCGTCAATGTGCGTGTAGTGCGCTGAAATTGCCTCCGACTCATGGCCGATAATGTCCATCACCACCGACGCGTTGATTCCGGCATTCTTCATCAGCGACGTTGCAGTGTGGCGCAGGCTGTGAAATGAAATCGGCGACAACTCGCGGTGACCGTCACGACCAGGCGCGTCGTCGGACCGGCGGTGAGCCTTCGGCATCGTCAGTCCAGTATCGGCGAGTAATTCATAAAATTGGCGGGAGAGCGTCTTAACGCCGCCGCTCTTCTCCACGGATGCAAACGCTCGCGGGTGAAGAGGCTGGTCCGGATCGTCACCAGCCGGCAATTTCTCGATGTGAGCGCGAAGTGGTGGTGCGATTGGAATAATCATCGTGCGGCCCGTCTTGCGACTGACGAAACGAATCTCGTCACGATCGAGGTCAACATTCTGCCAAGTTAAGCGGGCAAGATCGCCAAGGCGCTGGCCGGTATAGAGGCCGAAATAAATCAAGCTTCGCCATTCGTCATTTGCGATTTTAAGAATGCGCTTGATCTCGGGAATCGTAAGGCCGCGCCGACGACTCGCGTCGCGCAGTTTGGCGGCCTTCACGCCGCCCGCTGGATTCTCATCGTGATACTTGCCGTCCTCTTTCGCGGTCTTAAAAACCATGCGCAGGAATTTGATCGCATGGTTCACGCTGCGCGGCGCAACGCGCTTCAATTCCGCTGCGCGGAAATCGAGAATGTCCTGCCGGTCAATCAGCGAGATTTGTTCGTCAGCGCGCTTCCCAAGCCAGCTCAGGAATCCACGCGCCTTATCATGGTAAAAACGGTGAGTGCTCGGCGCTGTCTCCGGCTTCTTGCGCGCCACCCACGCATCGAAGTATTCGCGCACGGTTGGAAACACGAGGCGCTGGCCGGTGATGTCACGATAAAGATCGGCAATGACCTTTTGGGTTTGCCGCGCAGTGACTCGGCCGCGCGTCGCAGATTCCCACTTGTCCGCAATCTGCTGTGCTCTCTTTCGGTTTGTCTCCTTCGTGCTCCGTTGGACTCGCCTGCTGTTGGGGAGTGTAAGGCAGGCAAACCAAAATTTTGTGCCTTCTCGTTGTCGTATGCTGGCCATACTGACAACAATAATGACAACATCCGTGCATGTCCAGAGATGTTTTAGGTTGTCCGTTTACGAGGGAAATGGCGGTTTCGCTTAAGTGTCTTGGGCAAACAGGGGTTCAACTCCCCTCGCCTCCATGTGAATGGTAAAAACAGCTCTCAAAACCGCAAGCTGACAACGGGCTGAGGGCACGTTCGCCCTTTTTGATGTGAGCGTGAGAAAATCTGGCGAAGGTGATAAGGCTACTGACCCGCCAATGCAGTCTCTAACTAACTCTGCGCGTACTCAAGGCGTGAACTTGTAGACGCATCCGTCGTCATTTTCGCCTCCATGAACGGTGGCACCGTAAAAGTTTCCGAACTGATCGACGACCATCCCGTTATAGGCAAAGGCGCCATCTGGAGGCCCTTGGAAGAGGTGAACTACAGTCTCGGTCCACTGACCGCCGCCAATGGGACTTAACTCAAAGATGGTGCCGCGGCCCAAGCCACCCTCGCTCGTAGTTCCATAGAGATTGCCAGCCACGTCAAAGACAAGATTGCTGATGGGGCTATTGCCGTCCGTTCCGCCTTGGAAGCTATAGATTACATTCTCCTCCCATTCGCCAACTGGCCGCGGTGACAGCTTGTAAACAGCGCCAATACCGTTGGTCCCACCGTAATACGTGGTTCCATAAATATTTCCTGAAGCATCGAAAAGCAGCGCACCATACGGAAAACTTCCGTCCGGTTGGCCTTGGAAGGAATAAAGCGCCCTGAAATCCCATTCTCCAACTCCTGTCTTGGCGAGCTCGAAAACCACCCCGCTACCATAAGTGCCGCCGGCAGTCGCCGCGCCGTAGAGCCGGCCACGGCGCAAAACCATCCTTCCAGCGGAGCCTGTGGCGCCGTCCGCGCCGCCTGTGAAAGTGTGAATTACGCTGAAGGCCCAATCTCCATGTGGTGCCCCATGAATTTTGTAAATCGTGCCCAAGCCGTACGCGCCACCGGTCGGAGTCATTCCATAAACATTGCCGCTCTGATCTACTGTGACCCTTGCGCCGGGCCCGGAGCCATCATTTCCGCCCGTGAATGCATGGATCACTGTCTGGGACCAGGTCTGTCCGGATTTGGTCAGCTTGTAAACTACTCCGCATCCGCCTTCACAATTACCGGATCCACCAGTAACTGCCGTGCCGTATAGGCTCCCTTCGCGATCGAGTGTGACCCCTTTGTACGGCTCACCTCCATCGGCACCACCCGTGAAGCTGTAGAGCACGGTATGCACCCACCCATCAGGTGTGGGTCTCAACTGAAAAACCGTGCCACCTCCAAAATCCCCTCCGAGAACTGTGGTGCCATAAATGTTACCCGCGCTGTCGGTCTCTAAATCAGTGTCGGCGTATTCGCCCTCATCTTCTTCACAGCTAAAGATGACGTCCGTCGTCGCCGCGGAAATCGTGGCCAGCGAGAGAAAAAAAATCGCAGTCCCAGCAACGGCGCCGATGCGAACAGTCGGAGATGTCATGCAGATTATTCCAACTGGCGCTGGTCGCCGCGTCAAGAACCTTTTTTGTTTCCACGACACATCTGCAGACGTCCCGGTGATAACACACAAGGCGGGATCTTTTAGCAATCGCCGCAACGAAACACTGTCGTCACCGCGCGCTGGACTTCAGCCATTCGCTCCAAAGTTTTGGTCGGCCATTGGGATTAGCGCGCGCGTAATCGTAAAATTCGCGGACAAATGCAGCCCGGTCTGCCATGTACGGCGCCTTCCAGTTTCCGCGCTGAGCTGGTTGAAGCACATCATAGCCATTACTGAGAACCTTTTGCCGACGGACAATGTCTTCGAGTGACACACGAGTTGCGTTTCGCAGCATGTCGTAAAGTACCATGAACGTCGTCGTTCGCCCAAGCCCCGCTTCGCAGTGGAAATGGGTCCAGGCATTCTCCGGAAGCTCACGGACAGCAAGAACAAAGCGATCCACTTCTTGATCGAGTGGACGCGCGTGGTCCGTGACCGTGACACGTACGTAATGCGTGCCAGCACCTTCGACAACATCCCGCTCCGTGCTTGCGCGTTCGACAGTCAGCCGTTGCGGCGTGACAGAATTGCCGTTGCCGTGTTTGACCGGGTGCCCAGGTCGAACATCAATTTCGCTGCCGGGCTTAAACGACTGAACCCGCGCGGCTTCCTCGCTCTCGATCTCTTCCTGACTCCGCCCGACATTCGCCCAATCGTGTGACGCATACCAGCTTACGGGCATGTCGTTCACAAATATGTGTGTTTCCTGCCGCAAATCGAACACGGTGACCGGACCGCGAGTTCGGGCGAGCACAAGCTTTAAACCTTCAGGAGTGAACTCGCCGCTGCCGGAAGCCCGCAGATCGCTCAACCCAGTCGTGGCAAGCGTTTCACCTTTGCTTTCGTTAAGCGGATCGTTAGTCGTGCGGAAGTTTCTTGGCAAAGCGTTCGCCAGCTTTAGGTCAATGTCCCAGATCAAAACCGGCGGATCGGGGGAACGCGGCGGCTGATTGTTTTGCGCGAGCGCGGCTGCCGAAAGAGCAGCGGGCACAAGAACAAATCCGAATATAAGCGGCCGCCTGCTAGTCGGATGAGCAAAGCGGTTCATCAAAGTCGGGCCTGATTTTTAGGCGAACGTTCGGACGCCGGCAAGGCAATATTGCCAACACATATTCAAAACTCGCAATTCGCGCGGCCTGACTTAATTCTGAAATGATGCGCGACGCGCTCACTCCAATGATGCAGCAGTACCGGCGCGTGCGGGGGAGCATCCCGGCCGATACGCTCCTGCTCTTTCGCCTCGGGGACTTCTACGAACTGTTTTTTGAAGACGCAAAGGAAGCAGCCGTGCTGCTGAACGTCGCGTTAACCAAGCGAAACGGGGTGCCGATGTGCGGCATGCCGTATCACGCAGCGCAAACCTACATCGCAAAACTAATCAAGGCCGGGCGCCGCGTCGCAATCTGTGACCAAACCAGCGAACCGCAACCGGGGAAGATTGTTTCACGCGACATTACTCAGATTGTTAGTGCGGGCACAGTAAGCGACCTCGACTTGCTCGAATCCAAACGTGCAAATTATCTCGGCGCCGTCTATGCCGACGCTCGTGTCTTCGGTTTTGCGTACGCCGATCTCAGCACCGGTGAATTCCGGATCACTCAATTGCAAGACAGGCAATCGCTGCTCGACGAAATAGCGCGTGTTTCGCCTTCGGAACTTCTCGTCAGCGATGAGCAACAGCAGCAGTTTAAGGAAATTGAGAATGCGCTTGGCTACGACAGCTACGCGTTTTTGCCAGAACAGGCAGTCTTTACTTTGTGCGAGCACTTCAAAGTCAAATCGCTGGATGGATTTGGCTGCGCGCAAATGTTGCAGGCTGTAGCGGCTGCGGGCGCGATCGTTCATTATTTGAAACATCAGCTTCGGCGCAAGATTGATCATCTCGCCTCGCTACGCAGCGATGCGCCTGCGGATTACGTCCTGCTCGACGCCGCCACGCAGAGCAATCTCGAACTCGTGGAACCGCGTACTGCGCGTGATACGACCCTGCTCGCAGTGCTTGATCGCACGGGCACGCCAATGGGCGGCCGCAAACTGCGGGCTTGGATTTTGCAACCGCTCCGCAATTTGCCCGAACTGCAACGCCGTCACCAGATGATCGCCGATTTACTGCAGGAACCGGACCTGCTCGCGGCTATTCGCGGAGAGTTGAAATCGATTCGCGACATCGAACGCGCCACGGGGCGCTTGAGCCAGGCTTCAGGCAACGCCCGCGACCTGCTCGGATTGAAAACTTCGCTCCAAGAAATCCCCAAATTGAAAGGCGAACTACAAAAGCTGATTGAGCGAATAAGTTTTGGGAAAACGCCTATCATTGCGGAGGAAGACGGCGGGCCCAATGCCAGTCCGGCTCGGACCGGTCGCGCCCTACCAGTTGAATTGCACGACAACATCCACGAAATGCCGGAACTGGCGGAGAAGCTAGAAAAGGCGCTCGTCGATGATCCACCGCTGGCGCTAAAAGAGGGGGGGATTTTCGGTGACGGGTACAATTGCGACCTAGACGAGCTGCGGCGAGCATCGCGCGACGGGAAAAATTGGATCAGTCAATTGCAGGAGCGCGAGATTGCAGCCACCGGAATCAAGTCGCTCAAAGTCCGTTACAACTCCGTGTTCGGCTATTTCATCGAGATCACAAAATCGAACCTCGCGAACGCGCCTGCGCATTACGAGCGCAAGCAAACTACCGTCGGCGGCGAACGCTTCGTTACTCCTGAGCTTAAGAAAATGGAGGCGACAATCCTTGGCGCAGACGAACGCGCCCGCCAACTCGAGTACCAGCTCTTTCAGAAACTGCGCGAGGAGACTTTGCGTGAACTCGGTCCGATCCAGCAAACGGCAGAGGCAATCGCCGTTCTCGACGCCATCTGCGCGCTGACCGAAACGGCTCGGCTATTTCGTTATTGCAGGCCGGCACTGAACGAAACCCTAAGGCTCGTGATCAAGGACGGTCGGCATCCCGTCCTCGATCAAACTTTGGTAGAAGAGAAGTTCGTGCCGAATGACACGTCGCTCGATGGCGAAAATCTGCGGCTCGCCATCATCACGGGACCGAACATGGCTGGGAAATCAACTTACATTCGCCAGGTCGCATTGATTGTGCTGATGGCACAGATAGGCAGCTTCGTACCGGCGGAAAGCGCAGAAATTGGTCTGGTTGATCGAATTTTCACGCGCGTCGGCGCGAATGACGATCTCGCGCGAGGTCAGTCAACATTCATGGTGGAGATGAACGAGACGTCAAACATCGTCAATAACGCGACTGAACGTAGCCTTGTGATTCTAGATGAGATCGGTCGCGGCACGTCCACCTTTGATGGGCTTTCGATTGCCTGGAGCGTCGCCGAGTTCCTGCACGACAAAATCAAAGCGCGCACATTGTTCGCGACGCACTACCACGAACTGACAAAACTGTCGGAGGATCGTCCCGGCGTGTGCAATTTCAATGTCGCGGTGCGCGAATGGAACGAGCAAATCATTTTCCTGCGCAAGATTCTCCCCGGCGGAGCGGACAAAAGTTACGGCATCCAGGTCGCGCGTCTCGCCGGATTGCCAAAAGAAATTCTCGACAGAGCTAAGGAGATTCTCGCGAAGTTGGAAAAACCAGATGGCGTAATTGAATCACCGCTGCCCGGAAAATCGCGACGAAAAGGAAAGCCAGCCGCAAGCGCCGATAAGCCGCAGATGGACTTGCTGTAAGGCCACACAGGTGGGCCATGCGGATTATCCCGCCGCGGCCAACGCTTATTTCCGATTCCTTACGTGCGGGAGCCAGACTGGCGCGCCATGGGGAATGACGTGTCGCCAGCGACTATCGAAGCGCCAGAGACCAGCCTCCCGTGCTAATTCGAATGCACCGCAGAATTCGTTGTCGGTTATGCCGCGGTTAATTTCGACGAAGCGAGGTTCGGTTTCGGCTTTGTGCGCCGGATAATATTGGTCCATCACGTTGACATAGGTATCGCGCGACAGATTCGCGGCGACCCAACGCATGATCTCTCGCGTGTCGTCGAGAAGGCTGGGCATGACCAGATGGCGCACGAGGACGCCGCGCAATGCCAGACCGTTCTCATCCACTTGTAATTCGCCGACTTGTGAGTGCATCGCTGTGATTACGGAGCGCGCGGCTTCTGCGTAATCGCTGGCGACGAGATATTTTCGGCAATGCTCGGCGTCCCAGAGTTTGAAATCCGGCATGTAGATGTCCACGACGCCGTCCATGCATTGAATACTTTCCAAGCTGTCATAGGCCGAAGTGTTATACACGAGCGGTAGACGCAATCCGCGCTCGACCGCGATCACGAGCGCCTCGAGAATTTGCGGCACCACGTGCTCGGGGGTGACAAAGTTGACGTTGTGGCAACCGATCTCCTGGAGATCGAGCATCATTTGCGCGAGCTCCGCCGCCGTAACTTCGGCGCCTTCACCGAACTGGCTGGTCTCGAAATTTTGGCAGAAAACGCAGCGCAGATTGCACCAGCCGAAAAAGATCGTGCCCGAGCCGTTCCATCCGCGCAGGCAATCTTCTTCCCCGAAATGGGGAAAGGCGCTGGCCACACGTGCGAGGCGACCGCTCTTGCAAACGCCAATTTTGTTGTTGAGCCGGTCAATCTCGCAATCCCGCGGGCAGACGCGGCATGATCGCAGCGATTCGATCGCTTGCTGTGCGCGTTGTTGAAGGATGCCTGCCTCAAACGCGCGCACGTAAGCCGGAACAAAAGCTTTGCGTGACAACACAAATCGGCCGCCGCCGTTTAGCTCAGCCGGCATTGAGTAACCATTCACCCTGCGATCGAAAATGCGCATGCTCGCTTGCTTAGCTTAATCCCTCCAGCGCGAATTACCATCGCACGCTGACGCATAAGGTCCTTTTTGTGATAAGCTATCCGGCGAACATGGCAGTCAAAACCGAGAAGGAATTGAGCGAACCGTTGCGGGCCCTCTGGCTGAAGGCAGTCGCAGCGATCGAGCAGCGCAATTTCGGTTACGCAATTTCGCTCTTGCAGGAGATTCTCAAGCAGGATCCACAGTTTCTCACCGGGCGTCAATTGCTGCGGCGCGCCGAGGTGACGAAAAGCAAATCGGCAAAAAGAAGTTTTTTCAACATCTCGACGGCACCGATCGCCGTGATGAAAGCACAGCGGGAAATCAAGAAGGATCCAAAACGTGCGGTTGAGCTGCTGGAGAAGGTTCTGGAGGAGGAACCTTACAATCGCCAGGCAAATCTGGTTTTAAAGGAAGCGGCGCTTGCCGCCGGCTGGCCGGATATCGGCGTGTTCGCGTTGCGGACGCTGCTCGAAGAGAACCCCCGCGACGTCAAGGTGCTGCACGACCTTGGGCGCTTGTATCGCCAGCTTGGGGACCACGAAGAAGAGGTGGAAATTTATAATCAAATCTCGGCGATAAATCCGCTAGACGCTGAAGCGCTCCGTCTCGGCAAAGACGCGTCGGCTCATGCATCGATGAAAAGGGGTGGCTGGACGCAGGCTGAAAGCTACCGAGACCTGATCAAGGACAAAGATGTAGCGATTTCATTGGAACAACAGAGCCGGATGAGATTGACCGGGGAATCGCTCGATCAACAGATTGCCGAAACGTATGCGCTGCACCAAGCGGAGCCGGCAAACGTCGATCTCGCGCGGCGGCTGGGCACACTGAACGAGCAGAAGGAAGATT
>Ga0209056_10002640_pt1 | contig 19186 bp, 14 predicted proteins | sample GraSoiAngelo_114_FD_185876 | JGI IMG/M metagenome (GOLD analysis project Ga0209056, IMG submission 185876) | Grasslands soil microbial communities from the Angelo Coastal Reserve, California, USA - 14_0903_13_40cm (SPAdes) (version 2) | ecosystem: Environmental > Terrestrial > Soil > Grasslands...
GCAACATTCATAGCAGGCTCGCGGCCGCCTTTGACTTCGAAGGAAAGCATTCCGCCGTACATCGACATCTGCCGCTTGGCAATTTCATGTCCCGAATGCGCGCGCAATCCCGGATAATGCACGTGCTCAATCTTTCGATGTTGCATGAGAAAGTTTGCTACTTTGAGCGCGTTCTCGGAGTGCGCGCGCATCCGCCACGGCAAAGTGCGCATGCCGCGCAGGATGAGCCAGCAATCGAAAGGCGAGGGGACGGCACCGCCGGCGTACTGGACGCGGCGAACGTCTTGAAAAAATTCGTTGTCGTTCTTTGCCACGATAATTCCACCGGCTACGTCACAATGGCCGCCGAAGTATTTTGTCGTGGAATGAAGAATCAGGTCGGCGCCGAGATCGAACGGCCGTTGCAACACTGGCGCCCAGGTGTTGTCGCAAACGCAAATTGCGCCGGCGTCACGAACGATCTTGCCGACCGCCGCAACATCGACAATCTTCAACAGCGGGTTCGAAGGCGTTTCCATCCAGGCAAGTTTCGTTTTCGCGCGCAGAGCTCTCCTGACCGCGGCGAGATCGCTCATGTCGACAAAATCAACCCCGAGTCCCCAGCGTAGAAAAATTTCTCGGATTAATCGCGACGTGCCGTAGTAAGCATCGACATGGGCGAGCACATGATCGCCCGGCGCAAGTGCCTGCAAAATCGCCATGGTCGCGGCTGTTCCGGAAGCAAATGCGGCAGCGACTGAGCCGCCCTCGATTGCGGCCATCGCTTGTTCGAGAGCTTGACGATTTGGGTTGTTGTTGCGTGTGTACATAAACCCGCGCAAGTAAGTGCCCTCGATGTCACGCTCGAACGTGGTGGAAAGATGGATCGGCGCAGAAACGGCGCCGGTGGTGGGATCAACCGCGTGGCCCGCATGCACCGCCAAGGTTTCAATTTTCATTTCGGTTTTGGTTGGACAGCGACGTTAGCTCGCGCGCGAGCGAGCGTCTGTACTAATTTCACCAAAGATCACGGCAAAAGAAATTCGTCCGGTGATTGTCGATCCAGCCTTTGCGGATTCGATTTGACGAAGAGCGTGAATCGCGACGAAATAGCACCTGAATTTCTCGCGCGAGTGTTCTAACATTCCGGCTCGCTCTCATGACTATTTACGACGACGACGTGTTCAAGATGGCCTGCGATCAATTTGCGGTCATCGCCGATTACCTGAACATCGATCGAAACCATCGCGATCGGCTGATGTATCCGAAGCGTGCCATCGCCGTGACGCTGCCGGTGCACATGGATGACGGCAGCACGAGAACTTTCCAGGGTTATCGCGTTCAGCATCACTTGACGCTCGGTCCGACCAAGGGTGGGACACGTTTTGCGCCGTCATTGTCGATGGGCGAGACGGCCGCGCTCGCGATGTGGATGAGTTGGAAATGCGCGCTGGCCAATTTGCCTTACGGCGGCGCCAAAGGCGGCGTGGCGGTCGATCCATTGAAATTGTCGCGCACCGAGCTCGAGGCGCTCTCACGGCGTTACATGCAGGAAATGATTCCGTTCGTCGGTCCGCATACTGACATCATGGGCCCGGACATGGGCACCAATGAACAGATCATGGCGTGGTTCATGGACACTTACTCGGTCTATCAAGGTTATGCCGTGAATGAAATTGTTACCGGCAAACCAGTTGCGATCGGTGGGACGGAAGGCCGGCGTGAGGCCACCGGGCGCGGCGTTGTCTACTTGATCGAGCGCGCGATGGACATGCTCAAGATAGACCCGGAAAAATGTACTGCGATCGTGCAGGGTTTCGGTAACGTCGGCTCAGTTGCGGCGCTTTCGCTCGCACTCAAGACTGGGCTTAAAGTGATCGGCATCAGTGATGCGATGGTCGCGCTCTACAATCCAAAAGGGATCGATGTCAAAGCGGCCGAGCAACACGTGCTAAAAAAGGGACACTTGCGCGCGTTCGCCCAGGCCGATCATGTCGATCCAAACGAGTTGCTCACAATGAAGTGCGACGTGCTGGTGCCGGCGGCGGTCGATCGCGTGATCCATGAAAAAAACGCCGCCAAATTGAAGTGCCGGATCCTGGCCGAAGCCGCCAACGGTCCAACCACGCCGGAAGCAGACCGGATTCTCGAGCAGCGCTGGGATGAAGTGTTTGTGATTCCGGACATTCTCTGCAATGCCGGCGGCGTGATTGTTTCCTATTTCGAATGGGTGCAAGGTTTGCAATCATTTCCCTGGAGCGAAACGGAGGTGACCGACAAACTCTTCCGCATCCTCGAGCATTCCTTTACGCAAGTAATCAGGCGCGCGAAGGAACACAAGATTGCGCACCGCACCGCGGCGATGGCCATCGGCGTAGAGCGCGTCCTCAGAGCCAAGAGCATGCGCGGCTTGTTCCCATGAGATGTTTTCGCATCGCGAAGATAAGCGGCACGATCGACAGCTCGACATTTTGACTGATGAGGAAAATGGACTGCGCATCATCGTCTCGCGACTCGGCGCGGAATTAATCAGCCTGGCCAGAGCAAACGAAGCCGGCGAGTGGATCGGCTTTCTTTACCGGGACAACGATCTCACGGCGCCGGCACAAGGCTGGGCCAACCACGCTACCGTGATGGGTTATTATCTCCATCGACTTAAAGATGGACGCAGCTCGTATCGCGGCCGGGAAATCAAGGGCGGGACGCACGGCTTTCTTCGATCCAAGACCTGGCATTTTGTTGAATCTAAGATCGACAATCGATCACTAACGTATCGAACTACGCCACGGGATTTTTCCGCGACCGAGTACCCGCTCAAGGTTAGCCTGGACCTAACCTATAAGATCGACATGAACAAAGTGATCGTCGAGTTTGCGTTTCAGAATGATGAGAAGGGGTTGAGCGCGCACGTGGGATTTGGACTGCACCCGGGTTTCGCCGCGACTTCGTTCGAGAGCTTTCGTTTGCAGATGCCGGCCGGTTGGTATCGGCGGCATTTTTCTCCGGCCAATTATCTTTCAGGTGAAACCCGGGATATCGATTTTCCCGGCGGCGAAATGCCGTTCCCGAGAGATCAATTGCCCGGATCTTACATACTGGAACTGGTCGATGTTCCGCTGCGTGAGTTTTCTTATGTCGATCCACCGAGCGGACGCTGGGTGGTCCTTAATCTAACCGGCGTGCCCTATCTCACCTTGTGGTCCGACGGCGGACCATTTCTTTGCATCGAACCGTGTTGGGGGCTAGCCGATCATCAAGAACAACGTGCTTTTGAAGACAAAGAAGGTATTCAAACAATTCCGCCGCGCGGCGAGTTGCGCGCCTCCTTCGCCATGAGTCCGCAATTGGCCTCTTGCGATTAACTGTAGCCGTCGCCCCCTGGGCGACGCGACGCGAGTGTGATGTTCACGCTTCGCGCCGCGCTTCGCACAGCGAAGCGACTACAGCTTCATTTTTCGGGTTTTCTCTGCGAAGTCCGGTTGACGAAAGGCCCGATTGCACCGTTCAATCTAGTTCATGCCAGCCGCTTCTCTTCGCGCTTTGCTCGGGCACTCGATCGATTACGCGGGGATGTTTCCGCCGTGCAGTCTCGAGCTTGAACCAGCCCTAGGAAAACAGGCTCAATACGTTCGCTTGCACGATAGATGGATGCTTGGCGCGTTCGTTCTTCCCGTTGAAGGGTTTGAAGCGGCCAAAGAATTTCTTTCGCTGTTCGATCCACTGCGGCCGCTCCGCGTTTCCGCGCTTGGGCCAAAGACCGAGAATGGAGCGGCTTTTCGCGAGGCGCTGGCAGAAACTGATGCGGTCATTCGTCCGTTCGCGGCGCACAATGTCGATCTTGTCTCAGTCGTTCAGCTTGAAATGTTCCTCCCGCACGATGTCGAGCTTGCGTTTCTGAAAGAAGCCCGTTCCCTCATCGGAAATTTGCCAGCGTTTTGGGAAGCGCCGCCGGAGAGAACGGAACAGACTATCGCGCTGCTAGCGGAGCTCAATTCCGACGTCGATAAGCCCACTTTCGGTTTCAAGTTGCGCACTGGCGGAGTTACAGCCGATGCATTTCCAACTTCGCAGCAGATCGCCAGGGCATTGGTGACGCCGGCGACCCATCAAGTCCCGATCAAGTTCACAGCCGGCTTACATCACCCGATCCGGCAGTATCGGGACGAGGTACAAACCAAGATGCACGGTTTTCTCAACGTGCTCGGCGCAGCCGTGCTGGCCGCGGAACACAAATGGGACGCGCATCAGACAGCGGCCATGCTGGAAGACGAAAACGCTGAGTCATTTTCCTTCGACGATGAATTCTTCGCCTGGCATGAATGGAAAATCGACATCAAACGGCTGAAAGATCGGCGAAAATTCGTAACTTCGTTCGGAAGCTGCAGTTTTGACGAACCACGCGAAGATTTGCGCGCCTTGAATTTCTTGTAACGGCGATCTATGACCGTCGGACAAATTAATGCGGCGCTCATAGAGCGCCGCTACCGCTAAATGCCGCTCAAATCTTTTATCGACGTCCCGCGCGAGTCGCACTTTCCAATCCAGAATCTTCCCTTCGGAGTTTTCAAACCGCGCGACAGTGCAGCGCGCGTCGGCGTCGCGATCGGTGAGCGCATCGTCGATCTTTCCGTTCTCGAAGAAAAAGGCCATTTCGATTTTGCACAAGATCGACAATTGTTTTTGCAAGATTCCCTCAACCCATTTCTCGCACTCGGGCGACCTGCTTGGCGCAGAACACGCGAAGTGTTACAACATCTTCTTTCCGCTGAGATACCAACCTTGCGTGATGATGCCGCGCTGTGTGAGCGCGTTTTTCATCGACAACGTGACGTGACCATGCAATTGCCAGCGCGCATCGGCGATTACACAGATTTCTATTCGTCCTACCATCACGCGCACAACGTCGGCACGATGCTGCGCGGCCCGGAGAACGCGCTCATGCCGAATTGGAAATGGTTGCCGGTCGCATATCACGGTCGCGCCAGCTCAATCGTGATCAGCGGAACTGATGTGAGGCGACCAAAAGGCCAAATCAAACCGCCGGATGCGAGCGCACCTCTGTTTGGGCCGACGAAAAGTCTCGATTACGAGCTCGAAATCGCGTTCTTGATTGGTCCACCAAATTCGTTAGGCGAACCGGTGCCGATCGATCGGGCGGTTGATCATATCTTTGGCTTCGTCTTGATGAACGATTGGAGCGCGCGCGATGTTCAGACTTGGGAATATCAGCCACTCGGTCCCTTCTTAGCGAAAAATTTCTGCACGAGCATTTCGCCCTGGGTCGTCACGTTCGAGGCGCTGGAACCGTTTCGTAAACCGCTTCCGCCACAGGACCCCGAGCCGTTACCCTATTTGCATGCGAAAAACGATTTCACCTTCGATATTCAGCTCGAAGCGCATTTGCAAACCACGAAGATGCAAGCGCCGCACATCATCACGCGCACCAATTTCCAAAATCTTTACTGGAGCATTTCGCAGCAACTGGCCCATCACACCGTTGGCGGCTGTAATCTTCAGCCGGGCGATCTGTTGGCCAGCGGAACGATCAGTGGGCCGACCGAAGAATCACGCGGCTGCATGCTGGAGTTGACTTGGCGAGGCGCAAATCCGCTAAATTTCCCAAGCGGCGAGACGCGCAAATGGCTTGAGGACGGCGACACATTAACGATCACTGGCTGGTGCAACGGCGATGGCTATCGCGTTGGTTTTGGTGAAGTCAGTGGCCGTGTGGTCGCCCCGTCTTGATTTCGAACGGTGCATCAAACAGTAATGTCGATCCAACCCTACGAAGCACGTTCGTTTCGACTTATCGAGTTGTTAATTGTATGGCGTTTCTGTGAAACGCCGCAATGTCTATGTGTGATCCAGGCCTCGCGCAGAATCAAATCTCGCAAATCGGAGCGTTTGGCTGGCAACCGTTGAGCTCATCCAACTCGATTAAGACAGGGGCGGTATGGACGAGCGATTGATGCGCACGCGACGTGTTTTTCTCAAGAGCGGGATTTTTATCGGTGGGGCTGCGCTCGCGGGCGTGGGCGTGCTGCGCGCAGCCGAAAAGGCCAAGGAAGAGGAAGAAGTGTCGCCGGCGGAAGATTTGATGCGCGAGCACGGCGTGCTCAAGCGCGTGCTGCTCATCTACGAAGAGGCCATCCGGCGCATGACGGCAAATCAGGAACTGCCGGTCGAAACGGTGGCCGACTCCGCGAAAATCATCCGCAACTTCATCGAGGATTATCACGAGAAGTTGGAGGAGAACTTTCTGTTCCCGCGCTTCGAAAAGGCGGGCAAACTGACTGATCTTGTTAAGACGCTGCGCGATCAGCACCAAGCCGGCCGGAGAGTTACGGATCTGACACTTGGTCTCGCGAAACAGAGCACGATCAAGAACGCCGACGAGCGTGCGCAGCTGGCCGATTCGCTTCGTCAGTTCATTCGCATGTATAACCCGCACGAAGCGCGTGAAGACACCGTGCTTTTCCCGGCGTTTCGCAAGATCGTTAGCGCAAACGAATACGCTTCGCTCGGCGAGGATTTCGAGAAAAAGGAGCACGAGCTTTTTGGCGAAGACGGTTTCGAGAAGATGGTCGACAAAGTGACAAATATCGAAAAAAAGCTTGGCATTTACGAGCTGGCGCAATTCACACCGAAGATTTAGCGAATCGTTAACGTCGTCATGCTGTTAGAGCAGCCCCGAACGCTTTCAGGGATGGTCGTCAGGGATATACTATGCTTCAATGCGTGAACACCGGGGCCCGTAGCTCAGCGGTTAGAGCAGGGGACTCATAATCCCTTGGTCCCAGGTTCGAATCCTGGCGGGCCCAGCCTTCGCTTTGGCGCGCAGCGAGAAAGCGGAGGCGCGCGCTGGGCTTGTTTTTTTATGTTGATCTTCGCGATCGCCCTTCCGGCTTTGCTTGAACCGATCAAATCGCTCGCCGCGGTTTGGGTCGCGTTCGCGTTGTCGATCTTTCCGGTTCTGCGTGATTGGGACGAGCGGCTTTGGCCAAATGAGATGGAATACGCGCGCCGAGTGGAGCAGCGCGACGAATGGGTGCAATTGCGCGATCTGGCGATCAGTTTGGAATCATCATTTTTTCAGCGCAAAACCTTGCGGGCTCTATCCGGTTGGCAAATAAGCCGCGAAGAAGTTGATGTCGTCTGTGAGAATGCGTTGACATCGCGCGAGAGCGTTACAATATAATACCGCGTGTTTAGAAAGGTCATCTCACAGAAACCGATGCCGGCAATCGGAGAAGGATTGCTGCATTCGGGCAGCGATGATCACAACCGACCCGCCTACGGCGAACAACCAAGAACATCACTAACAACCGATTACCAAAAACATATGGCAGAACATTCCGGCAAAGACATCCTTTCGAGCGACGTCGAAATCAAAGGCTCGATCAAGTTTCAAAAAGAGCTTCTCATCGATGGGAAGGTCGAAGGCGAAATCCATTCTGATGGTGTGCTGACGATCGGTGAGAACGCCGATATCCGTGGCGAGGTCAAAACGAAATCGATCACGGTTTTCGGGAAGGTGCAGGGCAACATCACCGTGGCTGAGCGTTGCGAACTGAAAGCGAAGTGCACGCTGCAAGGAGATTTGAAAGCGGCCCGTCTCGTCATCGAAGAAGGAGCGACCTTCATCGGGAAATCTGAAGTGACCAGCGGAACCATCGCCGCAAAACCGATCACAGCGCGGCCGGAAGTTGTCCGGCACGATGAGCCGGTCAAGGCCGCCTTCGGCGCGCGCGCTTAAAGAGAGAACTCTTCGCTTAGCAAACCAGTGGCCAAGCCGTCGCCTGCCAGGGTCAGTGCGGAGTGTCCGCACTGTGGCTTCAAGCAGATGGACTATGCTGCGGCCAAGAGCACGATGTGCCGCCAGTGCGGCCGTCATTTTTCTCCATCCGCGCCGAAACCCGCCATAAAACTTCGCCCGAAAGGGGAGATACCCCCGCCGCGCGATCCTTCCATCTTTCAAAGATTCGAAGGCCTCTGGAGCCGGCAGCGGAGTTCAGTTGTCGAATGTTTCGAATGCAAGCGAAAACACGAGGTCAGCGGCGCCGCAACATCGACAATCTGTCCAGCATGCAGCGCCTACATCGATCTCCGCGATTACAAAATCGCCACCAGCTTCAGCCGAACGATTCGCACACGCGGCGATGTGCATCTTACCGCGAAAGGTGATGTTGGCAGCACCGGTCTCATCTGCCACTCTGCCTTGATCGAGGGAAAACTGCGCGGCGATTTGCATTGCACTGGAACGGCCACGATCGACTTCGTCGGGAAGTTCCCAGGTCGCCTCAGCGCGCGGCACTTAGTCGTAACGCGCAAAGCCGATGTGCAATGCTTCCGCCAAGTGACGGTCGGCAGCGTCGAGATCAAAGGACGTATGTCTGGCGAAATTGTGGCCGACACCTCCGTTACCATCGACAAGAACGCGTCACTCGAAGGTAATGTCGCCGCAAAGGCAATCACCGTGGAGAAGGGCGGGATTTTTTCCGGCCAGCTTGTGATTGGCCAGGCCGATCTCACCCAAGCCGAATTGTTACCGGAACAAAAAGCGGCGATCTCGCGCACGGCCGAATCCAGCATCCCGGGAGCTGCGGCGCAGCCCTTGCCCGCAACTTAGCTTCGCGTTGATGCAAAAACTGCATCCGCGCAGCCCGTACGCGAAGCTCGGCGGTTACGTGCATCTGCCGCGTTTGATCGATAAAGCTAAGCTGCACCGGCAGGGCCTGCTCAACGGCTACAATTACAAAACAGTTGGCTTCGACAAACATCTGCTCACATTTCTGAAACTGAACGGTGATACGTTCGAAGAAGCTGCCAACCGTTTGGGGGAAGACGCGGCCATCTTGAATTGGGTGCAAGAAAACGGCGCGAAATATTCTCCCGAAGCAATCGAACAATGGAACGAAGCGATGATTTCCCGCTACCCGGACACGGCCGCGAAAAAAGCGCGCTTCCTGCATTTTCTCAAGCAATCAGGCGGCGAAGACCGCAAAGATATTCGGACTTATTTTGATTTGATCGAATTCGACGAAGGCCGGCTGAAATGATCCCCCGGAGAATGACGAACAAAACAAATGGCGAATGTTGAATGTCGAATGACAAAGGAATGACGAAATCCAAATGACGAAAAGAGGCGTCCGGTTGCCCCTTTGTCATTCGTTCATTCGAGCTTCTTTCGTCATTCCTCATTTCTTCAACCCGAGATCGACAATCACGTTTTGATTTCGGCGAAAATCCCGTTCGCTTCTTCCAGCGTCTCTTTGCTTCCGATGTCGAGCCATTTGCCTTTGATCTGGAAAGTTTTCACGGGCTTGCGCGTGTAAAGCCATTGCACAAAGCGGCCTGGTTGATCGGGATTATTTCCCGCGGCGAGGTACGTTGTCACCAGCGGGATAATTTCGCGTGAGTAATAATAAAGGGCGATGGCCGCCAAAGTGCTTTGCGGTTTCTCCGGCTTCTCCTCAAAGTGCGTGATGACTCCGTGGGAATCGATCGTGATGTTGCCGTACTTCTTAATCTTTTTGAGATCGCCGACGTCGTAAACGGCAACCGTCGCTTCGGTTTTGTTCGCGTACTCGACAAAGCCCGCTAGCGATTCGCTAAACAAATTGTCGCCCGCGACGATCAGCAAGTCACTCTTGCTCAGACTTTCCCGGGTGATGACGAAATTGATATCTCCAATCGCGCCCAACTTATCATCGTCGCTTTTTGAACCGTCATTGATGACTTTGAACTTGAGCTCTGACTGTCGATGTTGATAGCGATCGGTCCAAGTCTGGAAGTCATTTGCGAACTTGTCGTTCGTCACGATGTAGATCGTTCCGAGTCCGGGAACATTCGCGAGGTTGTCCAGCACCCACTCGATCATCGGTTTGCCCGCGACCTCGAGCAGTGGCTTGGCTCGGTCGAGCGTCAGTGGATAAAGCCGGGTCGCATAACCTGCGGCGAGAATGATGACGTCCATAAAGTGCGAAACGATAAGCAGGTAAAATAAATGAGCGAGGGGATTCCATCGTCTCCACGATTCAGCGCTCCATCCCACTCAGCGCCGCTACCTGAAGGCGTTTCTGGAGCGCGGCAATGCGGTTTGAATCGGTAATTTTGCTCCGGTTGAAGCGATCGACGACGTAAAAGGTGTCGATGGCCGCGCCGTCTTGCGTGCTGATGCGCGAGAGCGCGATGGAAACGCCTTCCCGGTCGAGGCAGGAAAGAAGATCGTAGAGCAAACCGAGGCGGTCCGGCGTTTGGATTTGGATGAGCGTGTAGTTGGGGTGCGCCTTGTTATCCATGGCGATGCGAGTGGGAAATTCGAGTTCCTGGGCGAGACGATGCCGGCTTTGCCGCCTCGCTTCCTCCATCAGCGGCGCAAAGTCGAAGTTCGCGTCCTCCAGTGCGCCCCGCAAAGTTTTTTCGACGAGCTCGAAATCCCGCTTGTTGGTGACGGCGCGGTCTTTCGTGTCGCAAACTCGAAAGATATCGAGAACGACATTGTCTCCGCGGGGAAAAATATCCGCGCTCAGGATATTGATTGGAACGACCGAAAAGGATCCGGCGATTTTTGCCAGCAACTGCTCGCGGTCCCAGGTACAAAAACTGACAATGCTGTGACCCTGACCGGGGAAAGCTTCCCATTTGACCGCCGGGGCCAGTGGCTGCTCGCCCCCACTCGATACGTTCTGAAGGAAGGACCGGATAAGTTTGAGATGCCCGACAATTTCAGGGACCTCCGATGCACGAAAGTAACTGTCCGGCATGAAGTCAAAGTGCGCCTCAATTTCGTCCGCAAAGTCGACGCTCAGATTTTCGGCCACGGAATGCTGCACACTTTCGCGCTCAATCTTTGTTTGTTCGTAATACGATTTCTGGTCGGCCAGGTACTGCGAAGTCGCGTGAAAGAGTTGCCAGACCAGCGATTCCTTCCAATCGGACCATGCTTCCGCGCTCGTCCCCTGGCCATCAGCCAAAGTGAGCAGCATCAACGCATTCAAGTTTTTTTCGTGCTTCACGATGTTGGCCAACTCCATCACCGTGGCCGGGTCATCCAGATTCCTCTGTTGCGCAATATTGGAGAGGGTGAGGTGATGATCGACCAGGAGAATGAGAGACTTGCGCTGCTCGGATGACAACTGCAGGCGAGTCGCAACGCGCTGGGCAAAAAGCGCGCTGGCTTCCGCGTGCGGGCGCGCCGCGACGGCTTTGCCGGTGTCGTGTAAGAGTAGCGCCACGTAAAGAACGAAAGGATCTTCGAGCCGCTCAAAGAGTTTTCGATACGGAATCAACTTCGGATCCTCCGTGCGCGCCAGCGCGTCGAGCTTGTCGATACAAACGAGCGTGTGCTCGTCCGCGGTGTAGCGATGAAGGAACTCGTGTTGCACGAGACAGGTCAACTGGCCGAACTCGGGAATGTAGCGCCCGAGAAAATCCACCCGATGCATCATTCGCAGGACGCGGCCCACTTCACCTTTGCGCGATAAGATCGCCATAAAGGTCTCGCGCGGCGCCTTTGCATATCGATAAGTGCGAGTGATTTGTCCGAGACGCCGGCTCAGCAAGTCCGCCAGATCCGGACTCAGATCCACGGCGTGCTCCTGCGTAAGTTGAAACACTCGCATCATCTGCGCGGGATCTTTATGAAAGAGATCGCGTTGGTCGGTATTGAGTTGTCCACTGCGAATAAAAAAAGATTCCAGCCGCGTCTCGTCCATCCGCATCAACGGAAGAAAACTGAAAAGGGAACGTGTTCGCTCCGTGGCGCGCCCGCTTGCGAATTGCGCTGTGATTCGCTCGGTTACACGGAAAATATTTCGTGTGTGCTCATAGTACTCTCGCATGAACGCTTCGCTTTGGAGCTGCCCGTTTTGCTGGGAATAGTGCAAGCGTTTGGCGATCTGTTCCTGCACGTTGAGATGCAGAATGTCGGTGGCGCGCCCGGTCGCGTAGTGCAAATCCGTGCGCACGCGCAGGAGAAAATCGTAGGCCGCTTCGATCCGCCGCCGGTCCGTTTCGCTCAACCAATCTTTCCCGACGAGATGCGTCGTGGTGAGGGCGCCTTCTTTGAAATAGGTCATCCAAAGCAGATTTTGATAATCGCGCAGGCCGCCGCATCCACTTTTCAATTGCGGCTCTTGCAAGTAAACGCTGTCGCCCAATTTTTTGTGGCGGGCGACCTGGTCCCGCATTCGCATCTCGATGTATTCCCGCTCGTGACCGGCCACGCACTTTGAGCGAAATTGTTCCCGAAACTGACGCGCCAACTCTGCATCGCCCGCCAGATAACGCGACTCGAGCATTGCGGTTTTTGTGCGCATGTCGCGGTTGGCTTGCGCAACGGCTTCTTTTATCGAGCGAGTGGAATGACCGACTTTGAAACCGATGTCCCAGAGCAAGTAGAGGATTTGCTCAACGATTTGCTCGATGTAAGGCGAGACCTTTCCGGCCTTTGGGCCGTGCAAAAGCATCACATCGACATCGCTAAAGGGATTGAGCTCACCTCGGCCATATCCACCCAGGGCAATCAATGCCAGCGGCACCCTCGGTATCTCCTCACTACCTGCCGCGGCCGCGGCCGCGGCGAAAACGTGTCGCAACAGGACATCGACAAGATCGGCCCGGCGCGCGCAGATTTCATGGCCGCCGCCGCCAGCCTGGTGTTTCAACCGCAGCCGATGCTCTTCGATCTTCAGGAATTTCTTGTAAAGCGGCAGGGCTTCGGTCGGACGCTGCGTGCCCGTGATGGTAAGCTGGTCTTCCGCGTGGGCCAGAACTTGTTCGAGATGTCGAGACATCGCCATTTCGGATTTTAGATTGCGAATTGCGCTACCGCTTAATCTAAAATCAAAACTCGAAAATCCAAAATCCCGTCCTGAGCGAAAGTCGAACCGATGCTCAGAGCTTGATCGCGTAACGCTTCAATTTATTATAAAGCGTGGGCCGTTGAATGCCGAGAAGCTCCGCGGCTTTTTTCTTGTTGCCGTGACATTGCGCGAGCGCTTGAAGGATCGTGTCCCGCTCGACCTCGTCCAGACTTTGCACACCTGCGCGCGGCGAAGCACCGCGCTCCGTTTGCTGCAGCACCGTGGGCAGCTGCACTTCGGTGGGCAGCTCTTTCACGCCAATCAAATTCTGCCGAGCCAGCACCACCGCGTATTCCATTGCGTTCTGCAATTCGCGCACGTTGCCGGGCCACGCATAATCGAGCAATTTCTGGAAAGCATCCGGCGCGATGGCCGGTTCGGGTTTGCCGAGTTGATGGGCGAACTGTTTCACAAACGAAGCGACCAGTGGCGGAATGTCCTGCTTTCGCTCGCGCAGCGGAGGCACTTCGATCTGAAAGGTATTGAGCCGATAATACAAATCAGAGCGCAAACGGTTCTCGGCCAGCGCTTGCGCGATCGGCCGGTTGGTCGCGGCGACGAGGCGGAAATCGGCCTTCAACGTGCGCGTGCTGCCCAGCGGCCGGTACTCGCGCTCTTGCAGCACGCGCAAGAAACGTGTTTGCAAATCCGGGGGCATGTCGGAAATCTCGTCGAGAAACAGCGTGCTTCCTTTCGCCGCCGCAATCATTCCCGGGAAATCATTCATCGCGCCCGTAAACGCGCCTTTCACGTAGCCAAACAGCTCTCCCTCGATCATGGTCTGCGGAAACGCCGCGCAATTGAGCTTCACCATCGGTTTGCCAGCGCGCCGGCTGCGCGTGTGAATATCATTGGCAATCACTTCCTTGCCCGTGCCACTTTCGCCCGTGATCAGCACGTTGGCTTCCGAAGGCGCCATCGCGCCGATCAATTCGTCGATCTCCTGCATCGCTTTGCTTTTGAAAACGGGAGTGAGACGCGTCTCCACCATCTCCAGACGTCTCTCCAGTTGCTCCGTCTTTTCACGGAGTTCTTCCGTCTCGCGCAGCAGCGACTCCTTTTCCAAAGCTTTCTCCACCAGGCTGAGCAACTCTTCCGGCGCGTACGGTTTGCTGATGAAATGGAACGCGCCACGCTTGATCGACTCGATCGCGTTGTGTATAGAATCGTGCGCCGTCAGGATGATGACCTGCGTGCCCGGGAACTCGGCTTTGATTTCGTCGAGTGTTTGCAGCCCCTCGGCGTCGGGTAATTGCAGATCGAGCAAAACGAGGGCAGGAGATTTCGTTTTCAACAATTTTAATCCCTGGGAAGCAGTGGCCGAAGTTTCAACCTGATAACCGTGCCGGCCGAGAAGCGCCTCGAGTGTCAGGAGAATCGGCCGCTCGTCGTCAATGATCAGGATTCGACGGTTCTCTGTCGTCATCGAGAAGAACCTGACACTTTAACTCGGTTCTGCGGACAAAGGTAGTGTAATTGTCGTAAGCAGAACCGATTCCGTTGGATCATAATGAGCGTGCAGTTCACCGCCGTGTGCTTCGACAATAACGCGCACCCGATTTAGTCCAAGACCATAATGGCCTTGGCTGATTTTTCGAAGCGGTTCGCGCCCCCAGTTTTCCGTGGATAATTCGAATCCCGCTTTGGGTTCACGAAGCGTAAAGACGAATCGATCGTTGTCGATCTTGGCGGTCGCAGCGAGCGGGCCCTGGCCGCGCTGATGTTGAAAAGCGTTGGCGAAAAGCTCGAGGAGCGCTTGCTGCAATAACTGTGGATCGACATTGAGCGCGGCGTCGCCCGGCTGAACATCCCAGTTGACCGCCGCACTCTCGTGCGGGAAATCATGGGCGAACTTCTGGCGCAGGTCCTCGACAAAATCGACCGCCCGATACGGCATGAGGCTCGGTTTGATCTGGCCCAAATCGGCCGAAAGTTTTTGCAAAATCGCGCCGAGCCCGGCGATCGTCGCCCGCAACCGCTTGATCTCGGTCTTGAGCTCCGCATCCCCGGTCAGTTCACTGATGTAAACGGCTTGCAGCTCCGCCGCGTTCAAATGATTGCGCAGATCGTGACTAAGCTGTCGAACAAACCGGACGTTGTCGGTCCACGAAACACTCAGCGAATCAGTGTGTTGCTCCGAAGCCGTGCTTCCCATATTTCGGCACAAACTTAACCACTATTCCGCGAGTGAGAATTTGTCGTCAACCGGCTCGTCGCCGGCGGTAACTCGGACATGCGGATCATTGCTCGCCAGATGCTGCATCACATGAAACACATCCTCGGGATCGGCATCGATGGAGCGCGCAATTTCTTCGGCGATCTTGCCGGCACCGGCGCTTAGTTTCTCGCGCACTTGATTTTGAAGGTGCAAGAGTTTGGTCGCCGCCTTCTTCCCCGCCTCCACGCCAGGCTGATGATAGGCATTGATATGGACGAGCGAGCCATAGAAACCGACCGCGCGTTCATAAAGCGCGATCAATGCCCCGACGTTAAACGCGTTCACTTCCGAAATGCTCACGGTGATCGATTCGCGCCCGCTCTCATAAAGCGCGCTTCGTGTCCCGCGCAAAAATCCCTGAAGGTAATCCCCGCTCGTAATGCCATCCTCGACTTCGAATGCCGCGCCACGTCGATCCTTGCGCACTTCGATGAAAGTCACGAAAAAGTTCAGCACGCCATCGCGCAACTGCTGCACGTAGGCGTGCTGATCGGTCGAGCCTTTGTTCCCATAAACCGCGATGCCTTGATGAACGATTTTTCCATCAAGGTCTTTCTCTTTGCCTAACGACTCCATCACCAGCTGCTGCAAATATTTGCTGAAAAGCGCGAGCCGGTCTTTGTACGGCAAAATCACCATGTCTTTCTCGCCTTTGCCGTTCCCCGCGTAGAACCACATAAGCGCAAGAAGCATGGCGGCGTTTTGCGCGACATCGGCTACGCGCGTCCGCTCATCCATGGCCGCGGCGCCCGCGAGGAACTTGTCGATATCAAAACCTTGCAACGCCATCGGCACCAATCCGACCGCGCTCATCACCGATGTTCGGCCGCCGACCCAGTCGTGCATCGGAAATCGCGCAAGCCATCCATTCTTTTCGGCATGCTTGTCAAGTTCGCTTCCGACGCCGGTCACGGCGACCGCATGTTTTCCAAATTGAAGTCCGGCCGATTTGAATTTCGCTTCCGCTTCCAACATGCCGTTGCGCGTTTCTTTCGTGCCGCCCGATTTTGAAATCACGACGACGAGTGTCTGCGCAAGGCGACTCCGAAATGGTTCGCGAGCCCCGATTATTTCGGGGTTGTCGATCTTGTCGAAGACGCGATCGAACCCGTCGGGATCGGTGTTGTCGAAAAAATAGATGTCCATCGGATCGCGCGATGAGCCGAGCGCGTCGGCGATGAATTGCGGTCCGAGCGCCGAACCGCCGATCCCGATCAGCAAGATGTGCTGAAATCGTTTTCCATCTTCCGCCACGATCTTTCCAGCGTGCACACCCGTTGCGAATTTCTTGATGCGCTTATTTGTTTCCTCGATGTCGGCGCGCAATTGCGCGTTCGGCGCCAGCGCGGGATTGCGCAACCAATAATGACCGACCATGCGCTTTTCATCCGGATTGGCAATCGCGCCCGACTCCAATTCGCGCATCGCCGCAAACGCCTTGTCGATCCGCGGCCGCATCCTGTCGAAGAAATCATCCGGAAATTTCATCCGGCTGATGTCGATGGAAAAATCGAGATCGTCATAGCGAACAAAATAGTTTTGGAACCGCTGCCAGAGTGAGGAGGAAGCCATCGCTGGTAAGATAACCAAGAAGCTCGTAGAAAAGAAAGCGAACTGTAGGGGCGGCCGTGTCGGCCGCAATTTTTGAAGATGCGGGCGGCATGCCCCCCACTACAACAAAGATTTATCTTGGCGGCTTTGGCGGATTTTGCTCAGCGTTCTCGTGTCTAATCGGCACTTCCTCTCGCGGCGCGACTTCGTATTCCGGTTTTGGCGCACCCATCAGCCAGTGATCGAACCAGCCGACGATGTTTTCCAATCGCTCGATGCGATGCCACGGCTGACCCGAGCGCGAGAGCTCATGCGATTCGTTTGGGAAACGCACCATCACGGTCGGGATTTTGCGGAATTTCAGGGCGCGGAACATTTCTTCGCCGCCGGCGCCGGGCGGCGTGCGATAATCCACTTCGCCAAGAATGAACATCATCGGCGTCTTCACGTTCTTGACGTAGGTCAGCGGTGAGCGTGCTTTGAAATCCTGCTCGTCGTCAAACGGCGGTGCTTTGAACCAGGTCGGCTGAAACAGAGTAAAATCGGCTGTGTACCACCAATCAATCCAACTCGCGATGTCACGTTGGGACACGGCCGCGGCGAAGCGCGTGGTTTGTCCCACCACCCAGTTCGTGAGCAATCCGCCACCGCTTCCGCCGGTCACGCCCAGTTTGTTCTTGTCGATGTACCCACGGCGAATCACTTCATCCACCCCGGCCATCAAATCTTTGTAATCATCGCCGGGATAATGATACTGAATGACGTTGCCAAAATCCTGGCCGTAAGTCGTGCTCCCGCGCGGATTCGGATAAAGCACCACGTAACCTTTCGCCGCCATCCACTGAAACTCGTGATCGAAAATGTACCCGTAAGCGATGTGTGGGCCGCCATGGATGTTCAGGATCAGCGGATATTTTTTGCGCGGGTCAAAGTCAGGCGGCTTTTGCAACCACGCCTCGATCGTTTTGCCGTCGAACGTCTTGTAATGAATTTCTTCCGGCTCGGTGAGATTTAGCTTGGAGAAAAGTTCGTCGTTAATGCGCGTCAATTGGTTCGGTCGAGAATTTGGAGCCGCGCGATCAAGCACAAACAGATCGTTGATGCGTGTCGGCGTCGAAACCGTGTAAACGATTTTCGATCCATCGCTCGAAGCGCGAAAACTTCCGACCGCTTCATTTCCCGAGGTCAAATCGGTCTCAGCGCCCGTCGCGGCGTCGAACAGCCCGAGATTTGCTTTGCCTTCTCTGGCATAAACTTCGATGAGACCCTTGCCGTCGGCCGTCCAGATCGGCCGATTTCGGCCGCCCGCACGCGGTGGCGCACAGTCGCCAAGTAGAAAGCCGCCGGCATCGAAGTCGAACTTCTCGGTCAAATTGCGCGGCTTGGCGTTCGGCGAAAGATCGACGGTCCAGAGGTCCGGCTGCGTGTAAGAATTCACCGGCTGCGTCGTCGCCGCGATGAACGCAATTTGTTTTCCATCCGGGCTGAGCGAGAGCACTCCAGCATCGGGACCTCCCCCCAGATTGAGCTCGAGCGTGGTGACCTTGACCGGTTCGCCGCCAGTTGCCGCTACGGAATAGAGGTCGCTTTTCGGAAATTCGTAATACGGCTCATCGACGCGACTGGTGGTGAAATAAATTTGTGATCCATCCTTGGACCAAATTGCGTTCTCTTCATCAAACCGGCCGGTCGTGAGTTGTTTCGGCTGCACTTTCTCGTCGGCATTACGCGGCGCTGGCACCACCCAAATGTGCTGCGGACGTTTCGGGTCGGCGTAACCTTCGTTGTCTTCGCGATACACAGCGCGCGTGATCACATGAATGTCACTCTCGTGTTCGGCTTCGGCCTCCCACTTCTTCGCAGCTTCGCCAGCGTCACTTTTTCCAGTGGCGCTTTTCGGCGTCGGCGTCTTTGAACTTTGAGGGCTGGCTGACGGCGACGCGCTGGTTTCGCTCATCGCTTTCGTTAATTCCTCTTCTTTGCGCTTTTTCTTTTCCTGCTTCGCGAGATCGTCCGTGTTCGTGTCACTCGTGAACGCGATCGATTTTCCATCCGGCGACCAGGCCGGACTGCCTGCGCCCTTTGGCAGATCGGTAAACGAAAACGAATCGCCGCCCGCCATCGGCAGCATCGACAATTGGGGCGGTTCCGGTTTTCCATCCTTCTCCGCCGCGCGCAGGAAAAGGAGATATTTTCCGTCCGGCGACCAACGCGGCGTCGAATCGTGATCGCCCTTCGTTAGTTGATGCGGCTCTTCGCCACCCGCTGCCGGCACGGACCAGATCGAAGTGTTGTAGCCTTCCTTCTTCTCGTTCACCGTCACGCGCACGAACGCCACCCGCGATCCATCCGGGGAAACTTGCGGATCGCCGATCCAGACAAAGTCCCAAAGATCTTTTTCGGTAATGTTGCGCTTTTGGGCGAAGGCGACGCTGATTCCCGTAGTGAGGATGAGCAGACAAATGACGAAGCCCGAATTACGAATGACGAAGGAATGGCGAAGCCCGAAGCTCGAAGTCCAGGATCGACTTCGTTTTGTCATTTGGTCATTCGTTACTCTTTCGAGCTTTGC
>Ga0209056_10002641_pt1 | contig 19180 bp, 10 predicted proteins | sample GraSoiAngelo_114_FD_185876 | JGI IMG/M metagenome (GOLD analysis project Ga0209056, IMG submission 185876) | Grasslands soil microbial communities from the Angelo Coastal Reserve, California, USA - 14_0903_13_40cm (SPAdes) (version 2) | ecosystem: Environmental > Terrestrial > Soil > Grasslands...
TCGGGTTGAAGCGACATGCGGGCGGAGGTCTCAACAGATCTGGTGGCTGCCCTGGGATAGACGTGAGCCTAATTCTCTCACCCTTGAGGGCCGGAAACGCTTTGATCAAGCCTTGAGTGTACGGATGGAGGGGCTCTTTGAAAATGGCCTCGGCGGCGCCATACTCTACAATTCTTCCCGCGTACATTATCGCAATCTTCTCGCAGGTCTCCGCAAGTATCGAGAGATCGTGGCTGATCACAAGCATCGACAATCCAAGCCTCTCCCTGAGATCACGCATCAGCTTGAGCGTCTGGGCCTGAACAATAACGTCCAGCGCAGTGCCTGGCTCGTCGCCGATCAAAAACTTTGGATTAGCCGCGAGAGCCATGGCGATGAGTGCTCTCTGTCGCATTCCTCCGCTGAACTCGTGCGGATAATTGTCGACACGTTCGGGATCTATGCCGACAAGCTCGAAGAGCTTCCTCGCCCGCTCCCATGCTGATTTGTTGTCAGTATCAGGCTCATGAGTCCGTATGGCCTCGACGATCTGATCTCCAACCTTGATTACAGGATTCATCGCGTTCATTGCTCCCTGGAAGACTATTGCGATGCCCTTCCAGCGAATCTTCCTCATCTCGTTCTCCGACAGGGGAACTAGGTCCATCCCGTCGAAGAGGATCTTGCCGCCTCGAATTACTCCTCCCTGGGGGAGAATCTTCAGAATGGACAGAGCGACGGTCGTCTTTCCACAACCAGACTCCCCGGCAATACCGAGAGCCTCACCTTTTTCAACGCGAAGATTTACACCTTCAGCGGCTCTGACCCATCCGCTAGCTGTCCGATAGTTTGTCGTGAGGTCTTGCGTCTCTAGAATCGCGGGCATCTGAGTGTCGCTCTCGAGTCCATCTCAAGATTCGAGCGGGGCTCGCTTCAATTAAGCTTTGGGGGAGATGTGAAGACTATTCTGACAATACGAGCCCCGCACGGTAGAACAGAGATTCTACAAATTCGGCCAGCCACTCTAGGTTTCTCCGAAGATGATCGGCAATTGGAGATCATTGGTGAGGCAGATTTATAGGACATCATATCAAGAGACCGCGGGGAAGCTACGCTGCCAACAATCGTTTCACAGAGTTTCCGCAAAGCCCTCGTACTCGTCCTATTCACCCTACTACTGAGCCCCTCACTGCTGGCGCCGGCACGGGCAGCTGAAATCACTGTTACGGTGAATAGGGATTCCATATCTGTCCAGATCAATTTTGCACTAACTGAGAATCTCACGACATCACTCCCTGCGCTTGATACTGTTCTTGACCTGTCGAGTCCAGTGATAGCTCCAGTGCAAAAGGCATTTCAATCCGTTGTCCCCAACGCCCGAATCGAACAGCTAAATCTACATGCTCGGACGGCCCAGATCAACAATCGAACCGGTCTCTGGGTATTCCAAGAGAACTACACGATCACCGTCTCAGGTGTCACCAGGGATACTGGCGGAAGAATAGTTGCCGACCTCGCCTTTCTCTCGTCAAAGAACAATCAGTCCATGATCACGTCAGGGGTGGAGCTGAACAGTGTCGGGCTGACTTATCTTCTGGAAGGCTTTTCGAGGTTTCCGCCTGACGGCAAGACACGCTACTTCGCGCTGAGTGCCGAATATACACTTCCCCTTGTTCCTGAACAGTTCACCTCGGCCTTCAGCATTCTCGACCTGACCTGGATCTCTCCAGTCTCAAGGTGGAACAGTGTCTACCAGCCGTTCGAACCATCGACCATGTGGAACCTGCAACCTCGGAATTCTCCGTTCAGTGTAAAGGTGGGTGTGGGCCTCACTTCCGAACAAACCTTTCTGAAGCAGTACGTGGCCTACCTAAATTCGACAGTGGAGGCCATCGCTCCTCCCAGAGCTCAAGCCGACGGGACATCGATCTTCTTTGACATACCAACAATAGCGGAGACGATAATGCCGATCATAATTGTCGCATCGCTTCTGGTTACCATCACCTCGATATTGCTTGAGAGAAGAGTATCCAAATCGGGACGGCCTTTTAGAGGTAGAAAACGTTAGGCTAACAAGACTATAGTCGGTCGAGTGATAATCCTCTTAGAGTAGGTATCCCTCGACGACGGGATTATGCAGATGGTGATCGCTAGACTACATCTTACCGCTGAAAACAATATTGCGGAAATCGAATCGCAAGTGGGCGGGATGCCGATGTGTGGAAACGATCTTTCAGTCCCCCCTTTTCCCCTAACGTACTCGTCTAACGCCTTGCCTTCTCGGATCGATACGTGGAGTCAGGCTACGGTGTACATGATGTAAGAATCGGTGGATGTGACGGACCAGGAAGAGGGAAGCTGGAGACACTTTTGCCCCGGTCCGTTGCTCGTCTAGCGCCGTTTTCTGAGCTTGGGGTTGAACATTTCGTCGAGCGCGTAGCCGATTAGGACGAAGGATAGGGAGACGAGGGCGATGGATAATCCGGGAGGAATGACCCACCACCAGTAGTGCGTGCCGCCCACGATGAAGTTGTCGTTGAGAATTCTTCCCCATGACTCGACCGTGGGGTCGCCGAGACCCAAGAAAGCCAGCGCTGCATAAGTTAGAATGGCTCCGGGCACGCTCAGGGCTAGGTTGACGTAAGTGAGTCCGACGAGGTTCGGGAACAGATGTTTCGTGAGTATCCGAACGTTCCCAGCTCCCGCGGCTCTCGCAGCTTCGATGAAAGGCCTCTCCCTTAGAGTTAGGACTTGAGATCTGATCACACGTGCAAAGCCCATCCAAGAGAAGAAGGCTATGATCATGATAATTGTCAGAGCGCTTGGTGTGAGGATTACGGTTAGTATTATGGCGAGTGGAAGGAAAGGAATCGTCAACATTAGGTCCGTGACTCTCATGAGGACCTGATCTACGATACCTCCGAGGAGACCTGCCAGTAGCCCTATGAGAAGTCCGACTCCGATTCCGAGCAGGGCTGACGTTAGCCCTACGAGCATAGACGACGGTGTGCCAAGCAAGTCACGGGTCAGCAGATCATTCCCTCCATTGTCAGTTCCAAAGAGACCCCAGGCTGTTCCCGGGAGGCTTAACTGAAGATTTGTGATGTCGAGCGTCTGTACTCCGTCGAATCCGACCTCGATCCCGTATGTGTAATCTTGAACCGCGGAGAAAATTACTTCCGCGTCACTAAGACCCGTTGAGCCTCTGGGCTTGTCGGGCCAGGTCTCCATCCGGCTTCCTTGAGGCCGAGTCCAGTTGCCACTCTGTGTCACGTTGACATCCCAGAGGTTGAACACAAGTCCACCCAGCTGATCAATGAATACCCTCACATGGATGGGATGGGCCTCTGTCGCACCGGTTGCTAGGACGGACACGGTGCCCAGGAAGCTCGCGGGTGGTCCTTTGTAGGGATAGCGAAATGTCTGGTTGAGTCCGGCTTTCGCCATGCCCTGGGTTGGATGGGATAGTTGTACGCTTCCCACCGCATGGGTAGTCGGATCAGCAGTTCCAGGGGCGTACGACAGAATAAGGTTGGAAAGATCTTGCCGCGATCCACTAAACGCCCATGCCCGGAGTGATGCGGGAGAGGAGAATAACGGATCATTTACGACCACAAGGTTCTTACTCAGATAGTAGCCGTCCGGAAAGTTCATTACCCATTCGGGCTGGGCATGGGGACCAGCCACTTGCTCGATGTCATGATAGGGAGTGATCAATGGCGCGGCCAGTGCCACGAAGCTTGACAGTATGAGAATGACGAGCCCTACAAGCGACATCCTATTCCTCATCAGTGCTCTAAGTAGCCCGGCCGTGCGGTGCAGCTGGAAGCGCCAGTATGATTTAAGATAGTCTTGGTCGGACACACTAATCACGACTTGAGTGGGTCAAGAATGTCCTATTCATAGCGTATGCGCGGGTCGACGATGCCGTATGCTACATCTGCAATGAAGTTGGCTGCTATCACTGTAAGAGAGATCAGATAGAACATTGCCTGCATCACTGGAAAATCGTGGGCCTGTACAGCTTGAAAGAGCATGAAACCCAGCCCCTCGTATGCAAACACAGTCTCAGTTATGATCGCACCGGCGAGTATCCCCCCGAACGCGAGGGCGGTAGAGGTTATGACTGGAAGCGACGCATTCTTGAACGCGTGACGGAAAAGTATCACCCTCTGCGACAGCCCCTTGGCCTTGGCTGTGACGATGTAGTCCTCGTTCAGAGCTTCCACCATGGTTGCTCTGGTCAAGAGGACGAAACCACCATAGGTAAAGAGCGTCAGTGTTAGCGCTGGGAGAAAGAGATACTGAAGGCGGATTAGAATCTGCGACGCCAAGTTGGGAATATGTCCAGGAATAGAGAATTCTACCGGTTGGGTTCCTCCTGAGGGGAACCAGCCCAACCCTATGGCGAAGACGAGTATGAGGACCTCGCCCATCCAGAATGTCGGGAGTGCGAACGTAGTGAGTGAGGCGGATATTGCGGTCCTATCTAAGAAGGAGTCCCGTTTGTGGGACGCCACTATGCCGAGGGCCACGCCTATGATTATGGCGAGGATAGTTGAAGTTCCGAGTAGTAGAAGGGTGTTCTGCAACCTTCTCTGTTGTATTATCAGGGTCGTGATGGACTGGCCGTTCTGAAATGAGATTCCAAAGTTGAATGTGAGCATCGCACGAACGTAGGTTATGAACTGGTCTGTTGGAGACGCGTGACAATTCCACAGCTTGCAGAGATTATCGATTGCGGCCTGGTTTCCAGCGAGCCGGGGATTAGCTGTAAGTAATGCCTGAGCACCGCTCTGTCCAGGAAGCGCTTCGAAGATGAACCAGTTCAATATTATGACGGCGAAAATCAGCGCTACAGTATATGCCAGCCTTCTGAGCAAGAAGGACCGAAGCGACATCTAACGAACAAAAACATCGAGATCAATCGTTTATTTGAGGCTTGCCCCTGTGACTGAAATTTCAGTCCCAAAAGAAAATCTGGCTGGACTTCGCTTCCGCGGTTCTGGGACAGAAAGGAAGGTTCGACTAGTGTTTGTGTTGAAGGGTTGAGAGATTCTTGCTTGTGTGTGTAACTTTCTGGAAAAACTGGTTAGAACATATGATGGAGGGCGGATGCCCTTGGTGGGTTCGATCGGCAGTCTACGCATTGCTATGCGCAGATGTTCCTGCGATTCTGGATGATAAAAAGAAAAGAGAGGGGGTTTAGTTTTTTCGTCGATTGTTAGCAGTCGTATGCGCCGTTAGGATAGGCTGAGCCTGATCCTACTGGTGCTGCGCAGTTGGTGTAAGGACCGCCTGTTGGCGACGCGGGTGAAAGTACAGTGGTGTCTCTGTTTCCTACGTTTGTTTGTCTGCTGCCCCACTCGTAGAGCGTGGAGGCGTACCCTCCGATGCCTGGTAGAGTGGTGCCTACCCATCCTGCGTTAGATGCTGTGCATGGAGTGATGGTCGTTCCTGGCAGTGTGTAGCCTGCCTTGCAGGCTAAGATTAGCTGTGTGCCGGTAGTCTTCTCTGTCGAAAAGCCTATCCAGCTAATGCCTCTGAGCGAGTTGACAATCGCCCTCTGGTTGAGACCGACAAGGTTACTGCCTGTCCCGCCTGCGTTGCCAATTCCCTGCGCCCAGTGTGGACAGTTGGCCGATGGACTCGAGGAGTGGCAGCTGTTGACAGTCAACACCTTGTTGAAGTCAGCGCTACCGGACCCGATGACACCTGCCCAGATGTACGTTGCAAGCTTTCCACTGCTGCGGAAGTAGTCGCTGCTAGAGCCAGCAATGCCACAGGTTGTGCCTGTTCCTGTGAGAGTACAGCCCGTCCGGGTCAGGGTGAAATCGCCGAGACCAGAGGGTGGAGCCTGTGTATTGTCGATGCTACAGCCTCCCCCGATTGTGCCAACCGGAGGATGATTCAAGCCACCGATGCTCTGGCATTGGAACGGTCCTGATCCGATGAGGAAGTTGTTCGCGATAGGGTCGAAGGCCGGACTGTCCGCTGACACGCCGTTTACGACAGCAACATTGGGTGAGCCGAATGCTCCTACACAATTGTCCTCAGCAGCAGCGACGATGCTAGTGCCCACAAGGTTCTTGCCTAGAACACCGCTGTTCCACGTGCTCGCGCCACATCCAGACCAGACGTGGCCTGGCATGATGGTGATGCCGCCCAGGAAGAGCTCAGTGAACGGACCCTTAGCCTTGAGGTTCAGGTCCACAGTGAACTCGTCCAGCACGTTGATGTGAGCGATGCTAGCGAGCGAGGTTGCCTGGAAGGAGCCTGTGGCGTTGAGATCGATGAAGCTGTACTTTACGTCCCACGCTGTGACTGGTCCACCATCATGCCAGTGGTTACTACGGTTCAGAGTAAGACGAAGATCAGCTGTTGTACCCGCGAAGTATGTCGAGTTTCCATAGCCCAGATTTGTTGCAGTACATGCGGGACCGCCAGGGTAGCAGAGGAAGCTGTGGCTGGTAGTCATCCAGTCAATATTCTGCAATATCGAGGAGCATTGGTTGACACCGGAGCCTGTGGGAGGAGTCTGACTGCAGAGTGGGTTCTGTACGAAAAGGTTGTCGTAGATGTTACTCATTATGTACCCATCCCAGGGGTAGCTGGAAGTGGCGAACGGGCTTAGACTGAAACCGGTTGTCAAGAAGCTCTGCCGGAATGTTCCGGAAATCGCCGGAGTAGCACTGTAGGCATTAAGCCAGTTGAAGTAGTTTGCCGACGCCGAGTAGCCACCGCCAAAGGCGGTGATAAAACCAGGGGACGAGCCCCCCATAGCCCAATTGCTGAGACGACCCTGAACGTCTCGGCCGGACCAGACAGGTATCGTGAACGCGTGGCTGCCGAAGTAGTCTTCAGCCTGGTAGCCGGCGCTGATAGCTGTGCAGCTTTCGGATGCGCCGATGCATGATGTTGACCCTGTACCAGGCCCTACGATGCCACCCGAACAGTTTACGAAAGTTGGCAAGTCAGCATTTGGTGTTGGATCCCCCGTCGCGCTGAGGCATGGTGAGAACTCCATCGCCTGGCTCAGGCCATCGTAAATTGGGCTGCAGACGTACATGTAGTCGGCCGCGGAGCTGGTGAATATGGTACTGGCACACGGTGAGCCAGGAACATTAGAGGAACAGTTGGCACTAGTGCAGGTAACAGTGGTCTTGGTGGCGAAGAGACTGTTGTAATAGAAGTATGTCGTACTATCGAACGGAAAGACCTGGCCAAAGCCTGCTGTGTACATTCCCCAGCAGTTATTGGGAACGCCATTGGTGCTTGTTGTAAGGACGCAGATTTGTTCGACGCCCTCAATTTCCTGAAGGAAAGGGCATGATCCGCCGCCACAGGCAGCGTTGCCTGTACCAGTGTTCGAATTGTCACATGAGAATGGTTGACCGGCGAGGGTTGTCCATGCGCTCCACGCGGGCGAGAAGAGCGCGCAGATGTCCTGCGCTAGACCCTCACCAAGACTCTTCCTGGGTTCCGTTGTACGGACGATGAAGCATACACTGGCGGTAGGGGAAATGAAACCGTCACAGGGCGGCGGAAGAGCGGTAACGGATGCCGGCCAGCCACCAGTGGGCGCGACAAGTTCGCAGTTCGTGTTCGTCGTTACGCCGTTAATGCCAGCATCCGAGAAGGCTTGGATAAAGTGTTGTGCGGCGGCACAAAAGTCAGGGCTGCCGATCGCTGCCTGCCATGGGAAGGTGGTAGAACCTATGAGAGTGCCTGTGGGACATGCACTGCTGAAGCTGCAGTTGTAGGCTGTGCCGCCTGGAGCGCCCACGACACAGTTCGTGGAGCTGGTCTGGGCATACTTTGTGTCCCACCCACACGGGTTGGCCGCATAGAGCCCACCATTTGCACATCCGACTGATATTGTGCAGACTGGGATCGCCTGATCATCAGGGATACAAGCTACGCTCAAGCACCCAGCGTCATTCGCCGCGAAGCTCTGTTTGTTGAAGAGATGGGCTATTCCCTGACGAAGTTCAATGCCTGCTGGACTGTTGCCATAGTCCATTGGTATTCCCCAGAAGACACCGGCCAGGTTGAGCTCGATCTCAAAGTATCCACGGTCAGGAACGGGCGCGCTGCAGATTATTGAGGAGCTGCCTGAACAGTTTACGTTCCCTGAACCGCCGCCTTGCTGGGATGCCGTTAGTGGCCAGTCCTCCGCGTCGACCTGGTTTGTCAACAGCCAGCCTACCTGGGTACCGGTAACGCCGTCGCCCTGGCTTATCGACAGGGTCCGTTCCTGAGCGCCGGCCGGATACCATGAGCCGTATGTGTTCTCTTGCTGAGCCCTCACAACAGGAATACTTGGAAGATGGAAGTTGCTCGACAGGACACCGGGAAGACTGGCCAGTGAGAAAACAATTGTAAGAATGAGTAGGAGCCTCAATGTGGCCATGCTACTCGAGACTTAGAGCCTCACGATCGCAAAATAAACTTAACTGCGTGAGCCTATCGGCTGAAATATCCCAAGGCGACCACTCATGAGCTGACAGGAGGAAATCCTGAGACAACACACACTTTTTGCCTATCTTCCAATTTCTCCCTTGATTCTCCTACTCATACCGGATCCGCGGATCAACGATCCCGTAGATGATGTCTGAAATGAGGTTAGCAGCTACCACAGTGAGGGAGATGAGGTAGAACATCGCCTGCATGACTGGATAGTCTTTCACCCCTACGGCCTGGTAGAGCCAGAAGCCCAGGCCCTCATAGGCAAAGACCGTCTCCGTTATAATCGCTCCAGAGAGAATGCTTCCGAATGCAAGCGCGCTTGCAGTAATCACTGGGAGTGACGCGTTCTTGAACGCATGGCGGAAGAGTATCACTCCCTGCGACAGCCCCTTCGCCCTGGCCGTGAGAATATAATCTTCGGTCAGCGCCTCCATCATTGTAGCTCTGGTCAAGAGCACAAAGCCGCCGTAGCTGAATAGCGTCAACGTGAGCGCCGGGAGGAAGAGGAACTGGAGACGGACTAGAATCAGGGTTAGGGGACTAGGAAGGTGGCCCGGTATGGTGAACGACGCGGGCTGAAGGCCGCCCGAAGGAAACCAGCCCAGACCAATGGCGAAGACAAGTATGAGCAAAAGGCCGACCCAGAAGGTTGGGAGAGCAGAGGTCATGATCGAGGCAGATACGCTAAGACTATCCAACGTGGATGCTCGTCTGCTGGAAGAGACAACCCCAAGAACTATGCCGATGATGATAGATAAGATCGTGGAGACTCCGAGCAGCACTAGGGTGTTCTGGAGCCTTCCTTGCTGTATGACCTGTGTGGCGATGGGGGCGCCGTTCTGGTAGGATACTCCAAACTGGAACGTGAGCATATTATGAATATAGGCGACAAACTGGTCATAGCGTGACGCGTGACAATTCCACTGAGCGCAGAGCCTGGCGACTGCCTGGGGGTTCGAGGCGATCCGGGGACTGCCAGCAAGAAACTGCTGAGCACCGTTCTGTCCGGGGATGCCCTCGAATATCAACCAGTTTACAATGATTATGACGAAGATCAGAATTACAGTGTATACGAGTCTTTTCAGGAGAAAGGAGCGAAGGCTCGTCTTCCCAACCGTGAACAGAGAGGTTCATAGCTTATTTGGCGCTTGCCTCTCTCGCAGCAGGAATACCTGAAGCTTTGGACACCAAAAAATCATCAAGAGCAAATAGGGCACTTGACGGCTACTTTCTCAGCGAGTCCCTAGCAGTCGTATCCGCCGTTTGGATAGGCTGCCACAGTTCCCACTGGAGCTGCACAGCCGACAATACTGGCCGGTGCTAGCGTCGAAGTACTGGTGCTCAGGACTGCGCTTCCGACCTCGTAGAGTGTCGAGGCGTATGTTCCTATGCCTGGTAGGACAGTGCCTGTCCATCCAGCGTTCGAAGTGTTACATGGCGTGATTGTTGTTCCTGGAAGCGTGTATCCTGCGACACAGCTGAGAATCGATTGTGTGCCACTAGACTGCGATGTGGAGAAGGCTATCCAGCTTACACCCTTGTTCGAGTTGACGGCCAGCCGCTGGTTTAGACCCACAGCGTTGCTACCTGTCCCGCCTGGGTTACCGATACCCTGTGTCCAGTGTGGACAGTTAGCCGAGGGAGTGGATGAGTGACAGCTGTTAACTGTCAACACCTTGGAAAAGTCAGCGCTGCCCGAACCGATGTCGCCAGACCAGATGTACTTTGCAAGCGCTCCGCTACTCCGGAAGTAGTCGTTACTAGAACCAGCAACACCACAAATAGTCCCAGTTGAAGTGAGAGCACAGCCAGTCCGCGTCAGAGTGAAATCGTTGAGACCGAAAGAGGGAGCCTGCGTGTTGTCAATACTGCATCCCCCTCCGATGGTTCCTATAACGGGATGACCGCTCCCACCAACGCTCTCGCACGTATACGGGCCTGATCCGATGATGAAGTTGTTTGCCATGGGGTCGAAGTTTGGACTGTCAGCACGTATACCGCCTACGGTGACGATGTTGGGCGAAGTGAATGTTCCGACACAGGCGTCCTCTGGAGCGTTGACAATGCTTGTTCCAGCAAGGTTCTTGCCTGTCACTCCGCCGTTCCAGGTGCTCGCACCGCAAGCAGACCAGACATGGCCAGGCACTATGGTGATCGAGCCTAAGAGATAATCGGTGAATGGACCCTTAGCCCTGAGGTTGAGGTCGAGAGTATACTCGTCCAGCACGTTGATGTGAGCAACGTTGGCCAGAGAGGTGGCTTGGAATGCGCCTGTAGCGTTGAGGTTCATGAAGGTCCACTTCACGTCCCACGCCGTAACAGGACCAGCATCGTGCCAGTGGTTGGCACGGTTCAGACTCAGACGAAGATCAGCAGGGGTGTTTGCAAAGTATGTCGAGTTACCATAGCCCAAAGTTGTTGCGTTACATGCAGGGCCGCCTGGATAGCAGAGGAAGCTGTGACTGGTAGTCATCCAGTCGATAAGTTGCCAGGGCTGAGAACAGGTTACTTCACCAGATGTAATAGCGATTGAGCAGAGCGGGTTAGCCTCAAAGAGACTATCGTAAATGTTCTCTAGTAGGTGGAAGTCCCAGTAGCTCGTGGCGCCGAACGGGTTCAGACTATCGACCGTCGTCAAAGTGCCTTGCCGGAAGGTTCCAGCAACGGCTGGGTTGGCGCTGTAGGCGTTGAGCCAGTTGAAATAGTTCGGAATACTGTAAAAACCGGACCCCACGGCTGTACTGAACCCGGGCGCTGAATCACCCTGAGACCAGTTGCTAAGACGGGGATAGTAGTCGTTCCCGGTCCAGATAGGCAGAGTGAGGACACTCTTCCCAAAATAGTCGACGGCCTGGTATCCAGCACTGACAGACGTGAAAGCACTTGTGCCTGGACAGTTGGCAAAGGTGGGAGTTGACTGGCCGAGGACAGGATCACCGGAGGCGGTCAAGCAGGGAGCATGCTCCATCTGGCTGCTGAGAGAATCATACTCGGACGAACAGACATTCATGTAGTCGTTAGCAAAATTCGTGTACGTCGTGCTGGCGCATGGTGAACCCGGAGTCTTGTTCGTGCAATCTCCACTGAGGCAGGTGTAGTCGGTCTTAGTCGAGAAGAGACTATTGTAAATGAAGTATGTGGAACTGTCAAACGGGAAGACTTGTCCAAAGCCGAATGTTCCCAATCCCCAGCAGTTGTTCGGGATGCCACTAGTGCTAGTGTTGAATCCGCAGAAGAGCTCGGGCTGGATTACCTGGAGGAATGGGCATGACCCGCCGCCACAAGCATTGTTGCCCGTACCGGTATTCGAATTGTCGCAGGAGATGGACTGACCTGCCAAAGTGGTCCAGCCAGCACCACCCGTCCAGGCGGGAGAGAAGAGTGCACAGATCTCCTGCCCCAGACCAAAACCCAGGCTCTGGCGAGGCTCAGTCTTACGGACGAAGAAACAGATGTTCGCCGTTGCAAGTGGGAATCCGCAACCACCTGACGTATTGACCGCATAGACTACTGCGGGCCAGCCGCCGGTTGGAGGAAGAAGCTCACAATGACTGTTCAGAGTAACGTTGATCCCGAGTTGAATCTCGAAGGCTTGTTGGAAATGTTGGGCAGCTGCGCAGAAGTCAGGGCTTCCGATGGCCACCTGCCCCGGGAACTGGGTCGTTCCCGTGACTGTTCCGGTGGGACATACAGTCGAGTAGGCACAGTTGTAAGCTGTGCCTCCAGGCGCTCCAACAATACAGTTGGTAGAACTGGTTTCTGGGAATAAGGCGTCCCAGCCGCAAGGGTTCGGATTGACCAATCCACCGTTCGGACAGGACAAGCCCGAGCATAGAGGCAGCGGATCATCGTTCGGAACACATACGATGCCCGCGCACGCAGGATTGCCTGCGGCTAACCCTGCCTTGTTGATCAGGTGGGCGATCCCCTGACGCAACTGGACCCCCACCGTGCTGTTGCCGTACTGCATCGGTATTCCCCAGAAGACGTTGGCCAGGTTGAACTCGATCTCGAAGTATCCCTTGTCCGCGACCGGATGACTGCACTCAATCGTAGTGCTGCCGGAGCAGTTTACCAAATTATACTGGTTCGCGGTGAGAGGCCAGTCCTCGGCGTCGACCTGGTTTGTTGTCAGCCAGTCGACCTGGGTTTGGGGTACCCCGTCACCCTGGCTTATCGTCATGGTCATCTCCTGGGCGCCAGCTGGATACCATGAGCCATACCCGGTCTGATGCAGAGCCCTAACAACGGGAATACTCGGAAGATAGAAGCTGCTCGAGAGGACACTGGGAAGACTGGCAAGTGAGAAGACGATAGTAAAGGTGAGTAGAAGCCTCAAGCTTGGCATGCTACTCAAGGTTACAACCCTGACCCGACCGCATAAGCTTATCCCAGCGCCGTACAGTTCAATCCAACGCAACACAGCCCAATACAATGGAACACAGACATTCCCGCACTAGAGACTAACGATCAAACATCTTTTCGCCAGACTCAGCCGGCCAAACGTTAATTGGACTTGCAGTGACGTAAAACCATTCCACTCGATCCAGTACTGCCTTTATACGGAGACACAAAACATGTGGAACATCAGGCTGATAGTGAGCCCTTGAACATCGACCTTGTCAGGAAAGAGATCCCTGTAACTTCTCGACGCGCCTATTTCGATAACGCGGGCACGGGTCCACCATCAATCAACGTTCTGAATGCGATTCACGAGTATCTATCAGACTGGCGTGACTATGGCGAGAACTGGGAAGAGTGGCTGCCAATGATCGTCGACTCTCGTCGACTCTTCGGAAAGATGATCGGAGCAAGCATGGAAGAGGTGGCCAGCGTTCCGAACGTCTCTTCGGCCCTGATGGCCCTAGCAAGCAGTATCAAGTACAAGCCAAGTGGGAACATTGTAATTAGCGAACTCAATTTTCCAACCAACATCTACCTCTGGCATCTCCAGAAGAAACATGGACGGGCCAAGGATGTCCGACTTTTGCGACGAGACGAGAACGGAATCGTCCCACTGGACGAATGGGAGAAGGCGATTGACGACGATACTTCAATCGTCTCCGTCGACTACGTCTCATGGATGAATGGTTGCCGAGAGAAGATCCGTGAGATAGCCAGGATAGCACACGACCACGACGCGTTCGTCATCGCAGACTCCTTCCACGGACTTGGTGTCTTCCCAATCAATGCCAAAGAGAACGACGTAGACGCACTTGTCTGTGGAATGTACAAGTGGATGCAGGGACCCCACGGAGCCGCCTTCCTCTACACTCGACACGACCGGCTCAACGATCTCGACCCCAACTACATAGGGTGGCACGGTGTCGAAGACTCGGTAGTCCGGAGACTGTCAACCCAACAGGACCTGTTCGGCAAACCATTCAACATCGAAGACGCTGAACCGGCCAAGGACGCGACCCGTTTCGAAGGAGGGAGCTGGGGAGTAATCTCAATCATCGGCGCGAAAGCCGCACTGGAGTACGCTCTTAAACACGACCAGCAGGAAAGATATCATCGCGTGCTCAAGATAACCGATCATCTGATCGAGGGCTTGAAGAAGAAAGGAAGAATAATACTCACACCATTGGTATCGGACCGTAGAAGCGGAATAGTCGTCTTCGAAGACTCCGACCCTCAAGCGACCTTCAACAAACTAAAGTCACTGAACATCACAGCCGCGAGTAGGGTCAAGGCTATACGCGTCTCGCCGCACTACTACAATACAGAAGAGGAAATCGATAAACTTCTCTCGGCTTTGTGAGTTCGCCGTTTGAAAATCGTTGTTGTCAATAACTACAAAGAGGATGAAAAGGCCAAGCAGGCACTGCGCAATTTGACAAGATGTACTGGGCAACGACCGGAGATGGTGGACTACAGGTCGCCCGACCTGCTGGATCTTGTCATTCACAGATCCCCTGATCTGGCGATCCTCACCGGCTCCAACTTCATGCTGTCCAAGTCTGACACCCAAACAGTCTTCCAGCGAGAGATGGATCTGGTCAGAAAACTCGATATTCCGTTTCTAGGAATCTGCTTCGGTCATCAGCTCATCGGCGCCGCGTATGGCGCCGAGGTTACTGACCTCGGCCAAACGGTTAGAGCGTTCAAAGAGGTGAAATTGCTGGGCGAAGACCCTATCTTCGAAGGACTTCCCGAAACAATCCGTGTGTCAGAGTCTCACCGGCAAGCCCTCGCGAGTGTCCCGAAGGGATTCCGCCACCTCGCCGAATCGTCCACCTCGCGAGTAGAAGCCATCGCGCACGAGACTCGTCCGATCTACGGGCTCCAGTTTCATCCCGAGAGATCGGATGACAAGAATCCTCATGGACAGTTAATCATTCAGAACTTCGTCAGACTAGTCGCAAAATCCTAGCCCGATGCTCCGCTAGACGAGATAGTGAGGGAGTAGCCTCACATCAAGCGCCATCGCGAGAAAGACAATGGCCAAGTACGGGCTGGAAAACTTGAACGCCGTCCATGCTCGGGCTTTCGTAGGCTCTAAGGCGAGTTTCACATCTACAATTATCATCCCTAGTCCCAGAAGACCGGCCACGACCAGATAGAGCAGACCGAAGCCGAACCAGAACAACGCCAGCGATAACGGAACGAGGAGAAACGTGTTCAGCGCTATGTACTGCGCCGTCTTCTTCTCTCCAACCACCACGGGCAGCATGGGAATCCGAACCTTGGCATAGTCGCTGACCGCTCTCATCGCGAGCGCCCAGAAGTGGCTGGGCGTCCAGACGAAGACCAGCAAGCCCATCAACCAAGGCGCGGCAGCCGAAAGATTTCCCGTCGCTGCGGCCCAGCCAGCCAAGGGCGCGCAGCTCCCTGCCGAGCCTCCCAAGACAATGTTGAGACTGGTTCTCCTCTTCAGGTATTTCGTGTAGAAGAGAACGTAGATCGCTGCTCCCAGCAAAATGAATAATCCTGCGAGGAATGGCAGGTAGAGCGCAGATATCGCCAATCCTCCAGCTATCAACGCAACGCCAAAGACCAGTGCCCTGAAGGGTGAGACTTCTCCCTGAGGGATGGGCCGACGACTGGTCCTCCCCATCGACCTGTCAATGTCCTCGTCGAGGTAGCTGTTGAGCGCCCCTGCTCCTCCGGAGGCAAGTGTGCCCGCCGTAATGACTGCTACGAGTCGAATGACGCTGATATTTGAAGGCGCGGCGAGAAACGCCGTTAGAGCAGTAAAGTCAAGCAGGAGAACTATCCTCGGCTTCATGAGCTCCCAGTACGCGCTGAGAGTACTGGATCGGTGGATCTGCAACTTCAGCGACAGGTGGGCCGGGAGGTCGCGGGTAAAAGGGTTTAGCGGCAACTATTCTCAGAAATATACCCATTGTACAGACTGGGTCCCGGTGTAGGAGACGGACTGATTAGGGCCTGGAAATGGCTGGTTTCACGGACTCTCTGGGACGGGCCAAGAAAGACGCAGTGTCACGAGATGGTATAGCGCAATGTACGTAGTCATCCGGACCTATCTGCCTATGTCCCCAGTTAGAAGAACGGAGGCCTGAGTCAGAATATCAGAATGTCTAACGTTTCTCGGCATCGCCCGAATCTTGGACCGTGTGATTGGCCGTCTTTCGTCTCTGATCTCTCAAATGTTTCATTACAATTACTGAGAAAAATCCCATCGACGCAACTATCGCTCGCAAGATGAGTATCAATGGGCTCTGGTTCGGGGCTAGTGGCGATTCAAGAAACATCTCGCAGACGAAACATCGGCCGTTGCCATTATTGACATGGACTACGACCGTCTTCGAATCCTCGAGGGGAGGGATGCCACTGTCCGTGGCTGTGAATGTGAGAGTGTATACGCCTGGTTGGACTCCTTGAATAGGCCAGTAGAAGATCCCTGTCGCAGGGTCGAATGATGACCCGTCTGGAAGACCGGTAGCGGTCAATGTGACGTTCTCAGGTGGTGCATCAGGGTCCGTTGCGTTCACGGCAAACTGGAGGACTTCTCCGTCTCTGACGATGAGAGTTCCAGGGACGTACAGGGTCGGGGGCGCGTAATCCTCGTTAACGGTTATCGTGACAGTAGCATTTGCCACCTGAGTTCCATCTGTCGAGGAAAAGACCACCTGGTAGACGCCCGGGGCTTGCGCTTCGGAGGGAGTCCAACTGAACGTTCCAAACGCGCGGCCTGGGCCGCTGTTGGATGTGAAAATAGCGCCTATGGTGGAGCAGGACTCGCATGATAGACTGATTTCCTGTGAGGAGTCCTCCACTGCTGACACATTGAATGTGAGATTTGACCCGTCATTAACTGACTCGCTACTTGCAACTGTAAGGATAATGGGGGGGTTTGGTGTGACTACTACCGCGAGTACTTTAGTGTCAGAGACTGTCGTGCCGTTCGCGTCCGTCGCGACCAGGACGACAGAGTATGTGTTGGCGCTGTCATACGCGTGGCTGGTAGAGTATCCGGAACCATTAGTCCCATCCCCGAAGCTCCAAGAATAGGAGTACGGGGACAATCCGCCTGTAGAAGTCGCCGTGAAGTTGACTGTCTGACCCACCGTGGGGGTGGGGGGGTTGAAAGCAAAGTCGGCTGTGAGAGGAGGTGAGGGAGGCGGGACAATATTGACGGTTGTGATTGCCGAACTAGCATTGTGGGTCGAGTCTCCGAGGTAGGAAGCGTAGACTGAGAGCGACCCTACGGCTGTTGAAGCGATGTTTGTTGAACAGGTGGCTGAGACTCCAGCGCCCGTTAGGACACAGCTGCCGGTAGAATTGAAGGTCACGTTGCCGGTGGGAGTAGTGGTCGCGCCAGGCGACGTGTCAGTCACAGTAGCCGAACAGATCGCGTCATCGCCCACGGTCAGGGTCGACGGTGCGCAAGTGACTGTTGTTGAGGTTTCACGGTCGTTGATCGTTACGAAGACGAGAGGACTAGTGCTAGCGAGATGCTCGGCATCACCTTCGTAGCTGGCTGAAACGGCGAGGCTGCCTGGGGCTGTCGAGGTCATGTTTACGGAGCATGACCCGCCAGAGAGGGTGCAACTGCTGCCCGGCGTGAACGAGACGGATCCGGTCGGAGTGCTGCCAGACATTGTGTCGAGTACTGTTGCACTGCATGTCAGTCTTACACCGACAATGCCCCCTCCTGGACAGATGACGGTGGTAGAAGTGGGCAACAGAGGCATTGGAGAGACATCGATGGTCGTCGATGAGGTCGCTGTCTGCTGGGGCGACCCATTATCGGTGACCGTCAGGACGATCATGTAGGTTCCAGCTGACAAGTATGTGTGCGCTACAGAACTGCCGGTTCCGTTCGAACCATCTCCGAACGACCAGATGAAAGAGTACGGAGGTGCCCCATCACTAGCCGACGCCGTAAAGTTCGCCTGTTCTCCGGCCTGAGGCGAAGCCGGGCTGTAGCTGAAGCTCGCGCTCAGAGGCGGAGGTGGACTCGAGAGGCTAACGGACTGCTGGGACGTCAGGCTCTGCTGAGACGCGCCACTATCCTTGACAGTCAAAGTGACCACATACGTTCCAGGAGAGGAGTAAGTGTAACTCACAGACGACCCTGTCCCAATAGAACCGTCACCGAAGCTCCAAGAGTAGCTGTATGGCGAGGTCCCTCCCGAGGCAGAGCCGCTGAACAAGACGGACTCTCCCACCTCCGGGGATGACGGACTATAAGTGAAGCTTGCGGCCAGAGCAGCAACCACAGTGATGGTTTGACTCGATATGGCCTTGACGCCGTCAGAGTCGGTAGCAGTTACGGTTACTTTGAACGAGCCGGAAGTTGTGTAAGTATGGCTGGCCGGGTTGGACGTGGACGTGCCACTGTCGCCGAATGCCCAGCTGAAAGTAAACGGACCAACGCCGCCTGTTGCGTTGGCGGTGAAGGTTACGGGTGAAGTAGCCTCAGGCGATGTTGGACTATAGCTGAAGCTCACGCCTGGAGCAGGGGCCACGCTGATACTCTGACTAGAGCTTGCTGTGGAACCACTAGAATCCGTGACAGTGACCGTGACGGTGAATGATCCGGATGACGAATAGGTATGTGTCGCCGGGTTTGCAGTCGAACTATCGCCGTCGCCAAAACTCCAGCTAAACGAGTAGAGTGATGATCCTCCAGACGCGATGGCTGTGTATGCGACTTGCTGGCCCATCTCGGGCGAAGACGGGCCATAGGTGAAGCTGGCAGTAAGGGCCGGGGGCGGGCTGCTGACTGCGACAGTTTGCTGAGAAGTTGCTGTCTGTTGAGGCGAGCCACTATCCTTCACCGCGAGAGTGACAACGAACAATCCTGTTGACGAGTAGGTGTGTGTTACAGAGTAGCCTGTTCCGGTTGACCCGTCTCCAAACGACCAGTCGAGTTCGTAAGGAACTGCTCCGCCGCTGGCCGTGGCTGTAAAGGAGACTTGCTCTCCGACTTGAGGCGAGGATGGCGTGGAGCTGAAACTGGCGATCAAGGGTGAGGGGGGGCTTGTTATTGTCACTGTCTGTTGGGAGGTCGTTGTTTGTTGCGGTGAACCGCCATCGCTCACGGTCAGGGTGACGGTGTATGTTCCTGCTATGGAATAGGTGTGGTATGCGATCTGTCCGGTGCCGGTGGAACCGTCGTCGAACTTCCATGCGTAGCTGTATGGCGATACGCCTCCCGCGGCTGTGGCTTTGAAGGTGACAGACTGTCCCGCTTGAGGGGCCGTTGGACTGAAACTGAACGAGCTTGTTAACGGCTGCGTACTAGTGGACGATGCCGTAT
>Ga0209056_10002642_pt1 | contig 19177 bp, 16 predicted proteins | sample GraSoiAngelo_114_FD_185876 | JGI IMG/M metagenome (GOLD analysis project Ga0209056, IMG submission 185876) | Grasslands soil microbial communities from the Angelo Coastal Reserve, California, USA - 14_0903_13_40cm (SPAdes) (version 2) | ecosystem: Environmental > Terrestrial > Soil > Grasslands...
CCGGCCGAGAAAAGAGCAGGAACTCGATTCACATGCTGACCAGCGCTGCATTCTACAAGGGAGATGTGAAAGTTTACGAGACGCCTCTTGCCGAGGCGACTGAACTCAACACGCGAGAGCGGCATGCCTCGGCTTTCGAACTCAGCGTGCAACTCGCGCAACTGCAACCCGGCTTCTATACGTGCCAGGTCAACGTTGTGGACGATGTCGCTGGACGCTTCGTCTTCCCAAGGCTGGCTATGCTTGTGAGGTAGGTCAATTTTCCAAACTGATGAGATTGCCAAATAATCGGTATGCACCCCGGACTCCTTCGGGCAACTGCCGGAAGAAACCGTACCCCGTATAGATGTAGGTTCCCTTCCCGTACTTTGTCTCCACGAGTCCTCCTTCTTTGGGATCCTCGCCCGGATCGTGCGACTCCAGGAGAGGCTGGTAGTGGGAATCCCATGTTCCGAGGAAATAGAGACCCCGCTCCTGCACCCACCCATCGAAATCCTTCTCGGAAATCTTGTTTGGGAAGTTGAAAATGCGGTTTGCTGGATCCAGGATTCGGACCGCCGCTTCTTCCTTGGTGACACGGTCGTGGGGCCGTCTGATCGTAAAAGGATATGGACCGAACGGGCCATCCAGGATCTCGTATTGGTTGTATTGAACGATCAGTGTGCCACCGTTTTGCACGTACTCCAGCAATCGGTTGTTGTAAGCGCGGACAGCTTCGTTTGAACCGTATGCCCTGATGCCCAAAATGATGGTTTGGTACTTCGCAAGGTCTCCGTTTGCGAGCTCGTCGGAAGAGAGGGTGGCTACATTCAAACCGAGCTGACGAAGCGCTTCCGGAACACGGTCGCCGGCTCCTTCGACATAACCAATGGAGGTCACGGACGTTTTCACATCGAATACCTCGACCCTGGCTTGAGCTGGCGCATAGATATGCCGCGTTTGAATATGTGGATAAGCGATCCCCTTGTAACCGGTCGTGTACTCCTGAGTCCCCACCTTCGCCACGGCCTGTACGGTGGCATCTCCTTCAATGTTAGGAACGCTCACCATGAACTGAACGGATGCCTTTTCACCCTGACGCAAAAACTTCACAGGGCGTGAAGCGGGTGAAACGGCCCAACCTTGAGGCGTGATCAGGCGGACTTCGCCTTCGACCGGCGTCGGACTTTGATTCTCCACGTTTACAGTGAATTCCTTGCGCCGATTTCCGGATATCGGCACGATCGCGATGTCAGGCGACACATGCAGTGATAGAGCTGGCACAACTTTGACCAAACTGCGCAGTTCCCCATACATGTCATCGATTTTTCGGAATTCCGCCGGTTTGGAAAGCGCAATACTGGTTCCCTGGTAATCCACTTCGCCACGCGTTTGCATCAGTGGCGGATCGAAAGGCATGTCTGCGGCAGAACCGGCCGGCCAGACAAACCGATCGCCTTGCCTCGGTCGTTGTAACCAGTAAGGCTCGGTGAACGGGGCATCCGCCGCCACCTTCACATTGAACTTCTGTTCGAAACGTTGACCGGCCTCCAGGCTTCCCGTGGAACCCTGGTAGTTGGCTTCCCAGCCCGGAGGGAAGTCGGTGCTCGTCCGCACGGTGGAAAAGTCATAAGGCCCGCCGTTCACGACGGCAACGGTCAGATTGAACTCCTGTCCTGGCACCACGGTGTCGTCGGATGCAATCACGTCCATGACTAAACCCGCCGCCAGTCGAGCTGCTTCGTGAAAATCAGGTTCTTTTTCGCCAAGCAGAAATTGAACGTGTTCGTCAGTCGCCTTGCTCTGAATTTGCTTAAAGAGCCGGATGGCCGTCGCAAGGTCTGGAACGATGTCGGCGGAATGAGCAAAATTCGCCTTTTGCCTGACGGCATCGATTCGTTGCTGGAGTTGATGGAGATCCGCCGATAGTTCCGGTTCAAGTTGGGCCAGGTCCAGTAACTTGTGGAGGGTGCCGGCAAACAGGTCCGCATTATCCGCCACCGCGATGCTCTTGCCCACGAGTTGCAGACGTGTCGTGCGCGGGCCTTTCTCTTGCGCAGTACCCTGCGATTGGGACCGATGCAGGCTGCGGCCCTCCATCGCTATCTCGTTATAAGAGCGGCCCAAGGCCGCATCGTATTCGCCGACGTTGATGGCAATGCCAGCCGGCGGCGGACCACTTGCCTGTTGCTGGCCACCTCCCGGTTGCCGCCCAACACCCTGCCGCTGACCGCCCGGCTGTTGTTGACCGCTTCCCATGGAATTCAGGTAAAGCTTTTTGGCTTGCCACGGTTTTCCATATTCTGGAAATCGGCTGGGGTCAGCCGCGGCCTTGAAGGCTTCCTGAGTGATGATCCCCGCGACTTGATGGTGGCCGTGCCCATCCGCCGGTGTACCCGTGAAACGAGAAATGATGATCTCGGGTCGGAACTGCCGGATCACGCGCACAAAGTCGCCGAGAACGCGTTCGCGTCCCCATTTCTCGAATGTTTCATCCGCGCTTTTGGAAAATCCGAACTCGTAATTCGGCGTAAAGAATTGCTGTGCCCGATCGAAGCGGCGCGCGGCCAGCAGTTCCTCGGTTCGAATGACGCCGAGCGCTTCAAATAACTCGGTGCCCAGAAGGTTTTGCCCGCCGTCGCCACGCGTAGCGGACAGATATGCGGTGCGCACGCCCTGGCCGCGCGACAACCACGCGAGCAATGCGCTGTTCTCATCATCGGGGTGGGCGCCCGTGTGGAGGACACTGCCGATCACATCCAGACGCTTCAACGCCTGGGCTAGCCCGGCGGCCCCGCGGTCTTCCGGGACATCCGCTGCTGGTACAACAATCGCCGGGGCTATCGTAAGAGCGATGGTAAAAAGTGCAATAATAACGGGTGGCAACAGCTTGGTACTCATCCGTCTCATAGCGAAATCCCATGAACAAATTTCACGAATTGTACTAGTATCTGCTCGAACAAGCCACGGTAAACACGATGTCAACACCCCGTTTATATTGGGTCGGACCAGACGGACAGGAGAATGTCTTTCAATTGGAAGCGAGTGAAGTGTTGATCGGACGAAAAAGTGATGCCCATATTGTCCTGAATAATCAGCACATCTCGAGACACCACGCAAAAATTGTGAAGATGGCGGAGGGGCATTTTCTTCAGGATCTCTCGAGCACGCACGGCACATTCGTGAATGATCAGCAAGTGGATCATCACGTTCTCAAACACGGCGATAAGATCTGCCTTGGAAAGGACCGCATCGAGCTTCACTTCTTTATCGGTGAAGCCAAACTCCCGAAGGCGCCCAAGGCCGATACGACCCAAATCTTCGAACGATCGCTCATGGGCCTCGGCGTCGTTCTTCCGTCCGGGTCTTCCGACCTGGAAAAGATCTCATGCATTCTCGATTTTCAGTATCAATGGGAACAGCTCTTTACTCCCGAGACCGCGTTCCAGAAGATTCTCGAATCGGCTTTGAAAATCAGTGGGGCTGAACGCGGATTCATCCTCGTACGTGAGGGAAATACTTTCGGATATGCCGCAGGAATGGATGGTCAGGGCCGTCCGCTGTCGCTTGCGCACTTTCAGAGAAGTCACACGGTGGTCGATGACGTGGCTGCAAAGGGCTCACCGGTATTCATGGTCGAGGGCCTCGGCGACAAGTACAAAGAGCAAGCCAGTATTGTGGCGATGCACCTCCGTGCAGTAGCGTGTCTGCCCTTGATGGGGATCCCATCCCAGGCGGATAGTCCGTCGATTCTTGGAATTCTTTACCTCGACAGTACGAAGAGGATGCATTCGCTGTCTGGCCTGGATCAGAAGATCATCAGCAAACTGGCCGTGGAAGCCGGCAATGTTCTTGAACGCGTTGAGATGATCAAGAACATTGAGGCGCGAAAGAAGCTCGAACTTGAACTGGGCTTGGCCGAAGAAACACAGCGCAGCCTGCTTCCCCAGAACCTGCCGGAGGTCGAAAACCTCGAGATTCGCGCATTCTCAAAACCTACCAGGTACGTCGGGGGCGACTTCTATGATTTTGTGGAGCTGGAGACTGGTGAGCTGGCCGGGGTTCTGGCGGACGTGTCCGGCAAGGGAATTTCTGCTTCGCTCCTTAGTTCGATGCTCCTCGGCTGCCTCCAAATGCAACTCCGGGCAGGTCTGCCGATCGACGAGGCCATTAACCGTTTAAATCGGTTTCTTTGTGAAAAGTCCTCCTCGAGCCGTTTTGTGACGATGTTTTTGTTTACTCTAAGCTCGGAAGGCTCTGGAAGGTTTATCAGCGCCGGGCACAATCCAACTTACCTGTTCCGTGCGGCGACAGGCGAGATCGAAGAGATCGGGTCGAACAACATGATCGTTGGCGCATTTTCTTTTGTTTCATATCAGTCCAATGTGCTCCAACTTCATAAAGGAGATGTGCTCGTGGTCTACTCCGATGGCCTAACCGAGGCCGAGAATCCACAAGGAGAAATGTTGGGGGAAGATCGTGTGAAGGAAGTGATACGAATGGAGGCATCGGCTGGAGCCAAACATCTGGAAGACAAATTGCTCGAAACAATTCAAAATTTCACGGTAGGCCGATCGCAGACCGACGATATCACTATTACGATCGTCGAAAGAGTCTGAAACGAAGTCGCCCATGGTAGAAGGCTAAAACTTATGGATACAAAGGTAAGTTGTTCCGCAAGCGCACTGCTTGACACGTGGTCCGCCCATGACTGGACGGAGGGCGTTCAACTCGAAACCAGGCAGGATATGGAGAGGCTTATCATTCGTACCGAAAACAGCACGTACGAAATTACTGTGATCTGCCCGCGAACCGGGGAAATTTTGATTCGGGGCGGTCGTTTCTTTCCGGAATTCACTCCAGCCCGGCTTGCCGGCAGTTCCCTCGGTGGCAGTTTCCTCAAGCTTCGCGGCATATACGTCGGTTTCAATCTTGAAGTGCACTTCGATCGCCGGTTGATTGTCACCAGCCGCGTCTGCAAGATCTCCTTGGCCGCTTGATCTGCGACAAAAAAACCGCGGACTACGCTGATGCCGTGCCGTAATCCGCGGTTGGAAACTTTCCGGGGCTCCGGTCATCCTTCTCTCCCCTCACCCCCTGTGAGAACGAGACATTCAACGAACGCCGAGCCCCGGAAAACTGCAACAAATCTGTTATTAAGCAGTTATTAAGCAATAGTGGGGCCAAGATATATTCTTTTCAAATCAACATATTACGCAGTGAGGTTCGCTGGAAATTCCGAAATCGGAAGTCCATTTATAATCCCTGGAAAAATGGGCGAGCGTCGCGATTTCGATCAGGCTCTCTCTTTATCAGGCGTTCGTAAGCTTCGACATACTTTGTCGCGGATCCTTTCCAGCTGAAATCTTGCCGCATGCCATTCAGCATCAGCCGGCGCCACTGGAGGCGGTTGGGCCACAACGCTAGCGCGCGATCGATGGCGGCCTTGAACTGCTGGGGATGATAGTCGCTGAAGCAGAATCCCGTCCCCAGACCGGTCGATGGATCGTATTCGTAAACTGTGTCTGCCAGACCACCGGTCGAGCGGACAATCGGGACGGTGCCATACCGCAAGCTGTACATCTGGTTCAGGCCGCATGGCTCGTACTTCGAAGGCATCAGAAACATATCGGCCCCGGCTTCAGTGAGGTGCGCACTTCCGTTGTCGAATCCAAATCGAATACCGGCTTTTCCGGCGTGGCGTTGGATGATGCTCTGTAGGTACACCTCCGTTTCTTTGTTACCGGTTCCCAGCAACACAAAATAGAGGTTTTTGGAAAGCAAATAGTCGAGGATGCTCATAACCAGATCGAAGCCTTTTTGCACATCAATACGAGAAATCATGGCAACCACTGGCCATTCCAGGTGAGAGCCATCTACTTCGAACTCACGCAACAACGCCTTCTTGTTTTCCAGCTTTCCGGAGAGATCGGAAACAGTGTAGGGGACCGGAATCAACCGGTCGTTTTCCGGATTCCAAAGCTGATCGTCAATGCCGTTCAATATGCCAATCAAGTCGCTGGAACGCTCCCTCAAAACGCCTTCGAGACCATAGCCGTATTCTTTACTCTGCTGAATCTCACAGGCGTAGGTCCGGCTCACCGTAGTAATCAGGTCGGCGTATGTAATTCCGACTTTCATGAAGTTCAGCATTCCGTAGAACTCAAATGGGCTCGTGGGGTAGAACTCGGCCTCATTGAATCCTGAGCGCGTCATCACCTCTCTCGGAAAAAGACCCGGATAACCCATGTTGTGGATGGTGAAGACGCTGCGAGTACCGGCGTATTTGCGTTGGTTGCGGTAAATCTTCCGAAGGTACGCCGGAATCAAACCGGTTTGGTGATCGTGACAGTGCAGGATGTCGGGTGATGGAGAGGCCGTCTGAAGAAAATCCATCACTGCACGCTGAAAAAAAATCCAGCGATCAGCCTGGTCGGGGTAATCCTTGCCGGTGGAGACATCGACGTAGATACCGTCTCGATCGAAGAATCGATCGTTACCGACGAGAAAGACCTCGACGGATGAATGGGGCATCATTGAGCGATAGATGTCGTAGGAAATGGACTCGAACCCGACCGGGACGCGCCCTTCCCCGGGCACCGGACACGGGTCGAAGCCGAACCTGGGAAGATCGATGATGCGATGGCGGGGTATTACGACGGTGACGGAAAGGCCCAGCTTCTCCAGCGCGAGAGGAAGCGCGCCTATCACGTCAGCCAATCCACCGGCCTTAGCGTATGGGACGCATTCACCAGCAACGATGATGACGTGAAGGCCAGACATTTTTGTTGAACGCGCGTTCCAATCCTATCCGTTCACCAGTTCCTTGGCGCGGTGGGTCGCCCGGACAACGGCCTTTATCAACGTAACGCGCAACCCGCCGTCTTCCAATTCGAGTATTCCATCGATCGTGCAGCCGGCAGGTGTTGTGACAATGTCCTTCAGCTTGGCGGGATGTTCTCCGGTCTCCAAGACCATGCTGGAAGCGCCAAGCACCATCTGAGCGGCCAGTTGGGTTGCCACGTCACGGGGAAGCCCCACCTTCACGCCCGCTTCGACGAAGGACTCAATAATGATGTAGACAAAAGCGGGGCCACTGGCGCTCAACCCCGTCACCGCATCCATGTGCCTTTCGTCCAGGATCAGAGTACGGCCAATCGCGTCGAAAATCTTTCGCGCCTGAGCGATATGTTCAGGTGCGGCGTTCTGGCCTGGCGAAATAGCCGTCATTCCCTTCTTGATAAGACATGGTGTGTTCGGCATTGCGCGAATAACCGGAACGGGCTTATCGAGTATGTTTTCGATGAATCGTGTGGTCACAGAAGCCACGACGGATATGACAAGGTGACTCGATGTGAGATCGTCCGTCACCTGCCGCAAAACCTCCTCCACGGTTTGCGGTTTCACGCACACCAAAACCAGATGCCCTTTCCGTACGGCTTCGCCATTCGAGAGCGTCGTCTCGATGTCGAGCTTGGCTCGAAGCTGATCGAGACGCTCACGATGCGCGGCTGTCGCAATGAATTGCTTCTTAGCGACAATGCCTGCGTCGAGCATGCCTGTAATCAAAGCCTCTCCCAGTTTGCCGGCGCCCAATACAGCAATCCTTTTGTTCTCAAACATGCAGTGCCCTTCCCAGCCAAAAGGAATCATAGTATCGTAAGGCGTCGAATGTTGATAGGACTTACTGGGAGAAACGCGGCCGGCAAAGGCGAAGTCGCCCGATACCTCGAGAAGAAGAGTTTCTATTATTACTCTTTATCCGACGTCATTCGCGAGGATATCCGCTCACGCGGTCAGGAACCGACTCGCGAGCTTCTGATTCAAGTCGGCAACGAGTTGCGGCAGAAATACGGCGGCGCCGTTCTCGCCGAACGAATCCTGGCAAAAGTCGAGGACGACAAACACTACATCATCGACTCCATCCGCAATCCCGCCGAAGTGCATGCGTTTCGGGCAGCAAAACACTTCAAACTTGTCCGCGTTGAAGCGCCCCCCGAAGTCCGCTTCCAGCGTATTCTCAGGAGGCGCCGGGAAAGCGATCCACGCACGCTCGAGGAATTTATCGAACTGGAGAAACGGGAGGCCGAAGGCGAAGACACGTCGCAGAATCTAGTGAAAGTTGAATTGATGGCGGACCACACTTTGGTCAATGACGACACCCTTCAAAAGCTCTATCCCCAGATCGATGAACTGCTGTTGCGTTTGTTAAAGGAAATCCAAAGACCGAACTGGGACGAATACTTCATGAATATCGCCAAGGTTGTGGCTTCACGTTCGAACTGCATCAAACGGAAGGTGGCTGCCATCATCGTCAAGGATAAGCGCGTGATCTCGACTGGCTACAACGGCACGCCGCGCGGAACCCGGAACTGTAACGAGGGAGGATGCCCGCGATGCAATGGCCTCGCCACATCCGGAACAAATCTTGACGAATGCCTTTGCTCGCACGGTGAAGAGAACGCCATTGTGCAAGCATCTTACCATGGCGTGTCGGTCAAGGACTCCATCATCTACACCACGTTCGCACCTTGCTTGATGTGCGCAAAGATGATCATCAACTCCGGTATCCGAGAAGTCATCTACAACATGGACTATCCGCTCAACGAAAGCGCGTTCCGGTTACTGGGAGAAGCAGGAATATTTGTGCGAAAACTGAGAGTGGACTAAGTTTTCAGCCGCGGATTACGCGAATTACGCGAAAGGCATTAGCGTAATTCGCGTAATCCGCGGCTAAACTTTTATGTTTATCGCTGTGAGGATGCGGTTGCCCGCGGCGCGTAATAACCGTTGCGTGATCTAGCTTTGTACCGTTTGTCGGCAACGTCGATTCGAATTTTCCGGAACGTTCCGTCTGCTTTGTTGTTGCTCGGCCTGTAGGCGATCGTGTACTGCGACCGCAACTCTTCACCAATGTCCTGAAAGCTGACCGCAAGGTCCTGAACCTTGAAAGGGAAGAACGGCTTGCCGCCGGTCTCTTCAGAAAATCTCTTCAGCGTCTTGTCGCCGCGATCTTGTTCCTTTGAACCAAAGTACGCTGCGGAATTCGTGCTGATGCCGTAGATCGTGACCTCGTTCCTCTGAGCCGCTTCGAGCGTCTCGGTCAGCGACAGGCGGCTGGAATTGTCGTCGCCGTCGCTGATGAGAATGACAACGCGCCGTCCTTTTTGGCCGGCCAATTTTTCGGAAGCCGCCAGATAAACGGCATCATATAAGGAAGTACCTCCTCCGGCACGGATCTTGCGAACCGCATCGGAAAGCATCTCGGGATCGTCCGTGTAATCCTGGAGCAGATCTACACCCGAATCGAAGCTGATCACTAAAGCCTTGTCCTTACCGCGCCGCAATGTGGAGTAGAAGAATTCGATCGCCGCTTCCTGCTCAAAGCGCAGCTTATCCCGGATGCTGCCACTCGTGTCCACCAGAAGCGCGATCGTTAGCGGCAAATCCGTTTCACTGCTGAAGTTCGTGACGGCTTGCGGCTTCTCGTCTTCGAAAACCTTGAAGTCTTCCTTCTTGAGATTCGTGACGAACTTGCCCTTCTTATCCGCCACCGTATAAAGAATGTTCACCAGATCCACGTTTACGGAAATCGTTTGGTCGCCTGGCGGAGATGGCTGACCGGGTTGGGGTTGTTGTTGTGGTCTTTGCGCCGTGGCGGATCCTGCCAAAGCGAGTAGTAACAATGAAAGACTTAGAATTCTCATAGATTTTGCGCGGTAATTATAGCATCGTGCGGAACTGTTGCTCATCAAGGATCTGCACGCCAAGTTTCCGAGCCTTGTCCAGTTTGGAGCCAGCATCCCGGCCCACGAGCACGAAGTTCGTTTTCTTACTTATAGATGAGCTAACGCGGCCACCCCGATGCTCAATGATGCTGGTGGCTTCTTCCCGAGTCATGCCTTCCAGGGTACCGGTCAGAACAAAGGTTTTTCCCTCAAAAACCTGTGCCATTTCGGGTGGCACGAAGTCATCGGACTTCATTGGCAGGCCCGCGGCTTCCAATTTCTCAATCAACTCCCGGTTCTCCGGTTGTTTCAGAAACCGATAGATGCTCTCTGCAAGCTTTGGACCGACCTCATACACCTGCTCTAACTCTTCTTGCGATGCATTCTGTAGACGCTGCATCGAGCCGAAATGTTTCGCCAGTATTTGAGCCGTTCGTTCGCCCACGTGTCGAATACCCAGGCCAAACAGAAGCCGCCAGAATTCCAGAGAACGGCTAGCATCGATTTGCCGCAGCAGGTTCTCCGCTGATTTCGGCCCCATGCGTTCGAGACCTTCAAGCTGCTCCTGTGAAAGGCGGTATAGGCCGGAGACGTCGCGAACGAGACTCTTTTCGACCAGTTGATCCACCAAACGCTCCCCCAGCCCATCGATCTTCATTGCCTTTCGACTCGCCCAGTGAAGCAGCGATTCCTTCAATTTCGCTGGACAAGTCTGCGAAAGACATCGGCGGACGGCTTCACCTTCCGGTCGATAAACCTCGCCTCCACATACGGGACAACGCGATGGCATCTGGAAAGCTCTTCGGTCGGCAGCCTGCTCTATGACGCTCACGATCTTGGGTATGACATCACCACCGCGTTCGAGCAGGACGCGATCATTGATCTGCAAACCGAGACGCTCGATCTCGTCTTCATTGTGAAGCGTGGCATTGCGAATCGTCGTTCCACCAAGCTGCACCGGCTCGAGCACGGCGACCGGAGTAAGGGCACCCGTGCGGCCCACTTGCACACGGATATTTAAAAGTTTGGTTGTGGCCTGCCGCGCGCGAAATTTGACCGCAATGGCCCATCGCGGCGATTTCGACGTGGAGCCCAGTTTTTCCTGGATCTCGACGGAGTTGACCTTGACAACCACCCCGTCTATTTCGTAGTCCAAATCGTCGCGTTGCTCCTCCCAACGGCGATAGAAGTCTAGAATTTCCTCGACCGATCGGCACAGCTTGCGATGAGGATTCACCTTCAAGCCCAGCTTTGTAATCCACTTCAAGTTCTCTGACTGCAAAGGCAGCGTCGGAAAGATCGAATATCCATAAAAATCCAACGGCCGTGTGGCCGCGATGCTGGGATCCAACTGACGCAAGGACCCTGCAGCGGCATTGCGCGGATTCGCGAACCGGGACTCACCGGCCTGCTCGCGTTCGTCGTTGAGTTGACGAAAGGCCTTGAGGCTGAGAAAGATCTCACCGCGAATTTCGACGGACACATCCTCGTGCAACCGCAGCGGGATGGAACGGATCGTTCGCACGTTGCCGGTTACCACTTCGCCGGTCCTGCCGTCGCCTCGCGTCACTGCTTTACTCAACAGTCCGTTCCCGTAAATAAGCGAGACGCTAAGGCCGTCTATCTTGAGTTCCGCCACATAGTCGACCTTCTCAGTCTTCGCAAGCTGAACCACACGGCGTGTCCAATCCTTCAGCTCATCCTCCGAATACGCATTATCCAGGCTCAACATCGGCCTCGAGAATTGATGCGTCGGAAACTCTTTCGCCGGCTCTCCGCCAACACGCTGCGTCGGCGAATCCCGCGTGATAAGCTCGGGATTTTCATGCTCGAGCTGTTGGAGCTCACGCATGAGTTGGTCGAATTCGAAGTCCGAAATAAGCGGCTGGTCGAGCACGTAATAGCGGTGCTCGTGTTCGCGAATCTGCTCGCGGAGTTGCTCGATGCGGTCGTTTATGGTGTGTTTCGCGCCACTCATGCCTCTGCTGATTTTACCGCTTTAGCATGTGCTCGCGGATGGCGCGGAATTCCGTGCCGGGCTTCCACTCGGGCCATTTGTCCGCATCAGCCACTCGCTGAGCGACCTCAAATAATGCCTCGCCGTCGAGAACCGCCGCTTTCACGTCCCAATTCGGATTGTATTCATCGGAAGGCTTGTGGTACCGATTTGCGGTGTATTCGCGATCATCTTCGACGGTGATGCTTTTGGCGTAGAGTGCGGGAACACCTTTCTTTGCGAAACTGAATTGATCAGAACGGAAATAGTAGCCTTTCTCCGGTTCTTCTTCCGGATTCACGGTACGGCCCTGTTTCGAGACAACTTCCTTCAACATATCTTCCAGCGTTGTGTAGCCGTAGCCGATAACAGCGATGGAGTTGTTGTTGCGCCCATAAAGGTTGATGCCATCAATGTTGATATCGGCGACAGTCTTATTCAGTGCAAAAACGGGATTCTCACAATAATAAAGCGATCCAAGCAATCCTTGCTCCTCAGCCGTGACCGCCAGGAAAGCGATGGACCGCTTTGGTCTTGATTGAGCTTTTGTGAACGCGCGAGCGATTTCCATCATTAACGCGATGCCGGAAGCGTTGTCTTCGGCGCCATTGTAAATCTTGTCGCCATTCTGAGGCGCACCGATTCCAAGATGATCCCAGTGCGCAGAGAAGATTACATATTCGGGAGTCTGTCCTTCGAGTAAGCCGACAACGTTTTGCGAATCGATATGGCGTAACTTATTCTTGATTTCCACTGAGGCCCGGATCCCCAGCGTAACGGGTTTGAAATCGGTTTGGAGGGCTCTTTTCTTGAGATCGTCGAAGTCCTGACCTGCGGATTGGAACAACTCGGCTGCAACATCTCGTGTGATCCAGCCTTGCACGGGAGTGGTGGAGGCTCCTTTGTCCGATCGCGCCAGATCGAACTGTTCACCGGACCAGGAACCGCGGACCACCTCCCATGGGTAGCCCGCAAATGTCGTTTCGTGAACGATGATGGCTCCAGCGGCTCCCTGTCTAGCCGCCTCCTCGAATTTGTAAGTCCACCTTCCGTAGTAGGTCATCGCCTTTCCGCCGAACTTGGTTTGGTCTTCAAGCTGCGGATCGTTGATGAGCACCACGATGATTTTCCCTTTGACGTCCGTTCCCTTGAAGTCATTCCACTGATATTCGGGTGCAACGACACCATAACCGGCGAAAACCAGATCGGCATCGGCCGAAACCGAGGCCTGCTGTCGTTTGGACCATGCCACGAATTCGTCGGCATATTTCAATATTCGGCCACCACCGTGGCCCGTCAACTTTATTGGTGAAACCGTGGACGTGACGCCGACTAGCGGCACAGCTTGAAACGACGTCTTTAGACCAATTGATTTGAAGAAATCCGCGATATACGTCGTCGCCAACTGTTCACCTTTGCCGCCGGGCGCACGGCCTTCCATCTCGTCAGACGCAAGCTTCTGGATATGCGCCTTGATCGCATCGCCATCGATCATATGCTTTGAGGAAGTCTCCTCGGCTGCGGGTTGGCCACACGAAACAGGTAGCAAGAGGCACAGTACAATTAAACACGACATGCGCATGGGCGAGAGCGTAGCGCGGGCCCAGAGCGAAGTCAATTTGGGACTTCGGACTTCCGCATTAGCTGCTCGATGCGTTTAGAAAATAACAGACGAGCACTTTCCAGCAGCTCGGTCTCCTGGCGTTCTTTGATCTTGAGCTTGTTTTTCCGGATCCAGTAGCGGAGATTCGTAATATCCGGGCTGTTTCGGAACTCTGCTCCGAAGCTGCAACACCAGCGGACAAAATCCTTAGCTAACCTGTCCGTGCCCTTTTCGTCTTTCAGTTCTCGCGGCGACTCGGGGCTGCGGGCAACGGGCGGTGGTATATCGAACACCAACGGGGTCTGCTGGGGCAAATCGCGGGTAGACATAGATGAATAGCTTGGTCAGAATGAGGGACAATTTGGGTCCATGACCGTCAATGATCTGAATAGAAAATCCATACTCATTCTCGGATTCGGGATCGAGGGCCAAGCCACGTACGATTTTCTTCGCGACAAGTGGCCATCGAAGCGCCTTTCCATTGCGGATCAACGGACGCCCGAAGAATTCTCAGACGAACTAATTCGGAAGCTCGCGAGAGATCCCGCCGTCACTCTGAATCTTGGGCCAGGTTATTTGGATTCTCTGGATCCAGAAAATTGCGGCGTCATCGTAAAGACCCCGGGAATCCCAGCCTCAATGGAACAGATTGTAAAAGCCCGGAAAGCGGGTTGTGCATTGACTTCTCATTCCCAGATTTTTCTGAGCAACTATCCGCACGACAAAATTATTGGCGTGACTGGCACTAAAGGTAAGAGCACAACGACTTCGCTTATCTACCAGATGCTAACGCGTGCCGGTCTTATGGCAGAGTTGGCGGGGAATATAGGCCTGCCTCCATTAGCTAGAATGACGCATGTTTCCAAGGAGACCTATTTTGTTCATGAATTTTCAAGCCATCAACTCGCCGAGATCGAGTCGAGCCCGCATATCGCCGTCTTACTGAACATTGTCCCCGAACATCTGGACTACTATTCGAGTTTTGCCGAATACATATCCGCGAAAGCGAACATCACCCGGTTTCAGCAACCTGGCGATTTTCTCATTTTCAACGCCGATTATCCTATCCCGAGCGAGATTGCCCAGCGGACCAGAGCTGCATTGATTCCTTTCAGTACAAAAACGCAAGTGACTTCCGGTTGTTATCTTCAAGGTGAAACGATCGTGTGGTCCGCTTCTGGCCACGACGAGCATGTGCTCGCTATGGGCGATATACCGCTAGCAGGGAGATTTAACGTCCAAAATGTGATGGCTGCGGTCGCTGCAGCGGCCTTGTGCGATGTGCCATCCGGAACGATACGAGACGCCGTCAAAGAATTTCGTACGCTGCCACATCGACTGGAACGTGTAGGAAGTTACAAGGGCGTGACATTCTACGACGATTCCATTGCGACAGTTCCCGATGCAACACTGGCAGCTTTGGAAGCGCTTGGCCCCGATGTTCAAACACTCATTTTGGGAGGCCATGAGCGAAACCAGGATTTCACGGAACTTGGTGCGCGGCTTCCCCCGAACATTCGGACTGTTATTCTTTTTCCTTCCACAGGCCAGCGTATCTGGAAATCCATAGAGATCCATTCGAGAAATAAGCCGCTTCCCGAAGCTTTCTTTGTGGATACTATGGAAGCAGCAGTGAAAATTGCGTATGCACGGACCGAGCAGGCCAGGATCTGTCTTCTATCCCCAGCCTCTCCGAGTTTTGGAATCTTCAGGAACTATAGAGAACGGGGTGAATCGTACAGAAGCTTCATAGAAACTCTCCAGTTTTCCGTAAAATCCGAAAAATAGATCGGCGGATTATCACCGCCATGCGGTATAATCAAAAGCGGTGATAATCAAATCACTAAATATTCAATGTTCGGAAGCTCCTAAGTCTGACCGGTCGTCGATTGTTCTTTGATCCCGCCGAAAAGCCCGAGAAGTTCCCTTACAGATAGGTAAATAAATGTCGAAAAAGTTATTTGTTGGAAATCTGTCGTTTCAAACGACGGAAAACGATCTCACTGACGCATTCTCACAGTATGGAGCCGTGGAAGCGGTCACCATCATCACGGATCGTGATACGGGCCGGTCGAAAGGCTTCGGCTTTGTGACGATGACCGAAGAGGACGCCGATAAGGCGGCCGCTGGGCTCAATGGCAAGGAATTCTCCGGACGGGCTCTGACCGTCAATGAAGCCAAGCCAATGGTTAAGCGCGACTTTGGCGGCGGCGACCGCGGTAGTAACCGCGGCGGTCGTGGTCGTTATTAAGTAGCATATCGGCAGGCACGTGATTCGTTGCGTGCCTGCTCTCGTCCCCATACCCACTTGTGCCTTCCTGAAGTCATCATGCTCCATTAAAAGTCTTTGGCTGATCAGGTTCTGTTCGATAAGCTGAAGGTGCTGCACCGCCCGGCGCACGAAGGTCTCCGCGCAGTAAGGGTGGAAAGCGTAAAACAGCAGGAACAATTTAACGACTAAAGGAGGAAGCCATGCGTTCACCATTCTCTCTTGGTATAGGCGTCGCAATTCTCGCGCTTTCGGTTTCGGCAAGTCCGGCCTTGGCCCATCACGGATGGAGTGGAAACTTGGATGAGGAATTTCAAATCTCGGGGACGGTCGAAAGCGGTGTAAGCCTGGCAGGACCACACGCCACGATGAAAATACGCGCCGAGGGCCAGATCTGGGATCTGACGTTGGCGCCTCCTCCCCGCACCCAGGCAGCAGGACTGAAGGAAGGCGTTATTCCGGTAGGAGCTACGGTTACCATACATGGCCATCGCAACCGAGACCCCAAACGCTTTGAGATCAAGACCGAGCGCGTGACTTGGAATGGCCGCACGTTCAACGTTTATCCCGATCGCAAGTAGCGCCTGGCCGGGGAACCGCGTGATGTACGAATTCATGGCGTGGCTGCAAGCCTCCGCGCTAGGTCACGCCATGCGCGAATCGGGCGTGTGGACCTACGGCGTCGTCAATCTGACGCATATTCTAGGCGTGGCTTCACTCTTCGGCGCGGTTCTTGTGCTCGATCTGCGTTTGTTGGGCGTTTGGCGAAACATTGCGCTCGCAACGATCGCGGAACCCACCGTGCCCGTCGCGGCCACGGGATTCCTTATTGCGTTGACCAGCGGTGTCTGCTTACTTGCAACCAAGGCAACGGAATATGTCGGTAACCCATTCCTCTACATCAAATTTCCGGCGATCGGGCTGGGCCTCCTGAACGTGCTTGCCCTGAATTTTTTGTCCGGCTGGAAGGCACGGAAAACGCGGGAGCTTTCGTCGCACGAACGATTGCAATTGTCGGTTGCCGGTGGAATATCCCTCGTGTGTTGGCTAACCGCGATCACAGCCGGTCGTATGATTGGATACTGGTGAGTCCAGCCGACTTCAAGATCTTCTCGAATTCCGCAGGGATCCGGTGTCTTCCATAGGAGCCCAATATAGCTGCAGCCGAACTACTGTCAGTCGCGCCCGGTATGTGCCGCGCGGCGTATTCCAACACCGGCGGAAGTGGTCCTCCTGCTTCTTTCGTTTTTGCAATAGCCAGCGCCAAGGCTGCGATGATCTCTTTCCTTGTTGCGACACACTCGAACGGCTTCACTTCGAATCCGGCTAGTTGCCGTAGTATCGGTATTGTTTGATCGTCATAGAAGAGGTTTGAGCCGAAAATTTCGGTTAGAGCAGCATCAGAGATAAACGGATACATTGTTAAGAAAACCGAAACACACTTAGGGCACCGTCCACACCAGGATTCCGAACGATTCCGGTTACAGCTTCTGAACACCCCCAAAAATTCGTGGAAATTCGAGAACAGCCTTCCAATTTGCAATTCGTAAAGCGGTCGTAAGAAGCTGAAATATCTTCCGGCGCTTACCAGATATTTTCTCAGATATTCATCAAAGTCCGTTTCAAACCGGAAGCTTTTCGAATACTGATGATTGATTTCCTTCTCGTGGTAAACGACATTACCCTCGTCTGAACTGCGTTCGTTCGCCACAATGATGTTGGAATATCCATACAACAACAGGCATGTTGCCCCAAGGAAAGCAAGATAGGCTGAAAATGGAGTGTGGCCATTCAGGAAGCCACGCTGGTTGAGTTCCAAAAGCTCCGGACGAATTGATCGTTTGATGATGACTGGCTCGGCGGGAGTCACGCGGCTTGCAATGTCCAGCGCTGCAGTCGAGGGGTTGAGCATCATGCATGTGAACGGTTGTCCCGAGTCCCGGAATAGGGCGGCAGCCAGAGCGGAGTCTCGACCTCCTCCTATTGTCAGCAAACTACGTGCGGGCAGTTGGTTCGGATATGCCGCATAACCGTTGATGGTTGATCCATTCGGTTTCGGTATTATTTTGACGAAGTCCGTGGATGTGAAATCGATATCGTTGCGATAAAAGAACTCACCCATGCCGTTGATCAAAAGATCTTCCCACCAGCGAACCTGCTCCGCAGTCATACCACCAGCACGAATTTCGATGACGGAGGACGATGTCGCTTTCCAGTAACTAAAGAGCTCGATGAGTCCGAGATGGAAGACGGCATTGTGAAGAAATTCGTCTCCGGCGGAATCCCACGCTTCTGGAATAGACCCAAAAGAGATTTCCGGAACGAACGATATGTCCGGAGGCGCAGAAAATCGAAATCGTGCAACCAAGCCTGACGACTTTCTTTCAACCTCAAAACTGTCATAGCGGAAAACAGGATATTTGCGGCGTAGTTCTTCGAAACGCGCCGGTGCTTCATTGCTGGATGACATTTAATTTAGTGATTCTGAAGCGGCCGCCGGAAACGCTCTTCGGATGCGATTCGATCCACGTGGATCTTTGTGATTTCGCCTGTGGCGGGGTCGCGCTCGAAAAACCTCGGAACGCGCGGATCGGATTCCATGATTCGGAGCAGAACGTCCATTTCTCCGGGGACCTTAAACTGAAACCGGTCTGTTAATTCTTGAAGGGTGGGTATCTTGCCGGTAGTCATGTAAATCTGGGCGGCGGTTGCCGGGATCTTGAAGAAGGCGTCATAGAGGCGCTGAAGGGCTTCACGTTCTTCGTTACTCGTAAAAACGTTGTTGTAAAGGTCGGTTACGAGCACGGATTGACCTGGTCTGACGTTCTTTTTGAGATAACCGATAATGCGGGTCTCCGGATCACCGGTAGCAACATCTTTTGCGCCAGGACGCACGACAAATAGTAGTGCAACACCAAGCACGACTGCGAACAGAGCAACCGCAATCCATCTGGACATGCCTACCAGACTAACAGAATGTTTTCGTGGAAGCTATTGGCGGGCTTCGGCAGCAATGGCCTGTGCGGCGACGATGGCGGCCAGAAGCGCGATGGACATGCCGACAAAAACGAAGCGCGCTTTACCGGCGTCCATGAGCAGCCCGAAAATGAGCGGCGCCGTCGCCAGTCCGGCATCGAGTCCGGAATACACCAGTCCGTAAATGCGTCCGAATGCGCCAGTGCCCAGGCGCGCCGCGGCGGATTTGCGCACCAGCATGTCTCGCGATGGGCCGGCGATACCAACGCCAAAACCCATCACGGCCATAATGCCGATCACGGTCCAACCAGGAACCAGCGACAACGAAAGCACGAATGCGAGCGCCGCCGAACACAGAAAGGAGAAACCGACGAGTTTCTCCTGTCCTGTCGCAGCGCCGGCCAGAAAGCCGCCGGTAGCAAGTCCCGCCGCGCTGCCTATGAGATAAGCCGTCAGCGCGGAGGTCCCGGCAGCAAGGGAGAGTCCGTATAGATGGCGCAGGAGAGATGGTCCAAAATTCTGCAGCGCGCCAAATCCTAATGTAGAGAAAAAGAAAAAGCTGAAGGCAAACCAAGTGAGCCGCAGCTTGAGCACGCTGCGCAGACCAACGCCGCTTCCTCTCTGCC
>Ga0209056_10002644_pt1 | contig 19166 bp, 24 predicted proteins | sample GraSoiAngelo_114_FD_185876 | JGI IMG/M metagenome (GOLD analysis project Ga0209056, IMG submission 185876) | Grasslands soil microbial communities from the Angelo Coastal Reserve, California, USA - 14_0903_13_40cm (SPAdes) (version 2) | ecosystem: Environmental > Terrestrial > Soil > Grasslands...
ACGAGCCTTAATCCGAGAAATCTGGTGTAAAAGTTGACAGCTGACGAAGCGTCAGAAGTGATAGCAGTGATGTGGTGCAGGCCTTGAGTCTTCGGCTCCATTGGTATTCACTGAAGACCGTTTGCTCGGTTAAATCTTTCCAGGGAACTAGAAGGCCCGTCGTGAACTGACGAGAGAATGTGTTATGAACAAATTGATTCCCCCATGAGCTGCAGGTCGCGAACAACTGACAACGAAAGCAAACACCATTGCAACCAAGATCGTGTGCACTATCGGCCCAGCGTCAGACTCCTCTCGAGTGCTGACCCAGCTTATCCAATCCGGAATGGATGTTGCACGTATCAACTTCTCGCATGGGACCTATGATCAGCACGTTCGCACCATCAAGACGATTCGACAAGTAAGCGAACGTCTCCACCGCCCCGTAGCCATACTCCAAGATCTGCCTGGACCAAAGCTACGGGTAGGCAAACTCGCTACTGAGCCTCTTCACCTTCAGAGGCTCGATAAGATCAGCCTGACATCTAAACCGACCAACGCCAAATCCAAGATCCCAATCGCGTATCCTGACCTCCCCAAGGCTGTCAAGAAAGGCGACACGATATTCCTCGCTGACGGGACTATCAGGATCGAAGTCCTACAAACTAAGAAGGATGAAGTTGAAGGACGTGTTATCAACGGAGGCGATCTGACCTCAGGAAAGGGAGTTAATCTTCCCCGGCTTCGAATCCGGGTTCCCGCAATAACAGGAGAAGATAGGGAACACATCAAGTTCGGATTGGAGAACAAAGTCGACATCATTGCAGTGTCCTTCGTCCAGAAAGTCGATGACATCAGAGCAGCTAGAAGGGTCGCGGAGGCCGGCGGCCGCCAGATATTCGTTGTCGCGAAGATAGAGAAGAGAGAGGCAGTGGACGATCTCGGGGAGATTGTTCAAGAGGCAGACGGGATGATGGTTGCGAGGGGGGACCTTGGGGTCGAGCTCAAACTCGAGCTTGTCCCGATAATACAGAAGAGAATCATTCACGAGAGCAACCGGCTCGGAAAACCGGTGATAACGGCGACCCAGATGTTAGAGTCAATGGTCTCCTTACCGACACCGACCCGAGCTGAGGTGACGGATGTCGCGAACGCGATCATTGATGGCACGGACGCGGTAATGCTCTCTGAAGAGACAGCGATCGGCAAGTATCCGGTCGAAGCGGTTCGGATCCTGGGAAGGGTCGCGGAGGAGACGGAGCGGTTCCTTCCGAAGGAGATCTCAGCTCAACGTAGAGGATGGTACGAGCACGGCCAAGCCGACGCGCTAGCATTGGGAGCTTGCGAGACGGCCCTGCAAGTCTCCGCCTCGGCAATTGTCGCACCAACCCGCACCGGTCGGACGGCGCGTCTTGTCTCTAAGTACCGTCCCCCGCTCCCGATCATCGCCCTGACATCTCATCCAGAGGTCCAAAGGCAACTATTGCTCTCCTGGGGAGTTCAAGCTCTTCTAACTAAGGAGTTCAGTACGAGCGAGGAGATCTTCGGTGAAGCGGAGAAAACGGTTGTTAGAACTAGACTTGCTAGGAAGGGCGATAGAATCGTCATAATTGCTGGCGACCCCAAAGGCCCGTCTGGCAAAACTGAGATTCTCAAGGTCCAGACGATAAGCTAGACCGTGTCGACGTTGATTTTTGAAAATGCGAGTCTGATCTCCAAAGGCTTTATTGGTACCGATTCAGGATGAGACGCTTCCCTGCCAAGAGGACCTCTCAGTGCGAGACCATCGACCTACAAACCCGGAAATGCTCAATACGATAAGCTATCTCAAACGCGCTGGCAGGCAACATCAAGCTCCTCTCTGGTTAACGGTCGCGAGTTTCCTAGGTAAATCTCGAAGAACCAGAATTGTCCTCAACCTTGGGCAGGTGTCGAGACTCGCAAAGCCTGGAGATGTGATCGTGGTACCGGGAAAGGTTCTCGGATCAGGAATTCCGAAAGAGAAGCTTACAATTGCGGCGTTCAAGTTCTCGCCAAGAGCACTTGTGAAGATAGAGAAGGCAGGGGGAAGGTGCATTCCCTTGTTTCGGCTTATAGAAGAGAATCCGCAAGGTACGAATGTTAGGCTTCTACGCTAGAGTAGCTGCACCGGTTTTTCCGTCTTCGAAAGATGAAATATAGTCGCCTTCCAACTTCACGTCGTTGGGCCGGTAGTCCAGCCTGGTAAGCATACAAATGCGCAGAACGGACGTCGCCCTCACACGGCGAAGGTCGTGGGTTCAAATCCCTCCCGGCCCACCACGATAAGTTGCCAACCAGAAAGGAAGAATGATGAAAAAGTGAGTTCGATAGACGCGTTTCTCTTTGACCTTCTGAAGGCAACCGTTGCGTTATTCGTAATAGTGGACCCGCTGGGGCCTGTCCCCATTTTTGCAGGGCTGACCAAGACAATGAATATTGATGAAAAGCGGAAGGTTTTCAGAACTGCCGCGGTTGTTGGGGCCATACTCTTAGTCGCTTTTGCCCTCATAGGCCAGGAAATCTTGTTACTATTCGGAATATCTCTAGAGAGCTTTCAGATAGCAGGAGGGCTGGTTCTGCTCTTGCTGTCGATAGAGATCATCTTCCGAGGTGAACGTATGGACAAGCTAACTCTTGTTTCAGCGGAGGAGACGGCGGTATTTCCCATAGCGTTCCCTCTGCTTGTTGGTCCCGGGGCGATAACCTTGACCCTAATATCAATTCAATCTTCTGGAATTACGGTTGCCCTCAGTGCTATCGTAATCGTCATGTTTGTCAGCTGGGTCGTTCTAAGACAAACCGATAGAATCTATCGGCTGCTAGGCAAGACTGGGGCCGCAGTCATAGCGAGAGTAATGTCTCTATTTATCGCTGCTATTGCCGTGCAGTACGTTCTCGCAGGAATACAGTTCTACTATCCTCCGCGATGATGTGTTCGGAAAGTTGAGGGCTAGAGTTTGGCGAGACCCATACGCTTTAGCTGCTTGTACATGACGAAAACTACCAGAGCGATAATAATGAAGTAGATAACCTGTGAAATGAAGTCTCCATAAAGGAATACTGACGGTTTCCCGGAAATCGGAGATGTAACAGTCGCGTTCAGCGACGCCAAGTTTCCCGTAGGCAAGACAAGTCCTACTATCGGATTGATGAGATCCTTGACAAGAGAGTTCACAACTGCGGACGAGGCGACACCTACTACGAAACCAATTGCGAGACCAATGACACCAAAGGTCTGGAGGAAGTCGGTGAATTCTCTTACGAATCCTTTCTTCTTCTCCGTAGTCTTCTCCATCTTATCCATTGAAGGAGACGTTCTGTGATTCAGTATTTATAATAACTAAGAAAATCCTTGACTTCGAGCACCATGAAGTAAGCTGGAGATTTCGTTCCTAGCCTTCAGGCTTGGTTTCCCAGCCTTCATCCTCCCCCGAAGCCTTTGTCGACGGTTCTTTGCTGTCGGAGGATTTCGTTTCCCATCCTTCCTCATCCATTATTACTTGCTCATCATCTTGATGATCTTCTTCAGACCTACTAGATTCCCGTCGTTGTTTAGCAGCGTAAGCACCGAAAGCTACTGCTCCGAGAGCGATCACCAGGAAGGCGAAGTCCCCTGAAGTACTGCTGCAATTGAAACAACCGTAGCGGCCCATTAGAACTTCTCCACTGCCAAAGTTTGTCCCTAGGGACACAGGCACAAACTTTGCTCCCCGTGCATAAACTGCTTTCATGCTCCATGAACCACTCAGAGATCTGAAGAACGAAGAACTCTCGCCGCCATTCGAACCCGAAGATAACGATCCGGAGAGAGATCTGACAAATGACAGGTGTTCGAAGAAGCTCGATCCTGAACCTATTGAGGCACCTAGGTAAATGGCGCGACCTCTGAAGGAGGCAGCGCTTAGACCGATCGAGTCAGACAATGATCTGAACAACGAATTGTGCTCAGAAAATATGGAAGCGCCACCCAGCGAGGCAGCGAGTGGCTCGGTGAAACCCTTGCGCTGAGAAATAGCGAAACCAATTGAGCTGCTGAAGAACCTGAAGATAGATGATTTCTCAGAGAGACTCGAGGTCATTCCCAACGAAGCACTCAGCGTTAAGCTTCGACCTCTTTGCTGAGAGATTGAAAGGCCAAGTGAATCTGCGAGAGATCTGAAAAGTGAGATATGTTCTAGGAAGCTCGATGCTGAACCTAGTGAGGCGCTTAAGGCCCTGGCGAGACCCTTTGCTTGCGAACTGGCTAGCGTCAGGGACCCTGAGAGAGACCTGAAGAATGAGGTCCGCTCTGTGATACCCGAAGCCGAACCAATCGAAGTGCTCAAATTGACAGTGCGGCCTCTGAAGAAGGACGCTGAGAGGCCTATTGAACTGCCGAATGACATGAACAACGAGGTTTTCTTCGCAAAGCTCGATGTTAGACCGAGCGAAGCTCCCAAGGATTTAGCAAGACCCTTGAATTGAGAGCCCACAAAACCTATAGATCCAGTCAAAGATCTGAACGCGGAAGTCTTCTCCGCGAAAATCGAAGAGGACCCTAATGAGCCACTCAGGGTCTTGGCGAGACCCCTGATTTGAGAAGACGAAAGACCCAGAGCCATGGACACGGACCGGAAGATCGAGTTCTTCTCTGCAAGACTCGAGGCCGAACCCAGAGAGCCAGTCAAGATCCTCGCAAGTCCTTTGGTCTCGGAAGCAACTCGACCCAAAATCGCGCTCGCAGATCTGAAGAACGAACTTTTCTCAGAGACGCTTGAGCTTGAACCAAACGAAGCGCTTAGGTTGACAGTTTGACCGTTGAAGAAAGCGCTGGCAAGACCCAGCGCCCCAGTCAGAGATCTGAAGAAGGAGTACCTTCTTGCGAGACTAGAGGCCGAACCCAACGATGCGCTCAAGTTCACAGTGCGGCCTCTGACCAGCGAACTCCCTAGACCCAACGAACCGCTCAAAGACCTAAACAACGAAACATGCTTTAGGAAACCTCCGCTAAAGCCTAGCGAAGCACTCAAACTCTTTGCAACTCCTTTGGTCTGAGCACTAGCAAGAGTCAGTGAACCGGTCATAGTCCTGAATACCGAAATATGCTCTGAAAAGCTCGAAGCTGAACCAAGCGACCCACTTATAGACCGAGCGAACGAATTATGATCCACAAGACCTGAGCTGGCTCCAAGTGTTCCAGAAAGCGACCTAAACAACGAAGCCTTTTCGGCAAAACCGGAAGCAAAAGAGAACAAGCTGGTCAGTGATCTGAACAGCGAATTATGACCAGCAAGGCTAGAGGCCGTGTTGAGCGCACCGCTCAGCGACCTGAACAATGATATGTGGTCTAGAAGACCCGAAGCAGAGCCAAGAGTGCCGGTTAGAGACCTCAACAGCGAGAGATGTTCAGTGAGACTTGAAGCCGGGCCTATTGATGCGCTAAGATTCACGGTTCGACCTCTGAAGAAGGAAGCTGTCTCACCCAGTGAGCCGGACAGGGACCTGAACAGTGAGACGTGTTCTAGGAAACTGGCTGCTGAACCGAGTGAAGCACTCAGGTTTACTGTGCGTCCTCTAAAGAAGGAGCTCGAGAGACCTATCGAACCGGAGAGGGACTTAAACAGTGAAAGATGATCAACAAGGCTTGAGGCCGCACCGAGCGAAGCACTCAGGTTTACAGTCCGGCCTCTGAAAATGGAAGTTGCGAGACCTACGGAACCGGAGAGAGACCTGAACAGCGAAACATGATCCACCAAACCCTCAGCTGAACCCAGAGAGGCACTCAGGGTCCTAGCTAGACCTTTGACCTGAGTGCTAGTAAGACCCAGAGAGCTGGAGAGAGATCGGAAGAGAGAGGACTTCTCGGCAAAACTAGAGGCTGAACCAAGTGACCCAGAAAAGGACCTGAGCCATGAGGAATGCTCAGCAAAACTAGAGGCCGAGCCAAGTGACCCAGTCAGGTACCTGAACAATAAAGCGTGCTCAACAAAGATCGAAGCAACGCCTAGAGAACTGCTCAGAGACCTGGAGAACAAAGATTTTTCGGCGATGTTTGAGGCGAACCCAAGCGAAGAACTGAATGACTTGGACACCGAAGACTTCGCAGCAGAGCTGGAAATGAGAGACAACGAACCGGACAAGGTCCTGAAAAGCGAATTGTGAAGGGCAAGGCTCGACGCTGTTCCGAGGGAAGCGCCGAGGGCCACGATGCGGCTTTTAAGCGCTGAGGCCGAGAGTCCTAGCGAACTGGAGAACGATCTGAATAGTGAAGTATGCTCGACAAAGCTCGAAGCTGAACCCAGTGAAGAAATTAGAGACCTGAACAGAGAGGTGTACTCGACAAAACTTGAAGCTACGCCTAGCGACCCTGACAACGTCCTGGCTAGACCCTTGGTCTCAGAACTAGCCAAGGTCAGTGAGATCGAAAGAGATCTGTACGATGAAGTGTGCTCGGCAAAACTCGAGGCCAAACCAAGCGCGGTGGTCATAGATCTGAACAGCGACGACTTCTCGACAAAACCGGATGGCAGGGACAACGAACCACTATGAGTTCTGAATAGTGAAGTTTGCTCAGCAAAAGTTGAGGCTGTAGACAAGGAACTTGACAATGACCTGAACAACACGATATGCTCAGCGAAACTAGTGGCGAAGCCGAGGGACCCTGTCAAAGTCATGGCAAGGCCCTTCGTCCCGGAACTTGCAAGACCGAGTAAACTGGAGAGCGATCTTGAAAGCGAGGATTGTTTGGAGAAGCTTGAGGCTAGAGTCAGAGACCCGGTGAGGCCTCTAGACAACGCAGTATGCTCGGCAAAACTTGAGGCCAAGGTCAGCGAACTGGTGAGTGTTTTGAAGATGGAGTTCTTCGGCGCAGAGCTTGCGCTAAGAACCAGTGAACCGGTGAGGGTTCTGAGAAGGGAATTCTTCGCTGCCTCACCTGAGGCAGTGGTGATGGAGGAGGTTGGATTCAGCGCGCATGTGGTCGCGGCGCCGGCTTGCAGGGTACAGGAAACGGGCGTGGTCTTTGCGGCTTGAGTCGAGGTGAACATCATCTTTATCGTTAGTGTTAGGGACCCGCTGAGCGTTCTGAAGACAGAATTCTTCACGGCGAGACTTGAAGCCAGACCGAGAGAACCGGTTAGCGATCGGAAGAGAGAGGACTTCTCGGCGAAACTTGACGTCAACCCGAAAGAGCCGCTTAGAGTCCTGAACAGTGATGATTTCTCCGCCAATAGAGAGGCCGAGCCCAGAAAACCGGTTAGCGTCTGAGCGTAGTTCCACTGGGGCGTGATAACATCAGAGGCTGCGGAGACCGTGGTTTCGGTGGCGATCAAGGAGCCTTGATTGCCAGCACTCGTGTAAGCGATCCAATATTCAACAGAGAGAAAGTGGACGCTTGAAAATGGTCCGATGTTCCCTGTCGTGTAGGTATACTTGGTCGGTGTCGTATTCGCTAGGACATTTGTGGTGTTGTCCCAGTTCTTAAAGAGAAACGTGCAGGACACGAGACTGTTGGCGGTACAGCTCCAGACAGTAATCCAAAGATTGCCAATGGGACCTCCTTGCACATGGTTCGCTGTGATTGTAAAGTCAAACGTCCAGGTTGATCCACCTACGGACCCAATGCTTATTCCACCCAAGTCTGTGTTGTAGACCCAGGCGTATCCGGAGACAGTGGACGTTGAGGGAGTGCCAGTAAGAATAGTCGCGGGTGTCACGTCAGGTTCGACCTGGTATTTTCCAGTAGTCGTTCCAATCGCCTGACTCGTGGTAGTATCAGCTGTACTTGTGGTTGTGACGAGGTTCTCACATCTACCGCTGCAGGTTCCAACTTGGGTGCTGCCAAGAAACAGTGTGTGAACATTGTTCGTTGCATGACCAAGCGGGACCCCGAGACCCAGAACAACTGCAAGAATTGGAAGTGCAAGTAGAGAGAATTTTCGCGCTTAGGGTCCCTCCGATGTTGGGGATGATTTCGTGGTTGGCACTGGGCTCCGCTGCCTCGTCTCTTCTCGGGAATTGAGCCGTTGACGAACGAATACGTGTATTGTTACAGACGATTTTGGTCATTGGAACCTGCGGGGCATAGAATTGGCTTAGCCATTGAGACTCCACAAAGGGCAAAGTCGCAGCGGTTAGGACAGAGCAATTCTTAGAATTGGAGATGGCTCGGAGACTGGAAACATCCGAGTGTTGGGTTTTGTCTTCTTCGGTGCTTTGTGCATCTAGCTCCAGGTCCAGCCTATGGTCCACGTTATCTGGATCGTGTCTCCAGGTTGTAGCGTTATAGCTGTGAACGAAGCGGCCGCGAGAATCACGTTGTTGGCGTTGGATGCTGTTGACTGGTTGACGAGACAGCTGTCTTGAACCGTAGTGGCCGCGGTGTTGTCAGTGAATGTTATCACGTCCTTTGATGAGGCAGTTGCGCTTCCTGAGTTTCCAGAGATGTCCGTGATGGCTGCAGCGGCTCGTGCGAATCCGTTGGTGGTTAGTTCACTGCCACCTTCTGCTGCTGCACAGTTACCGTTGCTTGCTCCCGTGACCGCATCAGCAGCCGCGAACGTAACTGCGCTGCCGCTCATAGCGATGAATTGGAAACTACAGGTCGCCGATACGGCGCAGAAGCCTGTGGTTCCGTCAAGCGTCGCCTTCTCGACGTATTGTGCGCCGACGTTGAAGAGCGTGTTGTGGGTTGTCTGGCACTGTGAGGTGCTACTGCCGGCGGGGGTGTAGCAGGCTTGGAAGTTAGCGTTCAAGACTTGGTAGTAGTGTCTGTTGCCCCAGGGATTGAGGTTCCCGGTGGCGATGTAGCCTCCGAGTATGAAGCTGGATACTGCTAACCCACATGCCAAGAGAGCTATGGCGCCTCTTTTCTTTGTCCATTCTACTTTGAGAAACTTCATTCTACTCTCTCACCTCCCCAATCATTTTTCTCTAGTAACGACGGACCACGCGAGTGGCCCGACTTCTAGTCTGTGTTACCCCACGAACCCTGAACCGGTACCATGCCAACCTCGGGCGAGAATCAGAGGCCATTCTCAGGATGCATATTCTTCCACGATTCATTCCTGATTCATCAAAAACTCAAAGACGGACCAGCACCCTAGTGCTTGCCCTCTTCTTTCTTGGGAGATTCCTCCCAGTCTCTCTGCATTGACGGCACTTGTAATGGTGGACCAATTTTCAGAGGCAACGACACAGAGTCTGTGGGCGATAATTCTTTGGCCAGAGCTTTGCTGTTGCGCCTACCACGGAATACTTCACGTAGAAACCCGAACACACTGAGACTGATGAGGACCGCAGAGACTGCAAGTATGAGAATTGTCCCAGGTGTTGGGTTCAGTCCTGTTGGGGTTGTCGAGCTCGAACCTGTGATTACCCCGCCCACACTGAGAGCTCTTTCGTAGACCAACCTGTCATAGAAGAATACACTTCCGCCCACGATCAATAGTGTTGAGAACACTAGAAGCCCCAGCCTGAGAACATTCTTGCCGCCAAGATCGAAGAGCCCCTTCATGCCTTTCATCTTCTATGCCACCCGATCCTTCTTCTGGGACTCCTCCCACTCTCCGAGAATAGCCTTCAGATCCGACGGCTCGTATATCTTCGGCGTCTCCACGGGAACGGATACTGAAGCTGGCGATAACTCCGGTCCAGTAGATTTGCCAATCCGCTTGTATGTCTTGTGCAAGAACCCATACGCGCATAGTCCAACGAGGAGGGCCGGGACGATAAGTATCACAATTGTGAGAGGAGTGAAGCTAACATCAACACCGCTGAGATAAGAAGAAACGAAGAGAACGGCGACACTCATCGTTGGTGTCGTAATTGTCCCGGAAAAGGCCGAGGCTATCGCCGTTTTTCTACGAACTGCGGCGAGGTAAACGTTCAGGCCCGCAACACTGCAAACTGACAGTGTCAGATAGAAGATGCTGATCCAAAGGCGCGACGCATCTATTACGCTACTCGTCCCAAATCCTTCAGTCACAACGAGTTGTCCCAGCCCCAGCCCAGCCGCACCCTGAAAGAGCCATTGTGCGGACGATGGAATATCTCGGTCGAGAAGTACGCTCACGAGACTCATTGCTGCGAATATCTCTATTCCCAGCAACGTGAAGAACTCGGGTAGCAGCCCCATTTGTTCAATAGCTCTTTTTCCAGTTTTAGCTATCCGCGAGGTGGTGGGGTCGTTCGCGAATCGAGTGGACGAGTCTCTGGCCTGTTTCTGATTCTTCGATGGTCAGATTGAGTATGCTCTTGTCCTCGATCTCGAGGAGCCGTGCAAGGTCCTTTGGAATCAGAAGGTATTTGCTTCCCTTGATTCTTGTGGGTGTGAGCTGAATCGCCATCTTCTACAACCAGGATTGATTATAACTTAGCTGTCGCCTAGCGATAATCAGGGCGTAACTGTGAAGCTACTTTCATGGTCACAGATTCCCCGACCCTAGAACTATGGGAGAAATGACATGGAGCTGTGAAGCTAACTCTTGATCGATTTTCTTCTAGTGTCGAAAAATTGCCGGATGCTGTCAAGTGTGGACTGTGGTTTCGGGACTCGGTCGAGAACAGACTCACACAACTCCTCATCGCGGTTTTGGCGCCCTTAAATATGACGTACGTCATGCCGCTCTTGTAACAGAACCAGACGAGAAAGGCACGAATCCAATACAAGAGTGAAAGTGAGAAGGAACAGGAATTGAGCCAGTTAGAAATTAAGGACCTGCACGCTTCCATTGAAGGAAAAGAGATACTGAAAGGCGTCGATTTTCGAGTCAAACAGGGCGAGATACATGCGATCATGGGACCTAACGGCTCCGGAAAGAGCACCCTAGCCTCCACAATAATGGGACACCCCAAGTACAAGGTGACAAAAGGCGACATCAGCTTTGACGGACAAACACTCCTGAACCTCGCGCCAGACGCTCGAGCAAGAAAGGGAGTCTTTCTCGCATTCCAATATCCATACGAGGTCCCTGGAGTATCGCTCTCTACATTCCTCCGAACAGCCTACAACTCTGTCCGGCAGGGAGGGAAGAGAGGAGACTTGGGACAAGAAATGGTCTCAGTTCTCGAGTTTAGAAAACTCTTGAAGGAGAAACTCAAGCTCTTGGACATGGACGACTCCTTCGCGACACGATACCTGAACGAAGGGTTCTCCGGTGGTGAGAAAAAGCGGTGCGAAATACTCCAGCTAGCCGTTTTACAGCCGAAAATAGCCGTTCTGGACGAAACAGACTCCGGACTGGACATAGATTCGGTCAAAATCGTCGCCGAAGGCGTGAACAAGCTGGTAGGCCCCGAAATGGGCGTCATGATTATCACGCACTACCAGAGAATCCTCCGATACATCAAGCCCAACCACGTACACATCCTCCTCGACGGCAGAATGGTAAAGTCAGGCGGACCTGAACTCGCAGACATTCTAGAGGCAAGAGGCTACGATTGGATAAAGAAAGAAGTCGGTGAGGTTACGGATTCCATGGTTCCTCAAGAGGGTAATGGTCACCCTACAGAATAAGCGTCTTGGATAAACCGTCTTGAAACAACCCCGTTACCGAACCCAAGCCTTCTCAGAAGGGATTGGGTTAAAAAGGGAGCCCTGAGCTAGGATTAGGTAGAGAATATGGCAATTAGTATAACCGAAAAGGCAGCGGTCAAGGTCCAAGATTATCTGAAACAGGTGAGCGACCCGTCCCTCGCCCTCCGCATTTTCGTCAAGGCAGGAGGATGCGCGGGATACCAGTTCGGTCTGAAGCTGGACAAAACCAGCGACAGCGACGTCATCGAACATAAGAACGGTGTGAACATCGTAGCTGACCCGAAGAGCGCAGACCTTCTCGGAGACGCCGAGATCGACTATGTTGAGACAGAGATGGGCGGCGGCTTCAAATTCAACTTCCCAGAAAGCTACCTCACCTGCGGCTGCGGCCACAGCTTCGTGCCGAAAGGCAAGGAACAGGCTACCGGGGCTCGTAGTCCCGAAGAGCACCACGCCCACTACTGAGCCTTCCCTAACTTTTGCCGGACAGCTTGCGCAGAGCACTGTCAGGGGATACGCTACGCAAAAACAGGCGACAGCATACATTCACGGAAAGAAACCGTACGACGTCGAAAAGGTCAGACATGATTTTCCGATCCTCAAACGCGTTATCAATGGAAAGCCGCTAGCATATCTGGACAGCGCGGCCACGACTCAGAAGCCTCGAGACGTAATCGATGAGCTGACCCGTTTTTACAACGAGTACAATGCGAACGTTCATCGTGGAGTCTACAGGATCAGCGAGGAGGCGACTGCTGCCTATGAAGAGGCACGAGCCAATATTGCTCGGCTGATAAACGCTAACAGTCCGAGTGAGATCATCTTTGTTCGCGGAACGACCGAGGCAATCAACCTGGTCGCGCAGTCCTGGGGCAGGACAAACGTGGGCCTAGGGGACGGAATCATTCTAACCGAGATGGAGCACCACAGCAACATTGTCCCATGGCAACTCCTCGCCAAGCAGAAGGGTGCACATCTGAAATACGTGGGGCTAACCGATGATGGCCATCTGACCCACGAGGATTTTCGTAGACACCTGGAATCAGACGGAATCAAGCTCCTTACCATGACACACGTATCGAACGTTATGGGAACCATTAATCCAGTCCGTGAGTACATCCGCGAGGCCCACAAGGAAGGTTGTCGGATCCTTGTCGACGCCGCCCAATCAGTGCCCCACATGCCCGTGGACGTCCAAGATCTCGATTGTGACTTTCTCGCCTTCTCTGGCCACAAGATGTGCGGACCAACAGGTATCGGGGTGCTTTATGGAAAGAAGGCGATTCTCGAAGAGATGCCTCCCTATCATGGAGGAGGCGAAATGATACGGGAGGTACATCTTTACGAGTCCACATGGAGAGATCCCCCGTACCGGTTTGAGGCCGGGACCACCAACATAGCCGGTGCTATCGGCCTGGGAAAAGCGGTAGACTACTTGTCGGAGATAGAACTGCGGAACATTCAAGCCCATGATCAAGAATTAACAGAGTACGCCCATGACAGGCTGGGAAAAATCAAGGGCATCAAAATCTATGGTCCCGAGAATCCGAGGACAAAGGCAGGAGTGATAAGTTTCAATTTGGGCGATGTTCATGCTCACGATATGGCGACGCTTCTGGACGAAGACGGAATAGCGGTTCGGTCAGGTCATCACTGTGCACAGCCACTTATGGAACGATTGGGGGTTTCCTCTACAACCCGCGCGAGTGTCTACGTGTACAATTCTGAAAACGAAATTGACAGACTAGTAGATTCCGTGGAGAGAGCAGGAAGAGTGTTCAAGGTATGAGTTCCATCTATTCCGAAATAATTCTCGACTACTATCGCTATCCTAGGAACAAGGGAAGCTTGCCCCATGCTCAGATCCATGCCCGAGACACGAACCCGCTCTGCGGAGACGTAATCGAGATGCAACTTGAGCTCGATGAAGGGCACATTGTGAAAGATGTGAAGTTCAACGGGCAAGGCTGCGCGATAAGCCAAGCTTCAGCTTCCATGCTAACCGAACTCGTAAAGGGGAAAACCGTTGACGATGTCCGCAAGATCTCCAAGGAAGACGTTCTATCTTTGATAGGTGGACAACTTACAGCGGTGAGACTGAAATGCGCGCTATTGTCTCTAAAGGTGTTGAAGACAGGAGTCTACGACTACATCGGTTCCACCGATGCTACCAAGGACGAACTGTCAGGGCTCTAATCCTAAGAAGTAATAGCGTGCGACCCTTTTACCCACTATGCTTACTTTGCTCGCTCTCCGATTTCTGCTGTTTTAACTGCTCCTGAACTTTCTTGAAGAAATCCTGGTTCTCAACCTTCTTCGCCTCAGCGTGGATCGCTTCAAGATCCACTTTCAACACTCTTCTCAGAACTCTCCGCCGCCCGAAAACCATCCAAGCAACCAGCATCGCTAGGCCACCAAGAACCGCTAATACCACTAAAATATAGTTGAATGTTGAACTTTGTTGTGGCGGTGCAGCAGGGACGCTAACCAACGTCGATGTCGATCCTTGTCCCATATTTCCGTAGCTATCACTGGCATTGACTTGTATTTGCCAGATTCCATATGGGTTGGTTGAGTTGACCGTGTAGCTACCGACCCACTTTGCCCGGCTCTGGTCATAGAACAAAAGTAATGGGCTACCAATCTGGCTCGACGAATGGTATGTTGTAGCGGTGACTGTCCCGCTGGTGAAGTTGTACCCTCCAGGGGTCACCACTGAGGCGTAGATTACCACGATACGCCCGATGGTGTAGTTGTTGTAGTTGGTAGTGGCGGAGACGGTGAATATCGGCGGCGATACGGTAAAGGGCTTCAATACGCTTGAGATCGGTCCCTTGTTCCCATAACCATCATCGAAGCTGCTAACCTCGACTGTAGCGACCCAAGGACCGACCTCGCTGCTAAGAGGGATCTGGAATGTTCCGCGGAACACCCCCAGAGTTGATTTGTAAGCCATCCCAACATAATGCGATGTTAAGCCATCAGCTTCCACTAGACGCAGATTAGCTGAACCTGTTTTGACCTGCGCCCCGTTTGGATACGAGGCGGAGAAACGAAAATCTTCAGTCTGGGACCTCTGCAGGTAGCTCAGGCTGATCGTAAGTGGAGAAATCGTTACGTTTGTTGCTGTGACGGTAAATGACTGGACGTCAGGCGGAGTCTTCGTAGGGCTCCCTGTGAGGGTCAGCATGTAGTTGCCAAGGGGAGTTGAAGCGGGTATTGACGGCCAGACGTAGGAGAGATCTCCATTACTATCAGCTAACTTGTTTAATGGGAAACCTAGTGTCGGTCCGCCGGAGCCGGATACCATTATGGTCACGTTTAGGTTAGGTGCATAGCCAGAAGCTTTGACTCCGACGGGAAAAGTACGCGGGTAACTTAGACTGTCGGTGAGACCTACTTGAAACTGGCCGTTAGCGACCCCAGTCGAGCCTACTAACAGAGGTTGGGTCTGATTGACCCACACCGCATAAACACCCGTATAAGCTAGGCTGGGGCTGGAACTGAATTTGCCGGGGTAGACGACGCTCTCCACAAACGACGCTGCATGAGGCACATTAGTTGCGTTGGTTGCCTGATGGATGCTCCCACTGGGATCCTTCACATTCCAGGTGAAAGCATAGTTTGCGATCGCGTTGGCGTTGGACACGTTTAGGATTAACAGAACGCTTGCAGTACTACTCTCCTGCAATCGCGGAGCTGACTCCGTTAGAGTATAGGTCTCGCCCACCGCGTGAACGGGGGTGTTGAATGTGGTTACAAACAAGAACAATGATAGGAGGGAGAGAAGGACGTATTCTCTGTGCTGGAACGAATCCCATCCTATCCTTTTCTCACGTCGCGCATAGCAGTCCACTTCGAACGCCTAAGGTAAGGCGAAGTGAGAAAGGAGCGAACTGACTAAAGGGCCATGTAACTTGAAATTGTGTGTGAGGGTAAGAATGGAAAACGTGAAGGAAATCTTAGTGAGGAAAATCGAACTAGGCTTGCTGCAGCCTCATCCCACTTCCACGAAGATGTCTTCTTCAGCTACCTTTACCTGATGCTTGCCCAGCGGTTTCTCCGCAGGTGGATTGACTGCTTCCCCCGTGAGTAGATTGAACCGCGAAAGGTGCAGTGCACATGTGACGCTGTCCCCGGTTAGAAATCCCATCGACAAGTCGTACTCTTCGTGAGTACAGGTTCCGTCCCACGCGTATATGGTCCCTTCAAGATTGACAACGAGTATCCTCTTGCCATCGTGTTCTATTCCCTTCATCGCCCCCGGGGGAAGCTCGGAAATGGAACACACCTTGATGAGAGTTCCCAGGGAAGTCGCTACCGATACTTGTAGTGCCTCTCGAACAGATCGGAGGAGACACTTTCCTTCTCCGGCTCTTCCTCGAATTCCGGTAATTGTTCAGGGCTTGGAGGGATTTGTCCTCCCCTTCCCAGCCACTTCTCTTCGATCAGGTATTGTATCGCAGCTCTGACTGTTCTGAGAGGTATACGTTGAACGGCGGGATGCAAGAATCCAATGATGATCATTCTCTGGGCTTCGCTTTGGGACAAGCCTCGAGACATGAGATAGAAAATCTGTTCTTCGTCCACCTGGCTAACTGATCCCGAGTGAGTGGCCTTCACCTCATTTGTCATGATCTCAAGCCCTGGTATTGCGTCGGCTCTAGCCTTCTTGCTGAAAATCATTGCGTGTTCTGCGAGGTATGAGTTTGAATTTTTCGCCCCTTCTTCGATTCGTATCATGCCCTTGAATATGGTACGTGCTGAGTCTCTCAAGACCCCTCGTGCTAGCACGTGTCCGGTTGTGTTGGTGGACCTGTGTGTAAGATCGGTGACTGCGTCAACTCGCTGAGACTCTGAACCGAAGACGATTTCGACATCCTCCGCGGCGGCACCAGGTCCGTCTAACACGCTCTCCACTCTGGAGCGGGTGATTCCTCCACCTATGTGGCCTATAGTCCAGTTCATGCGAGCGTCTTTTTGGGCGACGCATCGTCTGTTGAGTGTTGAATGAACGTCGCCTTCGAAGTTTTGTAGGCTGGCGAAGTTGACCTCCGCATCCTCGCCGACGTAGACTTCCGTTACCTCGCTGTACAGAGCGGGCCCCTGTTGGCCGGAATCAAGCTTTGAGTAGGCTTCCTGTAGAAAGTTGAGTTTGCTGTTTTCTTCGGCTATAATGATGTTGTGGGTGAATGCAGCCTGGTGGCGGCTCTTGAGGAGGACGATGTTTCGAAAGGGGATTTTGATGTTGAGCCCTTTTGGAACGTATAGGAATGTGCCTGCGGTGAAGAAAGCGTTGTTTAGTGCTGCAAACTTATCGTCGTCAGGGGGGATCGCTTTCGTAAAGTGGCTCCGGGCCAGTTCTGGATTGTTGGCGAGGGCTGACTGTATGTTTGAGAATATGATCCCCTCTTTCTCAAGGGTCCCGTGGACCTCTGTGCGGACCATCTGAGAGTCGACTTGGAGGGATAGAGTCGGCTCCTCTTTCTCCTTGACGAGGTGGGCGATCTCGTGCGGTATCGATTTGATGTGAGAGGGTAGACCAGGTTCGAATGAGTCCAGTGTAAGCCCTGATAGAATGTCCACGTACTTCGTGTAGAGCGTAGATTTTTCGAGTGGTAGCTTGTTGAAGTAGTCGAGAGCAGCGAATCTTTCTCTGCTGAGTTCTTGTGGTTCGAAGAAGGATGCTGAGACTTCTTTGATCATGCTTTCTGTGGGACTGGCGAGGGACTTGCCCATGGCTGGGTACCCTATTGATTGCTGGGCCTGTTAGAAGTTTTGGTTTTCTTCGGTGGCTAGCCGACGGCGCCTTCCATTTCCATCTCGATTAGTCGGTTAAACTCGACCGCGTATTCCATTGGTAGAACTCTGGTGAATGGTTCCATGAATCCGGTGACTATCATGCTAAGCGCTTGGGTTTCAGTCAAACCTCTGGACATGAGATAGAACAGCTGGTCTTCGTTAATCCTTCCAACAGTTGCCTCGTGAGTTATTGTGGCGTCGTCCTCGTTGACTTCCATGTAAGGATAGGTTGACGTTTTTGATTGCGCGTCCATTAACAAGGCGTCGCATCGAACACTGGACTTCACTCCCACGGCTCCTTTGGCCACGTGCACTAATCCTCGGTATGTGGTTAGTCCTCCGTCTTTGCTGACGGATTTTGCGGTGATTCTGGAGCTTGTGTAGGGTGCGAGGTGGACCGCTTTTGCGCCTGTGTCTTGGTGGCGGTCTTTGCCTGCAAATGCTACGGAGACTATCTCGGCTTTCGCTCTTGGTCCGACGAGGTAGACGGATGGATATTTCATTGTGAGCTTGCTGCCGACGTTTGCATCGATCCATTCGACGCTGGCGTCTTCGTAGGCGTAGGCTCTCTTGGTGACGAGGTTGTAGACGTCAGATGACCAGTTCTGGAGAGTTGTATAACGGACCCGAGCTCCTTTCTTCGCGATTATCTCGACCACCGCCGAGTGGAGAGCGTCTGTCGAATAGACGGGCGCTGTGCAGCCTTCGATATACTGAACGTCTGCATAGTTGTCCGCGATGATCAGGGTTCTCTCAAACTGTCCCATGTTTGCCGCATTGATTCTGAAATAGGCCTGTAATGGAAGGTCGACTTTGACGCCTTCAGGAACGTAGATGAAGCTACCACCGCTCCAGACAGCACTGTTGAGCGCGGCCATTTTGTTGTCTTCTGGCGGGATGATTGTTCCGAAGTATTTCTTGACGATTTCCGGGTGTAGTTTGACGGCGGTATCTGTGTCGCAGAAGATTACACCTTTGTCTTCCAGATGTTTCAGGAGGCTGTGGTAGACGACTTCTGACTCGTACTGGGCTCCCACTCCTGCTAGGAACTTTTTCTCGGCTTCCGGTATCCCTAGCCTGTCGAAGGTCTTCTTGATCTTCTCTGGAACGTCGTCCCAGTTCTTCTCGACTTTGTCAGTGGGTCTTAGGTAGTAGTAAATGTCGTTAAAGTCGATGTGCGAGAGGTTGCCACCCCAAGTGGGCATTGGCCTCTGGAGGAAATGTTCGTAGGCTCGTAGCCTGAATTTCTTCATCCATTCAGGCTCTTTCTTCATATCAGAAATCTGCTCGACGGTCTGGCGAGAGAGTCCCTTCTCCGACTTGAAGACGAACTTCTCAGGATCCTTGAAGTCGTACTTGGCGTAATCTAGGTCGAGGATACTCTTGTTAGCCATCGTTTCTTTCTCTCTTTATGACGTATGTTATACTGGACCGCTCGCTATTTACAGCTTCCGTCTCAACCCTAGCGGACCGCTCGAGAGCCAGTAGAAGACCCCGGAAGGTCCAATTACTCTAAAGTCTCATGTTCCAAGGGCTCGACCAGCGTGAGTCCGATATTCAAGAAGGCTGAACAAGCCAATAAATTCCCCTGAACAACCGGTCAAAACCATTGGATTATGCCAATCCTTTGATCCATAGGAGCAACGACGATGAAAACGTATGACTCAAGCAATCGTGTGAAATGTCCTTTCTGCGCACGACTTGACAAGTGTTACGACCCAAGCGGTCACGACCACACCTGCGGCCTCTGTCATATGACATTCGATGTCGAGAAGATACAGCCGACACATAGCTCGCCCGGTCTAAGACTCGCCATCCAAGCAATCGGATAACAAGATCCAAGCGGTCT
>Ga0209056_10002645_pt1 | contig 19163 bp, 17 predicted proteins | sample GraSoiAngelo_114_FD_185876 | JGI IMG/M metagenome (GOLD analysis project Ga0209056, IMG submission 185876) | Grasslands soil microbial communities from the Angelo Coastal Reserve, California, USA - 14_0903_13_40cm (SPAdes) (version 2) | ecosystem: Environmental > Terrestrial > Soil > Grasslands...
TCGCGCCAGTGCTCGGAGCCAAAATCCTTGCCGATTACCTCGGGAGCGGTTGGGATCGATGCGAGAAGAGTACCGTCCGGCATGGTGATAAACATTCCGTCGATCTGCGGATGCGAATAAAACGCCGAGTTTACCCCTTGCTGGGCAAGCTGCGGGTCTGCTGCGCTCAAAACTCTCGCCGTGTCCGGCAGCGTCTGATAGTACTCGATCACGCTGCTGCTGCGGTTTAGATCATGGCCAACCAGGTGGCCGACCAATTGGATCAGGGTTTGCCGGTCACGCAGGATTCTTGATTCCAGCGTATCGCGCAGGATGGTATAGGAAACAATCAGCGTCAGGATCGATGGGATCCATCCTGCCAGAAGAATAGGAAAGATGATCTTGAAACGCTCGAAACGGTCGAGCGTTCGTTTCGTTATTGGATCTCCCAACCGCATGCCTGCCTCGAGAAAATTGGCCCTATCACGGTTAACCTGCTGTTCGCTCCAAGCAAGGGCGAATGTCGCGACCAAAAAAGCGCATGTTATCGCAGCGAGGCGAGACTTCTTCCCGGCCATGTCACGGCAATTGCCAGACCAGCCGCCCCGGCAATTACGAAGATCAAGGGGAGACTGTTGTGTATCAACACGATGTGACCGCGGTTATCACATGCAAACCTGCGATTTTTGCATTGACGCAACCGGTGGAAACGGCATCATGTCGCCCTTACTGCTTCAACGATTGGCGGCCATAGGAACCCATGCAAGGAAGCGTCGGACATATTATTTGGACGGTTTGCTACCTGAGCGTGCTCATGGGGCTTTCAGCGTATGGCATCCATCGCTATTTCATCATTTATCTGTATCTGAAAAACCGGAAGCGCCCGCCCGCGCCGACCCGTTATTTTGAACAACTGCCAAAGGTGACGGTGCAGTTGCCGATCTTCAACGAGGTGTATGTGGCCGAGCGGTTACTCCGTTCGGTGAGCGAACTGGATTATCCGCGGGAGCTTTTGCAAATTCAGGTGCTGGATGATTCAACCGACGAGACTCGCGAGATCACCGCTACGTGCGCGCAGGAACTGCGCCAGCGAGGTTTTAACGTCCAGCTCATCCATCGGGCTGATCGCACTGGTTTCAAGGCAGGCGCGCTCGCGACTGGCCTCGATGCCGCCGGAGGCGAATTCGTTTGCATCCTGGACGCCGATTTTGTCCCGCAGAAGGATTTACTAAAACGCACCATCCATTTCTTTACCGATCCCAAAATAGGAATGATCCAGACCCGCTGGGGCCATTTGAATCGCGGATATTCATTGCTCACTCGCATGCAGGCGATCTTTTTGGATGGGCATCTTTTGCTTGAGCAAACAGCACGCAGCCGCAGTGGTCGGTTTTTCAATTTTAATGGGACCGCCGGTCTCTGGCGGCGTTCCTGCATCGAACAAAGTGGAGGCTGGCAATATGATACGCTGTGTGAGGACCTCGATCTTAGCTATCGCGCCCAGCTTGCAGGCTGGAAATTTGTCTATCTTTTGGATGTTGTCACTCCAGCGGAGCTCCCCGTGGACATGAACGGCTTCAAGTCCCAGCAGCATCGCTGGACGAAAGGCTCGGTCCAGACCTGTAAAAAATTGCTGCCCAGCATCTGGCGCAGCCGGCTTCCGTTTCCAATCAAGCTGGAGGCCACCGGGCATTTGATGTCTAACTTCGCGTACCTGCTCCTTGCCATTCTATGCGTTCTTTTGCACCCCTCCGCAGGCGCCCCTCAAGGCGGCTGGCTGCGCACAGTGCTCATTGACATTCCCATCTTTCTTGCAGCATCGGCCTCGGTCGGCCTTTTCTATATTTGCGCCCAGCGCGAGCTGCATCCACGCACCTGGATGAGAGAGATCCTTTTTCTGCCATGTCTGCTCGCCTTGGGAATTGGCCTGTCGCTGAATAACGCGCGAGCGGTGCTGGAAGCGCTCATCAATCACAAATCCGATTTCACGCGCACGCCGAAGTATGGCATTGAACGCAAATCGCAGCGCTGGCGCAGCTGCAAATACCGGCCCCTCAAGTCAACACTTCCGCTGCTGGAACTGGCTTTCGCCGTTTATTTCAGTTATTTCGTGGTATTCGCCATTGTTCACGGTCAGTTCCTCTCGGTGCCGTTCCTCCTGATGTTCCAAGGTGGTTTCCTGTATGTGTGCCTCTCTTCATTCAGCAGCCGCTGGTCAAGGATCAATTTTGGGGGCTCGCGCTCGAGCGCTGCAATTCCCGCGTGACAAAACCCGAATTATCGGGTAAAAGATTGCGCATGTTTCGGCTGTTGGCGGTCATTTTCAGTCTGGTTTTCATCGCGCCGGCATTTTCTGCAACACAGCCGATTCAGATCGATACATCTCATCGTCTTATAATCAGTGTCCGCGACCAGAAGCTAATGCTGATGGAAAATGGCGGGCGAGTTGCAATTTATCCGGTCTCGACCTCCAAGTTCGGCGTCGGCGATTTTCGGGGCAGAATGACGACGCCACTCGGTGACCTCATGGTTGCGAAAAAGATCGGTGAAAACGCACCAGTCGGCGCCGTGTTTCACAATCGGCGTTGGACGGGTGAAATTCTCCAGCCAAATACGCCTGGCCGCGATCCGGTGACTACGCGGATTATTTGGCTCAGCGGACTCGAAGCGCAAAATTCACAAGCGTTTCACCGCTGCATCTACATTCACGGCACGCCAGAAGAAAAGACGATTGGGCGGCCCGCCAGCTACGGCTGCATCAGAATGAAAGCCGCCGACATCGCCGCGCTCTATAATCAGGTTCCAGTAGGGGCGCTCGTGCAAATCATTCCCGATCGTTTGCCCAAGGTGCCAAAGGCGCGGCCGGCGCCGGCCAGTGAGACGTTGGTCGTGCAGAACGAAAAACCGAACATCCAGCAGCAGCCTGAACCAACATCTGCTTCAGGCACACTCAGCGTCGAGCAAATGCGAATGGGAGGAGCGCTTGCTGCTCAGCGGCAAAAAGCGAAGCTCGCATTGGGCAAACGCATGTAGCGCTTCGTGCTCACAAGCGTCGGCTTTCACCAGATTTTGATTAGCAATGGCCAACACCAGATCAGCTTCCAAACGCGCTCGCCAGACTTTGAAACGATCGCTGCGTAATCGCAGTTCGGTGACGCGACTGCGCACAATCCAAAAACAGGTGCGCTCTTCCGAAAAACCCGGCGCAGAGCAGATCCGAGCGGCCATTGCCGCGATCGATAAAGCTGCGAAACGCGGGATCATCCATCGAAACGCCGCCAACCGTCGCAAAGCGCGGCTCAACAGGGCGCTCGCCGCGGCGAAATAGGTAGGGACGCTGCGCCGCGGCGTCCGGACATCGCCGCGCGGTGTCCCTACCATCTTCCCTTTGCATATCTTACCGGCCGGATAGATTCTATGGAATGATTCCCGCTCTCCTTCTCGTTTTTTCCGCCGTCGCTTATCGGGTCACGACGGGACTCTTGATTCATTCCGGTGCAAACTGGCTTTCCAACTTCACGCCGCTCGCGGCAATCGCCCTTTGCAGCGCCGCGTATTTTCCCAAGAAATATAAGTTCTCGGTGCCGCTGGCGACGCTGTTTCTTTCCGACGTGATAATCAATTTGCGTTATGGCGCGCCGCTGCTGGACCCGCAGATTCTCGTTCGCTATGCGGCGCTCGCACTCGTTGGATGCGTGGGAATTCTCCTACAAAATCGGGCATCGCTAAAGACGCTTTTGCCAGCTTCCATTGTTGGATCGACAATTTTCTACGCGGTCACCAACGCGTTCTCCTGGTTGAGCGATCCGGGTTACACGAAAAATTTCGCAGGACTCGTTCAGTCGCTTACCGTGGGATTGCCTCAATACAGCACGACGCCGAGTTGGATGTTTTTTCGCAATTCACTCGTTAGCGATCTTCTGTTCACGTTGCTGTTTGTTGTTTGCATGAATCTGGGACAAAGCAGGGAGAGATCGGGAACTCGCGCCGTCCCGCAGCTGGGGGGTCCCGCCGCTGCGGCTTGACCGCCATGCAGCCGGGAGAGCAGCGCGACGAAGTCGAAATGCTCTCGCTGATGCTGTTGATCCGGCGCTTCGAGGAGCGCGCCAGCCAGCAGTATCAAGCGCAGAAGATCGGTGGTTTTTGTCATCTTTACATTGGTCAGGAAGCGGTGGTGACCGGGGCGTTGGCCGCGGTGCGTGACGATGATTACGTCATCACTGCGTATCGCGATCACGCCCACGCGCTCGCCCGTGGCACCAGCGCGGACGCATGTATGGCGGAGCTTTTCGGAAAAGAGACTGGCTGCTCACGGGGTCTCGGCGGCTCGATGCATTTCTTTGACCGGAAGAATCACATGTACGGCGGTCACGCCATCGTCGGTGCACACGTTCCGCTGGCAGTGGGGATGGCTTTTGCCATTAAATACCGGGGCGAAGATCGGGTGACGCTCTGCTTTTTCGGCGACGGCGCAATCAATCAGGGTTCATTCCACGAAGCGCTGAATCTAGCCGCGCTCTATAAATTGCCGATCGTTTTCATTTGCGAGAATAACCTCTTTGCCATGGGCACCTCGGTGAAACGATCGACCTCGCTCAAGCAAATTGTCGATCGCGCGGAAGGTTACGATATTCCGGGCGAAATCGTCGATGGAATGAACTTTCGCGAAGTGCGTGACAAGGTCGCCGAGATCGTGGACTCCATCCGCAAGGAAGCGCACCCGGCATTTTTGGAGGTGCGCACTTATCGCTATCGCGGCCACTCGATGTCGGACCCAGCGAGTTACCGCACGAAACAGGAATTGGAGAAATATCGGCTCGATGATCCCATCACGCGCTTGCGCGCGCAGCTCACGCGCGAGGGAAAATTGACCAACGAACAATTCGACATGCTCGACAAGCGGGCGAAGGAAACCGTGCTGGCGGCGGTCAAATTTGCCGAGAAAAGTCCAGAAATGCCGGTCGAACAAGTTTACGATTACGTTTATTTCAACGGAGCGAAAGAGTGAGAGAAATCACATATCGCCAGGCGTTGAACGAAGCGCTCGCCGAAGAGCTCGAGCGCGACCCCAATGTTTTTCTCATGGGCGAAGAAGTCGCCGAATATCACGGCGCTTACAAAGTGAGCCAGGGGCTGCTGGAACGGTTTGGACCGAGACGAATCATCGACACGCCGATCAGTGAAAACGGTTTCGCCGGGCTCGGCATCGGCGCGGCAATGGTGGGTCTGCGGCCAATTATCGAGTTCATGACCTTTAGTTTCTCCCTCGTAGCGTTCGATCAGGTAGTAAACAACGCGCCGAACATGTTCCTGATGTCGGGCGGGCAGTTCAACGTTCCCATTACGTTTCGCGGACCGAATGGTCCGGCGCATCAGCTCGCCGCCACCCACTCGCACGCCACGGAAAATTTTTACGCGAGCGTGCCCGGTTTAAAGGTATGCGCACCGGCCACGCCAAGCGACGCGAAAGGTTTGTTGAAGACCGCAGTGCGCGACGACAACCCAGTGCTCGTTTTGGAAGCGGAACTGCTTTACAGCTCGAAGGGAATGGTCGAGCCGCCGGACGAAGAGCTGCTCATCCCGCTCGGTAAAGCGGACGTGAAACGCGAGGGTACTGATGTCTCGATCATTTGCTACGCGCAGACTGTGCCGCTGGCGCTCAAAGTTGCGGCTCAACTGGAAGAGGAAAACATCTCTGCGGAGATTGTCGATTTGCGTTCGATCAAACCGCTCGACGAGCAGACGGTTTTCGATTCGGTGGCCAAGACGCATCGCGTGGTGATCGTCGAACAGGATCATCCGTTCTGCGGCGTCGGTGCGGAAATTTGCTACCGGATTCAAAAAAACATTTTCGATGCGCTCGACGCGCAGATTCTGCGCGTATCTCAGGAAGACGTTCCAATGCCCTACAATGAACGCCTCGAGAAGGCCGTTCTCCCAAACGCGGACAAGCTAGTTACCGCCGTGAAACAGGTTTGCTACGCATGAACCAAGTTAAAAGAGTTACGATCGTTACAATGTTAAAAGGAGATCACCATTGTAACGATGTAACTGTCTTAACTTTCTAACTTTTCTCTCCATGCCTGAAATCCAGATGCCAAAGCTCAGCGACACGATGACGGAGGGCACTCTCGTGGGGTGGAAGAAGAAGAAAGGCGATCAAGTTTCGGCCGGCGAAGTGCTCGCCGAGATCGAGACCGACAAGGCAACCATGGAATGGGAATCGCCCGAGGATGGAACGCTCACTGAGATTTACGTCGAGGAAGGCGGCAAGGTGAATGTCGGTGACAGGATCGCGTTCATCGGCGCCGAGGGCGAGGAAGCACCTAAGGAAGAACAGGAAAAACCCAAGGAAGAGAAAGAGGAAAAACCTGAAGTCGAAGAGCAGAAGGAAGAAGAACCGAAAAAGGAAGCTGAAAAAAAAGAGCCGGAGGAAAGAGAAGAGAAACCAAAGAACGAAGAAGAGAAGCCGAAGAAGCCGAAAGAGGAAGAGGAGAAAGAGGCAACTGCCCCGAAAGCGGAGAAGAAAGCTGAAGGTGAAAAACCAGCGCCAAAGGTCGAAAAAGCGGAAGAACCGCGCGTGAAAGCGTCGCCTGTTGCACGCCGAGTTGCTGCCGAACTTGGTGTCGATCTTTCCAGCGTAAAAGGCACCGGCCCGGAAGGTCGTGTGACTGAGACCGACGTGCGCGCGGCCGCTAAATCAAAGAAAGCCGCTGCTCCGGCACCTTCAGTCCCAGCCGCCGTTAAAGCTGGCGAAAGCGCGCGCATTCAACTTTCCGGGATGCGTAAAATCATTGCGCAACGCCTGGTCGAAAGTCTCGGCCCGGTTCCACATTTTTATCTCACCATCGACGTCAATGCCGGACCGCTGATGGAAGCGCGCGAGGAATTGAAATCCGCAGGCGAAAACACTGACGCCGCCAATATCACAGTAAACGATTTCGTCTTGAAAGCGGCTGTGATGGCCGCGGTGAAGGTTCCGCGAGCAAACGCTTCTTTCGACGGCGATGCGATTGCGCAATATGCCGACGTCGATCTCGGCATCGCCGTGGCGATCGAAGACGGGCTGCTGACACCGGTGATCCGCGCGGCGCAAAACAAATCGTTGCGCGAGATCAGTGCGCTGGCGAAGGACTTGGCTCACCGCGCGCGCAACAAGCGAATGAAGCCAGAAGAATTTCAGGGCGGCACGTTCACCGTCTCAAACCTCGGCGGGATGGGAATCGACAGTTTTTCAGCCGTCATCAACCCGCCGCAAGGATTCATCCTCGCTGTTGGCAAGATCACAAAAGTTCCAGTCATTGACGATTGCGATCAAATCGTGGTAGGGCATCGCATGTCGCTGACGATGAGCTGCGATCATCGCGTCATCGACGGCGCGCTCGGCGCCGAATACCTCAAAGAGTTGCGCCACCTTTTGGAAAATCCAGCGCTGCTTTTGGTGTAAGAAAGAGGTTGTTTTGGCGCGACGCCGAAACCAGCACGCGGGACGCGTGCGCTACCCGGAATATCAGTCGCGCGACAGGGCCGTTGTTTCCCACACCATGAAATTATCCAGCGTTGGCCTAGCTTTACCGACCGCAAATTCCACCACGGCGGCGTCATCGACGAAGCCGAGAAATGGCGTCTTATCTGGAATTAAATCGAACGGATCGACCAGATAATTAAGAGCAGCAACGATCCATAGCAGCGCGTCTTTAGGAACCTGATCATATTCGCCGCAATGGTGCGCGCGGACCAGACGTAGCATGGTTTGGAGATACGGCCAGCTTTCTTTAAACGGTTCCCTAGGCACCGCCGCGGCCTTGCTCGCTGCCTCGTTGAAAAGGGCTTGCAGACTCTCGCGATCATTAACACATGATTTTGCATCCTCCAACGCTCTGGCAAACGCTTCACTGCGAAGGGCGGGTTTGCGGTAAGGCACATCCGCTTCCAGATTTTTTGGAGTGGAGCGGCTCTGTATTTTAGTGGGCGATTTCGTTTTTACTTTTTTCATCTGGCGCTATGAAAACACGTCGATGCGCCGAAGAGAAGCCGATTCGTGAATGATCATGCTGGGGAGCACAGGCTGCGAGCCTGTTGTCGTCGGCAGCCTGCCGACGACCTCATGGAGTGGCGCAACCCTCTATGGAGATCGGACTCGGAAGAGCTTTTCGGCAAGCTGCCGAAAAGGACAGGCTAGCAGCCTGTGCTCCGCAGAACAGCGCGCGACGGGCGCGCCACTACGGTTTCGTTGCAAGAATGAGCGGCGATGGACCGGGCGCTTCGAGCTTGCGAACTTTTTTGAAGCCTGTTTTTTCCAGCCAGTTTTTGATTTCGTTGAAGCTGAAGGTGTCGCCTTGCTCTGTGTTCACGAGCATTTGCACGCCGAACATGAGCGCGTGTGTCGGTTCGGTGCGCCGGTCATTCACCAGCCATTCGCCGATTGCAATTGTGCCGCCGGGTTTGAGTGCGCCAAAAGTTTTCTTGAGCAACTGCCGGCTGCGTTGTTCGCCTTCGCTATGCAAGATATGGCCAAGAGTGGCGATGTCGTAGCCGTTGCCAAAATCCGCTTGCAACAAATCGCCTTCGACGAAATCGAAATGATCGCGGACACCGAATTTTTCCGTGATGCGTTTTGTGGTCGGAATCATTCCCCCCCAATCGATCGCGGTCACGCGCATGCGTGGCGACTTCTGGGCGAGCGCAATTCCCCAGATCCCAGAACCTGCTGCCAGATCGAGAACACGCACTTCGCCTTTCGCTTTCGCGACTTTCAAATGATCGCCAAGTTTCTGCGCACTGGGGTAGCTCATTGGAATAATGTTCTCCACAAGCTGACTGAAGAATTCAGTGCCCTCGGTCTCCTGGTTGACGGCGGCTACCGGCCGGCCGTCGCGCACGACCTCACTCAGCCGCAGCCATCGCGAATTGAGCTGCGGCAAAATCGATCCGAAAAATCCCGCGAGCGAGCCGGGCTTATTGCTGATGAGAAATGCTTCGCTCTCGGGCGTAAGTGAGTATCTGGATTGCCGATCTTTCTTCAGCAGTTCAAGACCGACGAGCGCGTCCATAATCGCGCGCAAACCGCGCGTCGACGCACCGGTTTCCTTGCTCACTTGCTCGACGGTTTTCGCACCGCTGGCGAGCTTATCGAAAACTTTATTCGACACAGCCGAGCTGATGATGAGCGGCGGCGCGTAGGCAAAACCAATTTGCTGCAGACGTTCGGAAGTGACTTGTTCGCCACGGCGAATCCGGTCTTTGGCGGATTTTTTCGGACGGGTTTTCTTCGACATGGTTGCTTTGGATTTCTCGAATTGTAAGATCGACAAGTAGCTCGACCGATTTAATAGACTCGTCAGGCCCGCTTGGAAGAGCTACGGTATTTATTAAATCGGTCAAGCGCACGAGCGCTTGCAAGTTTCACTCGTCGTGACCATCACGAACTGCAAAACGCGCGAAGAAATGGAGGCTACCGAGCACGCCGTGCTCGCGCCGTTTGCGGAAAAATCGGGCCGATCCCGCGGGCGCAAATATGCCGAGCCGAGCCACGCGTACCGCACAGAATTTCAACGCGATCGGGCGCGCATTATTCATTCGCGGGCGTTTCGACGGATGGAATACAAGACGCAGGTTTTCCTGAACGGGACTGGCGACCATTTGCGCACCCGCCTCACGCATTCCATCGAGGTGGCATCGATCAGCCGGACGATCGCCCGCGCGTTGAGACTCAACGAAGATCTCGCAGAAGGGATCGCGCTGGCGCACGATCTGGGGCACGCGCCATTTGGGCACTCGGGCGAGGAGACGTTGGCTGAATGCATGCGCGAGCACGGCGGGTTTGATCACAACCGCCAGAGCGTGCGAGTGGTCGAGTTGCTCGAAACGCCGTATCCAGATTTTCCGGGGTTAAATCTGACGTTCGAAGTGCGCGAAGGTTTGCGGAAACATGAACGGCCTTACGTTTTCCCCGGACCCAAAGGAGAAGAATACGAATGTCCATCGCTGGAGGCGCAGGTCGCAGATCTTGCGGACGAGATCACCTATTACAGTCATGATCTGGATGACGCCGTCGATTTTGAAATTTTAAGCGCGACGCACTTGGAAGAAAACGAGGTGTGGAGGCGAAGCCATCACGCAGTGCTCGCGCGTTACGCTGACGCACGCGAGCCTGAGCTGCACAAGCTGATTATTCGCGACATCATCGATCACGAGGTGTACGACCTGGTTGCGACGAGCGCAAAATCCGTCGCGGAATCGGGTGTGCAGAGCGCAGACGAGGTGCGCCGACAGCCGGCTCCGCTGATTCGCTACAGCGATGAGTTAGCCGGGGCGAATCGCGCGCTGCGGAAGTTTTTGTATCAGAACGTTTATTATCACCCCCGGGTATCGGAATTGAACCGGCGTTCGTGCGAGATGCTGCGGCGCGTTTTTGACGCATACCTTGTCGATCCCGACAGGCTGGGCGATGGAGCGATGAGACGCATCGAGAAGGAAGGGTTGCATCGCACAGTGTGCGATTACGTCGCCGGAATGACGGACCGATATTTAATGGAAGAATACGGCCGAATCGCTCAACTGTAGCCGCCTCGCTGTGCGAGGCGCGAGATTGATGTGCGTCACTGCCGCAACTTTCGCGTCTCACAGAGACGCGGCTACAGCTATGCAGCGGCGTTGCCGATTTCGTCCCGCAGATATCTGATGAGAAAACGGAGACGCTGGTTGAGAGAATGTTCCTCAAGTACGCGTTGTCGCCGCAACGGATCGTTAACGAATGTGGAGGCCATAAGGTCCGCCAGCATTTCCAAGTCACGCAGTTCAGAAAGGTATCGATCCACCTTTGCCGGAAGCTGACGGCGGTCGTGTTTCAGGTTCGCGTAAAGCTCGAGCACTTTTGCGCCGAGCGCTTCGGTCTCGACCGTGGTTGCGTCGCACGACTCAACGATGTCGATCCTGGCAATCGGGAACGGCGTCTCCTGTTCGAAACTGGTAAAGCGTACCCGTCGCAGACCCTGCAGGATTAAATTGGACGTGCCATCGCCGCGCCCCACACACGCGCGAATCAATCCGGCAGTGGCAAGATGGAAAAAATCTTCCGGCGCGCGCCACTCCGGGCAACTCGGTTTGATCAGCGTTACGCAAAACATGCGATGATGTTGCAGCGCGTGTTCCAGCATGTCGCGATAGCGCGGCTCAAAAATGTAAAGCGGGAGCAGCGCGTGCGGAAAAAGGACCGCTCCCGGCAGCGGCATCACCGGCAGTTGTTTGGGCAAAGTTACTGACGAAGACATGGGATCAGGGTCGCTCTGCAAAGAATATGTCCACGGTTATCAGGGTGGAACACGAGGCCCAAATATAATGACGAAATCCGAATCAGTGACGAATGACGAAGCTCGAAGCATGGCTCTTTTCTTATTCCGGGGTTCGTCAGTCTTTCGTCATTCGTCATTTGAGCTTTGTCATTTTCCGACTCCCAGCGCGCGAAGTTGTTCGAGCGAGAGTTGGCCCTCGACGTCGGTCGCCGCGGTGATTGATGCATAGACCAGAGCGGAACCGGCGCGCGCCAGCAGGACGCGCGAAATCGCGCCGAGTTTGCCGATGCCCATCGCGGCGATGGGAAGATCGACACGCTTGTCCGTTATGAAGTCGAGCAAACGCGCGAGTTCGATTGGCGTGTCGGTGCGCGTCGCGACCTTGAAAATATTTGCGCCGTGTGCTCTGGCCGCGCGTGCTTTAGCGGCGAGAATCCGTGGATGAGGTGTTGATTGGAAGTTATGGAACGAAATGATGCGCCGCACTTTTTTCTTCTCGGCGAGCGTAGGCAACAAACGCAGCGCTGAGGCAGAGCGCAGTTCAAAGTCGATATAGCTGGCGTACTTTAAAAATCGAATGAGCAGATCGCGCCGTTGCCGGATTGATAATTTGTTCGCCCCGCCCTCCTGCGGATGTCGCGCCGTGATGATGAGCGGCGCGCCTAACCGTGGCAATTTGCGTTCTAGTTGATTGGCAATATCTGCGAAGCAATCCAGACGCAGCTCGAATAAATCCGGCGACTTTCGCATTTGCGTCGCCGCGTCCACATCCGCGCGCGACGCAATTACGCCCACAATGCGCGGACGCTCGGTGGCCGAGGTACGGGCATTCATTTTTTAACCACGAATAGACACGAATTAACACGAATAGGAGACAAAGGAAATTTCCCCGCGAATGGCGCGAATAGACGCGAACCGAAGATAGGAACGACAAATCGGATTTTGCTGCGTGAATTCGCGTGATTAGCGGGCAGGCTTTTTATGAATTCGTGTACATTCGTGTTCATTCGTGGTTGGATTCTACAGCGGAGCGTGAAAGCAGTCTTTCGACGTACTTGGCGAGAATATCGAACTCGATATTCACCAGATCGCCCGACTGCGCGCAGTGGAGATTGGTGTGCTGTTTCGTGTACGGGATGATCCATGCAACGCAGCTTTTCGCCAAAACTTCAGCAATCGTCAGGCTGATTCCGTTGACGGCAATCGAACCTTTGCGAGCGACGTAATGTGCGAACTCGCCCGGCAACTCCACTTCCAGTCGAAAGTCCGTGCCCTGCTTGTCGAAGGCGATAATGGACGACACGCAATCAATGTGGCCCTGCACAAAATGTCCGCCCAAACGCCCATCGGCGGGCAGGGCGCGCTCCAGGTTCACCGAGTCGTTACGCCGCAATTTTTTCAGGTTCGTGCGAGCGATTGTTTCCCCGAGAAGATCGAAAGCGAGACGATCGCCGCGCCGCGAAGTCAACGTGAGGCAGCAGCCATTCACGGCTACGCTATCCCCGCTCTTGGTCTTTTTCGCGATGTCCGGCGCGGCAATTTGCAGCTCGCGAAGACTTTCGGGGGTGCTCGCGCGCACCGCAATAACCTCACCGACTTCTTCGATCAGGCCGGTGAACATTGGTCACTTCCGTTCGGCCACGATTAAATTGGCTTCCTTCCAGTTCCAGCGATAACCAAATCCGAACTCGATCGGCGGCGGATTACCTTGTTGGAAAAGTTCCTGAAGCCGGGGCTGGTAATGTTGTTTGAACAGCTCGATCGGGCCGAGGTAAACGCCGAAAAGGCGCAGGTTCCATTTCATTGGGTCGAGGTAAGCCAGCGGAATCCCGGAGTCGTCCTGCACGATCATGTTGCTGTGATCGAGAATGAAATTGCGAATCGTCGCGAACCCGTCCTCAAACATGAGATACGAAGACGACTTGAGAAGACTCGAGCCGACGCCGAGACGTTGGCAAAATTTCAGGAAACCGGGAGTCGCTTTGATGCCGCCGTCGGAAATATCGGTGGTGAAATAGTACAACGTCTGTGAATCGCCCGATTGATTGTCGGTATAATTGATTCGCACCCCGGGAATGCTGCCGCCTTTCTTCCCCGGCGCGCTCTCTTGAAACGCGCCGCCGCCATTGAGCGAGCCGAACGCGACGTTTGTAATCGACTTATCGGCGCGCGCGATGAAAGCGTAGAGAATTGGCAGCACCCCATTGAGGTTCTGCTGTTGCAAATCGATTTTCATGTCTTTTGTAATGAAGTAGGTCGTCTCGAGCGAGGACTTCATCGCGTTCTCCAGATTTCCCAGCGCGCCAGACAAATTCGCGATCCGCAGCGGATCCGGTGGCGGTCCCATCGATTCCTTCCCGCAAAGCACGTACACCTTTGCCTTGGGGAAAAATTGATCGACATACAGAAGATCGGGCCCGCTGAACATGTAAAACGCTACAGGGACCGGTTGCAGCGATTCGGGAAGATAAGTCTCCTGCCACGCGTGCAGTTTCTGGAGCTGCCGGAGATTAAGTTTTGAAAATTCTTTTTCAAAAAATGTGGCGTGTTCCTGCCAGGCCGGATCGCGTGTCAGCAGCGCGAGCGGCGAATTCTCTGGCACGGGCATCCCGGCGAGGAAGCGCGCAATGTCATTTGGCCCGGCGTTTACCGGCATCGCACGAGGAGCAAGCTCTGGATTCTCTTGCCCCGAAACGCTGAGCGCAGTCACCAGCGCTATTGCTACGAACAATGTTTTCATTCCGAGCGATGGAGGCGTTTTCCCGCGCAAAAGTAGAGCAGGACCCCGACGATTGCGGTCGCGAGTCCAGCCAGCGATTCAATCGTTTTCCAGCGCAGCAGGTAAACCATCATCCAGATTGTGATGACGGAAAAGATAATCGGCGGCAACGGATAAGCCCACACCCGATAAGGCCGTGCGATTTGCGGGCGCCTTGCGCGGAGCACCATCACGCCGAGCACGGCGAACAGCGAACAGAGCAACAGACTGAATTGAGTGTATTGGACGACGCTTTCAAAGCTGCGCGTGAGCAAAAGCACATTGACGATCGCCAATTGCAGCACAATGGCATTGGTAGGGATGCCATGCGGATTCTTGCGCCCAAGCAGCCGCAGCAACCAATGGTCTTCGCCCATCGACATGCTCACCCGCGGCCCGATCCACGTCATTGAACTGATTGCAGAGATCAAACCGAGACATATGACCGCGCCGGCAACGCGCCCGCCGTTCGCGCCAAAAATATGTTTGCCTGCAATCAACGCTACTTCCAATTGACCTTTCAATTCCTGGACGGGCGTGGTGGCGAGGAAGATCGCGTTGAGCAACACGTAAAGCACGATCACAACACCTGTGCCCGCAAGCAACGAGCGCGGCACATTTTTTTCCGGCTGCTTGATTTCGCCTGTGATATAGGCCGCCGCGTTCCAACCCGAGTACGAATACATCACGTAAACCAGAGCCACCGCAAACGGCGCGCCGAAGATCGACATCGCGTCGCCGCGCGCCGGCAGAAAGCTGATTGGCTGCTTCGGATGGACAAAGAAGCCGACGCCGATCAGTGCACCGATCAGAAGCAATTTCACGAGTGTCGAAAGATTTTGAAACGCGCTGCCGACTTGGAGATTTCCTAGATGAAAAGCTGTTACCAGCCAAACAACGACAAACGACAGAAGCACCGGCGAGCCGACGCCGAAGACTCCGACAAAATATTTGCCAAACGCCATCGCGGCGAGCGCGATCGGCGCGGCGAACCCAACCGTGGCGGAAACGAATCCCGCCATAAACCCGAGCGCAGGATGATAAATCTCCGATAGAAAATGATATTCGCCTCCCGAACGCGGCAGCGTCGCGCTCAGTTCTCCATAGCAAAGCGCGCCGCAAAGCGCCGCGATTCCGCCGATGATCCAAAGCATGAGCAACGGAAACCCCGACTGAATGTCTGTCAGTTGAAAACCAAGGCTCGTGAAAATTCCGGTGCCGATGATGTTGGCGATCACAATGGAAGACGCCGTGAGAAAACCGACAGTGCGCTTGGGAGCGGCAGGCTTCACGGAAACGCGCTGAGCAAGAGTAGTCACGGGTGGGTTAATGGTCGCATTCAAGTTCATGATTCGCGAACGAGTCCGATTTCAACGAGCGGCGGCCTTCAGTCCGCCGTTTTGTAAAGTCACGTCTCTAGGTTTTCGTCAGTTGTCAGAAGCTATTCCCGGCGTGACTTTGAAACGCCATGAACCGATCTCCCAAGGTCTCCATCGAAACGGCCACCCAACTTGCGGTCTTTCTTGCAAATCGTCCCGGGGCGCTTGCGCGCGTGTGTGATGCACTTGCCAAAGCCGAAATTAACATCCACGCGCTGGCTACATCGGATACGGTCGATCACACGGTCGTGCGGATGGTCGTAAGCGATCCGGCCAAGGCGCTCATGCTTTTGGGCGAAGCGGGGGTCCTCGCTCTGGAGACCGAAGTGCTCATGATCGAAACCGAGAGTCAACCCGGCGTTCTAGCCAAAATCGCCGAGCGCCTCACGGATGCCGAAGTCAACATTGAATACGTCTATCTCGCAGCCGGTCGTGAAACGGAAAGAGGTCTGATTGTTCTGCGGCCATCCGATATCGAAAAAGCGCAAACCGCGCTGCGCGATTTGTAGCGCGCTTCCTGCGGATCCTCGCCGGCCGGGCAATATTTGATTTCGCGCGGAATTCAGCCGCGAGATTTTAACAGCTACGGCAGCCGGCGCGGTAACGACCTAGTGATGACCCGCGGCACATTCGCGAATGTGCGGATAAAAAATTTGATGGTGCCCGGAACCGAGGGCGGCGTGACGAAATACTATGGTAGCGCGACCGTCCCGGTTGCGAACGAGCGCAAGCCAGAGGCTCGCGCCACTCTGGAGGGTGAACAGACGTCGATCTTCGATGCGGCGATAAAATACGCCGAGACAAATACTCCGCTGATCATTCTCGCCGGCCACGAATACGGCACTGGTTCATCACGCGACTGGGCGGCGAAAGGAACTCGGCTGCTTGGCGTGAAAGCAGTGATCGCGGCAAGTTTCGAACGAATTCATCGATCGAACCTCGTGGGCATGGGCGTGTTGCCGTTGCAATTTCCCGAACGAACAACGGCGCAATCGCTCGGGCTCGACGGTTCGGAAATTTTTTCGGTCATCGGATTGTCAGATGCAATCAAGCCCGGGCAAAATGTAACGCTCGAAGTCGAAGGCAAAGGCCAGTCAAAGCGTTCGGTTCCGCTGAAGTTGCGCATCGATACGCCGATCGAGATCGATTACTACCGGCACGGCGGAATTCTGCCGTTCGTGCTGCGACAGCTGTTGGGCAGACAGAGCTAGAGATTTCTCGACTTCGCTCGAAATGACAGAGACCGGCACGGCGGGATTTTGCCATGTGCTGCGGCAATTGCTGTCGAAGTAACGCGCTGCCGTGTCGAGTTTCACTTCCTCGCATGCTGGCGTCACCACCCGTTGTCAGTCCCGAAAAAAACTGACTGGAACTCAAGGAGCCTTCTCTGCCGTCAATTCTTGAAAGCGTGGATCATTGCGGATTGGATCCCAGATCGGATCGAGTCGCAGCGTAGCCGGAGTAGTCAAGCTCGCACCGCTGTATGATGTCCGCAGCAGCCGCTTGAGCATAGGAATCGCATGATCGGCATCACCGAGTTGAGCGTAAATTGCCGCCATCTCCGCCTCAAAGTTGGGGCCAAATTCCGGATATTTGGAACTTGGCACCAGGGCCATGGCTTTTTGTCCTTCGGCGATAGCGAAATCCGCTTTGCCCAAACCCGCGTAGGCCACTCCCAAACGAATATGCGCATCCGCATCGGCGTAAGACTTCTCGAGCTGGCGGCGAAAATCTTCCGCTGCTTTTTGGAAAGTCACGCGCGCCGCTGCAACATTGCCGGAGCGCTGCTGACAGCGGCCGATACCAAGGATGTCTTCGCCGCGTTGATAGGGGTGAGTTTCAGTGGCCAACGCTCTCGAAAATATTTCTATGGCCGCAGCATAATTGCGCTGCAACAACGCATACCTAGCGCGCCGGTTCGCTGGGAGCTCAGGATTTGTGAGCAGCGGTTCTGCCGCCTGAAGATCGCCAATCGCCACCAGCGCATCCGCTTTGGTGAGAAGGGCACGAGTATTCGCCGGATCCCACGCAAGTACGCGGTCAAGCGTGGCCACAGCTTCGGGAAAACGGCGCATGGCACAGCAGGTAAGCGCCAGATTGTTAGAGGCTCCGATGTTGCGAGGATCGAGCTCGATCGCGCGTCGTAGATCCGCAACAGCCTCGTCCCAATGCCCGAGGGCTCGTTGCACCCTGGCGATCGCTTCTATAACATCAGCGCTATTCGGAAGACCCTTTTCGGCCTGCCGGAATTCCGCGAGCGCGCGCGTGTCGTCCTGCTCGTGATACCCGCGAGCAAGGTGAACTTCTGGAAGGTTCGGATCGAGCGCGAGCGCGTGATTCAGGGAATCCTTAGCGGCGGCCCGTCGTGCTGGTTTTTGCTCGACGTCTTCTTTCCAGGCACTTTGGATCTGCGCAATCGAGAGATATGCCCAGGCTAATGTAAAATTCGAATCCAACGTGACTGCCTGCTCGTACAAGCGAATTGCACTCTCGATATCACCTTTTAACGCAAAGCCCCAGTCGACGGGAATTGCCCGCGCACGGAGATAGGCATCGTAAGCAGCAGGATTGTTCGTGGGCTTGGCCTCCACTCGAGCTTTTTCCTGCGGAGTGAGCGTGGCGCCGACCGCCGCGGCAATCTCTGTGGCCAAGTCACCCTGCAAACTAAGCGAATCAGCGAGCGTGCGATCATAGTTCTCACCCCAAAGATGACGGTCCGTTTGCGCGTCAATTAATTGCACCGAAACGCGCACACGATCTCCTGATCGACGGACGCTGCCTTCCACCACGTGGCTCACGCCCTGTTGCTGCGCGATTTCCTTGAGATTGCGCTTGGTGCCGCTCTTATACTGCATCACCGATGTGCGGCTGATCACTTTCAGGTCCTTGATCTTGGAAAGGTTCGAGAGCAACTCATCTTGCACGCCGTCGGCGAAAAACGCGTTCTGCTTGTCTTCGCTCAGGTTTTGCAGAGGCAGCACGGCGATGCTTTTGTCGGGCAGTAAGCTGGTTGCCAGGTTCCGAGGCCGGTAAAATGGAAGCGCCAGCGCCAAAGCAGCTACTAACAATACAAGCACCAGAGCTGCGGGCGATCGCGCCCAGCGGAGCCATAAAGGAGCAGCGGCGCGTTCCAATTCAGATTCCAGTTTTCGGCGAAGGTCTTTCAGCGCCTGCAATAACTTTTGCGCGCTGTCATAGCGTTGGCCGCGATCTTTGCGCAACGTTTTGCTGATGATCTGCTGAAGCTCAGCGGGAGGGTGCGCGAGGTATTTCGTAAGCGGCGCTGGCTCGGTCTCAAGAATCGCAGACATCACCTCTTGTGGCCCCGCCTGCAACGCTGCCCTGCCCGCATCGCATACGCGAATCGTTTCGGGCGCGGTAGCACTGCGGGCAGGTGTGTCGCCGGTGAACGGCGCATGCCCGGTCACCATTTCGTAAAGCACCACGCCGAGACTCCAGATATCGCTGGTTTTATCAACGTGGGCACCGCATGCCTGCTCGGGCGACATGTACCGAACAGTGCCGAGTATGGATCCGAAATTGGTCTCAACCAGCAACAGCGCTTCGTCTCGCGACAGGTTTGTCGGCACTTCCTGCTCGGCAAGCTTTGCTATCCCAAAGTCGAGCACTTTCACGTATCCGTCTGGCCGAAGCATGATGTTCTCCGGCTTAATGTCACGGTGGACAATTTCCGATTGATGAGCAGCGTCGAGCGCACTCGCCACCTGGATGGCGATGTCAATAGCTTCACTC
>Ga0209056_10002648_pt1 | contig 19155 bp, 18 predicted proteins | sample GraSoiAngelo_114_FD_185876 | JGI IMG/M metagenome (GOLD analysis project Ga0209056, IMG submission 185876) | Grasslands soil microbial communities from the Angelo Coastal Reserve, California, USA - 14_0903_13_40cm (SPAdes) (version 2) | ecosystem: Environmental > Terrestrial > Soil > Grasslands...
TGGTCCCGAACCAGAAGTAGAAACACTATCTTATTGGCCCGTTTAGCTTTGTTCTGCGTCGAACAAGCTGATCTTGGCCGGTATTCGGCAGTAATCGGACTCACAACGGACTCAACTTGACGCCCCACTGAAACTCGCTCACTTAACGTGGCAAGATGGCAACCTCAGGAGGCATCATGAAAAAAACGGTGCAAAGAATGTTAAGCAAGACCGCTGCATCAGACCAGCACATCCGGAACTAAACAGCTCACCCAGGAGATCGCTCGCAGCACTTCTGGACAAATATTTACAACATCTTGCTGTGAAGGGCTTCTCCGAGAGCACGCTGAGAGTTCGTCGCGTTCACATGGACATGTTTCTGAAATGGTGCAGAACAAGCCGAATCACGACACCGGCCCAAGTCACACGAACATCTCTCGAAAGCTATCAGCGGTATTTGTTCAATTACAGGAAGAAAGACGGCCAGCCCCTGGCCGTTGCCAGCCAGCACTCCCGGCTCGCGCCTCTGAAAGTTTGGTTCAAGTGGTTGACCTATCGAAAGTATATTCTGCAAGACCCGGCTGCCGAGTTGGAGCTCCCGCGTGTCGGGTACAAGCTACCGAGCGTGATGAACAGAGATGAGGCTGAACGCGTTCTGCGCCAGCCAAATGTGGAACAGTCATTAGGCATCCGAGATCGTGCCATGCTCGAAATTCTCTACTCCAGCGGATTGCGCCGCATGGAGCTTCTACATTTGAAGCTCTACGATGTGGATCAAAAACATGGCCTCGTGACTGTTCGAGAAGGGAAAGGCAAGAGAGACCGTGTGGTGCCGATCGGTGAAAGAGCTCTGGCCTGGCTGGACATGTATCTGAATACCTTGAGACCCGAAGTTGTAAGGAATCCTGATAACGGTATTATATTTCTCACTTTGAATGGCGTCCCGTTCACGCCGAACCACTTGAGTTGGTTGGCTCGCCGATACGTGAAATCCGCTGGGATCGGCAAGGGCGGGGCGTGTCACATCTTCCGCCATACTATGGCGACATTGATGCTCGAGGGCGGCGCGGATATCCGTTACATTCAAGCCATGCTCGGCCACGTGCGGCTCGACACCACACAAATTTACACGCATGTTTCGATCCGCATGCTGAAACAAGTCCACGCAGCCACACATCCAGCGGCACGGTTGGACTCAGAGAATCACGAGTTCAGAAAGGCACAGATCAATTTCGGCCCCCCAGTGGAAGCCTAGGCCTCCCAAAATTTGACTGGGGGTTCCACCAGAATAGGCTGACTGAGCACATTGCCGGCGATCTCGTCACATGGGTGAACCATCCAAAACGTAAAATGAAGCTGATGCGTACAAGGGACCGAGAAGGATCGCAGGGAGAAGCCTGCCCTACATCGAAGCCAGCCTGCTGGCCGGAAGAGATGGTGCAGGAAAACCCACAAGCATCGTACTACCGCGCCAGATACTACGACCCAAACGGTGGTCGCTTCGTCAGCGAAGACCCGGCGAGATTCACCGCCTCAGTCAACTTCTACGGCTACGTCGATGGTGACCCCGTCGATTGGACGGACCCTGCAGGGCTTGACAAGGGCCATGTCTGTTGTCGGCCCCTGCGTAAGGCGAGACCTTTTCTCAGAATATGGCATCATTGCTATATCAAGATAATTGATGCCAATGGAAACCCGACTACCTGGGGCGTTCTTCCTAACAAGCAGGGTGTCCAGGTGCCGCAGGAAGGCGGCGCAAACTCCGGGGGGAAGTGCAAAGATATAGGCTGCGGAACCTGCCAAGACAGCGGCAGCCTGGACAAGCTACGCCGTTACCTAAACAATGCGGTCGATTCAGGGACCTGCCCTTCTTGTGGATCGCTTTATCACAACTGGTGGTGGGTATTCGACGGGAACAATAGCAATACTTTCGTGTACAGCGCCATGGTCTTCGCCGGTCTATGCCCACCGCCCGAGCCTCGATCTCCAGGCTACCACTACTACACTCCTGTACCCATGCGATGAAAGAGAGGCGCGATGAGTACAAGACGTAGCCTGCTGTGCATTTTCATGATGATAACCATCGCCGCGGTTCTACATGCAGCGGCAAGCGGAATCTTTTCGATGCGGGGTTCTGTGCTGCTATTTGCAGATCGTGGTTATGGGCTTCAGGTAGTGACTCCGTCCGGCTCGCAAGATATGCAACTCCCTGTTAAAATCCCGGTAAATTATGGGGACTTCAAGTTTCCGAGTCTTGCGCCTGACGGCGAGAGGGTTGCGTGGGGCTTCGCGGTAGCCAGAAATCCCAGCGGCCAAGCCTCTCCGCGCTTCGTACTTGGAATTCGTTCCCCGGCACAGCAAGAGTGGAAAACCTTTGGCCACTTCCAAGAGATTGGTGCAACCGCTTTCTCTCCGGACGGCTCAAGAGTCGCGTTTGTCAGTGAGCAAGAAGATAGAAAAAGCGCCCTCGCGATCCTGGACCTATCTACTGGAGCGATTGCAACGTTGAGTCATCCGTCCGCCGTTGCGATGAGCGCCAGTCTTAGTTGGTCACCCACTGGGACACAGATGGCTGTGGAGGTACAGCATGGCAATCAGCCGTCGGACATAGCCATCGTCGATGTAAAGACTGAGAATGTTAAAGTCATCGGTAAGGGTGTTGATCCGGTCTGGTCCCCCACTGGGGAGTGGATTGCATATTCGGACGAAGCGAGAGAGAAATGCAATCTCGTGCGTCCAGACGGGACGGAGACGAAGACCGTCCGTAACTTGGGCAGAATCTTTGGGTATCGCATGTTTGCCTCCGGGGTTGTGTGGTCCCCTGATGGTAAGCAACTACTACTAAACGAGATGAAGGGCGAAGGCCCGAAAATTGATGTCATGCTTTTGGATCTTGCTAGCGGTGAAGTAAAAAGGAAGTCGCGAAATGGCTTGCCTGTCTTCGGTTGGGTCAGGGTAAAACATTAGCCCGCACTCCCTTGACCCTGCGTCGGAATTTGCCTGGAACAAAATGTGGCTCGCAGTAGCGCGACCACCTTTGCGTATGACACGCTGAACCGGCTGCAAACGTTGACGCCGCCTGCGGCCATTGCAAACGGGAACTTTGGCTTCAGATACGACGTACTCAGCCGCCGCACAGTTCGGCACATCATATGTCAAGATAAGGGTTCCGAACCTGCGGCATTCGGCCCTTCATCTACTCTCCACCGAAAACTCGCGACGATAGCTCCGATTGCTCCATACAGGAGGAAATTTATTACTGCGATTATCAGCCACATTATGGCGGATGCTTTTGTGTGCGGGTCAATATCAATCCACGTGACAAATAGCAAGGAACCTGGGCAAAGAACAAGCGTAATAATTCCCGCCCAAAGCGCAGCCGTACTATCGGGCCGAGGGTCTGTTTCAGAGTAGGCTGCGAAAACTGCGGCGATCAACAGCCCCAGTACGGCAACGCCAATCGTTAGCTTCCGTCGTTTGCGCTTGATTATCGTAGTGTCCATAGTCAAACGACCTCCATCGCGTCACGGAACCTTCAAATTACAGGGACAGGGAATGTGCCCCCAAAGAACACGCTTGGGCCCCATGGAGTGTAGCCCGCGTTCTTTCCCCAGGCACGTGCTGGTAAGCTGAAGCCAATTCCAGCGTCATTGAGAATCAATGCGGCGGCGTCATTGCTCGTGCCGAAGTCCTCTGGACCGAAGCCATATGCCCCCAGGGTCTTGGGCAAGGAGTCGAAAGCCCTTTTGGCCCGGGCGTCGCTATCGCATCCCGGCACGTCTTTGCACTTCGCCTCTTTGGCATATGTGTTGTGATCGGACTTATCGTCCGGCCTTAGGACGACGTTGGCCAGACTGTTGTCAATGCTCCAACTGAAGTAACCACCTAGCGTGTGTCCGTCCGACAACTTCAGAAAACAGTGACACGGCGTAGGCTGGAGCGTTAGCCTGGCCCACGCCTGAAAAAATGGCTGATGAGCTGAACGACAACAAACCTGCAACAGCCCCTTTGGATCGACCAGATTCGTTGGATTATTAAGAACGTAGGCGTAGAAATCGACCCCGGCCCTAAATGCCATGGGGTCTTCGCTGACGAAGCGACCACCGTTTGGGTCGTAGTATCTGGCGCGGTAGAAGTACAGGCCAGTTTCCGTGTCCGATTCCCGAGCCGTGTATTGGAACGGGTTGGTCAGCGAGCCGCTGGGCGCCGTTTGATTTCCGAATGAATCGAACGTGTAAGTCTGCGCCAACGCCCCTGCCGAGTTGCTGAGTGAAGTGACGGAATCGAGACCGTCCAACTCGTAGTAGCTGGTGGTTGCGCTGCGCAGCATTGCCAGCGGCTCGTCGATCCTACGATCTTGAGCATAGCGAGCAACGACTGCGCCTGTTGCATTTGTTTCCTCGATCAGGTTGACATCGTCGTAGGCGAAGATGCTTGTTCCGGCACTCGAACTTTCTTGATGCGCCGACCGAATGGGTCATAGGCAAACGAAACCGTCCCGCCGCTGCCGGGCAGCGTGACGCTGCTCAAGCGGTTTTCATAATCCCACGCGTAGGTCGTGGTGTTCGAGCCAACCACTTCTGTCTGCGTGTTTCCGTTGTAGTCCTAGGTGTAGGCAGCGTTCGACGTGGAGGTCAACTCGTTCGAAGAGTTGTTCCTGTAGTTGGCAACGCCGAGCGAAGTCAGCCGGTTGCCCACGGGGTCATACGTGAAGTTAACTCTAAACCCGCACACGAAAAACCGGCCTATACCGCGCACCCACAAGCCTATTTGCTTTTGTCTCTGACGCCAGATTCTCTCATCCACCAACTGCCGGGAGGTTCAGAATCTAGCCGATCTCCTGGAAAAACTCCCCCATCCAAGTCGCGCCTGAAAGACTGTTGGGTTTCGTCAAGAATTCCTAGTCTCGTGCTGCCCCGAAAAACCTCGACGAGTGATCCGTTTTGTCGCAATAGGATTGGTGGATGATAAGTATCTTCAAAATCGAGCAGGAATGCCTTCCAAGGCCCTCCTTCCACGCGAGCGAACAATCCAGTCGCGAATGGCTCTGTAATCGCGTCATTCTTTCGTTGCCAGACTTCAAAAACGCAGTTCCCCAGATGCTCGCTGCTTATATGCACTGCGCGCCCCGCGGGCATCCAAGGCTGAAATTTCCAGCCAATCCACGTGATTAGAGCAAGGAAAATGATTCCAGCTAATGATCCGACGATCTTTTTCATTAGCAGTCCCTCATTGTGTCCAAGTGTAGCCGGGCGGTGGGGCGTTGCTTGGTGCGCCTCGGTCGGCGGGCGATTTGGAATATGGACCTGGGTTGGCCGGAGTCCACCGCCGCCCGTTGAACTTGCCACAATCTTTACCAGGATGCTTGCAAGCCCCGGCCGTGAGGTCACTGATGAAGTAAAAACCTCCCCCACACGTCTGTCCGTCGCAATCATCCCATGTACCTGTGCATTGGCCGGCCGGGAGCCTTTTCCACACACCGTCGTCTATCCACCACTCGTCGTTTGAGGTAAAGTTGCAGCATTTGCCGCCACACAATCCCCAGCACCGCTTCGTGAGACCTCCGGGGTCAATCTTGCGGACAGGGTCGTTTCCTACGTATGGGTAAAGGTTTGTTTCATCGCTGCGGAAGCGCACAGGATCTTCGCTAAAGAAACGACCGGAAACTTGGTCGTAGTATCTGGCGCGGTAGTAATACAGGCCGGTTTCGGCGTCGGATTCGCGGGCGGTGTACTGGAACGAATTAACAAGCGAACCCGTCGAGTCAGTCAGCTTCCCGAAGGAGTCGTACGTGTAGGTATTGGCGATCGATCCGGCCGCGTTGCTCAAGGACGAAATTGAGCCGAGTCCGTCCGCGTGGTAATAACTGGTTGCTGCGCTGCGCAGCATGGCGAGCGGTTCATCAATGTTCAGGCCCTGCGAATAGCGAGCGACGACGGCACCGGATGCGTTCGCTTCTTCGACTAGGTTATCGCCATCGTAAGCGAACACGGAAGTGCCGCTCGACGAAGATTTGTAGGTGCGCCTGCCGAAGGGATCGTATTTGAAGCTGACCGTGCCGCCGCTTCCTGGCAGTGTCACGCTTGTGAGGCGGTTCTCGAAATCCCACGCGTAGCTCGTCGTGTTCGAGCCGACCACGTTGGTTAGAGCGTTCCCGTCGTTGTCGTACGTGTAGCTGATGGTCTAGTTCTTCCGGTCCGTCTGGGTTAGCCGGCGGCACCAGGCTGCGCCATTCGCGTCGTGTTAGCCCTCTTTCTTCGTAAGCGTGCGGTGACCACGGCGGCAGCGATACAGGCGATCGCTGGGAACCCCAGGTCCACACTTTGCCAAAGCCGGTCCCATGCGGTTGCCGGATAACCCCAGTGGTGGCGGACCGGTGCGGCTACCACATACAGCGCCGCAACCACAAGCGCCCAAAGTTCACACCTCCGGCTGGCGACCACCACCGTAACCAATACCCCGGCAAGGACTGCCGCGAGCGTCCGTCCCATGGAGCTCATCACGCCCATTGCAAGTGCGGAGAGCACACCGTCCCCGTATACGATTCTGTCGTTGAGTTTGCCAAAAGGCTGCGCCAAAAGCCAAGCTACCCAGAGGGAAGCCCAGAATACTCCGAAACTGATCAAGACATTTCGCATCCTCGACATATGACCTCGCACAGCCGTGTTGTTCTCCAACTTGGCTTACGGCGGAATGCCTCGGCAATACGCCCAGTCCAACAACTCGCTGTCATAGCGCAGCACCTTCTTGGTGGTGGTGGTCGTCTCGGTGCCTCCCGGCTCTTCTCCGAGATACCTTTTCTTCTCATCTAGGCTGAACTTCAAATAAACGAGATTAGTATCGCAAGCGAGATGGTCAATGCAAAGATAGGTGTTCAGATACAGCTCGTTCTCCCACACCTGACGGACAAAGTTACGCTTCCAATGACAATGTAGATTCGAGAGGGTGCCAAGCAATAATCCAATTAGACCCGCCCTTCCTGCGAGCGGATCTGGCCCACCATCCTGCGTCGCAAAGGCGAACGTCCACGGCGACGTATATCGGCGAGTTGCCGTAGTCCAAGAGGCGAGTTCAGTGCCTCCTATCCAAACACAAACTGGGAACAAGCCACGGGGATCTGCAAGATTGACCGAATTGTCCTCTGCATACGCGTAGAAATTCGGGCCTCCCAGATAACGAACTGGATCCTCGCTGACGAATCTACCAGCGTTCGGGTCGTAGTATCTGGCGCGATAGTAATACAGTCCTGTTTCTGTGTCCGATTCACGTCCTGTGCATTGGAACGGATTCACCAGCGACCCCGTCGAGGCGGTCAGGTTGCTGAAGCTGTCATTCATCGCGGCCAGTCCTGCGAACTGTGAAGGATGCGCACGATATGCACGGTATCGCCCCTGACTTGGTAGACGATGACGTACGGCAGGGAGGGCATCACCAATTCACGCGTTCCCTCCTTCTTGCCCGCACGGCCACGGTTTGGGAAGCTCTTCAGGGTGGTTGGCGCGTCGTAGATTTCGCGTATCAAGCGCGCAGCGTTTTCGGGTGTTTTCTCGAAGAGATAATTCGCGATGTTTTCTAAGTCATCTGCCGCTGCCGAGGTCCAGCGAACGCGCATCAGACCCGACGCTGTTTTTGGGTAATCAGGTGTTCCATGCGTGCGGCGACTTCTTCATGTTCCAGCACTTCGCCACGATCGACTTGAGCCAAGCCTTTTTCGACTTGGCGGATGAACCATTCGTCGTAACCCACCAAACGCTCGACTGCTTCATGCACCAACGATTCACTGTCGCGTCCCTGTTGCGAGGCAATCCGGTCAAGCTTAGCTTGCAGCTCTGGCGAAAGATTTATTTCCATGCCGTCAGTCTAAGCGCACCGCCTAGCTCTGTCAAAGCGTTTGCCGCCAACCGCAGGTTGCTCTGCAGCACCCATTCTGGGGTGACGCGTCTATCCCCCACCCGGCGTCGAAGACGCCGCTCTTCGGGCACTCTCCGTTAACCAGCCAGCAACCGGCTCGCGCGAGGCTGCCGAACCTCCGGCTACCCGGTCACAGCGGGAGCGCCAACGGCACTAATCCGGCGCTTCATGGCTAACCGAGCGGGACAGGACCTCGGCGGCGGGACCCTTCGTTCACCGGGGCGATCCGCCTGAAACATGCTGCACCGAGATATCAATGCCCCAGATTTTGAGGACTTGGAAGTAGAGATCTGGATGCCCGCTATAAGTCACCTCCAAGTGCGACGGAGTGAGCCACGTCATCTTGAGATTTATCGTCCCGCCAGCGTTGGCAACGTTATCTAGGACGTAGGGTCTGGAAACTGGACCATCACAAGAGAATCCCAAAACCTGCGTCGGAGCGTTTGAATAACGGGTCGACTTCAGATACACCGCGGTGTCAATGCTGGCCGTTCCGAAGCCACCACCCTGTACCGTCCGAGCAATGGCAATCGAATGTCCATCCGGGGATCGCGTCTCTACCCTCCAAACCGTCGGGGCACGACAGCCAGCCCCGAAGAAGCAAACTACAACGATTAGGAGTGAAGTAGCCATGTGAGTCGCGGGACGGCCGGGCGTATCACGCTCAATGCGTCGTCCAAGGTTGGCTGCTTCGAAATCCATCAATACGGGTCGCATAGAGTTGCGGTTCGCTCCGCGTTAAACCCGTTCGAGACATTTGCAACGTTAGCCGCTGGAATATGCGTGTAAGTTGGATCCATCGGGTTAGTCGACGTAGGGTGATAGGTGCTAAACAGGGCTCCGTACGCGTTCGCAGCGGATAAGGTAGTTGAAAGCGAATAGCCCGCGGCACTCATGTAAACCCCGAACACGTAGTTTCCGTAAGCAGGCGACGCACCGTATGCTTGAGCGTCCAGGAAACCACCCCGGTGGAAGGCCGAGAGGTACACATCGTTCTCGATCCAACCGGCAGACCCGCCGAGTTGACTGTAAAACCCAGGAGGTGGGGCATTCCCCGATGGAGGGAATGGCGTTTTCGCCTGCACCGGCGATTGCGGCCCGCCGCTGCTATTGCCGCAATTCCGCCCTGCCATTCCAGACAGACCGAATGGATCTGCCAAATTCGTGGGGCTATTGCCCACATAGGGATAAAAGTTTACATCGCCGCCATTCAGTCCGATCGGATCTTCGCTGATGAACCGCTGGAGTGTAGGGTTGTAGTATCTGGCGCGATAGTAATACAGGCTGGTTTCGGGGTCGGATTCACGTCCTGTGTATTGGAACGGATTCACCAGCGAACCGGACGAACCTGTTTGCTTGCCGAACGAATCGAACGTATAGGTCTGCGCCAGAGAACCCGCTGCGTTCGATAGCGAAGTAACGGAGCCGAGACCGTCGGCATGGTAGTAGCTCGTTGCCCCCGATCGCAGCATCGCTAACGGCTCGTCGATGTTTTGGGTGCCCTCGTAGCGGGCGACGACGGCACCGGATGCGTTCGTTTCTTCGACTAGATTATCGCCGTCATAAGCGAAGACGCTCGTGCCGCTGGACGAGGATTTGTAAATTCTTCTACCGAAGGCGTCGTATTTGAAGCTAAGTGTGGGGTTTAGCGAACGCGGCATGTGGCACTCAGTAGCTCAGCGCCTTTCAGCGACCCAACCGAAAACCGGTAGCCCATCTTTCGATTTTCGCGTCACTTTCCCGCTCGCGAGGTCCAGTAGCATTACGTCGATCTTTGGCCCTTCCCCCTTCACTTCGTTGAGTAACAACTGCGTCCCGTCGGGCGACCAGACCGCTCCGTGGACGAACATGCGATATTGCAAAACGTTCCGATCCAGATCACGAACTACCCTCGCATTTGTCCCATCGGGGTGGGCAACAGTACATTTCTCACCCTTGGCATCAAAATATGCAATCCATTCCCCTGTCGGAGACCAGGAAGGGTTCTCCCCCTCTCCTATAGCTTTCATATCGTGCGTGGTCAAATCGACGACACTGATCGCTGGAGTTTTCTCACTTCTTTGAACCTCAACTACGAGTCGCATTCCATCCGGGGACCAACCGAGCTTCGCTTGCACTGCAACGGCCGATAGCTGCCGGAGGGCTTCCAACTCTCCGCTGGCCAAGTTCAAGATCAGGAAGACACGTCCCCCGCCAGTTTCTACGGCAGTGAAGGCAACTCGCGATCCGTCTGGGGAAAACGCAGCAGAGCCGACTTCTTCGAAGTCGCCGTAAGTCTTCCATTGTTGTTGCGCAGTTGGAGACACCCCAAGCACGAAGTGGCCACGCTCGCCTTTTGGGGTAACTCCTATCGGAACCCCCCAGGCCAGGCGCGCACCGTCTGATGACAGGGCGGGAAGGTAGAAAGGACCTTGCTTCGCAGGCGGCCTGAATACCTGGATGCTGTTGCCAGTTATCACACGAAGTTCGTAATCAGGGCTGTCGAAAAGCAGAACTGACTGCGGCATTGAGAAGGTTCTGCCCTCTTGACCGTAGGCACGCCCCGAGGCGATAGTGAGCACCGTCAGTACAAAAGGGCCAACAAATCGCGTGAGCATAAAATGTTTTCCCCTCTTTTCAATAGCCAGGCGCGGCGTGATACCCTGGCGCTAGAGGTTCACGCGGCGCCTTCCCGCAACTATTATTTATCATGTTATATACAAACGTATTGCTGTTGTTCCCGTCGAAGCGCCACCAATAATTGTGATAGTTAGAGCCGCAAGATGGGCATACCCCAGGTGGATAGACTGAATTGTCTAACTTTTGCCTAAGGTCGTCCGTCTTGCAGTTGTTGCAAGGCGCGGGTTTGCATCGACCTCCTTTGTTCTTATCATTGTTTTTGCGGACCTGCTCGCCACCGTCGCCGGGGAGTACACCCCATGTGTCCTTTCCACCTGCAGAGTCCGTAATTTGGATGTAACAGTGACGCCAGATCCTAAACAGCAGTAAGAATTTAAGTTTCCGAAGAGGGCGACAGCAGACCTCAACTTTGTCGAGCCCCGCAGGGTCCGTCCAATCTATCGGCTCATTGTCGACGTACGAATAGAAGTTAGGTGACGCGCTGAATCCTTCTGGGTCTTCAGTCCAAAAGCGACCCGTAACAGAATCGTAGTATCTGGCGCGATAGTAATACAGGCTGGTTTCGGGGTCGGATTCACGTCCTGTGTATTGGAACGGATTCACCAGCGAACCGGACGAACCTGTTTGCTTGCCGAACGAATCGAAGGTGTAGGTTTGCGCAAGCGAGCCTGCCGCGTTCGACAGCGACGTGACCGTGCCCAGCCCATCAGCATTATAGTAACTGGTTGCTGCGCTGCGCAGCATCGCCAGCGGTTCATCAATGTTCAAGCCGTCCGAGTAGCGGGCAACAACGGCACCCGCAGCGTTGGTTTCTTCCACCAGGTTATCGCCATCGTAGGCATAGATGCTTGTGGTGGATGACGACGATTTGTAGATGCGTCTTCCAAGCGGATCATATTTGAAGGCGACCGTGCCGCCAGAGCCGGGCAGCGTGACGCTGCTCAGGCGGTTCTCGAAGTCCCACGAATAGCTCGTCGTGTTCGACCCAACCACTTTGGTCAGAGTGTTGCCGTCGTTGTCGTACGTGTAGGTCGTGGTCGGCGTCGAGGTCAGTTCGTTCGAAACGTTGTTGTTGTACGGCGACACACCGAGCGAACTGAGCCGGTTGCCCACCGGATCGTACGTGTAGCTCTCCGTCGTGTTCGCTCCTTGCACGACCTGCGTCAACTGATAAATCGCATCATAAGTGTAGTTGCTCGCGGTCCCGGAGGGCTGCGGCGTCCGGCTCGTGCGGTTCCCGGCGTTGTCCACGGTGTAGCTCGCGCCGTCCAACGTGGTCGCGCCGCTCTGGTGCAAGACACTCAGCAGCCGCGACAGATTGTCATAGGCATACACTGACTTCAGCCCGTTTGGACGCGTCATTTGCGTGCGGCGGCTTAACGCGTCATAGCTGAAGCCGAAATTCCCGGAGCTAATCGCCGTTGGCGGCGTGAGTGTCTGCAGCCGGTTCAGCGCGTCGTACACATACGCGGTCGAGCCGCTTTCCGGATCCGTGAACCCCGTGCGGTTCGACGCCTTGTCGTAAGCGTAGCTGGTGGTGAAGCTACGGCTGGTCAAGAAAGCGTAATTCGTCGTGCTACTGGTCAGCCGGCCCATGTTGTCGAAGGTGAACTGATACGTCCCCGTGGGATCGGTCACCTGCGTCAGCCGCGAGTCTTTGTCGTAGGTGTAATTCACCGTGGAGTTGTCAGGATACGTCTTCCCCGATAGCCGGTTCAACTGGTCGTAGGTGTAGGTTATCAACTGGTTCTTGCGGTCGGTCTTGCTGGTCAGGTTGTTGTCCGCGTCGTAGCCATAGGTTTCGATCAGCGTCGACGGGAAGGAGGTCTGCGTAACCCTCCCGAAGGCGTCGTAGCCGAACGTCGTCGTGTGGCCATTAGCGTCCTGAATGCTCGTCAGGTTGTTTTCCGTGTCGTAGCCGTAGGTGGTGACGTTGCCGGGAGTAGCCGCGTCGGTGACACTGGTCAGCCGGTCCGCGTCGTCATAGGCATACGTGGTTGTCTTCCCATTCTGATCCGTCACCGAGGTCCGCCGCCCGCGGTAGTCGTACGCAAATTGCGTCGTGGTCGTGTCGGGATAAGTGATTTTGGTCAAACGATTCATCGCATCATAGGTGAACGTGGTCTGATGGTTCAGCGCGTCTGTCACCGAGGTGCGGTTGCCGTGCGTATCGTACCCGTACGTGGTCACGTTGCTCTGCGCATCGGTGATCGTGTTGATTAACCCTGCCGTCGTGTACGTCAGCGTCGTCACGTTGTTGAGAGGGTCCGTGATCGTCAGCAATTCTCCCAGGGAATTGTACGTAAATGTCGTCACGCTCGCCGCCGTGTTCCCGTTTGGCGCTGGCGTCGTCACTGTCAGCAAATTCCCGTGCGAATCGTAGGTGTTCGTCGTCACGTTCCCCAGCGGGTCAGTCGTTGTGAGGATTTCCCCGAGGCTGTTGTAGGTGTACGACGTGACGGCGTTCACGCCTCCGCCGAGGGGTTTCGAGACCGACAGCAGGTTGTTGTACCCATCGTACGTGTTCGTTGTTACGTTGCCCAGCGCATCCGTCGCTGTAAGAACATTGCCGTGGCTGTCGTACGTGTTGGTGAGGTTTCCGCGCATGGTGCAAGTCGAGCACCCCGACCCCTGCGAACTGTAGACACGCCATTCCCCGCCCACCAGCACCGACTTATAGGTTGAGGAATTGCTCAGCGAGTCAGTGAGCTGCACCGTCAAGGTGAGGGCGAAGTTCGGTCCATACGCGGTAATGCCCCCAACGGTCACGCTAACCGGGCCCGACGAAGCTGTCGGGGGCACGGCCGCTACGATCTGTGTGTCGCTCCAACTGGTGGCGCTGGCTGTCCCGCCGTAGAAGTTCACGGTGCTGCTGCTCTGCGTCGCTCCGAATCCGCTCCCGTTGATCGTCACTGACGCGCCAGTTGGCGCCGTTCCCGGAGAGAGCGTCGTAATCGTGGGCTGGCCTTCGACCGTGAATTGCACGCTGTTGCTGACGACTCCGTCCTCCGTGAGCGTGACCGGGCCGCTCGTGGTATTCGTAGGTACCACAGCGCTGATGCTGGTATTGCTCCACGAGTACGCACCCGTCACGACGCCATTGAACTTCACTTGGCTGCCGCTCTGGCTTGGGCCAAATCCCGAGCCAGTGAGCGTGACCGTGGCTCCAATCGCAGCGTTTGGAGGCGAGAGGCTGCTAATGATGGGATTGATTACCGTAAATGAGGCGCTCGAAACGCTTTGGATGGAGTTCACTGTGACGGTCACGGTGCCCGGTCCCGATGGCGCCGTGGCGGGAACCGTGGCCACGATTTGCGCGCTGCTCCAACTTGTGACGGAGGTAGCCTGCGCGCCGTTGAAGCTGACCGTGCTGGTTCCCTGGCTGGACCCGAAGTTCGATCCCGTGATGGTCACCGATGTCCCGAGCGGCCCGAGGTCTGGCGACACGCCTGTGACAAATGGTGTCGTCCCCACAGTCAGTGAAACGTTGTCGAATGTGGCCGTGGCTAGGGCCGTCGTGTTATTGCTGTTCACTGCCAAGCCAACGTAAACATTCGTCGCCATGCTGATCGTCTGGGTCGTGCAGATTTGCGCCCAGCTCACTCCGTCAGTCGAGCCATACGCGTAGAATGTGCTCCCGCTGCGGATCAGCTTCAGCCAATACGGCAACGAGGGGCTCACGCAAGCCTGGTAGGTGGAAGACCCTCCGGCGGTAGTGCGTTCCGTCAAGTAAATGCTCGACGAATAACGCGACGCGAAGATTTCTTTCGCGCCAGCGTCCAGCGTTTCGCGGATCATCACCCCTGCTTGCGCAGAAGAACTACTCACACTGGCCACTCGCATCACAATCGTTCCGTCCCCGGAGAGGGGCTGGTAGACAAAATGAACCGCGTCGGCGACGGCATTGCCGAATGACCCCACCCCCGCACCCTTCACCGTGAATGTCCCCGTCGCGTAAGTGGCGCTCCCGGCCACTCCCACTGAGCCTACGTCTTGGTCAAGCCACGACACCGGCAGCGGCTGGGTAGTCACCGTAAAATAAACCGGATTGCTGTCGTCCATATTGGGAGCAACGGTAACGACCAATGGACCCGAGGTTGCGCCCGTTGGAATCGAGATGATGATCGCCGTTGTGGTCCAGTAGTTGATCGTCACCGCAGCGTTGTTGAGCGTCACCAAACTGCTACCTTGCGAGGATCCAAAACCCGTGCCGGTGATTATTACCTGGCTTCCGACCGACCCCGTGGTAGCAGAAACGCTCGTAATTGCCGGCGCCGGGGCTGTCGTCGAAGTGACCGATACATTGTCGAAGGTGGCCGTGGCCAAGGTTGACGTGCTACGGCTGCTCACGGCGAGCCCAATGTAGACATTCGTCGCCATGGTGATCGTTTGGGTGCAGACTTGTACCCAGTTCACGCCGTCCGCAGAACCGTACTCCGTGAAACTGCTCCCACTCCTGGTCAGCTTCACCCAATACGGCAGCGTCACACTCCCGCACCCCTGGTAAGAGGAAGCCCCTCCGGTGCTCGTACGGTACGTCTGATAAAGACTCGACGAGTAATAAAACGCGTATTCATGCTTAGCGCCGGGGTCGAGCGTCTCGCGAATCATTACCCCGGCCTGCGCCGACGAACTACTTGAGCTGACCACTCGCGCCACAATCGTGCCGTCGCCCGATAATGTCTGGTAGGCGAAATGGATGCCGTCCGTGCTCGTGGAAAAAGTGCCTAGCCCAGCTCCCTTCACCGTGAACACGCCGTTTGAATAGGTCGCGCTTCCCGCCACGCCCACCTGGCCTACGTCCTGATCCAGCCATCCGCTCGGCAGAGGCTGCGAGGTAACTGTGAAAGTAACGGGATTACTGCAGTTCATGCTGGGGGCAGCGGAAACGGCGAGCGGGCCAGAAGTGGCCCCCGAAGGAATGGTGATCGCAATCGACGTGCTGCTCCACAAATTGAGGGTTACCAGTGCGCCGTTCAGCGTGACCAGCCCCGCAGATGCAAAGCCCGTGCCCGAAATCACGACCTGGCTTCCGACCGATCCCGTCGTAGCCGTGACACCGGTAATCGTCGGTGCCGGGGCTGAAGAGCTGCTAATCGAGACGTTGTCGAACGTAGCTGTGGCAAGGGTAGAAGTGCTCCGACTGCTCACCGCGAGGCCGATGTAGACATTCGTCGCCATGGTGATCGTCTGGCTGCACACCTGTACCCAGTTCACCCCGTCCGCAGAACCGTACTCCGTGAAACTGCTCCCGCTCCGCGTCAATTTCACCCAGTACGGCAGCGTCACACTCCCGCAACCCTGGTAAGAAGAACTCCCTCCGGTGCTCGTCCGATACGTCTGATAAAGACTCGACGAGTAATAAAACGCGTATTCATGCTTAGCGCCGGGGTCGAGAGTCTCGCGAATCATCACGCCGGCCTGCGCCGACGAACTACTTGAACTGACCACGCGAGCCACGATCGTCCCGTCACCCGACAACGACTGGTAAGCGAAATTTATCCCGTCAGAGGTGGTACTGAAGGTCCCCAGCCCCGCCCCCTTGACAGTGAACACCCCGTTCGCGTAACTACCGCTTCCACTCACTCCCACGGAGCCCACATCCGCTTCCGACCAGCCAGAGGGAAGCGCAGTAACGGTGAATACAGAACTGTTTGCCGATTGGCTGTTCACGGTGACTGAGAACGACCCGGAAGTTGCCCCCGATGGAATAAGCACGTCAAGAATGTTGACGCTCCAGCCCACCACCGTTGCGCTGGTCCCATTGAGAGACACGGTGCTTGTCCCTTGCGTCGTGCCAAAGCCCGATCCCGTGATCTGTACGACGGTGCCAACGGGACCGCTTGTTGGCGAGATCCCCGTAATGGTGGGCGCCTGGGCGTGCGCAGGACCAGCGCACAAACACATGGCCGAAAATGCGAGCGTGAGAACCGTCTTCCTTGTGTTCGGATACATAAATGAATATCTCCCAACCATCACGACTAGAACGAAAGAGCGCAACCCCGCTGCTCGAACGCATGACTGCCGAAGACAGTTCTATTGAGGCGGATAAGAAGCAGTGGCGGCCTGAACGCCACCCGCTTGCGACGAAGTCAGCCCTCGGTTGCTGCTGTCGTATGTGTGCGATTCAAGCGTTTTCCCGTTGGAGTCGGTTACTGCCGTGATGAGAGATTGCGAATTGTATGTGAACGATATGGTTGTCAGGTCGGGATACGTCACTTGGCTCAACCGCCCTTGACTGTCGTAGGAATACGACAAGGAAATTCCAACATCGGAAGTAACGCTTGTCACCAAACGGCTCGTGCCGCTTCCATAACCGAAGTAAAGGTGACGCGAGGCTGGGTCTGTGACGGTTGTGAGCCGGGCCGTGGCGTCGTAGGCGACCTGCGTCGTGTTGCCGTTGCGATCGATGATGGCGACCAAGTTGCCGCTGTTGACATCGAAAAGCCTCTGCTCGCCGTTTTGAAAAGAAAGCGTCCAGTATGTGCTCCCGTAGGCGAGAGTGGCCGTGATGTTCGCCGGAGCAGCTACACCGTAAGTGGTCCCGTTGTATCCAAAGGCCCAAAAGCTGCCGTCGCCGCGGGCATATTTGATGTAGTGGTCGTTGTCCACGAACACCCGTTCCTCGAACGTTGAACGCCAATTGGATCCAAACAGGCCGACTTGAAACGTGCCTTCGTTCGATGGCCACACACTGTTCCACATTCTGACAAGCCTCAAACCGCCCGATAGGCCCGGAAGTTTTACGTCCGCCTGCTCGATAAATGTGTTGCCGCTCGCCAGGCTGATTGGATTTCCAGCCGAAGGACAGTGATTGCAAGGGACGGGAGGAGTGCAATAGAGGTTCTTCACCTGGCAAACTGTCAGCCAAGGGCCTTCCACTTGGCAATTAAACCAACCCGGGCACGGCATCCCCAGCGCGTTGCAGCCGTTTCCGACCCAGTTTACGCACGGGTCGTTATTTGTCTGCGCTGTCGCATTTTGGCTCAACGCACACTGCAAGGCCACGACAACAAACAGCAGAAAGATCGTTTTCTTAAGCATGGTTACCTCCGTATGTCGGACACAGTCGATTCACGAAAGAGAGATTTCAACCGAGTATCTCCAGGTTTGGGGCGCTTGTCTGAAGGCCGCAGCTTCGACCGAGGAAATCGCAGGGAGAAAGTTCGATGAAGAACTTGAGCTGGCCGACACCTGTGCCCTGTAGGACAAAACTTGCCCCATCCCGGAGCAGACAAGCGAGACCCCACCCCGGGCCGTTTATGTTCGTGGGTCGCCTGAGACTAGGACACGCCTAATATAGTTTGTCAATACTAATTTTTATTAAAATAAAAAAGATAGTAACTCATTGTATACTTTTTCACAGGCCGAAGCGATCTGCGGGCCCTCGAGTCAAACCGAGCCTGAAGGCTTTACTCATTTCAATTTTCGAGAGTATCCGCACGCGACGGGTGAATCCTGGCCCCAGTCATGGAATCAAAATGACTCCCATTCTTGAGCGCAAGCCCGGCTCTCTCCTTCCCTGGAGCCTTTTCCTTACACCCCTCGCTCTAGGTGGACTCCTGCCTCTTTATGGGTGCGGAGGTAGTGTTCGCCTAGAAGTTCTTTGTTTTGAGAACGTTCCAACCAAAAGTATTCACCCACAAGAAAATTTAACACGTTTTCCCCAAAACAGGGCCTCTGTATATATGAGGGGAGCCAACGTCTGATTCCCCCTGGGTACGGTGGGGCCGTCCCACTTCGGTCAGCCACCGGCCAGGTCGCGTTTCACTCACAGATCCGGAGCGATACGCGCAGGCAAGAACCGCCTCAAGGCCACATGGTTCGGGCATTTCGTGGGGCCGAACCATGCCAGCGGTTCTTCCTGAACCCAACTCCCGAGAAGACGAAGAGGCTTCATTGCGGATGAAGAACACAACTGCCTTCAAACTGATCGCATCGCGGCGCCAGGCACTCTCGGCCCAACCTCGGCGCGCCACGCCAGCCTTCTATCTCCGACTGTGCCACCACTTAGCGCCACAGCCCCACCCATCGGGTTTCTTTCCTGGAACCAGCGGCACGCCTCAGGAGGGCCTTCGCTGCTCACCGGCTTGCCGCTCGCTCTTTCGAGCTTGGTCGAGGTCTGAGGAGTCCTGTTATGTCCCGAGGTTTTGACGCATTCGAGATTGACGATTTTCGCGGCCCCGCCCGCGATGTCAGCCGCAGTCCGCATCGTGACACCCGCTACGAGTGGGCAGTAGCCCGCAGGCGCGAAAGAATACGCGAAGAAGAGGCCAGAGCCGACTCTAGGGACCAGCAAGCCCGCGACCGCCCTAAAGGCGACCGCCCGCCTCTAGCGCGTGAGGAGCGCGTCCAAATGATCCTCGCCAGACGCACGCGGTCAGACTTCCTGGACCGCAGCAAAACGTACCGGCTCCGTGATTCAGAGATGCACTCCTTGACGGAGATCGGCAAGTTTCGGGTCGTTGCCACGAGTGATCTCGCCCAGTTCGCCTACAACGGAGACCACTCGCGCATGGAAAACGACATCGCGAACCTCAGCCGCCAGGGCCTTGTGAAACAGACCCGCATTGCCGATTCTGACCATTTCCCCACTCGCGTGGTGACGCTCACCAAGGAAGGTGACAAAGTTCTTCATCGCAGCAA